>VFQQ010000146.1_pt1 | contig 183840 bp, 182 predicted proteins | sample 3512341 | NCBI WGS metagenome assembly VFQQ01 (sample SAMN10412373, study PRJNA504923) | tailings metagenome | isolation source: Relicate 2 Philex TSF1 revegetated site | place: Philippines: Tuba, Benguet | collected 2017-08-29 | reverse complement strand
GCGCGGCTCCTTGCACTTCATTCCAAAATGAATTTCGTGCCCGAATTCATTATTTTATGTCAGTAATGGCGTGCTGTTCGTTGTGGTTTAGCAAGCCCGCAACGAAGTATATGCGGTGCCCAGTAAATGCATCACGGTGTTAGTGACGGAAATGGCGCACACCAGTCAAAACCATCGCCAGGCCATGTTCATCAGCGGCGGCAATCACTTCTTCATCACGCATGCTACCACCAGGATGAATCACACAAGCTGCTCCAGCTTCGGCTAATACGTCAATGCCATCACGGAATGGGAAGAAGGCATCAGAGGCGACTACTGCGCCCTGCAAGCTCAGCCCTGCATTCAGTGCCTTGATGGCGGCAATGCGTGTGCTGTCAACACGACTCATCTGGCCGGCGCCCACGCCCAGTGTCATGCCGCCACCACAGAACACAATGGCGTTGGATTTGACATACTTGGCCACGCGCCATGCAAACAACAAATCATTCATTTGTTCGAGCGTGGGTTGTTTTTTGGTGACGATACGCAAGTCATTACGGCTGACTTCGAGATTGTCAGCGGTCTGAATCAAAATGCCAGAACCCACGCGTTTGATATCGTGCGAGTTGCGACCTTTGTGCCATGCGGTATTGCCGCCAGGAGGCAGTGCAATTTTGAGTACACGCACATTGGCCTTGACTTTGAACAGTTCCAGCGCACCAGTTGTGAAATCAGGGGCAATCAGCACTTCCACAAATTGCTTGGAGATGGCTTCTGCAGTGGCCTCATCAATGGGATGATTGAAGGCAATAATGCCGCCAAATGCAGAGGTTGGATCGGTCTTGAATGCTTTTTGATACGCTTCCAGCGTGTTGGTACCGAGTGCGACACCACAGGGGTTGGCATGCTTGACGATTACACAGGCTGTCGAGTCGAAACTTTTGACGGCTTCCCAGGCGGCATCGGCATCAGCGATATTGTTGAACGAAAGTTCTTTGCCCTGCAGCTGTTCGGCGGTAACCAGTGACCCTGGGGCCGGATAGAGGTCACGATAGAACGCTGCTTGTTGATGTGGGTTTTCGCCATAACGTAAGTCCTGAACTTTGACAAAGCGCCCATTGGTTTGCCCAGGAAATGGGTTGCGTGTGTTATCGCTGTTGAACGAAGACAAGTAGTCGCTGATGGCGGCATCATAATTGCTGATGCGGTTGAATGCGGCAACCGAGAGTGCAAAGCGTGTAGATTGACTGGTGGCGCCACCCGTACTTTGCATTTCGGCCAGTACAGGAGCATATTGCGATGCATCCGTCAGCACAGCGACATCTTTCCAGTTCTTGGCGGCTGAACGCACCATGGCCGGACCGCCAATATCGATGTTTTCGATAGCCTCTTCCAGCGTGCAATCCGCTTTTGCCACTGTAGCTTCAAAGGGGTAGAGGTTGACGACGACCATATCGATGTTCGGGATATTGGCCTTTTCCATGGCGGCAACGTGCTCAGGCAGGTCGCGGCGTCCGAGAATGCCGCCATGCACCAGCGGATGCAGGGTTTTGACTCGACCGTCCAGCATCTCTGGGAAGCCAGTGTAGTCGCTGACTTCAATCACTGGGATCTGGTTGTCCCGGAATAATTTGGCAGTGCCGCCGGTAGAGAGAATTTCAACGCCGAAACTGGTGAGCGCTTCCGCAAACTCCAGAATACCGGTTTTATCGGAAACACTGATAAGAGCTCTTTTGATCATCGCCATGATGGGAAATTGGTAAGAAAATAGGGAGGGAAGTTACAGAATATTGTGTTGTTGCAATTTTTTTCTCAGGGTGTTGCGATTCAGACCCAGAATTTCAGCGGCCTTGCTTTGGTTGCCGGCAGCACGATGCATGACATATTCCAACAAGGGCTTTTCCATGCAATGCAGCACCATGTCATAGACGGCATGCGGACGCTGACCATCCAGATCCTTGAAGTACTCGTCTAGCGCAGCACGTACGCAACTGGCAATATTCTGATCACTCATCAGGCTGCCATTGCCTCCGTTGCAGAATCAGCCTGTTCTGGCTCATATTGCAAACGCTCACCTTGCATTTGCAGTTGAACAAAGAATGTATTAATCGCAGCCAATTGCTCTTCAATCGTTTGCAATTGGTTCATGTGATGGCGGAAATTGGCAGAGCCGACCAGCCCCTTGGTGTACCAGGAGATATGCTTGCGAGCAACGCGCATACCGGTCAGATCACCGTAGAATTCGTACAGGTCGGCAAGATGTTCAAGCATGACCTCGTGGATTTCGGCTACCGTGGGCGGCAGCATATGGGTGCCGGTTTTCAGGTAATGTTCAATTTCGCGGAAAATCCATGGGCGACCCTGTGCAGCCCGACCAATCATCACAGCATCAGCTTGCGTGTAATCAAGCACGTACTTGGCTTTTTCCGGGGTGGTAATGTCGCCATTGGCAATCAGAGGAATCTTGATTGCCTGCTTGACCGCAGCAATCGTGTCATATTCTGCCTCGCCCATGTAGGCGCAGGCCCGGGTGCGGCCATGCATGGCCAGCGCCTGCACGCCAATATTTTCAGCCATTTTGGCCACCGTCACGGCGTTGCGATTCTGTTTGTCCCAACCCGTGCGAATCTTGAGGGTGACCGGCACATCAACAGCGGCCACCACCGCCTTGAGAATTTGTGAGACCAGCGGCTCGTCTTTCAGTAAGGCAGACCCTGCCATGACATTGCAAATTTTCTTGGCTGGACAGCCCATGTTGATATCGATGATCTGGGCGCCCTTGTCAACGTTGTATTTTGCAGCTTCTGCCATCATTTTCGGGTCGGCCCCGGCAATTTGTACCGAAATGGGTTCGGTTTCGCCAACGTGATTGGCCCGGCGCAAGGTCTTGGCACTGCCGTACAGCAGGGAGTTCGAGGTCACCATCTCCGATACGGCCAAACCCGCGCCAAAGCGTTTACAAAGCATGCGGAAAGGCCGATCCGTCACGCCAGCCATGGGCGCGACCACCAGATTGTTCTTCAGTTTGTATGGGCCGATTTGCACCTGAATAACCACACGTTTTAAACGGGAAAGCCGCTAATTTTATATGCAAAGTGCCAAGGCGCAAACCTTAAATTTGTAAACGTGGTGTATTGTGGCCAAGTGTTTGCTGTTATTGCATGTTTGCGGCGTAAATGACACGGTTTCTGCCTTTGCGTTTGGCATCCAGCAAGGCCTGGTCGGCAGCCTCGGTCATGGAGTCGCCATTATCAGCAGGCAGGTAGCTGGTAAACCCTGCGCTGAAGGTGGCATGAAAATGAACGTCCGCATGGGTTTGCGCCAAGGCGGCAAATGCGTGCCTGACTTTTTCCAGCATAAACAGGGCTTGTTCTGGCGTGATGCCGGGCATGGCGAGTAAAAATTCTTCTCCCCCATAGCGGCCAATCAGATCCTCTGGCCGCAGGTTGCCTTTGAGTAGCCAGGCCAGGCTGCGAATCACCTCATCGCCCACCGGGTGGCCATAGGTGTCATTGATGGATTTGAAGTGGTCAATATCAATCATGGCAACAATGAGCGTCTGGCCATGAAAGGCTTCCTGCACAAGTGCTTCCAGACGGGATTTTGCAGCCGTATGGTTGAGCAGGCCGGTGAGGCCGTCAATCTGGCTGGCACGCATGACCTCATGGGCGCGTTCGATCTTGGTCTTAATGACGGCGGTTAGCAGAATCGGATTGACGGGTTTGTTGAGAAACTGATCACCCCCCAGTCGCAACGCCTCGACTTGCATGCTGACATCGGATTCACCTGAGAGATAGACAATCGGGATAGCGCTATAGGCCGTCATTTGCCGAAGTACGCGGGTTGCCTCAATCCCGTTGAATCGGGGCATATGCATGTCCATCAGAATCAGGTCGGGCTTGAAACTGGCCAGCGCCTCGAACAGATGGATGGGGTCACGGATGGCATGCGTCTCTATGCCATGTGCATTGAGTGCGCGCTCAATCACCGTAATCGCCGTCAGCGAATCCTCAACAATCATGACACGCGTTTTCTGCGGCATGTTTTGCTGCATGAGGTCAAGAATGCGACTGATAATGCTGAAGGAGGGCGCGTCCATGGTGAGGTTTGCATCAATACCCGAGCGCATAAGTTGTACGACAGACTCAATCTCCAACTCATGACCCAAGTACAAGAACTGAGCGGCTGGATGCTGGTGACGCAACTGCTGTATGGCATCCAATGCGATGTTGTCTGGGGTTTGATCGCGTATAAACAGAATGGCAAGTGGGGGCTCTTTATCCTGCGGTGTTTGTTGCCAGGAGAGTCGGATGGCGTTTACGCTAAACGAGGCAAGTTGATTGCACAGTGCGCTCGCGATCTGGTCATGCTCACGGGCACTGACAATCCAGATGTTGCAATTTTTTGCCCAAACGCTATCAAAGGCACTGGGTTCTATGGTTTCAAGTTGCGGACTGGACTCGAAAGTTTGCTTGAGCGCATGCAAAAGTGTTTCAACCTGATGCTCCAGATTTGCCCGATCCTCCTTCTCTAGCGTATCCAGTTGGGCGTCCGACATTTTTTCCAACAACATGTTTTCAAGTGCTTCTGATGTGCGCAGCAGGCCTGGCATGCGCAACTGATTCAGCGTGTCTGTCACACTGTTTACGGTGACCGTAAATTCAATGAGTTGCGCCATCTGTCCGGATTCCTGAAATTGAATCCAGCGCTCTTGCATGGCCTTTAATCGGTTTTCGAGGATGTGGCCGCGTGCTGACATGGTGTTGGCGAGGTCTTGGAGAGGTGTAGCGTCTTGATGGTGACGAATCGGCGATCAATGTTTACTGGGTTTGCCAGCTTGATCACAGGACGTTAGTCTCACGTTTGATCCATTTTGATGTGTTATTCAGTATTTTAACGATAAAGTGCAATGCTTGCACAACTTGGCAATCATGCAAGGGAATTTTGTCACTCAACAGGAGCAATATGCCAGCCACTAATAACAAGCCTTCAATCACGCATATTGCCTTTGCCAGTTTTATTGGCACGGCCATTGAGTTCTATGATTTTTACATTTATGCCATGGCGGCTGCACTGGTGATCGGTCAGGTGTTCTTCCCAGAAAGTGACCCCGCCGCGCAAGCCATGCATGCATTTCTAACTTTTGGCATTGCGTTTGTCGCACGCCCGTTGGGAGCCATTGTATTTGGCCATTTTGGTGATCGACTGGGCCGCAAAACAACGCTGGCGATGTCGTTATTGGTGATGGGTATCGCCACCCTGTTGATTGGCTGCCTGCCCGGCTACGACAGCTGGGGGGTGTGGGCGCCCATTACGCTATGCATCCTGAGATTTGCACAGGGCTTGGGTTTGGGCGGCGAGTGGGGTGGGGCCGCGTTGCTGGCGACGGAGCATGCGCCGCCGGGCAAGAGGGGTTGGTACGGCATGTTTCCGCAGTTGGGTCCATCGGTTGGTTTTTTGCTGGCAACCCTGAGCTTTCTTGCGCTGGCCCTATGTTTGACGGATGAGGCTTTTCGTAACTGGGGTTGGCGCTTGCCCTTTTTTGCCAGCGCCTTACTCGTCGTCGTGGGCTTGTATGTGCGTTTCAAACTATCAGAGACGCCTGCATTTGCTGAGGCGCTGCAAAATCAGGCCACGCATCGCATGCCCCTTGGGCCCTTACTCAAAAACCACTGGCGGCCTGTCATATTGGGGGCATTGGCGATGGTGGTGTGCTACAACCTGTTTTATACCGCCACGGTCTTTTGTCTTAGTTATGGCACGTCAACGTTGGAAATTCCACGCGTGGTATTTCTGCAGTTGTTGTGTATCGCCATTCTGTTCATGACCATAGCAACGCCGATATTCGCCTGGCTGGGGGATCAATATGGCCGCAGACCAGTTTTGCTGGCAACCAGCATCGCAGCGATGGCCGTCGGATTTCTGCTGGCACCCTGGATGGAGAGTGGCAATCTGATATTGATTGCCGGGTTTCTTTGCCTCGCTTTATTTTTGATGGGGGCCAGTTTTGCGCCGATGGGGGCTTATCTGCCCGAGCGTTTTCCAGTGGCTGTTCGCTACACGGGTGCCGGGCTGGCCTACAATCTGGGCGGTATTTTTGGCGCGTCACTTGCGCCTTACATATCACAGCTCTTGGTAAATCAAGGGGGCTTGAGTTGGGTAGGGGCTTATGTTTCGCTGGCTGCCGCTGTGAGTTTTATCGCGGTTTGTTGCCTAGGAAGCCCTGAATAAGGTCCATATGTCAGGGCTGAGTCAGTTGTTCAAGCTTGGTCAGCCATGCAATGGCTGTAGTTCGGCTGGTGCCACACATCTCTTCACTGGGTTGCAAGCTCGCGCAGAAGGCTGGGCGCTCTGGGCTGCTAAAAATCATACAACGGTTTTTTTCATCAAGCTGTACACAAGGCACGCCTGCGGGTTTGCCGTTTGGCATGCCGGGAATCGGGCTATTGATGGAAGGCGCAATGCAACAAGCGCCGCAGTCTGGCCTGCATACTTTCATGGCAAAGAATGCCAATGGTAACCCACTTGGGTGACGCCATCGCGAAGTAGCTGCATGGCATAATCCACCGATGCAGCAGGGCCTTTTGCCCCCAACTCGATGCAGCGTTGGGGGGCTAGCCTTGGCAGGCTGAAAATCTTGATATCAGGATATCGGAGCATCACTTGCTGCATCAGGTCAATCAGCTGACTTTCGGCACCGTCTATCACCAGAATCGAGGCCTCTGTGTGATCTCGGTAATGAAAAAGATGCGCATAATGGGTATCCAACACCCATTCCATCATCGGATGCGCCATTTCAGGAAACCCCGGCATGAAGTAATGCTCGCAAATTGAAAATCCAGCGACACGGTTGACCGGATTCGGAATCAGGTCTGCGCCGGCAGGAAAATCGGCCATTAACACACGCTTGGGATAAGCCCCATCACCAAATCGCGCGATAATTTCGGCTTCAGCTGCCGCATGCCGAGCAATCGCGACACCTGCCGCCTCTGCCGCAGCCTGTCGGGTGTGGTCATCGGGCGTGGCGCCAATGCCACCAAAGCACAGTGCAATGTCGCCACGCGCCATGCTGGTTTTTAAGGCACTAGTAATCTGAGCTGGGTCATCCCCCAGATAGTGTGCCCAGTCCAGTGCAAGACCGCGGGATTTCAATGCCTGAATCACGGCGGTCAAATGGGCATCTTGCCGTTTGCCGGAGAGAATTTCATCACCGATGATATAAGTACCAAATGATGGCGTGTTGTCTGCCTGCTTCAATCTAAATGGTCCTAGGTATGTGGATGGATAGAATTATTGAGCATCAGACTACAAAAAGCCTGACCGGTTGCCAAATTCGCGCGTACTTATGATTAAACCTAGAAACCGCAATTGATCACTCTCAATGATCTTAAATGCCCTACAAATCTGGGGGCCGTTTCTTCCAAGACGATCACTCTGCGGGTGAGTTCGCTACGTGCCCTATTGTACGCCTTGCGCGCCACCTCGCTGCGTTGCTCCTCCTCGCAGGGAATCACCATGCCGCGTAGCCAGCCGACGCGCTAGACGCACACTCGAACACGTCCAACTGAGGTTTCTGGGTTGAAACTTATCCTGGTAACATCCAGTCAAGAACGTTTTAAGGCTTTTTGCCAGCGATGACCACCCCACCAAACGATCAGGATGATGAAATTCTTTGTCCCTGCACCGGCACCAGGCGTAGCCTGATTCGCGAACTGCACGCACAAGGCAGGGATCTGGAAGGCATTTCGCGCTACACCGGCATTTTGACTGGTTGTGGTGGCTGCGAGTGGGAGATTGGCGAATATCTGCAAACCTTACCAGCACCTCCAGAAAAGCCTGCCAGTTAATCGATACAAGCCAAACCAAACCAAACCAAACACTACTGCGCTGGCTGCTAGTGTGCTGACTCCCAGTTCGAGCCAACGCCTACTTCAGCCAGAAGTGGCACCTCAAGGCTAGCGACGCTTTCCATCAGCTTGGGCAGTTTTTCCTTGACCAATGACAACTCGGCCTCAGGCACTTCCAGCACCAGTTCATCGTGTACTTGCATTATGAGCTTGGTATGCAGTTTTTCATGTTCAAGCCAGTGTTGGACGGCAATCATTGCTAGCTTGATCAGGTCGGCAGCGGTGCCTTGCATGGGGGCATTGATCGCTGCGCGTTCAGCCCCGGCGCGGCGCATACCATTGGGGCTGTTGATTTCTGGCACCCATAAACGGCGACCAAAATAGGTTTCAACATACCCCTGCGCCTTGGCCAATGCGCGCGTGTTGTCCATGTAGTCACGCACGCCGGGATAGCGGGCAAAGTAACGCTCAATGTAACTCGCGGCAGCGCTACGCTCGATATTCAGGTTTTGTGCCAGACCAAATGCACTCATGCCGTAAATCAGACCAAAATTGATGACCTTGGCATAACGTCTTTGCTCGCTGCTGACATCGTTGCGGTCAACGCCAAAAATTTCGGCAGCTGTGGCGCGATGGATATCTTCGCCTGCGGCAAAAGCGTTTAACAGGCCTTCGTCACGAGACAAATGGGCCATGATGCGCAGCTCAATCTGTGAGTAATCTGCCGAGACAATGACATGTTCTGGGGGCGCGATAAACGCTTCCCGTATGCGACGGCCTTCTGCCGTTCTTACTGGAATATTCTGCAGATTGGGGTCCTGACTCGCCAGACGGCCAGTGACTGCCACAGCCTGGCTGTAACTGGTGTGCACGCGCCCAGTCGCCGGGTTGATCATTTTTGGCAGTTTGTCTGTGTAGGTGGATTTCAGTTTGGCAAGCCCACGATATTCCAGAATGACCTTGGGTAATGGATAGTCCAGTGCCAGTTCCTGCAACACATCCTCATCTGTGGAGGGTGCGCCGCTCGGGGTTTTTTTCAGTGGTTTGATACCCAGCTTGCCAAACAGAATCTCCTGCAATTGTTTGGGAGAACCAAGATTAAAAGGCTGGCCTGCCAGTTCGTGCGCCTGCTGTTCCAGAGCCATGAGTTTCTGCCCAAGTTCATGGCTTTGCTGGTTCAACATCTTGCTGTCAATCAGCACGCCATTTCGCTCTATGGTGAACAGAATGCTGGAAACCGGCATTTCAATGTTGCGATAGATGTATTCGAGTTTGGCGTCCTCCCGAATTTGCGGATAGAGCGCTTCATGCAGTTGCAGGGTGATATCGGCATCTTCTGCCGCATATTCGCTGGCTACTTCCAGCGCCACCTGACTGAAGCCCACTTGCTTGGCACCTTTGCCTGCCACTTCTTCATAGGTGATGGTTTGCACACCCAAGTGACGCATGGCGAGATCGTCCATGCCATGGCTGCGGTGGCTTTCAAGTACATAGGATTGCAGCAGCGTATCGTGTGCAATCCCACGCAAGGTAATGCCATGGTTGGCTAGTACATGTTGATCATATTTCAGGTTCTGGCCAACCTTTTTCAATTGGTCATTTTCCAGTAATGGCCGAATTTTCTGCAGTGAGGTTTCAAAATCCAGTTGTTCTGGCGCACCGGCGTAGTCGTGCTTGAGTGGCAGATAGGCAGCTTCACCGGAAGTGATGGCAAATGACATACCCACCAATTGGGCTGTCATCGGGTCTAGCGATGTTGTTTCGGTATCGAAGCAGATCAGATCTGCCGATTGCAGTTTTGTCAGCCATGCATCCAGTGCAGCCGTTGTCAGGATGGTGTTATAGCTGCGTTTCTGCGTGGCAGCCGCTGCAAACAGATCGGTGGGTGCTCGCTGTGGCGGTGCGCTTTCAGCGCTGGCGTTGGATTTGCCAGACGTTTGTTCTGCATTCGCTGGTTGCTCAAGCTCGCGTCGCCAGGTCTTGAAGTCCAGACGTTCAAACAAGGCCTTCAGCTTTTCCCTGTCTGGCGGCTGTGGTGCCAGATCCGCCAAACGCTCGCGGATACCGACGTCACAACGGATAGTAATCAGCTCGCGTGCGGTAGGCAGCCAGGGTAGCGCTTTGCGCAGGTTTTCTCCCACTACCCCTGTAATCTCTTCGGCATTCGCCACAATATTGTCCAGCGAGCCATATTGCTTGAGCCATTTTACTGCCGTCTTGGGGCCCACCTTTTCAACGCCCGGCACATTGTCCGAGGTGTCACCGATCAGAATCAGGTAATCCACCATTAATTCAGGGGGGATGCCGAATTTATTTTCTACACCTGCTACATCCAGCACTTCATCCGTTTTTCGGAATGCATCGCGCATAGTGTTGACCACAGTCACATGTGCATTGACCAGTTGCGAGATATCCTTGTCGCCGGTGGAAATGATGACTTTGATGCCCTCGCGCTCTGCCTGTTTGGCAAGGGCGCCGATGACATCGTCAGCCTCTACGCCTTCTTCCATGATCAGAGGCCAGCCCATGGCCTTGATGGCCTCATGCAGGGGTTCAATCTGTACGCGCAGATCATCCGGCATGGCGGCTCGGTTGGCTTTGTATTCTGGATAAATGTCATCCCGAAAGGTTTTGCCTTTGGCATCAAACACGCAGGCGCTATAATCAGCCGGGTAATCCTTGTGCAGGCGGCGTAGCATGTTGAGCACGCCCTGGATGGCGCCCGTTGGTTCGTTCTGGCGGTTGCGTAAATCGGGCATGGCGTGAAATGCCCGATAAAGATACGAAGAACCGTCCACCAATAACAACGTTTTCATAGAGAACCCTGAAATGTCTGCAGCGAAAAAAATACCGAAATTCATCGACCCCGAGATACTCGAGCAAGCACACTCTGCACGTGAGTCATGGCATGCATTCGAGATTATGTCAGAATTCGTCGATGCGACCGAACGGCTCAAGCAAATCACGCCCGCAGTTTCCATTTTTGGCAGCGCCCGCACCAAGCCAGAACATCCTTACTACAAGCTGACCGAAGATATCGCCTGCTTGCTGTCCGAGGCAGGGTTCAGCGTAATCTCGGGGGGCGGACCCGGCATTATGGAAGCGGCCAACAAGGGCGCTTTTCGTGGGCCGGCACCTAGCATTGGCCTGAATATTGAGTTGCCGCATGAGCAGCACAGCAATCCTTATCAAGATGTCAGCCAGAATTTCAAACATTTTTTCATGCGCAAGGTGATGTTTGTCAAACACGCCTCTGCCTATGTAGTCATGCCCGGCGGTTTTGGCACACTGGATGAACTGATGGAAGCCTTAACCCTGATTCAGACCGGCAAGACCCGCAAGATTCCCATCATTCTTGTCTGCTCCGCATTCTGGGAAGGCTTGCTGGATTGGTTCCGTAGCACACTGATTACCGAAGGAATGGTAGATGCTGAAGACATGGACCTGATTCAAGTGATTGATGATCCGGCCAAGGTCGTAGAAGCGATTTTCCGCCATTACGAAACCCGTGGCTTCGAGCTGTCTGCACTCGAGAAGCAGGTACAGCTCTACTTGTAATCCTTGCTGAAATTAGGGCGTAAGTGGTCTCTTTTTGATAGAATCATTTTCATTACTGAACGGATTAAGAATATGCGCCGCCTTCGTTATTGGTTAATTTTGAGCTGTTTCCTGCCTGCGCTTGCTTTGGCGGCAGATCGCACCCCTCCCAATCTCGAACCTTTGCCAGATGTTCCGCCACCTCCATTGGGTGCCGAAATTGAAGGTATTGACGAGCCTGAGGTGACGATCATTCAGAAGGATGGCGAGACCATTGAAGAGTATCGCATCAACGGCGAGCTCTTTATGATGAAGGTAACGCCCTCGCATGGTGTGCCTTACTACTTGCAAAAAGAAGACCGTGACGGCGCATGGTCCAGAATTGATGGACCAGCGCCACCGACCATCATCCCGAAGTGGGTCATTTTCCGATTTTAACCAGGTAAAGCGGGCATCAAGCCCGCTTTGATTTATGTCTGTTTTTACTACTGTCACCGAACCCCAACTAGAGGAATGGCTGCAGGCTTACCCATTGGGAAGGCTGCAACAACTTCAGGGCATTGCCTCCGGGGTGACCAATACCAATTATTTCGTCACGACCGATACCGGCCGCTATGTGTTGACGCTGTTTGAAAAGAATACGGCAGAAGATCTGCCGTATTTTCTTGATTTAATGGCGCATTTTTCCACCCATGATATTCCATGCCCGCAGCCTGTGAAGCGCCATGATGGTGGAACGCTCGGCATATTGAGTGGCAAACCGGCAGCGCTGGTGACCTGCCTGCGCGGAAAATCCCTTGAACATCCGACAGCACAGCACTGTGCCCAAATTGGCGAGGTGCTTGCAAGCATGCATCTGGCTGGTGCTTCATTCCCCTTAAAAATGCAAAACCCGCGTGGCGCAGCATGGCGCACGCAAACTGCCGCTACCTTAATGCCGGTATTACAGCCGGATGAGCAAGCCTTGTTGGAGAATGAACTGGCCTATCAGGCCACATTGGCGCTTGATGACTTGCCAACGGGTGTCATACACGCTGACCTGTTTCGGGACAATGTCTTGTTTGATGGAGACCAGCTGGGTGGCCTGATTGATTTCTACTACGCGTGCAATGATGCCTTGCTTTATGATCTGGCGATTGCTGTCAATGATTGGTGCGTGGATGCCCATGGCTGCCTGATTCCAGCGTTGGCAGATGCCTTAATGCAGGCTTATCAACAGCATCGGCCCTTGACCGAAAAAGAACAGGCTGTATGGACTGGTATGTTGCGCATCGCCGCCATGCGGTTCTGGTTATCCCGCTTGCAGGATCATTACTTTCCGCAGGATGGTGAGTTGATTCACGCCAAGGACCCTAGACATTTTCAGCGTATCCTGCAGTGCCATCTGCAGCATGTGGTGGTCTGATGTTGCCAGAGTCAACAAAACCCATGGGCTCGTTCAAGCCTGGTTTAGATTGGTTTTATCGCAGCATCATGCTGTTTCGACAGAATCCACCCAAGTGGCTGCTGGTTGCGTTGGTGTATGTGGTCCTGTTCGTCGTGATGCCTTCTATCCCCGGCGTACCAGTGCTCATCAGCTTGCTGGTCATTCTGTTCTGGCCGTTTTTTCTGGCGCTATTTATCGGCGTTTACCGTGAAGCAGATCTGGGGCGGGATACCGAGTTGTCTGCCTTATTTGAGCAGATTAAACCCAATACGATTCGCCTGATTACGCTGGGCGGTTTGTTTCTCGCGTACGGCATTCTGATGGGGGTATTCGTGCGTGAAGATGCAGCTGCGCTCAATGCATTAATGTCGGAACCCACTGATCCACAACAGATGATGTCGCTCATGGCGCCTCTGATGCTGAAACTCCTGCTGCTGCTCACTCCCATGATCATGGCCAGCTGGTTTTCACCCATGCTGGTGGCTTATCATGGCTATTCGGTGCTGAATGCTATTCAACACAGCCTTTGGCAATGCTGGCGCAACCTGATTGGCATTACAGTGGCGTGGACCTTGCTGACAGCCACCTTGGTGCTTGTCATGCTGATTGCAGGTATTGTAATCAGCCTGCTGACAGCCATTTCTCCTGTGATTGGCACCATTGTCATGAGTCTTGTGCTGCTCGGTTGTTTGCTTATCGTCACTAATTTTCTGTTGGCGATCCAGTACTACAGCTACCGCCACGTGTATTACCACCCTGAAGCCAGCACTGACGCGTAGCGGGCTTCCCTAGACTCTTTCCAGTTTGGCGTATTCCAACGCCAGCCATTTCAGGCCTTCGCGGCCAAAATTAACTTGCACCCGCATATCGTTGGCATTGCCTTCATAGCTCACCACAACCCCTTGTCCGAACTTGGCATGCGCCACGCTCTGTCCAATCTTCCACGGCATGGCTTCTTTTTGCTGGTGGCTTTGCTGGCTGCTCATCACTTGGGGAAATGTCTGGTAGTCATGATGTTTGGGGATGGGTTTTGCATTCAGCAATTTGAGGAGCGCTTCAGGAATCTCGTCCAGAAACCTTGATGGGATGCCATAGCGGACTTGACCATGTAACATGCGGCTTTGTGCATGGGTCAGATAGAGTCGGTGTCTTGCACGCGTTACGGCAACGTACATCAGGCGGCGTTCTTCCTCCAGACCATTGGACTCATACATACTTTGTTCATGAGGAAACAAGCCCTCTTCGAGACCGCTGATAAAGACCGTCTTAAATTCCAAACCTTTGGCAGAATGAACCGTCATCAGTTGCAGCGCATCACGGCCAACATCGGCTTGATGTTCGCCGGCTTCCAGACTGGCATGCGAGAGAAACTGTGTCAGCAGTGATTGCGTTTCACCATTTTCATCCACCTGCATGCCGATATCCTGATTCATGAAGGCGATGGCCGCGTTAATCAACTCATCCAGGTTGGCAATCCGATCTTCGCCCTCTTTTTCACCCTGATAAAACTGCCTGAGCCCGGATAGGCTTGTAGCCAGTTCGGCCAGTTCCGGTAGCGATAATCCGATGGCCTCTTCCTGCATCTGCTTGATTAGCGCCACAAACCCCTCAACACCACGGCCGGGTTTGCCATTGCCTACCTTGTTGATCGCGGCCTGCCACAAGCTGCAATCCTGCAATCTGGCGGCTTCCTGCAGCTGCTCCAGACTGCGCGCACCAATGCCGCGTGTCGGAAAGTTGATGACACGCAAAAGGGCGGTATCGTCTTCCGGATTGGCGATCAGGCGCAGATAGGCCAGTGCGTGCTTGATTTCGGCGCGTTCGAAGAAGCGCAGGCCACCATAGACCCGGTAGGGTAGGCCAGCAGTAAACAGTGCATGTTCCAGAATGCGCGATTGCGCATTGGAGCGGTACAGCATGGCAATTTCTTGCAGCGCCATCCCTTCCGCATGCAGCATTTTGATTTCATCCACGATGTAGTTGGCTTCGTCGATATCGTTATACGCCTGATACACGCGGATCGGCTCACCTTGACCAGATGCTGTCCAAAGGCTTTTGCCAAGCCGATTGCGGTTATGAGTAATGATGGCGTTGGCAGCGTCCAGAATATTGCTGTGCGAGCGATAATTCTGTTCCAGCTTGACGATGTTCTGAACCGCGAAATCCTGCTCAAAATCACGCATATTGCCTACACGTGCACCACGAAATGCATAAATCGACTGGTCATCGTCACCAACGGCAAACACGCAGTTGTTTTGTCCTGCCAATAATTTCAACCATTGATATTGCAGCCGGTTCGTATCCTGAAACTCATCCACCAGCACATATTTGAAGCGACTCTGATAATGCTGGCGGATGCTCGCATCGCAGCCCAGCAATTCATAACAGCGAAGCAGTAGCTCAGCAAAATCTGCGACACCTTCGCGCTGGCACTGCTTGTCATATTCTTCGTATATCTCGCGCATACGCTGAGAGTGGCTATCATAGGCTTCCACCTGATGAGCACGTAGCCCTTCTTCCTTGCAGCTATTGATATAACCCATCACCTGCTTGGGTGGAAACTTCTCATCATCCACATTCATCGCCTTCATCAAACGCTTGATGCTGGATAACTGATCAGCAGAATCGAGAATCTGGAACGTGGCGGGAAGCCCGGCTTCGCGATGATGCGCGCGCAGTAAGCGGTTGCACAGGCCGTGGAATGTGCCGACCCACATGCCACGGGTATTAATGGGCAGCATGGATGAGAGCCGTGTCAGCATCTCCTTGGCGGCCTTGTTGGTAAATGTCACCGCCAGCAAGCCATGCGGAGAGACTTGTCTGGTCTGAATCAACCAGGCAATGCGTGTAGTGAGTACTCGCGTTTTGCCGCTGCCCGCACCTGCCAGAATCAGTGCAGATTGGTGGGGCAGGGTTACTGCTTCAAGTTGTTTATCGTTGAGGCCGCCCAGTAGGGCGTTTGAGTCGGACTGAATATTCATGCGACATATTATCGCATGGCAATTCCAATAAATTGGCGCTGAATTTTGGAACTTTGGACAGACTATTGCAGTCTGTTCTTCTGACGAATGCGTTCGTCTCCCGCTTTCCCTCCCTGAGCGGGAAGCCTTGACTGATGAGGCTACTCACCCCGATTTTATCCCCTTTGATCGGGGTTTTTTTTGCCCGGCGTTTGTGTAATTCGATGAATGTGCCGGTTCATTTGTGTATGAAGTATATGCCCAGATTTTTACCTGAGTAAACCATTTTTTTCAAGACTGCAGCAGATCAAAACAAAAAGCCCCACTTTCGTGAGGCTTTTTTACTTTGCGCTTATGAATCAAAACTGCTTTGAAAAATGTAGCGAGCGATGTACGTTTGGGTGCGCCGGCCCACAGGAACCGGAATGTACATATGGGTACATGAGGATTCCGAGCACCGCGCAAGCGCAAACGTACAAGCGCAGCCATTTTGCATGCAGTTTTTACATCATACCGCCCATGCCGCCCATACCACCCATATCAGGCGCAGCTGGTGCATCTTCCTTCGGCAGTTCAGCCACCATGCAGTCGGTGGTCAGCATCAGGCCGGCAACAGAAGCGGCGTTTTGTAGCGCAGAGCGGGTGACCTTGGTTGGATCCAACACGCCCATTTCCACCATATCGCCATAGGTTTCATTAGCAGCGTTGTAGCCATAGTTACCCTTGCCTGCGGCCACATTGTTGACCACGACAGATGGCTCAGCACCTGCGTTGGCAACGATCTGACGCAACGGCTCTTCAACAGCACGCAGTACGATCTTGATACCGGCTTCCTGATCCAGATTTTCACCCTTGACCTTCTCAATCGCAGCACGGGCACGGATCAGCGCAACACCACCGCCAGCGACAATACCTTCTTCAACTGCTGCGCGTGTTGCATGCAACGCATCTTCAACGCGCGCCTTCTTTTCCTTCATTTCGATTTCAGTGGTTGCACCCACCTTGATCACGGCAACACCGCCAGCCAGCTTGGCCACGCGCTCTTGCAGTTTTTCACGATCATAGTCGCTGGTGGCTTCTTCGATCTGCTTCTTGATTTGATCAATACGTGACTTGATGCCTTCTTCGTTGCCAGCGCCATCGATAATGGTAGTGTTTTCCTTACCCACTTCAATGCGCTTAGCTTGGCCCAGGTCTTCCAGCTTGACGTTTTCCAGCTTCAGGCCCAGTTCTTCAGCAATCACAGTACCGCCAGTCAGGATAGCAATATCTTCCAGCATGGCCTTACGACGATCACCAAAGCCAGGTGCCTTAACAGCAACAGTCTTCAGGATGCCGCGGATGTTGTTGACCACCAGGGTAGCCAATGCTTCGCCATCGATGTCTTCTGCGATGATCAGCAGTGGACGACCAGCCTTGGCCACTTGCTCCAGTGTTGGCAGCAGGTCACGAATGTTGGAAATCTTCTTGTCATGCAGCAGGATGAAAGGGTTTTCCAGGAGCGCAATTTGACGCTCTGGGTTGTTGATGAAATAAGGAGACAGATAACCGCGGTCAAACTGCATACCTTCAACTACATCCAGTTCGTTTTGCAGACCGGAACCATCTTCAACGGTGATCACGCCTTCCTTGCCTACCTTGTCCATCGCGTCAGCAATGATCTGACCAATAGAGCTATCGGAGTTGGCGGAGATGGAACCTACTTGTGCAATTTCCTTGCTGGTTGTACAGGGCTTTGACAGGTTCTTCAGTTCAGTCACGGCAGCTTCAACTGCTTTATCAATACCGCGCTTAAGGTCCATTGGGTTCATGCCGGCAGCCACAGACTTCATGCCTTCGCGGATGATGGCTTGTGCCAACACGGTAGCAGTAGTGGTGCCGTCACCAGCGGTGTCAGAAGTCTTGGAAGCCACTTCCTTCACCATTTGTGCGCCCATGTTTTCAAACTTGTCCTTCAGTTCGATTTCCTTGGCAACCGAAACACCATCCTTGGTGATTGTGGGCGCGCCAAAAGAACGCTCAAGCACAACATTACGGCCTTTAGGGCCCAGGGTGACCTTCACGGCATTGGCGAGCACATTCACGCCATTAGTCATTTTCTGACGAACTTCATCGCCAAAACGTACGTCTTTTGCAGCCATTGTTTGAATCTCCTAAATTGCTGAATTCTGATTAATTGATACGAAATTCGTTAGGCTTCTACCACACCCATGATGTCTTCTTCGCGCATGACCAGCAGCTCTTCGCCATCCACCTTCACGGACTGGCCTGCATACTTGCCAAACAGCACCTTGTCGCCAACCTTGACATCCATGGGGATCAACTTGCCAGCATCATCTTTCTTGCCAGCGCCAACCGCAATGATTTCACCTTGATCAGGTTTCTCTGTGGCGGTGTCGGGGATGACAATGCCAGAAGCGGTCGTACGTACTTCTTCCAGTCTCTTTACGATCACGCGATCGTGCAAAGGACGAATCTTCATGAATTACTCTCCTAGTTGATCATTTGAAAATTCAGTGCAACGGATGTTGCGCATCAAAACTAGACAGGCTTATTAGCACTCACGTCTATTGAGTGCTAATAATAAGGGCTTGGGGTGAATATTTCAAGACCGATTAGAGCGCAACTTTAAGAGCCGCATGAAAACATCTGTGCATCTTCAAAACAATAGAATAGTCATTTGATCAGGCGGCTCAATTGAGAATCAATTGATGTTGCCATCAAAATGCCGGAGTGCTTGACCTTTCTTCAAAAGCGCGAAGCTGTTCTCTCGCCACATCAATCGATTTGATACTTTTATTAGATAGGGAAAATTCTTCAGTGCATTTTTCTTTATATCTAATTAGCCGGATTTTGGATATTGCCCTTCCATCTGTCAGTGCAGACTTCATCTGTTCAACAGCGTCTGGACATTCCATCATTCTGTTTGCAAAGGTTTTGATTTCAGCGTTGCTTGCATATTCTCCGCGTGGCCAATTCATTGAGAAAAGGTAATAAGTGATTGAAAGTAAAACCGCAATCAAAACAATATAAGATACGACACTTGTTGCTTTTTTCATGGTTAGTCTCCTCACTTGCTGATTAATAAGGTTTATTGGTGCTTGTTATGGCTTCAAACGGGGGCGCATTAAAATGAGCCGAGCTCAGCCTTTTTTAGTCAACGATACTTAAAAAGTAGTTTCATCGAATTGAAGTCTAGATTAAGGCTGCAACTAGACGATTTTTATTTTGTTAGTAGTCGAGTAGCTAAATTCCGAATTGATATTTGACTCAGTAATTTTCCCAATTTTCTAGGTCAGTTGAATCTGGCTGTATTAAGAGAAACGCTGCTCTAGATGTAGATGTTGTCCAACTAATTCTGATAAAAACTCAATTCACTACAATGGCTTACTGTTTATTCAGTCAAATGGCTGATGTTGAGTTTTTATGCGGGATTCAGCAGAGTTGTCGGTGCCACAAAACAATGATTGTTGCTTGAACAAGCGATTCTTTTGTGATAGTTTGCAACTTGTAACTTTATGTAACAAATAAGTTGCAATTTGTTTCATCGTGTTTGTAATTAAGTCGTAGTGGTTTTGAGTTGTTGCAGTTCTTAGTGGCACAAGCTACCCGGTAAGAGGTGGCGTGATGAGGAGAGAACGCAGTGGCATCACCCGTTGCAGATTACAAAGTCATAGTGCGTCCCAACTGCTCCTTGTCACCTAGGGGCATGATGTATGTGGTCGCAATCATCGCAACAATCTCCTTATCTATTGGAATTGCTTTCAGTTTGATTGGTGCTTGGCTGATATTGCCATTTGCCGGACTGGAAGTGCTCGCGGTTGGCTATGCTTTTTACTATATCCACTGTCACTCAGGGGATTACGAAAGCATCACCATCGAGGGTGACACGGTTCTGATTGAGAAGCGCAATTACAAGAACACCAGTCGCACTGAGTTTAATCGTTACTGGGCGCGCGTCTTACTCAGGCAATTGCCTTGTGGTGATCAGACCTTATGGTTGAGATCGCATGGCAGGGAAGTTGAGTTTGGGCGGCATTTCATGAGTAATGAGCAGCGCCTGAAACTGGCAGAACAATTAAAAAAAACGTGTTGGATTGATAACTTAACCTGAATTAGGGAGTAGGTATGGTTATGCAGTGTTGGAGAAATACGGGTTTATTCCTTTTGCTGGCGTTGATGCCTTTTACCGCGCTGGCACAGGATGCCAAATGGAATCTTCCAGAGCCTGTGACACCGTTGGCAAAGGATATTTTCCAGATTCATAACCAGTTCATGCTGGTCATTTTTGTGCTGTTTATCGTTGTGCTGGCCATCATGATCTACTCGATTGTCAAACATCGAAAAAGTGTAGGTTTCAAGGCAGCCAACTTCACTGGCCCTAGTACCAAATCCCAGATTGCCTGGACACTCGTCCCCTTTATCATTCTGCTCTACATTGACTTTATTCTGATGGGTATCCCCGCTGTACACAGTATTCAGCTGATGGAAGATACCAAGCAGGGTGCCGAGATGGTGGTTAAGGTCACCGGCTCTCAATGGCGTTGGCAATACGAATACATGGATGGTGAAACCCAAGGTATTAAGTTCCTGAGCAACCTGACAACATCCCAAGAGCAAATCAATAACAAGGAAGCCAAGGGTGAAGATTATCTGCTGGAAGTGGATAACCCGATGGTGATTCCAGAAGGCGCAAAAGTCCGTGTGTTGTTAACTGCCAGTGATGTGATTCACAACTGGTGGGTGCCTGCTTTTGGTTCATCCCGAGATGCGATTCCAGGCTTTTTGCGTGAAACCTGGGTGCAGGCAGAGAAGCCCGGCCGCTATCGTGGGCAATGTAAAGAGCTTTGCGGCAAGGGACATGGCTTTATGCCAGTGGTTGTGGATGTGCTGCCACAAGAGGAATTCAAGCAATGGGTAGCTGCCAAGCAGGAAGAAATGCAGGCTGCAACAGCAGGGGCTGATAAAGAGTGGACCATGGAAGATCTGGTTGCACATGGCAAGGGCGTGTATGAGAAAAACTGTGCCGTGTGTCATATGGCCAACGGCCAAGGCATGCCGCCAGCCTTCCCTGCGCTGACAGGCAGCAAGATTGTGGCCGGCCCCAATTTTGATGCAGAAGGGCGTTTGATGGTGGATAGTCACCTTGATCGCGTCTGGAATGGCAAGAATATTATGCCGGGCTGGAAAGGCACGCTGAATGATGTGGATATTGCAGCTGTGGTGACATATGAGCGTAATGCACTAGGCAACTCAGTGGGTGACATGCTGCAACCCTCGCAAGTCAAGGCATTGCGTTAATACAGGTTAGAAATTAAAGGCCGTTATTCGGAATTATCGGGTTTTAAGGAGAGATTGATGAGTTACTCAACTACCGCGAATCATGACGCACATCATGACCATCCAACGGGCATCATGCGTTGGTTTACCACCACAAACCACAAAGACATTGGTACGATGTACCTGATTTTCTCGCTCATCATGTTCATGATTGGTGGGTTCATGATTCTTGCTGTTCGTGCCGAGCTGTTTCAGCCGGGCATGCAACTCATGCAGCCTGAGTTTTATAACCAGCTGATTGGCGTGCATGCCTTGATCATGATTTTTGCTGCACTGATGCCGGCGGCAACCGGGTTTGCCAACTGGATGCTGCCGCTCCAGATTGGGGCGCCGGATATGGCCCTGCCGCGTTTGAATAACTGGGGTTTCTGGCTGCTACCACCCGCCGCTATTCTGCTTACGCTGCCATTCACGCTGGCGCTTTTTGGTATTGGTGATGGTGCTATTGCAACGGGTTGGACTTTCTATGCGCCACTCTCTACCCAAGGCGGTATTGGTGTAGACTTTGCTATCTTCGCAGTACACATTCTGGGTATCTCCTCCGTCATGGGGTCGATCAACGTGATTGTGACGATCTTCAACATGCGTGCTCCCGGCATGACACTGATGAAAATGCCAATCTTTGCATGGGGATGGCTGATTACGGCTTTCCTGCTGATTGCCACCATTCCAGTGTTGGCTGGTGCGGTGACCATGCTGCTGACAGACCGTCATTTTGGTACCCATTTCTTTAGCGCAGCAGGTGGTGGTGATCCGATTCTGTTCCAGCATCTGTTCTGGTTCTTCGGCCATCCTGAGGTGTATATCGTATTGCTACCAGTGTGGGGTTTCATGCCACAAATCCTGCAAACATTCTCCCGCAAGCCCATGTATGGCTACAAGGCACAGGTGTACTCTCTGTGGGCCATCGGCGCATTGTCACTGGTGGTTTGGGCGCATCACTTCTTTACCGTAGGCATGCCAATTCCAGCGCTGGTCTATTTCATGTTTAGTACCATGGCGATTTCTCTGCCATTGGCCGTGCTGTTCTTCTGCTGGATCGCAACAATCTGGCGTGGCTCGATGACTTTTGAGACCCCGATGTTGTTTGCCCTGGGCTGGATTATTCTGTTCGGTATTGGTGGACTGACCGGGCTGGTACTGGCCGATGTCGCGGCTGATGCACAATATCACCACACTTATTTCGTGGTGGCGCACTTCCACTACACCCTGTTTGCCGGTGGCATCATGGGCATCATGGCGGGCGTGTATTACTGGCTGCCCAAGATGACTGGCCATATGTATAGCGAAACGCTTGGTAAGTGGCACTTCTGGTTGACTGCCATTTCATTCAACCTGACCTTTATTCCGCAGTTCTTCCTTGGTCTTGCGGGTATGCCACGCCGCATTCCAGACTATGCCTTGCAGTTTGCGGATTTCAATGCCATTTCCACCATCGCAGCATTTGTGCTGGGCCTGGCACAGCTGATTTTTGTATACAACATTATTCAGTGTGCACGTGGTGGCAAGAAAGCGACAGATCAGGTTTGGGAAGGTGCACAAGGGCTGGAATGGACACTGCCATCACCCCCTCCATACCACAGCTTTACTGAACAGCCTGTCGTGAAGTAATTCTGGACCGGCCTGCCGTTTGCCAGCGTCAGGTCGGTTCAACTAATAGAAGAAGGTGTTATGCAAGATCAAAACAAGGAAAGACGTAAGCGCAGTATCAAGTTAGGCATTGGTTTTGGCATATTTGTGCTGCTGGTTTATGGAATTTCGATGTACATGATATGGATGCGATAACTCAGCATGAACTGAAGCAGGCAGCCAATCGCAAGTTGGGATTGAAGCTGCTGTGGCTGGTCGGGGGCTCGATACTGTTTGCCTTCTCGCTAGTGCCCCTGTACGACGTGTTGTGCACCGTCACCGGCTTAAATGGCAAAACAGACAGTGTTGCGACTGAGGCGCTGGCAGCGGTTGATGAAAACAGATGGGTGAAAGTGGAATTTACCAGCAGCGTGATGCCCGGCCTTGCCTGGAATTTTTACCCCAAGCAAAACAGCATCATGGTACGGCCAGGCAAAATTGAAACCGTGATGTTTGAGGCAAAAAACATGACAAATCAGGTCGTGGCTGGGCAAGCGGTTCCCAGTGTCAGCCCAGGATCGGCGACCACGCATCTGAAAAAAATCGAGTGTTTTTGTTTTGTCCGGCAAGAGTTGCAACCAGGTGAAACCAAGCTGATGCCATTGCGGTTCTATGTCAGCCCGGATTTACCGGAGAAGGTGGAAGCAGTAACGCTGTCTTATGCATTTTTCAATGCAGTCAAGCCAGCAAATTAAGAGCTTCTGAGGATTTCGGAGGCTTATAGGGAGGTCGCTCTGTCAGTCAAGACAGGGTGAAAATAACGACTAATAGCTAAAAAGCACGGGAGTATATGGATGGCGACGCATTCTGAGAATCAGTACTTTGTACCAAACCCCAGCCTCTATCCGGTCTTTATGTCGATCGGGATTTTGACATTGGCATCCGGTTTTATTTTCAGCATCAACAATTACCATGCTGGCAACTGGATGATGATTGTGGGTGCGCTACTTATCATCCTGATGACCTTCCGCTGGATGGGCAAGGTGATTGCTGAGAGTGAAAGCGGTATGTACAAGCATTGGGAAGATAAATCCTTTCGATGGGGCATGATCGCCTTTATCTGTTCCGAGGTGGCTTTTTTTGCTGCATTCTTTGGCGCACTCTTTTATATGCGTATCATCTCGGTGCCAGAACTTGCAAGCTTTGACCCCGATTTTACGATGTACAAGGATTTCACCGGTGATTGGCCTTCACTCGGCCCTGGCGGTGACGTGATAAGGGGGGCGGGCGCTTTGGAGAATTACACACCGCCTTCCAACTTCAGCCCAATGGGTGCTTGGGGCTTGCCGGCTATCAACACACTGATTCTGCTGACTTCAGGGGCCACCATTACTTGGGCGCACTGGGGCTTGCTGAAAAACAATCGTAAACAGCTCGTCATCGGCATGTTAATGACCGTGCTGTTGGGCGTTGCATTCCTGATCTGTCAGGCATATGAATATCACCATGCTTACAGCGAACTGGGCCTGACTCTTGGTGCTGGTGCTTATGGCGGCACATTCTTTATGCTGACTGGCTTCCACGGCTTCCATGTGACGCTGGGTACCATCATGTTGATCGTGATTCTGCTTCGATGCATGAAGGGCCATTTTACCCCCGAGCGTCATTTCGGTTTTGAAGGGGTGGCCTGGTATTGGCACTTTGTAGACGTGGTCTGGCTCGGTTTATTTATCTTTGTGTACTGGCTGTAACCTGAGGGGAGGGGAAGGAGGCGATGCCTGCGCATCGCCTTTTTTCTGAGATCGAGATTCAGTGTCCGATCACCCCTGTGAGATAGCCTAGCATGAGTCCAATGAATAGCAGAATAGATAAGCCAATGCGTATGGTAAGTGCTTTAGCTGTGCGTTCACCTGCACCTTTGTCTTTTGCCAGAAAGAAGAGCGCAGAGAACAGACTGGCGACAATAATGAGCAATGTAATGACAATGGCAATTTTGATCAGCATGTGACGACCCCTGTAGATGGTTCAATGATTATGCGGCGCACATGAGTTATTTGCAATTTAGAATCGCTGGACACAAGTTCAGCCCCAGCTTGGTAGGCACATTATTGATGCTTTGTGCGATTCCCATGTTTATCAAGTTTGGTTTTTGGCAGTACAACAAGGCTGAACAAAAACAAGCACTGCAAGCCATGTATGAAGCGGCGCTGACGCAATCAGCTGTACCGCTCCCTAGCGAAATTGAAGATGTAGGAAGCTGGCGGTATCGTCAAGTCCGCGTGAGCGGTGAGTATCAGGCAGGCAGGCAGATCCTGCTGGATAACCAAGTGGCACAGGATCAAGCTGGTTATCATGTGATTACGCCACTGCGGATAGCGGGTAGTTCGCAATATATATTGGTGGATCGAGGCTGGGTGCCGGCATATCCCGATCGCAGCCAGTTGCCAGCGATTGAAACGCCGGATGGCACCATAGAAGTGGAAGGACATCTCTGGTTACCCAGCGATAAGTTTTACCATCTGGATTCAGGTGCTTCGGCATCAAATGATCAAGATTGGGAAGTGGTCTGGCAAAACATGGACATGGTGCGTTACATGGATGCAGTACATTTTTCGGTGATGCCCATGGTGATCCGGTTAGATCCAAAGAGTAATGCCGGAGGATACTATCGGGAATGGCCCAAACCTGCAGAGCGCGTCACCACGCATCTGGGTTATGCCTATCAGTGGTTTGGTTTTGCTGTTGCTAGTGTGCTGATATGGTTGTTTGTCAGTTTTAAACCTATGGATAAAAGTCAAAATGCAGTCTGAGACACCCGCGACTCATGTGCCGACAGACGCGCCCAAGCCTAAAGGCCGCTTGGTGTTATTGCTGTTGTTTATATTTTTTGCCGCGCCATTGATCGTGGTGGCTATCATGTACAAGTTGGATTGGCACCCATCAGGGTTTAGTCGGGGCCAAATGGTGACACCCCCAAAAATCATTGAATTACCTAATGGGCTCATGGCTGCTAACGGGCAGCCGATAGCGAACGATTTCTGGAAAGAAAAATGGAGTGTGCTATACATTGCAGATGCGTGTGATTCCATATGCGAGCAGCGGCTTTATGAGATGCGTCAGATTCATGTGTCACTGGCCAAGCATATTCCGCGCGTACAACGCATTTTGCTGACACAGTCAGCCGATGTGCAAACCTTACAACAGCAATATCCTGACCTGATGATTATCAACCAACCCGCCTCAGAAATTGCAGCACTCAAGATGCAGTTTGATCTCGGTGAAAGCCTGGCTGGGCAAGGACAGCGTGTCTATGTGGTTGATCCACTGAGCTACCTGATGATGAGTTATCCCATTGAAACGCCAGCCAGAGATATCCGTAAGGATCTTGGTAGGTTGCTGGCTTATGCCTGGGCGGGTTGATTGAAATGCAGTCCACACGTTCAACATACTGGTTTCGTTGGGTTGCCCTCATAGGGATGGGTCTCGCGCTTTGCGTGGTGGGCTTGGGAGCCTATGTCAGATTGTCTGATGCAGGGCTTGGTTGCCCTGATTGGCCCGGCTGCTTTGGCACCATGACCGTACCAGAGAGCGAGGCTGCCATTCAGTTGGCGCAGGCGGCTTATCCAGATAGTGCCTTTGATCATGGCAAGGCCTGGAAGGAAATGCTACATCGTTATCTGGCAGGCACCCTGGGCCTAATGATTCTATTGCTTTGCGTGCTGGGCTGGCGTGCCAGGAACGAGATCCGCACATCCGCCTGGACGCCCACCATACTGCTGGTCTTGGTCGGTTTTCAAGCGGCATTGGGTATGTGGACAGTCACGATGCTGTTAAAGCCAGCCATTGTGACGGCTCATTTACTTGGAGGGATGGCAACGCTTGCCATGTTGAGTTGGATCATGCATCGCCATTGGGGGGTGGCCTCAGAGCGCTTTGTACAGTCGACTAGTCTGCGTTTCTGGATACGGGCTAGCCTGCTTGTGCTTTTTGTTCAGATTCTCTTGGGAGGATGGACCAGCACCAATTATGCTGCGCTGGCATGTACTGACTTTCCAACTTGCCATGGGCACTGGTTGCCAGATATGGATTACCACAATGCTTTCCACTGGCTGCGTGATTTGGGAGAAAGCGTGGATGGCACTCCGCTGACACTACCAGCGCTGACCGCCATTCAATGGACGCATCGGATTGGCGCGCTTGTGGTGTTGTTTTTTGTTGGAGGGCTTGCCTTGCGTTTGTTGTGGCTGGAGTATCTGCGCAATATGGGGCAATTACTCCTGCTGTTATTGGTTGTTCAGATTGCAGTAGGCATTGCCAATCTTCTAATGCATTTACCGTTGGTGCTAGCTGTTGCCCATAACGTTGGTGCTGCGTTGCTGGTGATGAGCTTGATTGTGTTGAATTCTAAAATTACAAGATTGCCAAGATAGGGAGATGTGACATGAGTACGATCACGATGGCTGGGTTGAACAAAATCAGGATACAACTTGGAGAGGGCTTTCAGCGGTTTTTTCCCTTATGCAAACCGCGCGTGACCGCCCTGATTGTCTTCACCGCCATGATCGGCATGTTTCTCGCCACACCGAATATGGTACCGCTGGGCCTGTTGTTGGCTGCCACAGCCGGGATTGGCATGGCTTCAGGTGCAGCCGCAGCCTTTAATTGTCTGATTGAACAGCAGATTGATGCCAAAATGGCACGCACTCGTGGGCGTCCACTTCCCACAGGGCAGGTGACCTCAATTCAAACCATGGTATTTGCAACGCTGCTTGGTGGTTCGGGGTTGGCCATCCTGTATTTCTGGGTAAATCCCTTGACCATGTGGCTTACCTTTGCCACCTTCCTCGGCTATGCGGTGATTTACACTATTTTTCTCAAGCCGGCGACACCACTCAATATCGTGATTGGTGGTGCATCTGGCGCCATGCCTCCCATCCTTGGCTGGGCTGCGGTCAACAATGTGGTGTCACCAGAGGCCCTGATTCTATTCCTGATTATTTTTGCCTGGACGCCCCCTCATTTCTGGGCATTGGCACTGTATCGGCGTAAAGAATATGAGAAGGTCGGGATGCCCATGCTGCCTGTGACGCATGGCGAAGAATTTACCCGCCTACATATTTTGCTTTACACCATCATTCTTTTTGGCGTGGCGCTCATGCCCTACGGCTACGGCATGAGTGGTTTGATTTATCTTGTGTCATCCGTAGTGCTGAACGCTATTTTCATGGCCTATGCCATTGGCTTGTACCGTCGCTACTCGGATCAACTTTCACGCAGCATGTTCCGGTACTCTATTTTGTACCTCAGCCTTCTATTTGCAGCACTGCTGCTGGATCATTATCTGAAGTTGAGTCTTTAGAAGGCTTTTTGCTGGAGATTAGCAGTTTGTTGGCTGACTCATTAATGGCTTGCACGGCAGGGTGGTTAAACTGCCGTGCCACTGAAATCGCATAGTAATTCTGAATCAATTCCGGCACATCTGCGATCCGGATCACATTTAATTCCTTTTCCAGTTCAGCAGCGATCACCGTAGGTGCCGTGAAAAATCCGGTTCCTGCACCGCCAAATGCCTTCATGAGTGCACTGTCATCAAATTCACCCACAATTTTTGGTAATACATGGTGCTGGTTCAACCATCTGAGCACCTGATTATGCATCAGGCTGTCATCACTCATGACCAATAATGGTGCATGATGTAATCTTCCAGGGAACGCACCAGGGTGTTTTAAGGCCAATTTGGGCGTCGCAAAGAAGCTGATTCCGCTATGTCCAAGCCGGTGGGATGTGCCGTTGACGTCGGTATCATCAGGCATAGGGCGGTCTGCCAATACAATGTCCAGCTTGTGTATCGCCAGCATGCCCAATAATGGTTCAAATTTATCTTCCTTGCACACAATGTGCACTTCATCTTCAAGTGTCATGGCGGAAGAAAGTAAGCGATAAACAATCGATTTTGGAATCAGTCCAGTAATGCCGACTTTAAACAGGTTGGGCCGCTTCTTGGGCTGGTGGCGCAAGGTGTCTTCCAACTGGCTTCCGGTTTCAAAAATTCTTTCAGCGTAGGGCAGTGCAAGTTTACCTGCGTCTGTGAGAGCCAGTCCGCGTCCGGCCCGTTGAAATAGCGTGACATTCAGTTCAGATTCCAGAAGCGCAATCTGACCGCTCAAGGTTTGGGGAGTCAGGCCAAGGTATTGGCTGGCTTTGGTAATACTGCCGGTCTTGGCCACTGTCCAGAAATAGCTGAGCTGTTTGTAATTCATCTAGGGTCCAATACTTCGTTATTTACGAAATATCTATTCATATGAAAACTATTTCTTACGTAGTGACTCATAATGTTAAATATTGTAAATTTGCATTTGGAGGAAAACGCCATGATCAAGACTGCAATAAGCATTACTGCAATGCTCTGTTTTCTCATGCCCTCACTAGGCTATGCAGAGCCTATGCAAGAGGTGGATGAGGTGACCGTTACGTCTGATCGTGAATCCAACAAAAGCAACCGCGTTCATTCAAAGCATCACCACAAAGTCGTTACCCCTGATTACGGTGTTAATACCTCGGCCGAGAATCGACGCTACATCATGGTGCCGCACCACAAGCACCACTTTCGTGTGAAACGTTACATCCGGGACGAGTGAGCTGAATTAAGCAAGATGTAGGCCTGATTGCTCAGTTCACCCCCTGGTACAGCGCTTCGGCGCTGTTTTTTTACGTCTTTACTAAATCTCAATACTTCGTAAAAAACGAAATGTTTGTATAGCTAAGAACTAATATTTCCTTAATGACTCGAAATTAGAGTAAGATTGTAAAAAGTTGTTAAATATCTGGGGGTTAAGAACATGTTAAACGTATTAAAAGTTTCAATTCTGAGTGTAGCGCTTGTTTTACCTTTTGGGGTAATTGCTGATGAAATTCAGGTTGCTGACCAAGTCGATGTGCGCACAGATCGTCAGGTAGTCAAAACTACCCGGACACATCCAAAGCATCATCACAAAGTTGTTGTCACCAACAACCAAGTCAATGAAACGGCTGAAGGCAAGCGCTATATTGAAGTGCGTCATCCCAAACACCATACGCCTGTGAAGCGTTATGTCGAATAATCGCTGATTTCAGTTTGTTGCGTAAAAGCCGGGACATCATGTCGCCGGCTTTTTTCATGCCCTCTTCCAAGGTTTTGCGTACCATTAACGCATTCTGTCATAATTTATTTGAGTATTCGGGGTGTAGCTTAGCCCGGTAGAGCGCCGCGTTCGGGACGCGGAGGCCGGAGGTTCGAATCCTCTCACCCCGACCAAAAACAAGTTAGTATTATCGATTGCAAAAAAACATGTTCACTTCGGTTGCTGGTGGCATGAAAGTTGGCGTTTTATAAAACTAAACCAGAAAAACTGTTTTTATCACATGATGATTCAGTGGTTGAAGTAACTAAACTATGCGCTTAATCAAGTAATATATTGAGCTATATGAAATCTGCCCCCATTCCAGATAACGAAGAATCCCGACTTCGGGCCTTGCATGCGCTACTTCTTCTGGATACACCACCAGAGGAGCGTTTTGATCGGATTACGGAGTTTGCCAGATTTGAATTCGATGTGCCGATTGCGCTGATCTCATTGATTGACCGTGATCGCCAGTGGTTCAAATCTGCAACTGGGATATCAGAGTGTGAAACCAGTCGAGATATTTCATTTTGTGGACACGCCATTCTCCAAAACGAGATCATGATTGTCGAAGATGCCACGCAGGATGATCGTTTTCATGATAACCCTCTCGTCACAGGCGCCCCTTATATCAGGTTTTATGCAGGCGTACCGCTTAAGCTAAAAATTGGAGTATGTGTAGGCACATTATGTTTGATTGACAGGGTGCCCAAAAACCTTGATAGCACCGACCTATCTATACTGCAAACACTTGGCAACATGGTGGTTGCCGAACTTGAATCAAACCTGACTGAGAACTTAGGTTATTAAGATGCCTGACTATCAAGCTATGTGGAAATCAGAATCCAAACTTCCTGATATCTTGTTGCTTGAGGCTAATTATATGCTACGCCATGCGCTCTCTCTAAATGCAAAAGAAGCTGGCTATGCGAATGTTTTTCAGACCGCCAATTTAGATATCGCAAAACGAAAATGTATGCAGACCATGTTTCATGGTTTGATTGTTGCCGTGACAGATCAACATGAAGAAATTAAGCTTATCGAAAAAGTGCGGGCTGGAGAAACAAAATGTAAGCCGGAAGTCCCAATACTGGTAACAGTAAATGGTATTTCAGAGGTTTTGGCTCAAAAACTAAATGAATTGGAAGTCGCTGCAATTCTCACCAAACCACTAAGAATCAGAACCATACAAGAAGCTGCAGTACAGATGTTTGTTGCTGCGAACGCACAATACTGATGACTGAGGTGTAATTTTTATATACACCCAATTGAAACGTGGCGCGCCCGACAGGAGTCGAACCTGTGACCTTTGGCTTCGGAAACCAACACTCTATCCAACTGAGCTACGGGCGCATTTGAGGCAAGGGCTGAATTATAGCAAAGCGTCATCAGCTTGTCCTTTTGTCTCGATTGTCTAAACAGTATAATCATGACTTTGCAAACATTTAGGTTTTATTATCATGAGTGACCAGCATCACGATTTTCCCAAAACCAGCATCTCTCAAGTATTGCTTGCCATTCTGGGTGGATTGTTTGCCCCAATGATCGCCATTATTCTTGTGGTGAAATTGTTCATGGGTATCAGCGATAATCACTTGGAGGATGCAGATCCTGAAACCGTAGCGGCCACAGTTGAGGAGCGTATCAAGCCAGTCGCTGATGTAGATGTGGCTGAGGTCTCGGGCACCAAGGCGGCAATGAGTGGTGATATGGTCTATGAGAAATACTGTCTGGCCTGTCATGGTAGTGGCGCACTGGGCGCCCCAATGTTTGGGGACAAGGCTGCGTGGGCACCTCGTATTGCGCAAGGCTATGAAACCTTGATCAAGCACGCCATTGAAGGTATCAATCAAATGCCAGCCCGTGGCGGCAATCCTGATTTAACTGATACTGAAATCGCAAATGCCGTGGCCTATATGGCCAATGAGGCCGGTGCCAAGTTTACGCCACCAGCCACTGATGACGAGGGGCAGGCTGAAGAAGCTGAAACAGCAGCAACTGAAGAGAATGTTGCTGCTGATGCTGAAAAAGCTGATGAAGGCAAAACCAATGTTGCAGTAGCCGACGCAACAGACAGCAAGGCTGGAGAAAAAACCTATCAAGCTGTTTGTGCAATGTGCCATGCAGCTGGCTTAATGGAAGCCCCAAAGCTGGGTGATAAAGCAGCTTGGGAACCTCGTATTGCACAAGGTAAGGCGACCTTGGTTGAACATGCAATCAAGGGTATTCGTATGATGCCCGCCAAAGGCGGCAACCCTGGTCTGAGTGATGATGAAGTCAAACAGGCCGTTGTCTACATGGCCAACAAGAGCGGTGCTTCTTTCTGATACCGTTACTCATGATTGCAGCCATCGGCTAATGGGGGCTGCAGTTTCAATGTTGCATTCCTGAAACGCCTGACATGGCAACTTACGCAATTGGCGATATCCAGGGATGCTTTCATGCATTTCAGGATTTAATTCAAAGTGTTCGCTTCAACCCAGCCCATGATCGCTTGTGGCTGGTTGGCGATATTATTAACCGTGGTTCCGGCTCTCTAGAGATGTTACGTTGGGCCTATGCACATCGTGATGCACTAGTCATGGTGCTTGGCAATCATGATTTGCACACACTGGCAGTGGCAGAAGGTTTTGTTCCCCAGCATAAGAATGACACTCTGCAGGCCTTGCTGGCCGCTCCGGATGCTAATGAGTTGTTTGATTGGCTGCGGCGACAACCGCTGATTTACGCAGCCAAAGGCTATCTGATGGTGCATGCTGGACTGCTTCCGCAGTGGACAGAAGAGCAGGCATTGTCATTGGGTGACGAAGTTCACCAGGTATTGGCAGGTGCGTACTATCGGGATTTTCTTGCGTGTATGTATGGCAACCAACCCGATCAATGGCAGGACAGCTTGCAGGGCATGGACAGACTCAGGCTGATCACCAATGCCATGACCCGGTTGCGGATATGCACACCGGAAGGGAAGATGGATTTCAAGTTTACTGGTGAGGTGCAGGATACGCCGCAAGGCCTTCAGCCCTGGTTCGACCTGCAAAACCGACAATCAAAAGATGCCCATATTGTATTTGGACATTGGTCGGCGCTGGGGCTAATGATGCGCCCAAACTTGCATGCCCTGGATACTGGGTGTTTGTGGGGCGGTAAATTAACGGCCATGCGTCTGGAGGATCAAGCGGTATTTCAAGTGCCTTGTCATCAGGCCGATGCCCCACGAAAACTTAATCAGTGATTGTTGTCAGCCGTGCAGAAACGGCGAGTCTGGTAAGTTGGGTCAGTCTTCTGCGGTCATGATGTTCCGCGACAATCGGTTCTGAAAAATGCAATTCCACCACAGGGGCATGCTGACCAATCACCAGTCGCATGGATTCGATCAGATTCATTTCGCCCCAGTAGGCCATGGCAGTATTGGCGCGTCCATCACTCGTTGGATATTGAATGCTCACGGGCCAAACCTGAGATTGTGCTTCAATCGCTGCTTGTAGTAGTGATCCCTTGAATGGTTTGAGTTCTGTCCCGTCCGTGGTAGTGCCTTCCGGAAAAAAGCAGATGCAATCCCCGGCACGCAAGGCTTCAGTGGTGGTGTTCACAATTCTGGCTGCTTCATGACGCTTGTCGCGATCAATAAACAGGGTGTTGACCTTGACCGCAAACCAGCCAAACAACGGCCAGTCACGAATTTCGGATTTGGCAACAAAACGGGAAGTGCGCACGCTGTTGAGCGCATGGATATCAATCCACGAAATATGATTGGCAACAAACATGACATTGGAGAGATCAGTGCCTGGTGGTGTGCCGCGGACGACAACGCGGATATCAAGGACTTCAAGCAGATGATGCGACCAGCGGCTGATGACATGATCACGTTTGGAAGGCGCCAATCTTGGCAGAATCAGAGAAGCAACAAAAATACCGTACAGTGTGTGTAGCACCATACGGCATGTCTTGATGAGTTGTCGCGGTTTTGAAGCGTATATTTTTTGCAAAGCTATTTCATGAAATGTGCAGCATATCGTTTATTCATACGTGATAAAGGGAGCATGATCAACATGTCTGCGGTATTGAAATCTGGGTCCCATGCGGGCTCACCGCAAATATAGGCGCCTAGTCTTAAATATCCTTTGATCAGAGGGGGGCATGGCACCTGAAGTTCCGTATTCAGCCCATCAAGTGGCAATGGGCAGCGCGGAAATACGCGGTATTCAGGCGGGGATAGGAAGTCTTCCTGAAGTCGGGTATATAAACTTGCTGCCATATGTCCGCCATCGGCCATTCCGATGCTGCCACAACCTATCATGTACTCGTAGCGATGCATCTGCATGTATTTTGCCAGCCCAGCCCATAACAGCGTAATGGTGCCACCATGCCGATAGTCTGGATGTACACAGGCTCTGCCGACCTCGACCGTCCGGTCAAACAGGTGCTCAAGGCGGCTTAGGTCAAATTCACCTGCAGAATAATAACCACCTGCTTCGTTGGCCATCGCAGGGCTGAGAATGCGATAGGTGCCAACCACTTCGTTGGTGCTGCTTTCGCGGATCAGCAGGTGGTCACAAAAGGCATCAAAGCCATCGCGATCAAAACCATCCCGACTGTTCAGGCGTGCGCCCATTTCTTCGGCGAACACTTTGTAACGTAAACGTTGTGCTTCAGCGACTTCGGAGGGATTACGAGCAAAACTGTAGGTGAGGGTGCTTGGGTCTTTAGCCAAGCCAAGTGAAGCATGCCGGTCGAGCATTTTTGTCTTCCCTGAGGATGTTGATTCAGGGAAGACTTTACGAAGTTAAGGTGACAGAATCGTTACACTGAGTTGAAGAATCAATGACTGACGCGCGTTGTACCACCAGATTCAAGCAGACGCACGCGATCACCCGGCGCAAACTGCACATCTGCCTCCTGAACAACTGCCAGCATCGTGCCGCTATCAAGTTTGACAGTAATTTCCAAGCCATCTTTGCGTGTCAGGCCTTCTTCTGCAGCAGAGCCAGCCAGACCACCAACGACTGCGCCGAGCACTGCGCCGACTGCGGAGGTCCGACCACCACCGCCAATGGAGCTACCGGCTATACCGCCGACGGCACCACCTGCTACAGTGCCCACGGGTGATTTGGTACCTTCAAGGCGTACGGTTCGCACACTTTCTACTACGCCCATGCGTACCGTTTGTGTTTTACGCGCTTCATCGCGGCTGTATACACTGCCAGAATTTGAACTGGCACAGCCAGCTAGAAATGCAGCGAGTAGTAGTGCACCAAAGATATAAAGTGTACGCATCATCAAGCTCCGTAATAATTAAAGATGACCAAACAGTTATGCCAGTTGGATCGCTTCTCCAAAGGCTTTAGTATAGAGCGATTCAATATACTCACGGCTAGGCTGATGGTTCTGACCACCGCGGCTGGCTATCTTAATAGCGCCCATCACCGCAGCCAGCCTACCACTTCTATTCCAGTCCCAGCCATTTGAAATCCCATAAAGCAAGCCAGCTCTGTATGCATCCCCACAACCTGTAGGGTCTACGACTGCCTCTGCTTTAACGCTAGGAATCTCATAGCGTTGACCTTCAGCGTGAATTACAGAGCCTTCTACGCCCATGGTGACGACAAATGCTTTAACTTTGCTGGCCAACGTATCAATAGTTTGATGTGTCTTTTCCTGTAAAAGTTGCGCTTCATATTGATTCACTGCAACAAAATCTGCCATATCAATAAAATGTAGCAGTTCTTCTCCAGTAAACATGGGCAGACCCTGACCAGGGTCAAACAGATAGGGGATGCCTGCTTCATGGCACTCCTTAGCATGCAGGAACATGCCATCGCGGCCATCTGGTGCAATAATCGCCAAAGAAACGTTGCTGGCATCGCGGACACTGTTCAAATGAGATTGCTGCATGGCACCCGGGTGGAATGCGGTGATCTGATTGTCGTCCAGGTCGGTCGTGATAAAGGCTTGTGCGGTGTAGGTCTCCTCAATGACTTTGATATGAGCATCACTCAGGGTGTTGCGCTGAAGCCACTCGGTGTAAGTGGAGAAGTCGTTGCCAACAGTTGCCATGATCAGGGGCTTACCATTCAACAACTTCAAGTTGTAAGCGATATTACCTGCAGTGCCACCAAACTCGCGGCGCATTTCTGGCACAAAAAAGCAGACATTCAGAATCTGGATTTTTTCAGGAAGGATATGGTGCTTGAAATGGTCTTGAAACACCATGATGGTGTCAAACGCCAGAGAACCGCAGATAAGAGTATGCATATAATCGTGCCGGAGTTAAATTGGCATTATCCCGAGAGGGCCTGGTTGAGGCAAGTTTGTTGCTGGTAATGATTAGCGCTGATCTAGCGCATTATCAATCAGAATCTTCGCTGCTTTCTTTGCGTATTGGATGGCGCCTGAGCCACGCTTGATCTGTTCTGCCTGCATGGCACCTTCAATGAGCAATGAGAGCTGTAGCGCTAGGCCTTGGCTGTCATTAACGCCAGCCTCGCGCGCCAGATTTTGAAGATAATCGCGGAACTGCAATGACTGGTCTGCAGACAGCTGGTGAATCGCGTTGCTTTCTTCAGGAAACTCGGCAGAAGCTTTGAGAAAAGCCATACCGCGATAATCGGGTGAAGTGACCCAGATTTCAATAAAGTCAAACAGCTTCTGAAGCTTTTCAGACGGCTTCTTGTTGTGTCGATTTAATTGATCTTGCAGCCAGTCCTGAAAATCCTGATGACCCTTCTTCAGGACTTCAAGAATTAAAATTTCCTTGGAGCTGAAGTACTTATAAAGCGTCATTTTAGTGGTGCCAGCGACCGCCACGATAGTGTCGACCCCGGTCGAATTGATGCCGCGCGTCTGAAAAAGATCAGACGCAACAGTCAGAATTTTTTCTCGTAGCAATGACATAACACTAAGTGTATCGGAACTTTTAATAAAAATATACTGTTTAGTATACAGGTGAAAATACTTGGGAATTTTTGTCAACTCACGCTATGTCACGGACGTTAAGGAAGCTCTGTACAAGTCCATCATGAGCCGCGTTGAAGTTAAAAATGAGATGATGGCGAGGCGCACGCAGCTGGTCGTACTTGACGTACGAATCCAAGGCGTGCAACGCGGCAAGCGCGCATTTTTAACACAACCCGCATGGGAAAACACTTTGCGAGCGATCTACTGCGTCAGACGCCTTGTGAAGGGAATCACCATTCACTGCGTCGCCTTTCTTGTATTCCATCCCGCAAAGCCGTTGTCGCGGTCATGTGGGACTTGTTCAGAACTTCCCAAAGGGTTTTACATGATGGGATATTCATGTAAATTACAGCAGCCTGAACATTCAGGGTTCGATAACCAATCAATACAGAGGTGTTACATGAGTAGATTTTTTGCAGCGATGCTGCTCGCAACATTGTCCATGCCTATGGCGGCATCAGCGGCGATTGATGAAACCATTCGCCTGAAAGAGTCCATTGAAATCAACGCACCTGCAGACAAGGTATGGGCCAAGGTGGGTAATTTTGGAGATATGAGCTGGCATCCAGAGATTGCTAAAACAGAAGTTACGAGTGGCAAGGCTGACCAGGTCGATGCGACACGTGCTCTGACTTTCAAGGATGGCGGTGGGGTCAAGGAAGTATTGACTGGTTATGACGCCGAAAGAATGCTGATGAAGTATGAAATCACTGAAGGCACTTTACCAGTGCGTGAATATGGCGCAAACATCCGTGTTGAGTCCGCTGGTGATGGCAAGAGCACAGTCACTTGGCGTGCCATGTTCAAGCGCAAGGATCCGGCAAGCCCAGGCGCAGCTGGTCAGGATGACGCGGCAGCCAAAGAGGCCGTTGAAGGCATTCTGAAATCTGGCCTGGCTAATCTGAAGAAGGTTGCTGAGTAAGTTGAATGCAGCGGCAATAAAAAAGGTGCTTCGGCACCTTTTTTATTGCGGTACGTGTTTTATAGGTGTGGTTGCTCAACTGACCGAGTTTTTCATCAGCATCGGCGTGTAATCACAACGGATGAACTCACGCAGGCGCTTACTTACCTCCTGAATTTCACGGTTGCTCGAAATCTCGCCATGCACTACGTTCTGAAGGTAAATCCCACGCTCGGTTTCGGAAAACACAATCGCCTCAGGAAGCTGACAGCGTCCTTCACGCATTTTTTCACGTGAGGCCAACATGTCTGCGGCATGTTGCGGATTAAAGATGGCCGGGGTAGGCATTGCAGCAGGAATGGCTGCGAGCTGAAGAACATGCTCAGCGGCTTGTTGATGCTTTGAAGCATTTGGGCTGTATGTGCTTATATGTGCGCTGCTAAAGAGGATGCCGGCGGTCCCTAAACCCAGAAAGAGGCTGGCAGCGATGGCATAAGCAGGCTGATTGGCAGGCCATTTGACCCACTTGTACCAATGTTCTGCTGATTGTGCTTGAATTAGGGCAGCTGCCGCACACTTGGCATGGGATAACGCATGCGGGGTGTATGGCTGTTGGCGAATGGCTTCGAGCGCCATGAAATATAATTGGCTTGCCAACATTTCAGGAAGTTTGGCGCCGGCCTGCTTGGCTTGGCCTGTTAAATATTGAAGTAGTTGCTGATCTTTGGATGCGCCATGATCATGTTCAGACGCTTCCAGCGGGTATTTTTCCAGCAAATCGAACAGTGCCTGCAATCTTTCTGCAGGCTTGCCAGGCGTTTGTTTTAGCGCAGTCAGCAAAGGGGGGGAAGTGAGAGACATATCAGCACTCAAAAGGGCTTGAAGATGACGAGCATGACGATCGCAATCAGTGCAATCACCGGGATTTCATTAAACCAGCGATAGTACACGTGACTATGACGATTTTTATCGTGCTTGAAGTCAAACAGAAGCTTACCGCAGTAGATATGATAAATCACCAAGCCTGCTACTAGTGTTTGCTTGGCATGTAGCCAGCCACCAGAAAATCCGTAACCAAGCCACAACCAGATGCCAAATACAATGGTCAGAATAGCGCCTGGCGTCATGATGCCGAAAAATAGTTTGCGTTCCATGATTTTGAATCGGGCGATGCTGTTGGCATCAGCCGGGTCGTTCAGATCGCACATGGCATGGTAGACATAGAGTCGAGGCAAATAGAAGAGCCCGGCAAACCACGTCACCATGAAAATAATATGCAGCGATTCAATCCAGGCCATGATGCTTTCCTAAGTGTTTTGAGCTTGGCTGCTTTCGCCTGCCAGTTCTGCGTCGAGCAATTTGCGCAGGTCATTAAAATCCAGTTCACCAACGACTCTGCGTATCACACGGCCCTGTTTATCGAGAATGAATGCGGTGGGAGTCACGCGCACCTGATTGAAATCCGTCGCAATTTTGCCATCGCTGTCATGAATCACAGGGAAAGGTAATGCGTTTTTTTGTGCGTAATTCAATACGTGGCTAGGCGGATCATACGACATGGCAACGGCCAGAAGCTCAAAGCCTTTGTCATGATAGTCCTGATAGGTTTGGATGAGGTCTGGCATTTCCTTGATGCAGCCGGGACAATCGGTTGCCCAGAAGTTAACCAGTACAATCTGTCCGGTCAGTGATGCAAGATCCACTGGCTTGCCATCCAGCGTCGTGGTTGAAATTTCCGGTGCCTGAGTCTTGTTGTGAATGGCAATATACCAAGCAGCCAACAAGCCAATAATGACAAGCGGTATCAGTAATTGCCGAGTGTGACGCAGAATTGACTTCATGATTGGGTTGGTTAGCGCATTAATTTTTCACAATTGTGGTGGTTTTCGTCGAACTTGTCATCTGGATTACTTATCCCAAGCATGGATTCTTCTGGCGCTGATCACAGAATAACCCTACAGCAAGGGGTCTAATTGCTGGAATATCAGCATGATATAATTTGTCTTTATGTCTACGTAAATTGTATATGACCACCCGCTTACGCGAAATTCCCTACAACTACACGTCTTATTCTGACCGCGAAATCGTCATACGATTCCTTGGTGAAGAAATTTGGAATGTGCTCAATACCTTACGCGATGAGCGCAAGACAGGTCGCTCTGCCCGCATGCTTTTTGAGGTGCTGGGTGACTTATGGGTTGTATCGCGCAACCCTTATCTGCAGGATGATCTGCTGGCCAACAAGAAGCGCCGAAAAGCCCTGATTGATGCCTTGCATCACCGTATTCGTGCGATTGATGAACGCAGTAACGGTAACCCCAAGGTGGTGAAGTTGGTGGTGGCGGCACGTCAGGCCGTGACGGAATTTGAAAATGAGTTCCGGTTGACCGAGAATCTGCGCAAAAAAGCGCTGGCAAAGCTTGGCAAAATTACCCGTAAAGACAATATCCAGTTCGATGGCCTCGCGCGCGTTTCTCACGTGACAGATGCGACTGACTGGCGCGTGGAATATCCCTTTGTGGTGGTGAATCCTGACACTGAGGAAGAGGTTGCGCCTATCGTTAAGGCCTGTATTGAGTTAGGGCTTACTATCATTCCACGTGGAGGTGGCACTGGATATACCGGTGGTGCTGTGCCACTGACCAAGTTGTCTGCGGTGATCAATACAGAAAAACTGGATACGCTGGGGCGTGTGGAAATGACCACCCTGCCAGGTGTGGGTAGACAAGTGGCAACTTTGCGTTGCGGTGCGGGTGTGGTGACCCGTCGTGCCATGGAAGCAGCCAGTGATGCCGGTCTGGAGTTTGCCTGTGACCCGACTTCGGCAGATGCATCTTGTATTGGCGGCAATGTGGCCATGAATGCAGGTGGCAAGAAAGCCGTGCTGTGGGGTACTGCGCTGGATAATCTCGCTTCATGGCGTATGGTGACCCCAGATGCAACCTGGCTGGAAGTTGAGCGTCTTGACCACAATTTGGGCAAGATTCATGACATCCCCATGGCCCGCTTCAAGGTCAGCCGCTATGGAATTGACGGTAAGACCTTGCTGGCTGAACCAGAAATTCTCGAGATTCCTGGCCCAAGTTTCCGCAAGGTGGGGCTGGGCAAGGATGTCACTGACAAATTTCTTGCTGGGCTACCAGGCATTCAAAAGGAAGGTTGTGATGGCCTGATCACCTCAGCAACCTTCATCCTGCATCGCATGCCCAAGCATGTGCGCACGGTGTGTCTGGAGTTCTTTGGTCACGTGGCCAAGGCGGTGCCTGCCATTGTCGAAATCAAGGATTATCTGGACGCGACTGAATCCACATTGCTGGCTGGTCTTGAGCATATGGACGAGCGCTATATCAAGGCGGTGGGCTACGCGACCAAGGCAAACCGTAACGAGCGGCCCAAGATGGTGCTGATTGCAGACATTGCCAGCGATGAAGAGGATGCTGTTGGTGAGGCTGCTTCGCATATTGTGCGTCTGGCGAATGCGCGTGGCGGTGAAGGTTTTATTGCTGTCTCTGCCGAGGCGCGCAAAAAATTCTGGCTGGATCGCGCGCGTACCGCAGCGATTGCCAAGCATACCAATGCTTTCAAGATCAACGAAGACGTGGTGATTCCATTGCCGCGTCTGGGTGATTATTCGGATGGCATTGAGCGTATCAATATTGAGCTATCGATACAAAACAAGCTGAAGCTGGCCGATGCGCTAGAAACCTACCTGCAAGGTGATTTGCCGCTCATCAACGATGAAGATACGCAAACCGACCCTGAACTGCTGGCATCCAAGCGCGCCATGGCGATTACGCATATCCATCAGGTGCGGAGCCACTGGCTCAATATCCTGAATCATCTGGATGCATCTATTGATGTGTTGGGGCCGGATTACGCAGACATCAAGGCGGACAATGTATTCCGGGCGGTGCAGGAGCACCAGATGCGTGTCTCATGGAAGCGTGAGCTGAAAAAGCCGCTGGAAAATATTTTTGCCGGTCGCGAATATGCCAAGGTCATCGAGCGTCTGGATGAAATTCACAAGCAGATACTCAAGGGGCGCGTATTTGTCGCCCTGCATATGCATGCTGGTGACGGTAATGTGCACACCAATATTCCAGTCAATTCAGACGACTACGAGATGATGCAGACTGCGCATCATGCCGTCGCGCGCATTATGAAGCTGGCACGGGGTCTGGATGGCGTCATTTCTGGTGAGCACGGGATCGGCATCACAAAGATGGAGTTTCTTGATGACAAGACCATTGAGACCTTTGCTGCCTACAAGCAGAAAGTAGACCCGGAAGGTCGCTTTAACAAAGGCAAGTTGATGGCGGGTTCTGGCTTGCACAATGCCTACACGCCTTCTTTTGGTCTGCTGGAGCAGGAATCCATCATCATGGAGCAGTCTGCGATAGGTGAAATTGCAGACTCCATCAGCGATTGCTTGCGCTGTGGTAAGTGTAAGCCCGTGTGTACGACACATGTGCCACGCGCCAATCTTTTGTACTCACCGCGCAACAAGATTTTGGGCACCTCGCTATTGATCGAGGCCTTTCTTTACGAAGAGCAAACGCGTCGTGGTATTTCGCTCAAGCATTTTGATGAGTTTAATGACGTGGCTGATCACTGCACCGTTTGCCATCGCTGCGAAAAGCCTTGCCCGGTGGATATTGATTTTGGCGATGTATCTATCTCCATGCGCAACTTCCTGCGCGAGCAGGGCAAGAAGCATTTCAATCCTGGCACTGCACTGGCAATGAGCTACCTCAACATGAAAGACCCGGCCACCATCAAAATGATGCGGGCGGCCATGGTGGGGTTTGGCTATCGCGCGCAGCGACTGGGCCATGCGGTATTCAAAAAACTGGGCCTACTGACAGCCTTCAAGAAAAAGCCACCAGCGACGCTGGGCAAGCCGGAAATTAAGGCGCAGGTGATTCATTTCCTCAATCGTCCCATGCCCAAGAGCATGCCGACCAAAACCTCGCGTGCCTTGCTGGGGATTGAAGATGACACCATTGTGCCGGTGATTCGCAACCCTCAGAAAACCAATGATGATTCAGATGCGGTGTTCTATTTCCCCGGATGTGGTTCCGAGCGTCTGTTCTCAACCGTAGGGCTTGCAACGCAGGCCATGCTGTATGAGGTTGGCGCGGTGACGGTGTTGCCGCCAGGCTATCTATGCTGCGGATATCCGCAAACCTCGGCAGGTAACCATGACAAGGGGCAGCAGATCACGGCTGAAAACCGCGTGCAGTTCCACCGGGTTGCCAATACGCTTAACTACCTTGATATCAAGACCGTGATTGTCTCCTGTGGCACGTGTATGGATCAGCTGCAGAAATACGAGTTTGAGAAAATCTTCCCGGGTTGCCGTCTGTTGGATATTCATGAATATCTGATGGAAAAGAATATGAAGATCGAAGGCGTTACAGGTGTGCGTTATATGTATCACGATCCCTGCCATACCCCGATGAAGACTTATGCACCGATCAAGGTGACCAATGCGCTGATGAATACCGATGTGGCCTTGAATGACCGCTGCTGCGGTGAGTCTGGCACGTTTGCGGTGGCACGTCCCGATATTGCAACACAAGTGAAGATGCGCAAGCAGGAAGAGCTTGAAAAAGGCATGGAAAAACTTGGGTTGACGCCGGGTGCGCCAGAGCAGGATGTCAAGATTCTGACCTCATGCCCGTCATGCTTGCAGGGCTTGGCGAGGTATGGAGAGGATACCGGTGTGCAGGCGGATTATATTGTGGTGGAGATGGCGAAGCATATTCTTGGGGAGAACTGGATGCAGGAGTATGTGAGGAAGGTGAATAATGGTGGGATAGAGAAGGTGTTGTTATGACCAGTCCAGATGTTGAGGTATTGGGCAATTTTATTCTTAGTAAATCAAAAAAGATTTACAAGGTAATTAAGCGAACTCAAAGAATTGAGCAGAGCCATATATCTTGACGAAAGCAAGTGTTAAAAGGATCGGTTGACTATATAACCTCATGTGTAATTGACCTACAACCACTAAACGATCAAGAGTCATTGTTTGAGATGATACAAATTGATGGGACATTAACGCCTATCTAACCTAGTGTCGGTCTCGCCCGACTGTCGAGTTACTTTCCTTTGCTTGCCCAAAGGAAAGTAACCAAAGCAAAAGGCAGCCCCTTCCGCTTTATTCCTCCGTTGCTCATCATGCTTGGCGACTGCGGAACTCGTCCTAACAGCTAGCACAATACGCTAGCTGTTGCGAACTCAAACAGTCCTCGCCGAAACCCCCAAGCATTCTTGCGCTACTCGGCGCGTCAGAGGGCATGAAAGTCAAAACCACCTGAGCATAGTCAGTCCCCATCAAGGGCGTGATGTTACGGCAGAAAACTCTCCCCCGCTACGTCATTCCCGCGAAGGCGGGAATCCAGGCGAGTATCAATCAGGGCAGTATGTAGGGTGGGCAACTTGTTGCCCACGCAGTTAGCTAAAATTTAGAACGGGAGAAAAACCGCTGTGGCGAGGTTTTGTACAACGCGGGTGATGAAGCGTTGTGATTTTTCAGCTAAGGCAATGGCATAGCTGTCAGTACGCCCGACAATTTTGCCAAACTCTCTTTCAAAGCTGAGGTTGCGTTGATTTTCAGAGATTTCGTTGGTGAGCAGGTAAAGCTTGCCATTGGCATCGCGGGCATTGGAGAGTTTCCAGGCAGCAATTTCAACATTGCGGGCGGCGTTGTAAATTTTTTGCGGATCGAGCTGGTCCATCAAATAGAACTCGGTTTTTCCTTCATGCGCCTTGATGAACATGGTTTGTAAACCGACAATGAATGGCAGCACCCGATCACCCTGATACTGGGGGTTGAAGGCGAGAAAAATGGCATCAATGTCCTGCTTGTTCTGAATGCTTGGGAAGTGCCATTGATGGTCGCCTTCAAACACCCATTCCACCATGCGCTCTACCGGGTCAGAGGTGCTTTTTTTCAATTCGGCAGGATTGCGCTTGTAAAGCTTTGTCATGAGCAGACGCAGGCTTTCGGTGTTTTCCCGCATCTCAACGTCGGCCATACGATCAAAATCGCTTTTGCCAAACTGGCTGAAAGAACTTCGGTCACGTTGTTCTGGCACGGGTTTGCCACTGCCAACGGTGCCGCAAGCTGCCAGCATCAGCAGGGTAGGTAGCAGCAGGCTATACGCGATTGTGTTAAGCGAAAAACCGAAAGCAGAAATACACATGCCCGGTATCTTAGCGGATTATGCTTGCTTGATGGCAGCTTTTAGCCGGATGCGACTCTCTGGGAACACGACACGGAAAGTGCTACCTTTGCCCAACGCGCTTTCAATCTCTAGTTTGGCCTGATGACGCCCCAGAATATGCTTGACGATGGAGAGGCCTAGTCCGGTGCCGCCAGTGCCGCGTGATCGGCTGCGATCAACGCGGTAAAAGCGCTCCGTGAGGCGATCAATATGTTTTTGCTCGATCCCAATGCCATCATCCTGCACACTGAATACTGCATCTTTGCCGCGCAGTTTCCAGCCGAGCTGAATGTGTCCATCTTCAGGGGTATAGCGCACAGCATTGCTGACCAGATTGCCCAGCGCACTGTGCAGTTCTTCCACCGCGCCGCTGATATTGACATCAGTAACGGCATCCAGCGTGATGGTATGTTTTCCATGGCTCAGGCTCTGCGCTTCATGTATCAGCATATTAAGTAGGGATGTCATGTCAATTTCGTTATCCTGTGGCACAGTCACGCCACTCTCGAGTTGAGATAGCGCTAGCAGGTCTTCAATCAGTCGTCGCATGCGGCTGGTCTGGTCATGCATCATGGTGAAGTAGTTGCGGGTGGTTTCAGGAATAGCGCCTTCCATATCCATCAGAGTCTCCAGAAAGCCGCCTACTACAGTAAGTGGCGTGCGCAATTCATGCGATACATTGGCAATGAAGTCGCGGCGCATGGTATCCAGTTTTTCCATTTTGGTGATATCGCGGCAGATCAGGAGTTTTTGTTTGCCACCAAACGGCACTAGTTGAATTTCAAGTGTGATGTCGGGATTGCGCCAGGACTTGAGTTTGATTGGTTCTGAATAATCATGATCCTGCAGGTAGGCAATGAAGTCGGCGTGGCGCACCAGATAGGTAATGGGTTGTCCGGTATCTTTGCTGAGCAGAAGGCCTAGCTGCGTCTCGGCAGGTGGGTTGCACCACTCAATCTTGTCTTCACTATTGAGCAGCACCACACCATCGGGCAGGGCGCTGGCGGCGTGGCGGAAACGATCGAGTGCAGAACTGATTTGTGCTTGATTGCGATTTAACCGGCGCTGATGTTGATAGATATCGGCAAAGATATCTTCCCAGAAACCTCTGCCATTGGGGATGGTGGATAAATTGGGTTTTTTGTACCAGCGATGCAGTTTATGCAGCCAGTAAAGATGACCGCCAAGATAAATGCTGATTCCCAGACTAAAAACGATCAGGGCTGTGATCGCGTCATTCGCAGCCCAAAGAATCAGACAGATAAAAATCAGCGCAAGGATGAACCAGAATGCGCTCCAGCGGATGTCTTGCACGCGTCAGCTTTATGAAATGAAACACCGCATATTATCAGCTACTGGGATGAGAAACGATAGCCAACACCCCGGACTGTTTGAATCATATGTTCATGACCTGTTTCTGACAGGGCGCGTCTGAGACGGCGGATATGAACATCGACGGTGCGATCCTCAACAAATACGAGGTCCCCCCAAACCCTGTCTAGCACCTGTGTACGTGAGTGCACACGTTCAGGGTTGGACATGAGGTAGTGCAACAGACGGAATTCTGTTGGCCCCAGATCCAGCGTTTTGCCGTTGCCTGAAACGCGGTGTGTGGTTGGGTCGAGCCGTAAGCCGCCAATTTCAATTGGATCATCGGTCATCTGCGGCGCCCGGCGACGCAGCACTGCCTTGATTCGCGCATTCAGTTCACGTGGGCTGAAGGGTTTGGTGACATAATCATCAGCGCCGACTTCCAGTCCTCTTACCTTGTCAGCCTCTTCGCCACGTGCTGTCAGCATGATAATCGGGATGGATTTGGTCAGCTCATCCGCCTTGAGTTTTCGGGAATAGTCGATACCGCTCATGCCCGGTAGCATCCAGTCCAGAATAATGAGATCAGGCAAAGCCTCGCGGATCAATAACTGTGCTTGTTCAACACTGAGGGCACGCATCGCATTATGGCCTGCCTGAGTCAGATTGAGTGCGAGAAGTTCCTGTATTGCTGGCTCGTCTTCGACTACCAGAATATTTGCAGGCATCGCTATTTTCCTTTCACGCTTCTTTTGGTGATGCTCACTATATGACGTTAATGTGACATATTTATGACGCTGAAGAAAGCTGCATCAGGAATTGCCATTTTTCCTGATTTATATGACTATCCTGCTATATCGCGCTGTTTTGTGAGGGTTTGGGGCAAACAGCCAGAAAAGAATAATCAAAATCGAATTGGAGAGGTGCATGTCAGGGTTTTTGTCCAAAGAAAGAATCATTGCAGGTCCCGGATTTAACCGGTGGTTGGTACCCCCGGCAGCGCTTGCGATTCATTTGTCAATCGGTATGGCCTACGGATTCAGTGTGTTCTGGCTGCCATTATCCAAAGCGCTGGGTGTCGATGCGCCTGTGCCTTGTGCTGCTGATGTTGGATTTTTTGCCCGACTGTTTATCAGTGATTGTGACTGGAAAATCAGTGATCTGGGCTGGATTTTTACCATGTTTTTTGTGTTGCTTGGCGGCTCGGCGGCGGTCTTTGGACACTGGCTTGAACATGCAGGCCCGCGCAAGGCGGGTGTTGTGGCCGCTATCTGCTGGGGAGGTGGCTTGCTGCTCTCGGCGCTGGGTGTATACACACATCAGCTTTGGCTCATGTTGCTGGGCTCAGGGGTGATTGGCGGCATAGGGTTGGGGTTAGGCTATATTTCACCAGTCTCGACACTCATTAAATGGTTTCCTGACCGTCGTGGTATGGCAACTGGCATGGCAATCATGGGATTTGGCGGCGGTGCCATGATCGGCGCACCGCTGGCTAATAGCCTGATGGGGTTTTATGCCACGCCAACTTCGGTGGGCGTCTGGCAAACATTTGCCACCATGGGAGTGCTGTATTTTATTGCCATGATGATTGGTGCGCTGGGCTATCGCGTTCCGCCAACTGGCTGGAAACCGGAAGGCTGGACACCGCCTGTAAGTAATGGCAATGCGATGATTACCAATCGTCATGTGCATGTCAACGAAGCGCACAAAACCCCACAGTTCTGGCTGTTGTGGGCAGTGCTTTGCTTGAATGTGAGTGCCGGTATTGGCGTGATTGGCATGGCTTCTCCGATGCTGCAGGAGGTGTTTGGTGGAGCTTTGATCGGGGTGAGCGGGTCTTTACGTGAGCTTTCATCTGATCAGTTGATACAAGTGGCTGCGATCGGTGCCGGTTTTGCAGGCTTGCTGTCGTTTTTCAACATTATTGGACGGATAGGATGGGCCTCCTCATCCGATTATCTGGGTCGCAAGCTGACCTATGTGATTTTCTTTGCCCTTGGGTTTGTGCTGTATGTGTTGTCGCCCTGGGCTGGCAGCATAGGCAGTGTGGCACTGTTTGCAGGCATTTTTTGCATTATTCTCACGATGTACGGTGGAGGATTTGCCACCATTCCGGCCTATCTGGCAGATATTTTCGGAACGCAGCATGTGGGTGCCATCCATGGACGTTTGCTAACCGCCTGGGCAACGGCAGGCATCCTTGGGCCGGTCATCGTCAACTATATGCGTGATTATCAGCTTGATCAGGGCGTTCCGGCTAATGAGGCCTATAACATCATCATGTATATGCTGGCGGCTTTATTGCTGGTTGGCTTGGTCTGTAATCTGCTGGTGCACCCTGTCGCAGAAAAACACTACATGACCGATGCTGAACTGGAAGCTGAGCGACAAATTTCTCATGACAAATCGCCAACCACCGAGTCTGCCATGCAGACTGCTGTGCATCAAACCAGTCCGGTGGTGGTCGCCTTGGCTTGGATTGCAGTGGGCATCCCGATCAGCTATGGGATATGGAGTACGCTGCAAAAGGCATGGATTTTGTTTCACTAGTGTGAGCATGCCTTGATATGGCAGACCAACTACTGCGTTGCGCCTGGCCCAGAACGCCCCTGGATATTCAGTACCATGATGAAGAGTGGGGCGTGCCTGTGCATGATGAGCATCGCCTGTTTGAATTCTTGATTCTTGAAGGCGCGCAGGCTGGCCTGAGCTGGCATACCATCTTGCAGAAGCGCCCGCGTTATCGAGAGGTGTTCGATGACTTTGATCCTGCTAAGGTCGCCAGCTATGGCGATGATAAGGTGCAGGCCCTGCTTGCAGATCCGGGGATTGTTCGTAACCGGCTGAAAGTGGCAGCAGCGATCAGAAATGCCCAATGTTTTCTGGCAGTGCAGGCGGAATTTGGCAGTTTTGATGCCTACCTGTGGGATTTTGTTGACGGCCGTCCTATTGTTAATCAATGGCAGACCCATGCCGAGATTCCGGCCAAAACCGTCCTTTCAGATCAGATATCCAAACAGCTTGCGCAGCGTGGCTTCAAGTTCGTCGGCTCAACGATTTGCTATGCCATGATGCAGGCCATCGGGATGGTGAACGATCATACGGTGGATTGTTACCGCCACGCGGCACTGACATCTGCCAATTAGACCAGCAATAAGCGCTTGATTATCTTATAATCCTTCTTTTTCAAATTGGCAGCGCAACGATGTGCTGCCTGTCATGAGTTCAGAGGTCAATGTGAGAGAGTTAGAGATTAATCTTGATGGTTCAGGCATGCGGATCGGCATTGTGCTGTCACGTTTTAATGCAGATATTGGTGATGGTTTGTTGTCTGCGTGCAAGGCAGAACTCATCAAGCTAGGCGTATCGGAGGACGCCATCACGGTGGCTACCGTGCCTGGCGCGCTGGAAACACCGTTGGTGTTGCACCATATGGCTGATAGTCAGCAATATGATGCCCTTATCGCACTGGGTGCCATCATCCGTGGTGAAACTTACCATTTTGAGGTGGTAGCCAATGAGTCCGCGCGTGGGGTTTCTGAAGTACAGCTCAACACTGGGGTGCCGGTGGCCAATGCCATTTTGACCACAGAAGATGACGACCAGGCACTGGCACGTATGTCTACCAAGGGCGCGGAAGCAGCGGCAGTGGCCATTGAAATGGTGAACCTGCTGAAACGGTTATAAGCATGACAGAGAAAAAATCGACAGTTGCCAAATCACCTGCCTCAAAGCCGCGTAATAGCGGAAACCGCAGAAAGTCTCGAGAACTGGCGCTCAAGGGCATTTATCAGGGTTTGATGAATCAATCGGACTTGCGCGCGATTTTGCGCGATCTGATTGACGATGAGGATTTTCAGCGCGTGGATGAGGCTTTTTTTCGCCAGCTTCTGGAAGGTGTGCTGATGCAGATGGAGGCGCTTGAAAAGCGCATCGCTGTCTATCTGGATCGTACCGTCACTGAACTCAGTCCAATTGAGCATGCGATTTTATGTCTATCAGCCTATGAGCTGATACATGACCCGAGTGTGCCCTATCGCGTGGTCATCAACGAAGGGGTAGAGCTGGCGAAGCTCTATGGTGGTACAGATGGTCATAAGTACGTGAATGGTGTATTGGACAAGCTGGCTGCTGAGGCCCGTCCGCACGAAATCAAAGCGCCAATGCGCTAAATCCCCTGCTGAGTGCGTCAGTGAGCTGGCGCACTCGCTATCATTGTTTCAATTCCCTTCTTTTTTTCAAAAAACGCATGTAATATCAGCGTAATACATCAATATTGTAATAAATAACCGTAACTATAAGCTGTAACATCGAAAATTACTGAGTGAGTGCTTGTTGATTGAGGGCGCCTATCCTGACAGGAACGGACTGGATGTTGCATGAAGTCCTGCAAATCGTGCGGATGACGCACCCGGGGCTTGTGCGCGAGCACAACGAGGATGTTGTCGCCAGTGATGCTGATATTGGTTTGCTGCTGTTGGCAGATGGTATGGGAGGGTATCAGGCGGGTGAAGTGGCGAGCGATATTGCCACCAGCACGGTGATGTCCAGCATGCAGGCTGCCATAGAGCATGCATCGGCAGCTGGTCAAAAGCGTCAGCTCAGGGAGTATCTGGAAACTGCAGTGGCTCGCGCTAATCAGGCCGTTTATAACGTAGGGATGGCAGTGCCAGAGTGTCATGGCATGGGTACTACGCTTGTGGCTGGGTTGTTTGATAACAACCAGCTGATGGTGGCACATATTGGCGATTCCCGTCTGTATCGGTGGCGGGCAGGTGAATTGGCATTATTGACTGAAGATCATTCGGTCTTGCAGGAGCAGATCAACGCAGGTTTGATGAATCAGGATGAGGCCAGACATTCCCATCTCAGAAACTTGTTGACCCGAGCGCTGGGAACAGATGCTGAGATGGCACCAGAGATTAACGTGTTTGATGTGGAGCCTGAAGATTTGTATCTGCTTTGCTCAGATGGATTGAACGACATGCTGACGGATCATGAAATTGCCGAAATTCTTGATGACGACATGAGGTTGGAGACAGTTGCTGAAGAGCTGATAAAGGTAGCGAATCATCATGGCGGTCGGGATAACATTTCTGTGGTGTTATGCCGGGTGCTGCGAGAGTTTCCTGCGGCACGCCGCCGCAGAACGCCTTGGCAAGTATGGCGCGAGCGTTTTGAGTAATTGTTAAGTTGGTGAGTGAATGGCAAAACTGATTTATACGCTGGAAGGTGTCCTGGTTGCAGAATATCCGCTGAACAAGGAGCGGATCAGCATTGGTCGTCGTGAAGATAACCACATCCATGTGGATGACTTGGCTGTGAGTGGTGAACATGCCGTGATTACTACCATTGGTCGTGATTCATTTCTTGAAGATCTGGAAAGCACTAATGGCACGTTCATTAATGGCAAGCGTGTGAAATGGTATGCCCTGCAAGAGGGGGATGAAATTCAGCTTGGCCGTGCCAGACTGAGATATGCCCAGAGTGATGCGACTGAAAAGCCAGTGGAAAACGGTTTTGCACAAACGATCATGCTGCCCATGGAAGAGGTTGAGAATCAACATGCAGCACAACCGCAGGTCAACGGCAAAGCACCTCCAACTTCGACTGTTCCAGTGCCCTCAGTAGGTGTTGCCAAAGAGTTAGATCCAAAGCCAGCCGCTGGAAAAATTGCCGGTGTGAGTTTGCAACTCATGCAAGGGACAAAACCGGGCAAAGAGCTGTTCATTACAAAGTCCATGACCACTTTGGGCAAAGTGGGCGTGCAGGTGGCGGTCATTACCAAACGTAACGAGGGCTATTATCTGGCGCATGTTGAGGGCGATGAACACCCCAGACTGAATGGCGAGTCGATTGGCACCAAGGCCAGGCTTTTGAAAAATGAAGATTTACTGGAGTTGGCCGGTGTTCAGATGCGTTTTAAGCAGCAGTTAACCTGAGGAACCATCATCCGCATGGTGCAAATTGCGAAAAAACAGCAGTTGTTACAAAGAATGGAGCGCCTCAATGCAATCGGGATCGCGCTCTCGGCTGAGCATGATAGCCAGCGGCTGCTTGAGATGATCCTGCAAAGTGCTCGCGAGATCACGGGGGCGGATGGCGGCACGCTCTATACCGTCACTGAGGACAAGCAGCTCAAGTTTGAAATCATGCATAACCTCAGCCTGAGGCTTTTTCTGGGCGGCACAACAGACAACCCGATTCCTTATGCCCCGTTGCCTCTATATTGTCAGGATGGCAGTCCCAATCTGAACATGGTAGCGGCATATGCCGTTGTAAAAGATTGCACTGTGAATATCCAGGATGCGTACCAAGAGGCAGGATTCGATTTCTCAGGGACGCGCCAATTTGATCAGCAGACTGGCTATCGATCCAAGTCTTTTCTCACAGTTCCAATGAAGGATCACAGTCAAGAAACCATTGGGGTACTACAACTCATTAACGCGACCGATCCGGTGACCGGTGAAATTACAGCATTTACGCAGGAAGATCAGCAACTGGTCGAGTCGCTGGCTTCACAAGCTGCAATTGCGATGTCTAACCGGAATCTGATCGATGGTTTACGCAAGCTGTTTGAATCCTTCATTCAGTTGATTGCTGATGCCATTGATGAAAAGTCTCCTTATACCGGCGGACACTGTAGACGGGTGCCTGAACTGACGATGATGCTGGCCGATGCTGCAATCAAAACACGCGAAGGTCCACTCAAGGCATTTACGCTCAATGAAAAGGAAATTTACGAGCTGAAGATTGCCGCCTGGTTACATGATTGCGGCAAGGTGACAACGCCGGAAGCCGTCATGGATAAGCCGACCAAGCTTTCTACGATTTACGATCGTATCGAGTTGATCGCACAGCGCTTTGAATTACTGAAAAGTCAGGCGGAAGTTGATATGTTGCGCCAGAAGCTTGAAGCGATGGGTAGTGGGCAAACCGTTCCGCCTGATCTAGAAAAGCAGTTTTATGATCAGTGTGCGCATTGGGATGCCTGTATGGCATTTCTGCATAGTATCAACATGGGCGCCGAGACCATGTCAGAGGAAGATCAGCAACGGGTACTCGAGATTGCCAAGTTTCAGTTACGGGACTCACGTGGAAAGTCCAAGCCCTTTCTCACTCGAGATGAGGTCTACAACCTGATGATATCTCGCGGCACGCTCACAGCAGAAGAGCGTGCTGTGATCAACAATCATATCGCCGTCACCATCAATATGCTGGAGGCGCTGCCTTACCCGAAAGATCTGAGAAGAGTGCCGGAGTATGCAGGCGGCCATCACGAGCGCATGGATGGCAAAGGCTATCCAAGAGGCCTGACGCGCGAGCAAATGTCAATCCCAGCCAGAGTAATGGGCATTGCCGATATTTTTGAAGCGCTCACAGCAAAAGACCGGCCATATAAAAAAGCCAAGACCTTGAGTGAATCCCTGCACATTCTTGGCAATATGAAGCTGGATCATCACATTGATCCTGATCTGTTTGATGTGTTTATCCGCGAGAAAGTCTATCTAAAGTATGCCGAGCGATTTTTGGAACCAGAGCAATTGGATGAAGTGGATGAGGCAGCGATTCCGGGCTATCAACCATGAATAACCTCAAGACCTGCACGAAAAGGAAATGCCAATGACGCAACTACAGAAAATGCTACTAATGATTACAGCGTTTAATCTGGCCATCATTCAGCTGTTTCCCCCCTTTATTGAACACGCATCCCACAGCAGTAATGCGATTTTTTCCGGATTCATATTTCTGTTCTCCGCCTCCACTGCGGGCATGCAGGTCTACGGTGAGTTGCTCTTTCTGGAGGTGATTGTGGTACTCATCAATCTTGGCATTTTCTGGTTAATTACTACCCTGAATCAGCGCAGGCCAGCGTCAGAAAAAATAGCGATCGGCAAGGCAGCCATCTGGTTGATTGCGTTTAATTTGCTGGGGGTACTGGTGTTCCCGCCTTACGAATATGTGTCGAGCACTGCCGCGGCTGCAATTCCAAATTTTGAGGGCTTTAATTTTGTGCTGAGCAATCCGGCCAATCGGATCATGGCGCTAGATATTATTCTGTATCTCGAAGTCTCGCTGATACTGGTGAATGCAGGCATGATGCTGCTCGTGTTTCGGCGGGTTGCCGATGAAGAGGATGGCAATCGACCCATGTCAAAGATGCCCATCATGGCGGCTGTGCACTAACCCCTGATTGCGCATATAGCCTATTGGGCAGCAGTGACTAATCAGCCTGGTTATTTTTTGTGGTCAGGGTCAGAGCCTGACATCCACGCGCATCTAATTGCAGGCAGCTGCCTTGCTCATACCAGTCACCTAATACCCAGCGCGTCACCGTATGACCATCAAGCGTCGTCATGTGTGCTGCAGGACGATGCGTATGACCATGAATAAAGAACGCCGGATAGTCATACGCGCGCATGATCGCATTCACAGCGGCTTGATTCACATCCATGATGTACTCAGCCTTATTAGACTTTTCCTGCTCACTGCGCATGCGTAATGCTTCAATATGGACCTTGCGCGCTGCCAGAGGCTGCGCAAGAAACTCCTGTTGCCATACCGGGTTGCGGACTTGCTGACGAAAAGCCTGATAAGCGACATCATCCGTACAAAGTGCGTCACCATGGCTCAGCAGAATACGGTGGCCATACAAGGTAAGCGCACAAGGGTCGGGCAATAGCGCCATGCCGCTGCATGCAGCAAAGGCGTCCTGAATCAGAAAATCACGATTGCCATGAATAAAGTAACAAGGTGTGCCAGAAGCTGATAGGGTAGAGAAGGCTTTGGCGATCTCCAGGTGAAACGGATCATCCAGATCATCATCGCCTGCCCAGTATTCAAACAGGTCGCCCAAGACATAGAGTGCATCGGCCTGTGGGGCGCGATGCTGCATAAACATCAGAAATTGCTTGGTAGTGTCAGGGCGACTTGCACATAAATGCAAATCGGAAATGAAGAGGGTGTGACCAGCTTCATTTCCCATGGGCGTCGAGTGCTGCAAGCTGATTTAAACGACTTCAGCGCGCTCGATAATGACATCCTCGAGCGGTACATCTTGATGGCCGTTGCTGTTGCCAGTCTTGACCTGTCTGATCTTGTCGACGACTTCCATGCCATCAACCACCTTGCCAAACACACAGTAGCCCCAACCTTGGGTGGTGGGCGAGCTGAAGTTCAGAAAGTCGTTGTCATTGACGTTGATGAAGAACTGGCTACTGGCTGAATCCGGGTTTGGGGTGCGCGCCATGGCAATGGTATAAGTCTTGTTGGCAAGCCCGTTGTTGGCTTCATTCTTGATTGGGGCATTGGTTGGTTTCTGACGCATGCCGGGTTCAAAGCCACCACCCTGAATCATGAAGCCGTCAATCACACGATGAAAAATCGTATTAGCGTAAAAACCGCTTTCTACATACTCAAGAAAATTGGCAGTGGTGATCGGGGCTTTCTCGGCATCCAGTTCCAAAGTAATGACGCCATGATTGGTGTGTAATTTAACCACGTTGATTCCTTATTGAATAAAAGAGATAAAGCAGGTTTGGCACATGCGTGCCACATTTGTCAGCGATTAGGCCGGACCTTCGTAAATGATTTTCCACTGATTGTTTTCAAGCACCCAATATTGCCGTTTACGCATACGGTTATCAAGGTGATTGCTTTTGAAGGTTTGTTCAAAATCGACGACAACCATTTGCTGTTTGCTATTTGGATAGCGCAGCATGTTGACGTTATCCAGCTTGATTTCCACCTTGGGCTTGCTCGCCTGCACAGCGCGCTTGTGGCGTTCCCAACCGGCAAAATCAGTACTTTGGCTGAAGAAGTCGCGAGAATAGTAGGAAAGATAGCGATCCGTTTCCTGTGCTTGCCAATCCTTGCGCCAGTTTTCCAGCGCAGCAGCAAGTTCGGCTTTGTGTGGTGGGGCTTCCTTCCCATCCAGCCACTTGAGGTTATTGTCAATCACGAAAAGCGTTCTGCCGCTCTGCAGGATAGGCATGATGGACTTGAGTTCAGGGTTTGCCATGACCAGGCAACCATCGCTGGCGAGGGGTGGGCGACTGTAGGTGTCGCTGGGCGTACCGTGCAGCCAGATGCCTGAGCCCTTCTTGCCCATTTTCCTGTCCCACTCATTCGGATAGTTGAGCGGATAGGCAATGCCGCCATAAAAGTCCGGCAGTTCTTTTGTGAGGCGGCTTCCAGCGATGTATACGCCAATCGGTGTGCGCTTGTCACCTTCAACAAATTTGTCTGTGCCGTTTTTACCCAGGGTTACATAATAGTCAGCCACATAGACGGGTTGGCCTTTTTGATTGCGGTACAAATATAGCCGCGAACGTGCCGCATCGACTACCACCACATGCTGATGTTTTTGATCAAGCTGCCATAATGGCTCTGGAATACCACGCGGGCGTTGTTGGGCCAGATAGTGCTCAAGGCGGAGCCTGGCCTCCTGCTCGAAATCGCTGATGGCCGGTTGGGCTTCAGTACTGCTGCTGCCAAAAGTACGGATCTGCTGTGCACGCGCCATCAACAGGTCACCACGCACCAGATGTGCCAATTTGAAATTGGGCGCTTTTTGCAGCAATTGCTCGGTGGTTTCCAGCGCTTGCTGCAGCTTGCCTTCAGTGATTTGCAGCAAGCTCTTGATCAGCAAGCCTTCAATATAATTTGGGCTGAAAGCGCTGTTAGGGAAAAACTCGCCAAGCTCATTCTTGTTGAGCGCTGTTGCATTCCATGGCAACAGCGCGCAAGTCAGTAATGAAATTTGGAGTGCAAGCTTAAGTTTGTACATCAGTCTTTCTACGATTCCTGCCGCTTAGCGGTTGGCAATTTCCTCTTCGATCAACCATTGACCGTTCGTATTGCTCATGACCAGCGTCTTCCCTGTCCGTTGAGACAAGTGTGAAGCCCGGTAGTTTTGGTTAAAAGTCACCCGTGCCTTGCTGGCACCTTCCATGGCGACCTTGATATTACTGATATCGACACTAATGCTCTTGGGTTTAGTAATCCGGTCACGACGCAAGTTTTCCCAGGCGCTGCGGCTTTCACCTTTAGGCGTTTTGAAGCTCGGGCTGTAACTTGCCAGATAGGCATCCACATCCTGGTCTGACCATGCTTTTGCCCATTTCTGCACGGCAGCAGCAATTTCCATGTCTGCATCAGCCACAACAGGTGTAGGGTCTGCAGCTTTGACAGGCTCGGCAGGCTTTGCAGTTTCAATAGGTTTTGCAGCTTCTGTGGGCTTGGTTGTTTCTGGTGTTTTGGTCACAGGTTTGGCTGCGGACATCACTGGCTTCTTGGCAGAAGAGAACAGGTCACGAATCAGTGCCAGTTTATTCTGCGCGCGAGTGTTGCCGCTATCCAGTTGCAAGGCCTTGTCATAGGCTTCGGAAGCCATACGCGCATAAATGTCACCCAGATTTTCATGCGCAGTGGCATAGCTTGGATGGGTCTTGATCGCGTTTTCAAGAGCCTTGCGTGCTTTGTCATATTGACCCTGATCTGCATATAACACCGCGAGGTTGTTATGCGGCTCTGGCAGATTGGGGTTCTTTTGCGTAATGTCAGTAAAAATCTTGATGGCTTCGTCGCGCTTGTTTTGTTCGGCCAGAATCACCCCTTTAATAAACTGTGCTTGCACGTCCTTGGGGTTGGCAGCTAGATAGGTGTTGATTCTTTCGAGTGCGGCGGCTTGTTGACCTTGATTGGCCAGTTGAGCGATTTCTTTCAAGTCATCCGCTTGGGCGATGCCGAAAGTGAAAATCGTCGCAATCAGCAGTATAGCCTTGGGCAAAGCGCGAGTGAATGGCATTGTGATATACTTTTCAGGTTGAAATAAGTAGCAATTCTAACAACAAGCCTATGCAACATCCAATATCTCATTCAATTTCTTAGCGAATAGGCATTTTCAACCTGTTCAATTTCATTATTTCGCGCTCATCCAAAACGTCAAAACATGCTCAGAATCTACAATACGCTCGCACGTGAAAAGCAGGATTTCGTTCCGATTGTGGCAGGTAAGGTCAGCATGTATGTCTGCGGCATGACCGTCTATGACTATTGTCACTTGGGACATGCGCGAGTCATGGTAGTGTTCGATATGGTCAACCGTTGGTTGCGTGCCTCCGGGTTCGATGTGACCTATGTGCGCAATATCACTGATATCGACGACAAGATCATCAACCGTGCCAATGAGCGGGGCATCAGCATACAGGCCCTAACAGCCGAGTTTATTGCTGCCATGAATGAGGATTCAGACAAGTTGGGGGTGATGCGGCCCGACATTGAGCCCAAAGCAACAGATCACATTACCAACATGATCAATATGATCAGCCAGCTCATTGATAAAGGGCATGCCTATGTCGCAGACAATGGTGATGTGTTTTATGCCGTGAACAGCTTTGATGGCTATGGCAAGTTGTCCGGAAAGTCGCTGGAAGATTTGCGTGCGGGTGAGCGGGTGGATGTTGATCAGTTCAAGCGTGACCCCATGGATTTTGTACTATGGAAGGCTGCTAAGCCTAATGAGCCGAGCTGGGAATCGCCCTTTGGCGGGCCACATGGCGGCAAGGGACGGCCTGGCTGGCATATTGAATGCTCAGCGATGGGGGCGCACCATCTGGGCCGGCATTTTGATATTCACGGTGGTGGTATGGACTTGCAGTTTCCGCATCATGAGAATGAAATTGCGCAGTCAGAAGGGGCGCATGACTACACCTTTGTGAATTACTGGATTCACAATGGTTTTGTGCGCGTGGATGATGAAAAGATGTCCAAGTCCTTGGGCAATTTTTTCACTATTCGTGAAGTACTGCAGAAATACAAGGCTGAAGTCGTGCGCTTTTTTATTCTGCGCGCACAGTATCGCAGCCCTTTGAATTATTCAGACAAGCATCTGGATGATGCCAATCAGGCGCTTACTCGCCTTTACACCGCACTTAAAAATGTACCGCCTGCGGATATCAAGCTGGATTGGAATAACGAATACGCTGCGCGTTTCAAGGCAGCCATGGATGATGACTTCAACACGCCAGAGGCGATGGCCGTGTTGTTTGATCTGGCTACCGAAGCGAATAGAACAAAATCTGCTGAGGCAGCGGGGCTGCTTAAGTCGCTCGGTAATTTAATCGGGATACTCAATAGCGATCCGATGGAGTTTTTGCAGCAAACAATCAAGCCAGATATGTTTACCAATACTAATGTCTTCTATGAGTCGGAAGTTGTTCAGCATCTTGGCGAGAGCCAGGTTGATGAAATGATCGCAAAGCGATCAGAAGCCAAAAAAGCGAAAAATTTCGCTGAAGCAGACCGTATCCGCAAAGCATTGGCGGATCAGGGCATTATTCTTGAAGATGGTCCCAACGGAACTACCTGGCGGTCTGCATAATCACTATCACTGCCATGTCGTTTCTGAAGTTTAAATCCCTCTATCGTGTACTGATGCTGTTGCTCTGCATCAGTCTGCTGTTCGCCGCAGTCAGTACGGTATACGATGAGGTTGAAGAACCGATCCCCGTTTCATCATCGAAAGCGGCTTTCAACTATAGCATTCAGTTTGATCAACATGCCGGTCAAGACTTGAACGATGCCCAGCTTTCCATCCCTAATTTACGATATGCCCTGATTCCTTCTCCGGCGAGCTTCTTAAGCTTGCCGGCGTCGTATCGCCCACCCTTCATACCCCTGCTGTTAAGACCCCCTAAGTTTCTCACCTGAGTAATTGGCTCAACTCTTGCTCAATCGCTTGAGCTGGGAGGTATTGAGCCATTTCAAATCCTTTGTCAGACCTTGCTCTTCCTGGCCGAACCGCGTGCGGGTCGCGCCGGGCGTGCACTGGTGTTTGGTTGCATTATTTTGAAGGAAACTGCAGGTGAATTTTCATTTCAACTCCCGCTTATACCTCCCGTCAGGGATGGCTGCATTTCGGTGCGTAATTTTTGGGGCGTGCATGTTGCTGCACATCTCTGGTGCCCGCGCTGAAGCAATCTATACCCTTGAAGATGTCTTAAGCATGGCGATAGCACAAAACCCGGTGCTTCAGATCGCCAAGGCCAGAGAAGCTGGTGCATCAGCGTCCACGGTGACGGCGCGTGCTTATCAAAACCCTGATCTCGAAATGAGTGCCGGTCCCTCCCGATATAGAACACCAGGTGGGCTGGGAGATAACCGTAACTGGTCTGTTTCGATCTCCCAACCTTTGGAGTTTCCTTCAGTGCGAGAGGCGCGTCAGGCCATGGCGTCAGGCAACCTCAAAGCGGTTTCGCTAAACACGCAGCTTGCGACCATAGGTCTGGAAATTCGCATTAAAACAGCCTTTTATGATGTGTTGCAGCGTCAGGCGACCTTTGCCATGGCAGACGGTGACCGTCAGATACTTCAGGATATTCGGGAGCGGGTGAAAGTGCGGGTGGATGTGGGCGAATCGCCACGATACGAGCTGATCAAGGCTGAAACGGAATCACTGGCTGCAGAGCGGGATTATCAAACTGCACTTAATCAGGTGTTAGAAGCCAAGGCTTATTTACGGGGCTTGGTGGGGTTGTCCATGCCTGCAGCGTTTGAACTAGTCGGGGATATTCCGAAAAATGTCAGTCTTCCGCCAGTAGAGGCGCTTCTAGATAAAGTGCCAGAAACTAGCCAGATTGCGCAACTACGGGCCGCAGTCGAAGCCGCTGAAGCCAAAGTCAAACTCGAGGAGCGTTTGCGCACGCCAGGACTTACCTTAAAAGCTGGCGTTGAGCAGGATCCGGATTTGCAGCAATTCAGGCTGGGATTGGTGGTGCCGATTCCTGTCTGGAATCAGCGTCAGGGGCCGATTATGGAGGCGGCTGCAGAGTTGCAGCAATTTCAGGCCATGCTGAGTGAGCGTGAGCTAGCCTTAAACCGGGATATCAGTGCGGCCTACCAGCGTTACAACATTGCCAAACAGCAGCTGGAAGCATTCGACAACGGCTTGCTAGCGCAGGCGGAGTCTGTGCTCAAGGTGGCGGAGGCCGCCTATCGTTTTGGAGAGCGGGGCATTCTGGATTATCTGGATGCGCAAAGAACTTACCGTGCAGTTCGGAAAGATTTTCAGACAGCACGTTATGCGTATGTCGATGCCATTCTTGAAATTCAACAATTGCTGGGTGATTCGGAAGTCGGGGAAAAATGATCATGTATTTAACTAGTTTCAAAACAGGTGCTCGGTACTTGAATCAGGCGTTGCTTATAGGCGCTCTCTTGATGATGACTGCCTGCAAGGAGGCAGAACAGGTGGTAGCTGAAAATGTTGAGGCAGACCCGGATGTGGTGGTGCTGACCCCAGCGCTGGAGAAAGTAATCAGTCTATATACCCTGGAAATGACTGAAACCCGTGAAAACATGCGTGTGCCGGGGACGATCAAGCTGGATGAGCAACGTGTTGCCCGGATTGGCGCGTCGGTCACCGGACGATTGAAGGAAATTGATGCAGCCCTTGGTGATGACGTGAAATCTGGCCAGGTCTTGGCTACATTGAACAGCACAGAGTTGGCACAGAACCAGTTGGCCTATGTTAAAGCTGCGCAGCAGATTGCCTTGCAGGGAAAAGCAGTTGAGCGTGCACGCCAGCTGCTTGAGGCTGATGTGATCGGCCATGCAGAATTGCAACGTCGTGAGTCTGAATTGCAAGCGGTGCAGGCCGAGCATAATGCAGCACGAGACCAGTTGATCGTGCTTGGCATGTCGGAGCGTGCCATACAGGAGCTTGAGACGACAGGACAAATTCGCTCTTTCAGTCACGTAGTGTCTCGCATTGCTGGCACGGTGATCAGCCGCAAGGTCAATCTTGGGCAGGTGGTTCAGCCAGCGGATGAGCTGTTCATTGTGGCAGACCTTTCCCAGGTCTGGGTGGATGCCGAAGTGCCTGAGCAGCAGATTGATCTGGTGGAACTAGGTGAAGACGTGCTGGTGGAAATTCCGGCGCTGGGCCAGCGTCAATATTCCGCAAAGCTGATCTATGAGGCAGCTGTGGTCAATCCGCAAACCCGTACAGTCACCGTTCGTTCAATGATTGATAATCATGACCGAGAAATCAAACCAGACATGCTGGTTTCCATGTTACTGAAGTCGCGCCCAGTGCCCAGACTCACGATCCCCGTGCAAAGCATTATTCGTGAAAATGATAAGTCCTATGTTTTTGTGCAGTATGCGCCTGATCGTGTGCGTTTGCGGCAGGTCGAGTTGGAGCAGCAGTTGGAAGGCAGGAGTGTGGTTAGTGCGGGCCTGTCAGTCGGCGAGGTGATCATCAGTGATGGAGCGTTCCATGTGAACAATCAGCGCTTGAGCAAGGAATTGGAGTAAACATGATTGAATCCCTTGTTCGCGCTGCACTAAGGCAGCGGCTGATTGTACTGGTGCTGTCTGTTTCCCTGATGGTGGCTGGTGCTTTTGCGGTGAAAAAGCTCTCGGTGGATGCTTTTCCTGACGTGACGAATGTGCAAGTGCAAATTGCAACTCAGGCCAATGGCAAATCACCCGAGGAGGTGGAGCGGTTTATTACTGTGCCGCTGGAAATTTCGATGACCGGTCTTCCTGGCCTCACCGAGATGCGCTCGCTTAACAAGAATGGCTTGTCGCTTATCACGCTGGTATTCACTGATAGTACGGATGTCTACTTTGCCAGACAGTTGGTGATGGAGCGGCTGATGGAAGTCATGGAGCGTATGCCAGAAGGCGTGATGCCTGTGCTCGGGCCTGTGTCTACTGGTTTGGGGGAGGTGTATCAATACACCTTGGATAAAGCTTCAGACGGTAAGCGAGCACTCACACAGGATGAGTTGACAGAGCGCCGCGCGGTTCAGGATTGGGTGGTTCGACCACTTTTGCGGGGGATTCCCGGCGTAGCCGAAATCAACTCTCAAGGCGGGTATGTTAAGCAATATCAGGTGCTGGTGAACCCCGACCGGATGAATCATTATGGGTTGAAGTTGCAGGACATTTATTCTGCACTGGCCAGAAATAATGCGAATAGCGGTGGTGGTGTGCTACCGCATTTTGCAGAACAGTACTTGATTCGAGGCATTGGCCTGATAGATGGCGTTGACGATATTCGTAACATTGTCCTCAAGGAGCAGAGTGGAGTGCCCGTGTTCATGCGTGATATCGGGCAGGTGCAAATCGGCTATGAAGTGCGGGTGGGCGCAGTGCTGAAAAACGGCGATACTGAAGCGGTTGGTGGCATTGTGATCATGATGCGCGGCGGTAATGCCAAGGAGGTGGTCAGCCGCATCAAGGCCCGGGTCAAGGAAATCAACGAAAAAGGGATGTTGCCGGGTGGCCTGCAAATTGTGCCCTATTATGATCGAAGCGAACTTGTCGATGCCGCCTTGTATACCGTTACCAAGGTGTTGATTGAAGGCATTATCCTGGTGGTGCTGGTGTTATTCCTTTTTCTGGGGGATGTTAGGTCAAGCCTGATTGTGGTGGCTACACTGGTGCTGACGCCCCTGATCACCTTCATGGCCATGAATCATTATGGCTTATCTGCCAATTTGATGTCATTGGGCGGTCTGGCGATTGCGATTGGCTTGATGGTGGATGGCTCGGTCGTCATTGTTGAAAACGCGTTTCATCACCTTGGACATCGCAAAAATGAGAGCAAGGTACGGGTGGTGCTGGAAGCGGCAGCCGAAGTGGGCACCCCGGTACTATTTGGGGTGGGCATCATCATTATCGTATTCCTGCCATTGATGACCCTGCAAGGCATGGAAGGCAAGATGTTTGCCCCGCTGGCGCTCACCATCGCCATTGCCTTATTAATTTCTCTAGTCATATCGTTGACGCTGTCGCCCGTACTCTGTTCTTACATTCTGAAAGGCGGATCGGGGGAAGATACCCGGTTGATTCAGGCCATCAAGCGCCCTTACCTGCAGTTGCTGCAATCGGCTTTGAATAATGACAAAAAAACCATCAGTGTGGCTGTGTTGGTATTTGTCGGGTCCGTTCTGCTGGTTCCATTTTTGGGTAACTCGTTCATTCCTGAGATGAAGGAGGGCTCGATTGTTCCAGGGATTAATCGCGTGCCTAATATATCGCTGGAAGAATCCATCAAAATGGAGAATGAGGCCATGCGACTCATCATGGAAAAGGTGCCGGGAGTGAAATCTGCCATTTCTGGCTTGGGACGCGGCGAAAGTCCTGCTGACCCACAAGGGCAGAATGAATCGACACCGATCGTCAGTCTCAAACCCAGAAATGAATGGCCAGAAGGTTGGACGCAGGATGATATCGCAGACAAGATGAGCGAGGTGCTGATGGAAGGGTTGCCTGGCGTTCAGATTGTGATGGCGCAACCGATCTCGGATCGCGTGGATGAATTGCTGACGGGGGTGCGCTCTGATGTCGCAGTCAAGGTGTTTGGCGATGACATGGGTCGCTTGAAAGCCAAGGCAGATGAAGTTGCAAGAATTGCCAGCAAGGTCACTGGTGCGGTGGATATTCGTGTTGAGAAGGTGTCAGGCCAGCAATATCTGAATATCACGATTAACCGCCAGGCGATTGCGCGACAGGGGATCAATGCCTCAGAGATTCATGACATCATTGAGACCGCGATAGGCGGCAAGGTGGCGACAGAAATCTTTGAAGGTGAGCGCCGGTTTACCGCAGCGGTAAGGTTTCCCGAGGGGTTCCGAAACAATATTGAAGCCATTGGCAATATTCTGGTGACTTCGCCGAATGGTTCTAAGGTCGCCTTGCGTGATCTGGCTGCCATTGAGGTGCGTGATGGTCCTGCGCAGATTAGTCGGGAATTGGGTAAGCGCCGCGTTGTGGTGGCGATCAATGTCAAAGACCGCGACCTGGGTGGTTTCGTCACTGAACTGCAACAAGTGCTGGATAAAGAGCTCAAGCTGACTGACGGGTACTATCTTGAATATGGAGGTCAGTTTGAAAACATGCAGCGTGCCATGGGTCACCTGATGGTGATCATTCCTGTGACCGTAGGGGCTATCTTCTTTTTGCTGTTTCTGCTGTTCAACTCAGTGCGGTATGCCACCATGATTATCAGCGTATTGCCATTTGCCTCGATAGGCGGCATCGTTGGATTGTTCCTCACGGGTGAATACCTCTCCGTCCCAGCTTCTGTGGGATTTATTGCCTTATGGGGGATCGCCGTTTTGAATGGCGTGGTGCTGGTTTCCTACATTCGTACTTTGCGTGAGGAGGGTTTGCCGCAAGTAGAAGCCATTGTGCAAGGCTGCAAACAGCGTTTCAGGCCAGTGATGATGACGGCAACCGTTGCCATGCTGGCGTTGGTGCCATTTTTGTTTGCAACGGGTCCCGGTTCAGAAATTCAAAGGCCACTGGCTATTGTGGTGATCGGCGGATTGATTACATCCACCTTGCTGACATTGGTCGTAGTACCGACCCTGTATCGTCGATTTGAAGAAAACAGAATTGAAGCCTGAGTTAATACTGGGGAATTATCATGAAAGAAGTCAAAGCCGTTATTCAGCCACATCGTTTGCCAAAAATTCGATCCGCACTGCGTAATATCAAGGCATTTCCTGGTATGACGGTCAGTAAAGCGGAGGGCTGTGGTCACCATGTTGCCAAGCCACCAAGCGATATTCGCGAGGAGCTAACCGACTATAGCCCGAAAATTCTTATTATTATGGTGGTGCCTGATGAAATGCTGGAAGGTATCCTGCAGATCATCGTGGAAGTCGGACACACAGGACAGGTGGGCGATGGCATTGTCTGGGTGTCGCCAGTCGAGCGCTTCATCAGATTATCTGAACAAATCAAAGTCATCGACTGCTAATAGACTCACACCATCAAGCCCCGACAGGGGCTTTTTTAATGGTTGAAAAATCATCTGATTGAACTATACTGTTCTGTATATTGTAAGTGTGCAAGGAGGTCATGATGAGTGATGCAATTGCAGGCGTTGATGATTACGATGCCATTGTGGCGGTGATTCAACATTACATTGATGGTGCCAGGTCGGGTCGTGGCGAAGACATGAAGCCGGCATTTCATCAGGATGCCACTATTTTTGGCTATGTCGGGCCAGATCTGTTTGCAGGGCCTATTCAGGGGTTATACGATTGGAATGATCAGAATGGACCTGCAACAGACATTCAGACCAGAATTGTCAGTGTTGACATCGCCGGCACCGTGGCCAGCGCCCGTCTTGAGACAGAGAACTGGACTGGTCATCGGTTCACCGATTTTCTAAATTTATTAAAAGTGGATCATCAATGGAAAATCATGAATAAGGTTTTCCATCTCCATACGTCATAATGCTTTAAAACAAAACCAATCAAAACCTTAGAGTGAGGAGAGTAGCATGAACGCACCGGTTGATTCCGTCCAAAGCTTCCACGGTGGTTGTCCACATGATTGTCCAGATACCTGCTCCATGGAGTTCAAGGTCAAGGATGGTCGCCTGATTGAAGTGAAAGGTAATCCACAGCACCCGATGACCCGTGGTGGCCTGTGCGTCAAACTCAAAGACTACGAAAAACGTCACTATCATCCAGATCGTCTGCTCTATCCAATGAAGCGGGTTGGCCCCAAGGGTAGCAAGCAGTTTGAGCGCATCACCTGGGATGAAGCGCTGGATATGATTGTGGATCGCTGGCAGGGCTTGATTGCCGAACACGGACCGGAATCCATCATGCCGGCCAGTTATCTTGGCAATCAGGGATTGGTGCATGGGCTTAATGGCGGCGATGCCTTCTTCAACCGACTGGGTGCTACCGTATGTGAGCGGACTTTCTGCGGTGAAGGCTCTTGTACAGCGTGGTTGCTCACTGTTGGACCCACTGCTGGTGTTGATCCAGAGAGCTTTATCCACGCCAAATATATTGTGATCTGGGCGTCTAACTCAGTGTCCACCAACCTGCACCATTGGCATATCGTGAAAGAGGCCCAAAAGAAGGGTGCCAAGGTGGTCGTGGTTGACTCCTATGCCTCCAGGACAGCAAAAGAAGGCGATTGGCATATTGCCCCCAAGCCAGGTACAGATGGTGCACTGGCCATGGCGATGATGAACGTCATCATTGAAGAAGGGCTGGTGGATCAGGACTACGTCGACAATTACACCGTGGGCTACAAGGAACTGGCCGAACGTGCCAAGACTTGCACGCCAGAGTGGGCAGAAAAAATCACTGGAATCGCGGCAGATGATATCCGTAAGTTCGCACGTGAGTATGCGACGACTGCGCCAGCGGCTATCCGCATTGGTGTCGCATTGGAGCGCAACTATGGCGGTAGTCAGGCCATTCGTGCAGTCACCTGTTTACCGGCATTGATTGGTGCCTGGCGTCATGTTGGTGGCGGCATTCTGCAGTTCCCGGTTTGGGAGCATCCCTACCGTTTTGATGTGATCTGCCGCCCGGATCTCATCCCAGAAGGCACACAAGTGGTCAATATTCTGCAGCTGGGCCGTGCGCTACTGGGTGAAATTCCACTGAAAACACCGATCAAGTCGCTGATGGTATGGAATACAAATCCGGTCACACAATCGCCAGAAACTGACAAAATCATTGCCGGGCTGCAACGTGAGGACTTGTTCACCGTTGTGGCTGACCATTTCATTTCAGATACTGCAGCCTATGCTGATCTGGTGCTGCCAGCGGCTATGGGTGCCGAGATGGAAGATATGATCCTGTCCTGGGGCCACCTCTATCTCACTTACAACACCAAGTGTATTGAGCCACCGGGCGAGGCCTTACCCAACAATGAGATTTTCCGTCGTTTGGCAAAACGTCTAGGCTTTGAAGAAGAGAACTTCAAGTGGTCTGACAGCGAATGTCTGGAAAACTATGTGGCGTGGGATTCTCCAGCCTGTGAAGGCATTGATCTCAACTACATGCGTGAGCATGGATTTGCACGTCTCAAAGTCGGCACCAAGGATGATCGTGCACCGCATAAAAACGGCAATTTCCCAACGCCAACCGGCAAGTGCATGTTTATGGTTGAGGGTGCCAAAAACTTTGTGGCAGGGCCATTCCGTCAAATGTATGAAGGTTTTCAGCCGGGTGAAGACCTCGACCCATTGCCGGGTTATGTCCCCAATCGGGAATCACCCGAGTCCAACCCAGCGTTGGCTGCCAAGTATCCGCTTAACATCATCTCGCCCAAGAGTCATGGCTTCTTGAATTCCTGTTATGCCAATGTGACAGAGAAGATCAAAGGGCAGGGTGAGCAGTTTGTGCTCATCCATCCGGCAGATGCCGAGATGCGGGGTATCTCTGAGGGTGCCAAGGTGAAAGTGTTTAATGACCGAGGTGCGTTTGAAGGCGATGCGCGGATCACCAAGGATGTGAATCCGGGGATTGTAGTGGCGACTTTGGGGTACTGGCGTCAGCTGAATAATGGGACGGTGAATTGTATTAGTGCGGCGGAGTTTGGGGATATGGGGCACTCGACGACGTTTAGTGATAATTTGGTGCAGGTGGAGTTGGGGTAATCACTAAAATAATTATGTTAATTCAGCGGGGCGATTGACTTCAACGCCCTGCTTAACTCTATATTCAAGTATTTTTTCTGGCTCATTATCTATATACATTGACGCTAGCGTTATAAAGTGCTCTAAATTTGTTTTAGCATGCCAAAACTCTTGAAGGAGTTCTTTGCCTTTTTGATTTCTTTCAGCTGTAGTTGCCCCTTTTTTAATAATGTCATACAGATCTTCCGCAATAAGGCGAGCACTTTCAAAAATTCCATCAACAGCCTCCATCCAGTATATTAATGCATCGACAGCATTTATTTGAGTTGAATTTAAAACATCAAAAGCTTCTCTTTGAAGAGTACCTAAATCAGATGGAAATTTCATAACTGGGGCAGAAGTGAACTGATCATTTTGAATTAATTTGATATTAACTTCTGCAGTTTCTAATTTCGCTTGCGCGATTTCTTTAAGTATTTTTACTCTTGTTACGAGCAAATTTTTCTTATTGTGTTTGCGTCTCCAATCGGTAAGAGCCACTAGGAAGAACGCAAAAAAGGCTCCCATAAATGCAGCAACAGATGCATTGTTTAATATATCAATAAGTTTTTCCACGTACTCACACATTGGTATCACCTTGCCTAAATCGGTGTTTTATGTCACCGACAAGCTTACATTAAATGTTAGTAGATTGTGAAAGTCGGTTTCGCCCGACAGGCAAGGTTCTTTCTTTTGCTTGTCCAAAAGAAAGAACCCAAAGAAAAAGACACCCCCTACCATGGCCTCCGGCTCTCCTGTGCTGCTCAGCCTGATGGGTGTCAATCAAAACTCGCCCTGATAGCTAGCAAACATCGCTAGCTATTGCGGAGCTCAAACAGCTGATTGCCGACTTCTCCCATCATGCTTGTGCTGCGCGGCATGGCAGTAGGGGATTGAATCTCAAAACCAGATGAGTTCGGCAATGGTTTTATTATGGCGGTATTCTCTGAATTTTTCATAAATCCTTAATACTTTCCCTTGAGAATCAGCTTCATGAATATGATGTATGAAGCTGCTGATATGGCAGCGCCTTCTTCATCTCAACATTTGGTGTTGGTGACAGAAACCTGGCCCCCTGAAATCAATGGGGTGGCAATGACACTCAATCGCTTGATTCAGGGGATGTTGGCAAGGCAGTGGCGAGTTTCTGTAGTGCGGCCCCGTCAAAAAACGGACCAGACTACTGATCATCGTGCCGTCATTGAACATATTTTGGTGCCGGGTGTGCCAATTCCCGGTTATTCGGGGTTGCGCTTTGGCATGCCGATGTTTGAAAAACTGCGCGAAGCATGGAAAAAGCAGCGCCCCGATGTGGTTCATATTGCGACGGAAGGCCCGCTTGGTTGGGCGGCCCTCAAGGCGGCGCGCTTACTTCATATCCCCGTCACCAGCAGTTTTCACACAAACTTTCATCGTTACTGCAAATACTACAAGGCCGGTTGGCTACAAGGCCTAATTACCCGTCATTTGCGGGAGTTTCATAACCAGACCGCATTGACCATGGCGCCTAATCAGTTGCTATGCCAAACCTTGCAGGATGAAGCCTATCGCAATGTTGTGGTGCTGGGGCGCGGGATTGATACCGGCTTGTTTTCACCGCTCAGGCGCAATCTTGATCTTCGCGAAACCTGGGGAGCAACAGAGGATAATCTGGTGGTGATTTATGTGGGCAGAATGGCGGCTGAAAAGAATCTGGATCTGGTCGTCAAAGCGTTTAATACGATCCGAATTCGCAGACCGGATGCCCGTATGGTGTGGGTGGGTGATGGCCCTGAACTCAAAAAACTGCGAAAAAAGCATCCTGACCATGTGTTCTGCGGCGCTCAAACCGGTGGTGCCTTGGCAGACCATTATGCCTCTGCTGATCTGTTTCTGTTTCCCAGCATGACAGAGACCTTTGGGAATGTGGTCACAGAGGCGATGGCCAGCGGGCTGGCCGTGGTGGCTTATGACTATGCAGCTGCCGAGTTGTTTATCCGTCATGAGGAAAATGGGGTGCTGGTGGATTACGGCGACCATCGGCAGTTTGTGGAGCGTGCGTTGACCTTGGCGAGAGACACGCAAAAAATCCGTCAACTGGGTCAGCAGGCCAGCGCGGCTGTGGATGGCCATTCTTGGGACGTGATTTGTGATCAATTTGCCGGATACCTGCAGATGGCACAAACAGAACAGCGATATCCCTGAATCCATGACGCCGGGCGACCAGTGATGCCCGGATTCGAGTAAAATTCAGGTATGGATATTTACTCACTGGCAAAACCTCTGCTGTTCCAGATGGATGCGGAAGCAGCCCACGATCTGACCCTGAAAACCTTACGTGTCACTGAAAAACTTGGCTTGGCAAGGCTACTGCTGGGTGCACCGTTACAAGGCCAACTCCGACAAGTCATGGGACTGGAATTTCCCAACCCAGTTGGGCTGGCGGCAGGCCTGGATAAGAATGGCGCCTGTATTGATGGGATGGCAGCACTTGGGTTTGGTTTTATTGAAGTGGGGACAGTCACACCCCGGCCACAGCCCGGCAACCCCAAGCCACGGTTGTTTCGCGTGCGTGAGGCCGAAGGCATCATTAATCGGTTTGGGTTCAATAATCTTGGTGTCGATCAGCTCATAGAAAACGTCAAGGCTGCCAAATTCAAGGGTATTCTGGGCATTAATATTGGCAAGAATTTTGATACCCCGAATGAGCGCGCTGTTGATGATTACCTGATTTGCCTGCGCAAAGTCTATGCGCACGCTAGTTATGTCACGGTGAATATTTCCTCACCTAATACCAAAAACCTGCGCGCCTTGCAGGAGCGTGAGGCCTTGTCCGCCTTGCTGGAAACACTAAAAGCCGAGCAAAAACGATTAGCGGCGCAGCATGGCCGTTATGTGCCAATTGCGCTTAAGATCGCTCCAGATCTGGAAGCAGAACAGATTAATGAAATTGCTGATTTGCTGGTGACTCATCAGTTTGATGCCGTGATAGCGACCAATACCACGCTGGCACGGGGTGCGGTGCAAGGCATGGCACATGCAGATGAAACCGGAGGGCTCTCTGGGGCGCCGGTACGTCAATCATCTACACGTGTGATTGCGCAACTGGCTGCAAGACTGCAGGGTAAAATTCCAATTATTGGGGTGGGCGGCATTCTCTCAGGTGCGGATGCTGCAGAAAAGCTGGCTGCTGGCGCTAGTCTGGTGCAGATTTACAGCGGACTCATATACCGTGGCCCGGCCTTGGTCAAGGATGTGTGTCGCAGCATAGGGCTTTCCTAGATTAATGGGGCTTCCCATACTTTATTCCTATCGGCGCTGCCCTTATGCCATCCGTGCACGGATGGCCTTGCGCTATGCCAATATCGTGGTTGAAACGCGCGAGATTCATCTGCGTGAAAAGCCGCAACACATGCTGGCCTGCTCACCCAAAGGTACAGTCCCTGTATTGGTGCTGGAGTCGGGCGAGGTCATTGATGAAAGTTTGGAGATCATGCAATTGGCTTTATCGCAGCATGATCCAGCTGGGTGGCAAGAGGATGAGGGGGCGAGTCTTGCCCTGATTCAACAAAATGACGGGCCGTTCAAAGCGGCCTTGGATCGCTACAAATATGCCATTCGTTTTCCTGAGCAGCCAGCCGAGGCTTATCGGACGCAAGGTGAGGCATTTCTGGCATTGCTGGAACAGCGTTTAACGCAACAGCCTTTTTTGTTGGGATCTGAAATCCGTCTGGCAGATGTCGCCACTTTCCCCTTTGTCCGCCAGTTTTCCATGGTGGATGTTGATTGGTTTGCCAGCGCACCTTATCCTGCCGTGCGTGCTTGGCTGAATCAATGGTTGTCGCGTGAGGTGTTTACCGGCGTGATGCAAAAACAAACGGTCTGGGTGGAATCACACAGACCGCAGGATTTGCTTTAGACCTTCTGCTCTAGTGCCCTTGGTTCATAGGGCCCTTGATTCAGGCACTCGCTTTTAGGCTTCTGCCGCTGCAGGCTTTTTCACCGGCTTGACCTTGGTCGGCGGTTCATCAAAGCCCAGTTTGATATTGCCAGCATCATCAATATCCACGTGCACGCTACCACCGTTCACCAAGCGGCCAAACAGCAACTCATCGGCCAGCGCACGGCGAATCGTGTCCTGAATCAGACGTGCCATTGGACGTGCGCCCATCAATGGATCAAAGCCCTTCTTGCCTAGGTAGTCCTTCAACGCATCGCTGAATGTCGCGTCCACTTTCTTCTCATGCAATTGATCTTCCAGTTGCATCAGGAACTTGTCGACCACGCGCATGATGATGTCATGCGACAGTGGTGCAAACGATACCGTGGCATCCAGACGGTTGCGGAACTCTGGACTGAACAGGCGCTTGATCTCACCCATTTCGTCACCAGTGCTACTGGATTGCGTAAAACCAATGCTCGATTTCGAAATCGATTCCGCGCCGGCGTTGGTTGTCATGATGATCGTCACATTGCGGAAATCAGCCTTGCGACCATTGTTGTCTGTCAACGTGCCATGGTCCATCACTTGCAGCAGAATGTTGAAAATGTCCGGATGGGCTTTTTCAATTTCATCCAGCAACAGCACGCAATAGGGCTGCTTGGCAATGGCTTCGGTCAATAAGCCACCCTGATCAAAACCGACATATCCAGGAGGCGCGCCGATCAAGCGTGAAACGGCATGGCGCTCCATGTATTCCGACATGTCAAAGCGGATCAGCTCAATGCCCAGTGTGTAGGCCAATTGACGGGCCACCTCGGTCTTGCCAACCCCGGTCGGGCCGGAGAACAGGAAAGAACCAATCGGTTTTTGTGTGTTGCCCAGACCGCTGCGTGCCATCTTGATGGCGGCGGCAAGGGCATCAATGGCTTTGTCCTGACCAAAGACCACAGACTTGAGATCGCGATCCAGCGTTTTCAGCGCAGCACGGTCATCACTGTTGATGTTCTTCGGTGGAATACGGGCAATCTTGGCGATGATGTCTTCAATCTCCTTATTGCCGATGACTTTCTTCTGCTTCGATTTCGGCAGAATGCGCTGGGCTGCACCAGCCTCGTCAATGACATCAATCGCCTTGTCGGGCAAGTGACGGTCATTAATGTACTTGGCAGACAGTTCGGCGGCTGTGGACAGCGCACCAGCTGTATATTTGACCTGATGGTGATCCTCAAAGCGGGATTTCAGACCCTTGAGAATTTCCACGGTTTCAACCACGCTAGGCTCAACTACATCCACTTTTTGGAAACGGCGAGAAAGCGCATGGTCTTTCTCAAAAATACCGCGATACTCCTGATAGGTGGTCGCACCAATGCACTTCAGTGTGCCGTTGGAGAGCGCAGGCTTCAGCAGGTTGGAGGCGTCCAGCGTGCCGCCACTGGCAGACCCAGCACCAATCAGGGTATGAATTTCATCAATGAACAGCACCGCGTTGGGCTGCTCAGATAATTTCTTCATGACAGCTTTCAGACGCTGTTCAAAATCACCGCGATATTTGGTGCCAGCGAGCAATGCACCCATATCCAACGCATAAATCGTCGCATTTTCCAGCACTTCAGGCACATTGCCTTCCACAATGCGGCGTGCCAGTCCTTCTGCAATCGCGGTTTTGCCGACACCGGCTTCACCCACTAGCAGCGGGTTATTCTTGCGGCGACGGCATAAGGTTTGGATTACACGCTCAATTTCCTGCGCACGGCCAATAAGCGGATCAATCTTGCCCGCAGCTACCTGTGCATTCAAGTTCAGTGTGTAGTTTTCCAGTGCGCCCGCTGGTGATGCCTCTGGCTCAGCTTCCTGCTCTGTTTCAGTGCGTTTTGGATTGCCATCGGTGACTTTGGCAACACCATGGGAGATGTAATTGACAACATCCAGGCGCGTTACGCCCTGCTGATGCAGGAAAAAGACCGCATGTGAATCCTTTTCGCCATAAATGGCGACCAACACATTAGCCCCGGTCACTTCTTTTTTACCAGAAGACTGCACATGCAGGATGGCGCGCTGAATCACACGTTGAAAGCCCAGCGTAGGTTGTGTATCAACCTCTTCGGTGCCCCCTACAATGGGCGTATGTTCTTCAATGTAGTGGTTGAGTTCGCTACGAAGATTGTCGAGATTCGCACCACAAGAGCGCAACACTTCGGCAGCCGTCGGATTATCAATCATCGCCAGCAGCAGATGTTCCACAGTAATCAGCTCGTGTCGCTTCTGACGAGCATCCATAAAGGCCATGTGGAGAGAGACTTCTAATTCTTGCGCTATCATCTTGGGCACCTTGGTTTCAATTTACACAGACATCTTCAACAATATTGCTTCTTTATGTTCAGTTAGCTTTACAACAAAGCTAGCATATTTAATGCCTATTACGTCACATCATCAAAAATCATTAAGCCAACGTCATTATTCATTGCCCGTTTTACGCTTCATCCATGATGCATTGCAATGGATGTTGGTGTTGCTGAGCAAAATTCATGACTTGATTCATTTTTGTTTCGGCAATGCCATGAGGATATATGCCGCATACGCCGGAGCCCTCTGTATGTACTTTGAGCATGATCTGCGTCGCTTGTTCACGCGATTTGCCAAAAAAACGTTGTATGACCTCAACAACAAACTCCATCGGTGTGTAATCGTCATTCAGCAGGATGACCTTATACAAGGATGGCGGCTTCGGTTTGGCCGTTTTGTGCTCGGATAGAACGCTGTCCTGATGCTTGGTATTCGCCATATGATGACTCTATTTTGAGCTTAATCAGGAAATTTTCAAGCCTGAAATAAGTAGGGGAATTCAGACCTGTTCAAGACTTCCTGACGAAGGTTTGTTATATGTGTTTATTCAGCCTGCACTTATGATACTTTCACAGCTACAGCCATAGGCGCATACGCCAGCGTGAGTGTTGCAAGGGCATTCTAGTGATCAGGGATAAATGCGGACGCTTTTGACAATTCTGTCTTGCGTTTGCAGAATTTCCAATCGATGCAAGCCAATCTTGAAGCTGGTATTAGGCTCCGGGATGTCCTCAAAATGCTCCAGTACCAAGCCATTTAATGTGCGGGGGCCATCCAGTGGAAAAGCGAGTCCAAGCTTCTTGTTAAGGTCTCGCAAATGGCTCGCTCCGTCTACAATCCAGCTGCCATCCTCTTCCTGCCGGAACTGGCTCATGCGCATGGGCGATTGCGTCGTAAAGTCGCCGATCACTTCTTCCAGTATATCTTCGAGACTCACCAGGCCTTTGAGTTCACCATACTCGTCAACTACCAAGGCAATGCGTTGCTTTTTCTCCTGAAACTGCTGCATCTGGGTGTAGAGCGGGGTGCCGGAGGGAATGAAATAAGGGTCGCTGATCGCTTCCTGCAGAGCTTCCATGGTTAAAACGCCATCTCTGAGCTGGTTCATGACCCTACGGATATGGAGTACGCCAACAATATCTTCATTGGCGCCTTGAAGCACTGGGAGGCGAGTGTGATGGCTGCTGGCAATTTCTTGCAAGATGGTTTCTGGTGGATCATCAAAATTGATAGACTCAATCTGGGTGTGGGCAGTCATGACATCATCCACTGTTGTTTTTTCCAGATCAAAAAGATTCAACAGAATGGCACGGTGCTTTTTGGGAATGTAACTGCCAGCATCCAATACGATGCTACGTAACTCTTCCATGGAAATAGCATGCGTCGCTTCCGCGAAATTGACCCGTATCCCCAGTAAGCGAAGCAAGCCCTGTACAAACAGGTTAACGAACCAGACGGCGGGCGTGGTAATTTTGAGCAAGGGGTAGAGGATGTAACTGCAGAACAATGCTAATTTCTCGGCATGCGCAGCAGCAAGTACCTTAGGGGAAATTTCACTAAACACCAGAATGGCAAAGGTCACAGTCAATGTCGCTGCCATTAGCACTATTTCACCTTCACCGAACAGATTGATACTGATGACGGTCACCAGCATGGCAGAGGCCGCATTGGCCAGATTGTTGCACAACAGAATCATGCCCAGCAGCTTGTCGGTTTTACTGAGGAGTGAAATGGCCAGCCGCGCACCGCGGTTTCCGTCTTTAGCCAGATGCCGCAGTCGGTAGCGGTTGGCCGACATCAGGCTGGTTTCTGATACGGAGAAAAATGCAGAAATCATAAGCAGCATGGCGAGGGCGCCAAGCTGCATCGATAAGGGAATCTGGTCCAAGTGTGTGGGGGTGTGATGACGATGCGCTCAGTGTTGGCCGAACGCATCGGTTTGTCAAGCAAGCTGGGTGTTAAACAGCTTAGGGCTGGTTGTCCTCTTCCTGTTTTTTTTCAGGTGGCAGGAAGGTTTCGCGCGAAACGCCTAGGAACAGCACAATCGGGCTGGCCACCAGCACGGAAGAATAAATCCCGAACAGAATGCCGATGGTCAGGGCCAGTGAGAAATTGTGCAGGACTTCACCACCAAAAATCAGCATCGACAGCACCATCAATTGCGTAGAGAAGTGGGTGATGATGGTGCGCGACATGGTGCGCGTAATGGCGTTATCAATTACTTCTTTCGGCCCCGCTTTGCGCATTTTGCGGAAATTCTCACGAATCCGGTCAAACACCACCACCGATTCGTTGACTGAATAGCCCAGAACTGCCAACACGGCGGCCAGCACTGTCAGGTTGAATTCCCATTGGAAAAAGGCAAAGAAGCCTAGAATGATGACCACGTCATGCGAGTTCGCAATAATGGCGGCAAGAGCAAACTGCCACTCAAAGCGGAAGTACAGATAGAGCATGATGCCAATACTGACCAGCAGCAAGGCCAGTGCCCCGTTTTCATACAGCTCTTGTCCGACCTGTGGCCCAACAAACTCAACGCGACTAAGGACCACTGAACTGTCTGCTTGTTGCAGCGCTGCAAACACCTGCTCAGACAGCTGGGCAGTGGTTAATCCTTCCTTCACCGGCAGCCGAATCAATACATCACGGCTCGTACCGAAATTCTGTACCGTGACATCACTGAGGCCAATGCTCTGTACCGCGCTTCTGACCTCGCTGATGTTGGCTGTTTGTGGATAACTGACTTCCATCATGGTGCCGCCAGTAAAGTCCACGCCTAGATTCAAGCCACGCATGGCCAGAAAATAGACAGCCAAGATAAAGGTGATCAAGGAAATGGCCGTTGTCAGGCGACCATAGCTCATGAAGGGAATATCTTTTTTGATCCGGAAAAATTCCATAATGTGCTCTGTTTATTCTCTCAGCAGTTTTTCGGGGGGCAGTGTTAGCCGATCGACAATTTGGTGAGTTTGCGACGATACCCATAGATCGCATTCACGATCGCTCTGGAAACGACTACGGCGCTGAACATGGAAGTCAGAATGCCGAGAACGTGCACGACTGCAAAACCCTTGACCGGGCCAGAGCCGAACATGAACAGGGCCAGACCTGCAATCAAGGTGGTGACGTTGGAATCCAGAATGGTGTCCCAGGCGCGGCTGTAACCAGCGGTGATGGCCGCCTGTGGTGTATTGCCGTAACGTAGTTCCTCACGGATGCGCTCGTTGATCAGTACGTTGGCGTCAATTGCCATACCGAGCGTCAGTGCCACCGCCGCCAGACCCGGCAGGGTAAGGGTGGCCTGCAGCATCGAAAGCAACGCAACCAGGAACAAGAGGTTGATTCCCAGTGCGAGCACAGAGACCGTGCCAAACAGCATGTAGTAGGCCACCATGAAAATAGCAATGGCCAGGAAACCCCAGAGCACGGAGTGCATGCCGCGTTTGATGTTTTCCTCTCCCATGCTTGGGCCGACTGTGCGCTCTTCCACAATGTCCATGGGCGCAGCAAGTGCACCGGCACGCAGCAGCAGGGCAACATCAGTGGCTTCCTTGATATTGGACATGCCAGAAATCTGTACGCGACCGCCGCCAATTTCTTCGCGAATCACGGGCGCGGTGATGACTTCTGCCTGGCCCTTTTCAATCAGCAGAATGGCCATGCGCTTGCCCACATTTTCACGGGTAGCCTGCTTGAAGATCCCTGCGCCTCGGCCATCCAATGTGACATGTACCACTGATTCACCTGTCTGCTGGTCAAGACCGGGCCCGGCATCTGTAATGTAATCACCAGTCAGGATCACATTTTTCTTGATCAGCAGCGGTTGGCCATTGCGATCAACAAAATACTCAACGCCAAATGGCACCTGGCCTTTGGCCGCGTTGTCCAAAGTGACGGCATCGCTTTTCTCTTCATCCACCATGCGGATTTCTAGAGTAGCCGTGCGCCCCAGAATTTCCTTGGCCTTGGCAGTATCCTGCACGCCCGGCAGCTGCACGACAACTCGGTTGGCGCCTTGCTGCTGGATGATCGGTTCTGCTACACCCAACTCGTTAATCCGGTTATGCAGCGTCTGAATGTTTTGCTTGAGTGCAAAATCCTGAATGCGCTTTTGTGCAACAGGACTCAAGGTGGAGATCAGAAAATAGTCGCTGCCACTTTCGGTTTGCTTCAGGGTGAGGTCGTTGTAATCACGATTGATGATTTTTTCGGCTTTTTCCAGCTCAGCCAGATTGTTAAAACGAATCTGTACAGCCTGACCTTCACGTGTGATGCCTTGATGGCTGATTTTTTCCTTACGGAAAGTGGTACGGAAGTCACCTACATAACGCTCAGCAGCCTGATCCATTGCTGCCTTCATATCAACCTCAAGCAGGAAATGCACGCCACCGCGCAAGTCCAGGCCCAGATACATGGGCAACGCACCAATGCTGGTTAGCCAGGAAGGAGACTCCGAGAGCAGGTTCAAGGCAATCACATAATCATTGCCCAGTTGCTGGCTCAGAATATCTCTGGCCTTGATCTGTGTGTCCGGGTTGGCGAACCGCACCTTGACCCCGTTGCTGTCGAGGAAAATGGCAGTGTGGCTGATATCAGCGTTTTTCAGCTCATCTTCAACCCGTGCCAGAAGCTCGGTGTCGATTTTGACATGGCTCTTGGAGGTGCTGATTTGCACTGCGGGGGACTCGCCAAATAGATTGGGCAGGGAATAGACAATCGCCGTCACAATGGTGACGACGACCAGCAGGTATTTCCACACGGGATAACGGTTCATGATGCAGCTCGCACAATAGCCATTCTGTCAGCAGCCGGAATCAGGCAACTTGGTGAATGGCATGGTGAAAAATAAGGAATGACGAGGGTGATCAGTTAAATGGACTTGATCGTGCCCTTGGGCAACAGCGTCTGCACGGCATGTTTTTGCACATGGATATTGAGTTCAGGGGCAATTTCAACATCCACAAAACTATCGCCGACCTTGGTGATCTTGCCTACGATCCCACCTGCCACAGTGACCTCATCGCCCTTTTGCAAAGCCGCGACCATATTGCGGTGCTCCTTGGCCTGCTTCATTTGTGGGCGAATCAACATGAACCAGAACAGTACGAAAATGACGATCAAAGGTAAAAAGCTGGTCCAGTCAGGCGCTGCGGCTGCAGCTGTATTGGCATAAGCGGTGCTAATCAACACGGTAAACCTTTCAAAAAAACACTGAAATCAAAGAAAAATAATCCGAAAATTCTAGCACATACTATTACGCTGACGCTTGAATTCCTCGACAAAGCGGGAGAAAGTCCCTGACTCAATCGCACTTCGCATGCCTGCCATCAGCTCCTGATAATAATGCAGGTTATGGATGGTATTGAGTCGTGCGCCCAAAATTTCACCTAGGCGATGCAGGTGATGTAAATAAGCGCGTGAAAAGTTGCGACAGGTGTAACAAGTGCAATCAGGGTCGAGCGGGCCGGTATCGGTCTTATAGCGCGCATTCTTCAACTTGATGTCGCCATGCCGCGTAAACAGCCAGCCGTTTCTGGCGTTGCGTGTCGGCATCACGCAATCAAACATATCCACACCCTGTGAAACCGCAGCGACCAAATCTTCCGGTGTGCCTACCCCCATCAGATAACGCGGTTTGTTCTGGGGCATTTGCGGCGCGGTATGCGCCAAAATGCGCAGCATGTCTTCTTTGGGTTCACCCACTGATAGCCCACCAATGGCAAAGCCATCAAAATCGATATCCATCAGCCCGTTGAGTGAGATATCGCGCAAATTTTCATACATGCCGCCCTGAATAATCCCAAACAGCGCATTACGCTGCGGATGCTTCAATGCTGCTTTGTTGTCCGTGTCGCTTGCGCCTTGCATCGTCACAGTCTTTGCAGCGGAAGTATCTGCCAAACGTAAAAATTCATCTTTACTGCGCTTTGCCCAGCGCAGGCTGAGCTGCATGGAGTCACTGGCCTCCTGGTGCGTGGCCGGGTAGGGTGTGCATTCATCAAAAATCATCACAATGTCCGAATTCAACACGTGCTGAATACGCATGGATTCTTCCGGCGTCAGGAAACAGGTATCACCATTAATCGGTGAACGAAATTTAACCCCTTCCTCGGAAATTTTGCGCAGATCGCCCAGGCTCCAAACCTGAAAACCACCAGAATCGGTGAGAATCGGGCCATCCCAGCCCATAAAACTATGCAAGCCGCCATGCGCGGCAATGACCTCCAGCCCAGGGCGTAGCCAGAGATGGAAGGTGTTGCCCAGAATAATGTGCGCGCCGATTTCACGGATTTCAACCGGCGACAGCGATTTGACCGAGCCGTAAGTGCCAACCGGCATGAAAGCAGGTGTCTGCACGACGCCGTGCGACAGTGAAAGTGCGCCGCGTCTGGCAGCACCATCTTGATGAGTAAGGGAAAATTGCATACGAAGTCAGGAACTTTGAAGTTCGCGATACTAACATACTTACAGACCTTGCTTTGAATCGTGAGACCTTTGCTATACTTGTTTGAACAGTTAAATGGATGCCATGAATGGAAGAAAATACCCCGCACAGCAGGCGTGAAAAGCGGTTGATGGAACCTCGGTTAAGAGAGCGGGGAATTTATCTACTGCCCAACCTGTTTACGACAGGGGCACTGTTTGCAGGATTCTATGCAATTGTGCAGGCGATGAATGGCAATTACGAGCACTCGGCCGCTGCAATTTTTATTGCCATGGTGCTGGATGGTCTGGATGGCCGCGTGGCACGATTAACCAACACTCAAAGTGCGTTTGGCGCTGAATATGACAGCTTGTCCGATATGGTGTCATTTGGCGTGGCCCCTGCGCTCGTATTGTATGTATGGGCATTGAAACCACTGGGTAAACTGGGTTGGATTGCCGCTTTTATTTACTGTGCCTGTGCCGCTTTGCGTCTGGCACGCTTCAACACCAAGCTTGATGAGAGTGACAAGCGTTATTTCCAAGGCTTGCCAAGCCCCGCAGCCGCTGCGCTGCTGGCTGGTTTGGTATGGATATCTTTCGATAACCGCGTGGCTGGAACCGGCTTGCTGTTTGATATTATTCACATGAAATGGCTGGCATGGAGCATTACGGTATTTGCCGGCCTATCCATGGTCAGTGATCTCAAGTTCTATAGCGGCAAGGATATCAACTTGCGCAGTAGTGTGCCCTTCATGGTGATCTTGCTCATCGTGCTGGCGATTGTGCTGATCTCTTACAGTCCACCGGTTATCCTGTTTATTGTGTCCTTGATCTATGCGCTTTCCGGCTATGTGATGTGGGCCAAGAGAAAGCTCGACAAATCTGCGGACAATGTTCTATCGCCTTGATAGAGAAATACAAATGGCGGGATGGTTGCCATCCCGCCACAAAACCTTTATATTCCACTTCATGATGTTTCACCACACCTCACATACCATGACAAGCCGCAGCCAACATCTGGCTGGTCTGTCATCCTGCGCGCAATTTCCTCTGCGCGTTCTGCTGCTGCGCTAGCGCGCAGACTACTTAAACTCCCCTTTAAAGTGTTACCGTTGCATCGCTATTCCAACAGGATAGCGATAAAATTTATTGATATGGCAGACCACCCAAATCTGCTAACCATTGATGGATAAACAGCCATGAAAAACAACAAATTGATTATTTTTGACACCACCTTGCGTGACGGCGAGCAGAGTCCGGGCGCGGCAATGACCAAGGAAGAAAAAGTCCGCATTGCCCGTCAATTGGAAAAGCTTGGTGTTGATGTCATTGAGGCTGGCTTTGCTGCGGCCAGCCAAGGTGATTTTGAAGCGATTCGAGCGGTGGCAGAAGTGATCAAAACCTCGACCGTGTGTTCACTCGCCCGTGCCAGTGAAAATGATGTGCGTCGCGCTGGTGAGGCCATTCAGCCTGCCGCCAAGGGGCGTATTCACACCTTTATCGCCACTTCACCCATCCACATGGAAAACAAGCTGCGCATGACGCCGGACCAAGTGGTTGAGCGGGCTGTGCAAGCGGTGAAGTGGGCACTGGAATACACCGATGATGTGGAGTTCTCTGCGGAAGACGCCGTTCGTTCCGAGATGGATTTTCTTGTGCGCGTATTCGATGCCGTGATTCAGGCCGGTGCTAAAACCATTAATGTGCCGGATACCGTTGGTTACTCGGTGCCTGCCCAGTGGGGCGAGCGCATGCAGCAACTGATTGCCCGTGTACCTAATGCAGACAAGGTGGTCTGGTCCACGCATTGCCACAACGATTTGGGCATGGCGGTCGCCAATTCACTGGCCGCTGTGATGGGTGGTGCGCGTCAGGTAGAGTGCACGATCAATGGTCTCGGCGAGCGTGCAGGCAATGCCAGCCTGGAAGAGATTGTGATGGCAGTGCGTACACGCAAGGATATTTTTAACCTTGAGACCAGCATTGATACCACGCAAATCGTACCGACTTCCAAGTTGGTGTCCAGCATCACTGGCTACCCGGTGCAACCAAACAAGGCGGTGGTTGGCGCAAATGCCTTTGCGCACGAATCCGGTATTCATCAGGATGGCGTACTCAAGCATCGTGAGACCTATGAAATCATGCGCGCAGAAGATGTGGGCTGGGGTGCCAACAAGCTCACACTGGGCAAATTGTCTGGCCGCAATGCGTTCCGCTCACGCTTGAAGGAGCTGGGCATTGAATTGCCTACTGAAGAATTATTGAACGCGGCATTTGCTCGCTTTAAGGATCTGGCTGACAAGAAATCCGAGATTTTTGACGAAGACTTGCACGCCTTGGTCAGTGATGAAGTGATGGAAGAAGCCGCCGAGCATTTCAAGCTGGTGTACTTGCAGGCGAACTCACAAACTGGTGAAAAGCCGCATGCCACCATTACCATGTCAGAAAATGGGCGTGAGAAAAGTGCGGAATCTAATGGCGGCGGACCGGTGGATGCAACTTTCAAGGCGATTGAAAGTATTGTAGCCAGTGGCGCTGAATTGCAATTGTATTCTGTGAATAACATTACCAGTGGCACGGATGCGCAAGGTGAGGTCACCGTGCGCTTATCCAAGGGCGGCCGCATTGTGAGCGGGCAGGGCGCGGACACCGATATTGTGGTGGCGTCTGCCAAGGCTTATTTGAACGGCCTGAATAAATTGTATTCCAAGGCTGAGCGAGCACACCCACAGGTATAACTCATCAGGAAAGTATGAATATGCAAAAAGATACGATACAAGTCACCAGTTTTGATCTGAACCGTTTGTTTGCGATGACGGAACAGATGCGCAAACAGCATCTGGCCGATGACAGTGTGCTGGATCAACTCGAAGAAGAGTTGGGTCGCAGTGCAGAGGTCGCGCCGACCGCAGTGCCGGATGATGTGGTGACCATGAACTCCAGCCTGACCCTGAAGGATCTGACCTCAGGCAAGGCCATCACTTGTACCCTGGTGTTTCCACAAGATGCTGATGCTGCACGCAATCATGTCTCCGTGCTAGCACCACTGGGAATGGCGGTGCTCGGATATCGTGTTGGCGACAAGATTCACTGGCAGATGCCGCATGGTGAACGCCAGCTGCAAATCGAAGCTATCCATTACCAACCTGAAGCTGCGGGCGATTATCACTTGTAGTCAGTAAAGGGGCAGAGGTGTTTTGTCCCTGAATGACCTGCAATGATGTGCGGATAACTACGTATGCCCTGGTTGAGAGCAGCAACACGTCAGCAATGGCTGATCGTGCTGTCATTAGGTGCCCTGTATATATTTTGGGGCTCGACCTATCTTGCCATGTTCTTTGCCATCGAAAGTTTCCCACCTTTCATGATGGCAGCGATCCGCTTCAGTACCGCTGGACTACTGCTTTATCTGGTGTTGCGCTGGCGTGGATATCCAGCCCCCAAGCGAGATGAATGGCTAGGGGCTGCGGCAGTGGGTATTTTGCTGCTGACTATTGGGAATGTGTCGGTGGCATTTGCGCAAAAAACGGTGTCAACCAGTGCGGTAGCCATGGCCATTGCCACGGTACCCCTTTGGATCGCTCTGTTCTCCTCTTTATGGGGAGAGGCGCCTAATCGGCGTGAGTGCTTGGGCATCTTGCTGGGGATGTTGGGGGCTATGGTGCTGAGTACGGGCGGGGCGCTGCAAGCGAGCCCGGAAGGGGCTTTGTTAATTTTGCTAGCTACCATTGCCTGGGCTTTTGGTTCTGTATGGGGTAAGCATTTGCCCATGCCGCAGGGGCTGATGGGGAGTGCGGCGCAGATGGTGGTGGGCGGTGCGGTGCTGGTGGTATTGACTGTATTCATTGGGGAGCCGTGGCCTGCGCATGTGACGCAAAAATCTATCTGGGCGATGTTGTTCCTGATATTTTTCGGCTCCATCATTGCCTATAGTGCCTACCAGTATCTGTTGAAGACGGTTCGGCCCGCATTGGCTACCAGTAATACTTTCGTCAACCCGGTGGTTGCCATGTTGCTTGGCGTCTGGTTAGCCAATGAAGTGATTGATTGGCAGGAAATCGTCGCCCTAGTCATTATTATTATCGGGGTTTTGCTGGTGATGCCATTCAAGGCAAAATCCGAAGTTTAAGTATTGAATAGATAGGGGAATGGGTTTGAATTTAGCGTTGTTTGATCTGGATAACACCTTGCTGGCAGGGGATAGTGATTTTCAATGGGGGCAGTTTCTGATTGAAGAGGGCTTGCTGCAGCGCGAGACCCATGAGACCCGTAATATCGAGTTTTATGAAGATTACAAGGCAGGGCGTCTTGATATCTATGCTTTTCTGGAGTTCCAGCTCAAGCCCTTGTCATCACACCCACGCGCTACGCTGGATGCCTTGCACACGCGCTATATGGAGCGCAAGGTCAAACCCATGATGACAGATAAAGCCAAGGCCTTGGTACAAAAGCATAAGGCGCAAGGCGATCTGTTGATGATTATTACGGCCACCAACAGCTATGTCACCAAGCCGATTGCAGAGGCGTTTGGCGTCGAGCACCTGATTGGCACTGTGCCGGAAGAAATCAATGGTGAATTTACTGGCAAGGTTAGCGGGCTACCCAGCTTTCAACAAGGCAAGGTGACCCGTCTGAATCAATGGCTGGAAGCACGTGGACAATCCCTCGATGACTTTGGCACCACCTGGTTTTACAGCGATTCACACAATGATCTGCCGCTGATGAAGCTGGTTAAGGAGCCGGTGGCGGTTGACCCGGACGATATTCTCAAAAGCTATGCTGCTGAGCAGGGTTGGCCCATTATCAGTTTGCGATAAGACCCAGCTGCGGGCCATGACCTTAGACCTTGTGGATGAGGAACTGCAGTACAAACTTGCTGCCGGTGTAGGCCAGCAGCAGCAGGAAAAATCCGGCTAGTGACCAGCGTATGGCCTTGCGGCCACGCCAGCCATACGCATAACGCCCCACCAATAGGCTGCCATAGACCAACCACGAAAGTACGGTAAAAAAGTTCTTGTGGTTGAATGTCATGGGTTTATGGAAAATCTGATCTGAAAACAGCATGCCGCTCAGCAGTGTTAACGACAGCAACAAAAAACCCAATGTAATCACGCGGAATAGCAGGGTTTCCATCGAAATCAGCGGCGGAAATTCCGGCAGATTGATCAGGGCAGATTTTTTATGCAGGACACGCTCGGCAGCACCCATCAACATGGCATGCAATGCGGCAAAGGTAAACAGGCTGTATGCCACCAGTGCAATCACCAAGTGCAAAATAAACAGTGGCTGATCTACATAAGGCAGTACATTGAATTGATGCATGCTGCCCTGCAGCAGCACAAAGAAAGCGGCAGGCGGTAGCACCAGTGCCTGCAGGCTGTTGAAGGTCTGGCGAATATCTGTGATCCAGTAAATCAATACCGTCATCCAGAACACCAGCGATAAAGATTTGGCAAAATCAAAGTTGATGCCTGGCAGGGTCTTGTCACCAATAAACATACCCTTATAGAGCAGCCAGCCATGCAGCACCAGACCTACTGCAATGGCCAGTGAATGCCAGTGCCGTCCTTTCTCGCCGCCCGGTGTTTTGGCCAGACGCCAGAAGTCGACGGCAACCGCAGCATAAATCAACGCAACAATCAGAAATGGTAAAAACGCGCGCATCGAATCAATCGGATGATAACTTGGGTTAAAATTAGGCTTTAACCAATACTATAGCATGCGGTACCTGCACGGGTTAATGCCGCAGGCTGTCAGCAAGCAGACCATACTATGTTAGAAAATCTTAGCGGTAGATTACAAGGCGTCATCAAAAGCCTGCGTGGGCAAGCGCGGCTGACTGAAGACAATATCGCAGATGCCATGCGTGAAGTGCGCATGGCGCTGCTAGAGGCCGATGTTGCGCTACCAGTGGTGAAAGATTTCATTGCGCGGGTAAAAGAACGGGCGCAAGGCCGCGAAGTGCTGCAGAGTCTGACCCCCGGTCAGGCAGTGATTCAGGTGGTGCATGAAGAGCTCACCGAGCTCATGGGTGCGCAAGGCGTAGGTCTTGATCTTGCGGCGGTGCCCCCGGTTATTATCCTGATGGCGGGTTTGCAGGGCTCTGGTAAAACGACCACCTCTGCCAAACTGGCACGGCTGCTTAAAGAGCAGAGAAAGAAAGTCTTGTTGGCCAGTGCTGACGTGTACCGTCCAGCGGCGATTCAGCAGCTGAAAACCTTGGCAGAAAGCCTGGCTGTGGATTGCTTTGATTCCAATGCTGCGCAAAAACCGGCGGATATCGCACGGGCGACATTGGATTTCGCCAAGCGTCATTTTTATGATGTGGTGATTTTCGATACCGCAGGTCGGTTGGGTATGGATGAAGCCATGATGACCGAAATTCGTGAGCTGCATCAGTTGTTAACCCCAAATGAAACGCTGTTTGTGGTGGATGCCATGCAGGGTCAGGATGCCGTCAATACCGCGCGTGCGTTTGGTGATACATTGCCGCTGACAGGCGTGGTGCTTACCAAGCTGGATGGTGATGCACGCGGCGGTGCCGCGCTCTCTGTCAGGCATGTTACCGGCAAGCCTATCAAGTTTATCGGCGTCAGCGAAAAAATTGATGGGCTGGAACCTTTTCATCCTGAGCGTATGGCGTCCCGTGTGCTGGGTATGGGTGATGTGCTGTCGCTCATTGAACAGGCGCAAAAAACCGTTGATCTACAAGAAGCCAAAAAGCTGGCTGACAAAGTCAAATCAGGCAAGAACTTTGATCTGGACGACTTCAAGGCCCAGATGCAACAGATGCGCAATATGGGTGGCATGGGGGCACTGATGGATAAACTGCCATCCCAGATTTCAGGTATGGCGGGACAGATCAACAGTGACGCAGGTGATAAAGCCATCCGCCGGATTGAAGGTATTATCAATTCCATGACCCCAATGGAACGCAAGAAACCCGAAATCATCAAAGCCACACGCAAACGCCGCATTGCAGATGGTGCTGGCGTGCAGGTGCAGGAAGTGAACCGCATGCTGAAGCAGTTTGAAGAAGCACAAAAGATGATGAAAATGTTCTCCAAGGGCGGCATGAGCAAGATGATGCGGGCTATGCAGGGCCGCTTTCCGGGTTTGCGCTGAATCTTGCATTGACGGGGCGGCTACTTTTCTGGATAATTGCGCCCTTTCCGTGGTTAACGCCGTGGAGCAGGTCTAGCAGTTAAGGCCGTGGGGTGTTAGCTCAGCTGGTAGAGCAGCGGACTTTTAATCCGTTTGTCGTGGGTTCGATCCCCGCACACCCTACCAAATAAAACAAAGGGTTACGTAAAAACGTAACCCTTTTTCATTTCTAAACTGTCAACTAATTGTCAACCAACCAATGACAGCTAAAGCCATACAAAGCAAGCTAATCTAGGTTCGACAACGGATTCAGTTTCTTCGCTTCAATCAAGTGGTCTGGTGACAAATGTGCATATCTCATCGTCATGGTTAGGCTGCTGTGTCCCAGCAATCTCTGCAACACCAGAATATTGCCACCGTTCATCATGAAATGACTCGCAAAGCTGTGTCGCAAGATGTGAGTCATTTGCCCCTCTGGGAGTGATATCCCAGAGCTTTTGATCGCAAGCCTAAACGCATTATAGGAATACTGGAAAAGCCTTCCGAACTCACCCCGCTTCTTGATTTGAACATTCAGCTCATCGAGCAAGTCGTCAGGGATGGGAACTGACCGATTTTTTCCTGACTTGGTGTTGCTGAAATGAATCTGTCCATCTCGCACCTGTGAAGGTTTAAGCTTTTCTGCCTCGCTCCACCTTGCGCCAGTGGCCAGACAGATTTTTGCGATTAGCAGGGTGTCGCGGCTCCTTGAACTTCCCAGAATTTTCAACAGCAGCTTGATGTCCTGCTTGGAAAGATAGGACAGCTCACGCTCTGTGACCTTGATCTGCCTGACGCTTGATAATGGATTCTCTTTCTTCCAGTGTCCAAGCCTCTTGGCTTCGTTAAATACACTGCGCAGATAGGCATGCTCACGGTTAATCGTATTCGCAGCCGTACCGCTCTCAAGTCGTTGTTTACGATACTCTGCAAACATCCCAGCTTCAAACCTATCAAGAAAGGGATTCCCCAGACTGACACAAAGTGCCTTCAATCGCTTGTATGTATCTTCACCAGCCCTTAAGTTTCTCCCGTGGTGTTCATGCCATAGATCCACCAGCTCTGATAATCTTCTTAGATCCCGCTTTGCTGGCTGCCATTCTGGAGTGGTCAGCACTTTGGATTTCAGCCAAGCTTCATACGCCATCGCCTCGCCTTTTGTTGCCAGCGTTTTTCGATAGCGTTTCGATCCTCTGCCACCAGGCTGAATATCAACCAGCCACCCAGAGTCAACCTTTTTGATCGCCATGAGCTGCCCCCTTATGGTGTTCACATAGGTCTTCGATATTCTTGCTGACCACATTCAGCAGCACGTGCTGTGCGCAAAGGATATTCTCAAGCAGCGTAGGCTTTAATCCTGCATAGTCATGCTCTGTATGCTGGGTGAGGTTCATTTCTGAAATGCTACGTTCTATCAGATGTGCAACACCCATGGCACCATATGCTGCCGTCAGTGCCAAAGCTGCTTTATCTTGGAATTGGCGACCGCCATATTCGGCAGTTACCCAGAAGTCCTCATTCAGAGGATTGGTTTGATGACTGGTCAAGATGACCTCCTATGGTTTTTGAGAGACCACCCGAATTCATACGGGGTGGCGGGCGCACTCTCGGCACCATAGGAGCCGCGTCTGGGCTTCCCTTTCGGTGTTTTATACCCAGTCTCTACCCCGCCATAAAACCAAAAGACAAAAAAATTGCCGCAGACTGACGGGGCGACAGACCGCTATGGATTTTGAGAGAAGTTTAGAATAGTCCTGAGGTTGGTTGGCTGTCAAATTTTATGCAGCGCACTTAATGTATACTTTAGTAATTAAGGATGGTTGATTAATATAGACATCTCATGTCATCAATTAGGACTTCAAATAATCCAAGCATGTTGACTTGGGCTCGAGAAGAGGTTGGGTATTCTATTTCTCAAGCCTCTCAGGCATTGGGTATATCAGTTAAGACGCTAGAAGCGGCAGAGTCTGGAGAAAAGTCTTTGACTCTTGCTCAGCTTAAAAAAGCTGCAGAGCAATATGATATACCTCTAGGGTTTTTCTATTTATCAAAACCCCCTCATCCCAAGTCTTATAAACCGATACCGGATTTTAGAATTGAACCTGGACATATCGGTGCAAATCATTATCGACTCAATCTTGAAATAAAAAAGGCTCGTGAACGCAGAGAAGTGTTCATTGATTTAGCACGTTCCTTAGAGATGGATTTGAAGCGATTCACTCTGCTTCCGGAAAATTTACGATCGCCTGGAACATATGTAAGAGATCGACTGGGCGTATCTGATGATCACCTCAGAAAACTCAACATTGATCAAGTTTATGGTTATTGGAAGGAGAAGATAGAGAACGATGGTGTATTAGTCTTTGAATCTCAATATATACCTGATGTATCAAGAGTTATAGGCGCGGCAATATACTATGATTTTTGCCCAATCATCTTAATTAAAAGAGGTTCTGGGGCTAATGAGCGCCGGTTATTTACCCTAGTTCATGAGTATGCTCACATACTCAAAGGCCGCTCTGCAATTAATGATGCTGAGTCACAAATCGTTGATGTTCTCCATTCTCAAGAATCTCAATTAGAGTCACAGTGTAATAATCTCGCCGCACAGATTTTAGTGCCTTCAGAGAATGTTGATTTGAGTGATTACCTTGAATTAACTTCTATCCAGAAGATGGAGTTTTTGTCAAAACGCTACAAAGTTACATATATGACAGCTGCAGTCTGTCTTAAGCGGCTTGGACTAATTAGCTCCGAAGAGATGGCGCATCTGCTTGAGATTAGAAGGCAAGCAAATAGGGATAAAGTTGATCATGCTACTGATGCACATATACCTAGAGAAGTAATAATGAGATTGGATATGGGCAGGCCAATATTCGATGCCGTTATTCATGCATATAATCAAGGTATTTTGGATATTTTTGATGCCTCAAAGATTTTGAAACTCCGTGTTCACAAAATCGATAAATTAGTTGCTCAATCAGGCTAATGACTTACTGTATCGATACTTGTGCTTTGATTGATCTGGGTGAACGGCACTATCCAGAACACATAGCAGTCTTCGCTCCAATCTGGCAGCATTTATATACCGCTGTTGACAGTGGAGCTCTAATATCGGTAGACCAAGTAAAAGAAGAGCTGGAAAACAAAGCAGGTGAATGGCGAAACGCTTTTCTCGCCAGAGTGCCTCACATGTTTCGTATTGACACAAATATTGAACAACAATACGCGCAGGTTATATCAGATATTGAAAATAACCCTAAGTTTGCGATTAATATGCAACGGCAGAGATTTTTAGCAGGTGCTGATCCTTGGCTTATTGCCCTTGCAAGAATCACTGGATGCAATGTGGTTTCATCAGAAACCAAAAATTTCACAAACTATGGAATGAGATATGTTTGCCCTGAGCTTGGAGTAAACTGCATCAACCTAGTTGAGTTTTTTCAAGCGAATAATATCTAGCGCAAAAGCCCCAGTTATCCATAGCGCAGCGCCTCTAACGCAAGCGCTGTGGATAACTGGAAGGGGCGGCGCACTTAAGTCACATTATCCAAATCGATGAATTAAGGGCGGTAGCAATCGACAACTATGGCTGGCGATTGCTACCGCCATTTCTTTATCTATTGCCTTTTGACTTTCAATTGAAAATTTACATCTACCCATTACGCTCCTTTACACCTCATTGCCTTTTAACCGGTTGATTCCTGCTAACGTAAGTGCATCATATGTGCACCTATCAACAGGCCTATGCCGCCACAGAAAGGGAATCAATGGACAGAAAAATTTTCAGCCTAGTTTCTTCAAGTGATTCCCTCCCCCCACTGGTAATACGGGGGGAAAGCCAAATCTACCGTATCTAACGTAAGGATTCAGCACTGGCGCGGGGTTTTGCCTATTTCATGTATGTGCATTGCCTGTGCCAATGTATGTGCAAAGTATGTGCCGGAGGAAAAATGAAAAAGACAGTGAATATGACCATCAGAATTGACCCTGATCTAAAGGCAAAAGCAGAAGAGGCTTGCGAGTATCTTGACCTGACGTTATCGGGGGTAATGCGTGCTGCTTTGCAGAACCTTGTACGCGACTATTTTGCAAAACGTATCAAAGACTCCGAATACGCCAGATTATTCCATCATGGAGACTTGGCAGAGCGTGCACAGGCTGCCTTGATTCGAGAGGAGCAACAAAAAGCATTAGCCGAAAGAAAACGGACGGGAAAGCGTATCCCCTCACCATCAATGCTTGATCTGGTGCGTGGTCAGGTTGTCGCAGATGATGACCAGCAGACTAAAGACCGCTATGCACCGCCTGCACAATACGAGAATGGGCCGCTGACCTGCCCCCAATAGCCGGTCCATTTTTAGGTTAGCAAAGTCCGTTTAAAAATCATTGTGCATGCCTTAGTTTCTGCGCATAAATCGCTGGTGGAATCCGGCCGCAGCTGCTATGAGGCCGAACTTCATTATAGTCACGACGCCAATCAGCAATTGCTTTTCTAGCCTGAGCAAGTGTCTCAAACCATTGCTCGTTTAAACACTCATCTCGGAATTTACCATTAAATGATTCAATATAAGCATTCTGTGTCGGTTTACCTGGTTGAATCAACAAATGCTCAATTCCGTTGGTATGCATCCAGCCCATAAATACCCGGCTGGTAAACTCCGGCCCACCATCTGTTCTAATCGCTTGTGGGAAGCCCCTAAATCTAGCGGCCTGTTCCAATATCCTTGTGACATATAAACCGCTTATCCCATGATCGACTGCAATATCCACACATTCATGCGTCTTGTCGTCCGCAATGGTTAAGCATTTAAGCTTCCTGCCGTTTGCCAGACTATCCATCACAAAGTCGATGCTCCATACCTGATTGGGCGCATCTGGTACCAGTAGCTCCGCACGTTCCGTAATCGGTCGCTTTACTTTCTTACGGCGCTTCACGCTGAGTTTCTGTTCTGTATACAAGCGATAAACACGCTTGTGATTAACGTTGACCCCTTGCAGCCGCAACAGGTCATGGATTCGGCGATAACCAAACCGCCGACGCTGATGCGCAATTGCCTTGATACGCTCTCGTAACTCATTCGTTTGATGAGAATCTTTTGGACTCTCACGCCAACTGGATCTGGATAACCCCACCAAGCGACACGCTCGTCGTTCTGACATCATCTGCACATCGAGGATGCGTTGTATGCCTTCGCGTTTCGCTTGTGGGGTTAGCGCTTTACCCCGAAAGCCACTTTGAGTGCGGCCATATCCAGATGCGCTTCAGCCAATAACTTCTTAAGGTCTGCGTTCTCACGCTCAAGTGCACGAAGCCGCTGTGCTTCGGTAGCTTCCATGCCGCCAAACTTGGCACGCCATTTGTAAAACGTTGCGTCACTAAAACCACCGCGTCGGCAAATATCTGCGACTGGGGATCCTGCTTCTGCTTCCTTCAAAAAACCAATAATCTGTTCTTCGGTAAATCTGCTCTTCTTCATTATTTCCACTCCGTTGAGTGGACTTTACTAACTTTTAATTGGTAGGGCAAATGGGGAGCAGGTCACCATCACCCCATTGGGGAATCCAATGGTGAACACTGGTTGGCTGTAGTGCAGTTTTTTGCTGCTGGTGAGTTTGACTGGGGTCATGCCCAGTTTTTCAAACTTGAGCAGGCAGAGGTCGTGTTTCCAATCAGCTTTAAGTGCCACTGGAATATGACTCTCTCCAAACTTGATGACATGTACGCCACGCGCGTTGGCGACGACATGGCAATTTGTCGCGACATGATCTTCGGCAACTACGATGCCAGAGCCCACCCCCTGATTGCCGAATTGATCCACCACAAAAATCTTGACCACAGACATCTTGAGGTTGTAGACCAGTTCATCTGGTGGCATAGCCCAGGCTGGAAGGCAACAAAACAGCAGAAAGACAGTGAACCAGGATCTCATGACGAACCCTCCATCTATCCATTTCTCAGGCAGGGCCGGGTGCGGAATGCATCGAGTCAGCTTGAAAAATGTTGCATCGTGCAGTCAAACTCAATCAAAATTTGTGCCAACTTCTAAACTTGATGAGTTTTTATCGGCCAGATTGCATGGAAGCTGAACTGTGGATGGCATTTTTGGGTGTGGCGGTACTGCTGACCTTAAGCCCCGGCCCGGACAATCTAATGGTGCTGACAATTGGCGCCACGCAAGGCCGCAAGGCGGGTTTGGCTTTTGCCATGGGTTGTGCGCTGGGGTGCCTTTGGCATACCTTGTTGGCTGCGATTGGGCTGGGGTAGTGATGGCAACCATGCCTGGATTGTTGGGCGGTATCAAGCTAATAGGGGCGGCTTATCTTGTCTGGTTAGGCTTGCGCATTTTGCACCAAGGCAGTGCTACTGACGAAACGACAACAGAATTGACTACGGACTTGCAGTGGTTTCGAAACGGTTTGATTGCGAATGCGGTCAATCCTAAAGTCTTGTTGTTTTTTTCTGGCATTGCTGCCACAGTTTGTGCGCTTGGAGGCTGATTTTTCACCACCATTGCAATTACTGCTGCTTGGATTGGTCTTTACCATGCAGGCGATATTCATATTTGGCATGCTGGGCTGGTTCTCTGGTGTGGTTGGACAGTACATGGGGCGATATCCGGTCATTGCCACATGGCTGAACCGGATGGCAGCCGCTGTGTTTTTTATTTTGGCAATTCACCTGTTATTGTGAGGACGCATGCTGGCTTGCCAGGCATTAGAAATTTAGAATACGTGATATTGGTGCGTGATTAGGCATGGCTTGATGGGGAAAAGAATGACGATGGAAATTAAGGCGACTGCAATTGAGCAGATCAACATTGCCTATCATGCGGCAGAAGACCGCTTGATGTTGAAAATCGGGTTTTCTGATGATGCTGAATTGGCGTTGTGGTTGACTCGACGTCTTGTGAAAGACCTGTGGCCGCTGTTACAGCAGGAGGAGCCAGCACAGCAGGTGATGCAGGCTGAAATACTGACAGATGAACTGCAAGATGCGTTGCGCGGTTCACGGCAAAACAAGCAGGGTGATTTGAGTGGCGAGTATCGGGCGCGTCGCACCTTGCATCAGAATGAAATTCTGTTGGTGACAGACAGTCAAATTGTGAAATCAGCGCATCGTGAGGCGTTTTTGGAGTTGCGCTGCAGCAATGATCAGACAGTCAAGCTGCTGCTCACTGAGCCTTTGACGCTTGCGCTGGTGAATATGCTGCAACTGGTTGCCAAAGAAACTGCCTGGGATTTGTCCTTGATGGGTCCAGCACCGATTTTGACTGCTATACAAACCAGCACGGTACTGCATTGAAAGCACGTTGATGGAAAATCAGGATTTATTGCAGCGCAGCCTGAAAGCGGTCTGGCATCCATGCACGCAGATGAAGCATCATGAGCAGTTGCCGCTGATCCCAATACGGCGTGGTCAGGGCGTGTGGTTATATGACATGAATGACAAGCGTTATCTGGATGCAGTCAGTTCGTGGTGGGTGAATCTTTTTGGGCATAACCATCCTCGTATCAAGCATGCGATCAAGCAGCAGATGGACGCGCTGGAGCATGTCATTCTTGCCGGGTTTACCCATGAGCCCGTGGTTAGACTTTCAGAACGTCTGGCAGCACTGACAGGCCTGGGCCATTGTTTTTATGCTTCGGATGGTGCCTCAGCGACTGAAATTGCGCTGAAAATGAGTTTTCATTACTGGCGAAACCAAGATCAGCCACAAAAGCGGCGGTTTATCAGTCTGCAAAATAGCTACCACGGTGAAACGCTGGGGGCACTATCGGTGACGGATGTGGCGATTTTTCGTGATACCTATGCACCGCTTTTGCTGGAGACTGTGCAGGTTGCCAGCCCGGACTGGCGTTTGGCGGTCAAGGGAGAATCTGCTGAGCAATACGCATTGCGTTGCGCGGCAGACCTGGAGACTTACCTCAGTCAACACCATACAGAGATTGCTGCACTGATTATTGAGCCGCTGGTGCAGTGCGCGGCAGGCATGGGCATGTATGCCCCCATTTATTTGCAGAAGGTGCGCGGGCTATGCAATCGCTATCAGGTGCATTTGATCGCAGATGAAATTGCTGTTGGTTTTGGACGCACCGGCACCATGTTTGCCTGTGAGCAGGCTGCCATTAAGCCGGATTTTATCTGTTTGTCCAAGGGTATTACCGGAGGTTATCTGCCATTGTCTGTGACCTTGTGTACGGACGATATCTATCAGGCGTTTTATGCAGACAGTAGCGCCCGTGGATTTTTGCACTCGCACAGCTATACCGGTAATCCGCTGGCCTGCAGCGCAGCATTGGCCACATTGGATATTTTTGAAGAAGAGCAAGTGCTGGCAGCCAACCGCCAAAAATCCATTTATCTGAAACAGAAAATGGCTACCTTGCGCTCATTCCCCATCCAACACCTGCGGCAGATTGGCATGATCGCAGCTTTTGATGTTGAAACAACACAGCCAGATTTTCAGCGGGTGTTTTATCAAAAAGCATTGTCTCGAGGCGTGTTGGTGCGCCCGATTGATAAAACGGTGTATCTGATGCCCCCCTATGTGATCAGCGAAGAAGAGATCGACTGGTTGGTGGCGCAGCTTGCGGAATTGCTGACTGAAATGCAGCTGACATGAATTGCCGTAGGCCGATGAATCTATTCCTTGTTGGCATGCTATTCAGTATGCCGGCTTGGGCAGCGCTGCCTGAACCTGTATTGCAGGCCTTGAACAAGGAGTCTTTGCCGCAAGACAGCGTGGCTGTGTTTGTTCAGCCACTTGGGCAGGCGCAGCCATTGGTGCTGCATCAGGCAGATCAATCACTAAACCCGGCCTCAGTGATGAAACTGGTCACCACGTATGCCGGGCTGGAATTGCTGGGCCCGGCTTATCGGTGGCGCACCGAAATTTACCGGGATGCCGATGTACAGGGCGGAAAGCTGCCAGGTAACCTTTACCTGAAAGGCTATGGCAACCCTGAATTGATGCAGCAGGATCTCTGGCGCATGCTCACTGAATTACGCCAATCAGGCCTTGAAGAAATTCAGGGTGAGCTGGTGATGGATGCCAGCTATTTCGCGCCGGGGCAGCTTGATCCAGGCAAGTTTGATAATGAGCCGTTTCGCGCCTATAACACGCCCCCCAATGCGCTAACCGCCAATTTGAATGCGACCAGCTTCCGTTTTCAGTCGGATGGTCAGCAGGTGCGTATTCAGGCAGACCCGGCCTTGCAGGATATTCATTTCACAAATGGCATGAAGCTGGTGCCGAGGCCATGTGACCAATGGCGCGATAAGCTCAAGTATGTGATTGAACGCCGCGATAACATCGCGCATGTGGCGTTCTCAGGCGAATTTCCGGCGAGTTGTGAAGAAAAGTATCTGGAACTCAGTTTGCTCAGCCATCCGGATTATGCCTATCAATTGTTCAAGCAACTCTGGCAACAATTGGGTGGCAAAATTAGCGGTGGCTATCGTCTGGGTGTGGTGCCAGAGCATGCTGTTCGTGTGGTGGTGCACGAATCTCAGCCCTTGGCAGATGTCATTCGCCGCATCAATAAATACAGCAATAATCTGATGGCACGCCATCTGCTGCTGACCATTGCTGCAGAGCGGATTGGTTTGCCAGGTACAGAGGCGCATGGTCAATTGGCCATCAACAGCTGGCTGGCTGGCAAGGGGCTGGCGTTTCCTGAGTTGGTCATGGAAAACGGTTCAGGCCTGTCCAGAGCAGAACGAATCAGCGCTGAACATTTGGGGCAACTGCTGGTCGATGCTTATGCCAGCCCGGTGATGGCTGAATTGATGTCATCGATGCCATTGTTGGCGGTGGATGGCACGGTCATCAGGCGAATGACCAATAGCCCGGTGCAGGGCAGGGCACATATTAAAACCGGTTCGCTAAATGGCGTCCGTGCTCTGGCTGGCTATGTGCTGGATCAGAAAGGTAGGCGCTGGGTAGTGGTGTTTATTTCAAATCACGCGCGCGCCGGCGCAACCCGTACGGCCCAGGATGCCTTACTAGAGTGGATCTACCTGCAGCCATAACAGTATGATTAGTCAGAATGTGCCGTGTTTCAGTTATGATAGCGGCAGTCAATATGGAGTCCAGCATGAAACATACCCCCCCATACAAACTCAGCTTCACAGCAGCTTTACTCGCAACTGCATTTTTTGTCGGCGGTTGCCAGGCAGGCACTGAAGCGAGCAAATCCAACCATTCAGAAGGAACAGCAATGACCCAAAGCATCACCGAACTCGTTAAGATTGATACGCAGGAAGGCACAGGTCGTGAGGCCGAGATTGGCTTCAACGTCACTGTGCACTACACAGGATGGCTCTATGACCCAAGCAAGCCCGACAACAAAGGTGAGAAATTTGATAGCTCCGTCGATCGGGGCGAGCCATTCATTTTTTATCTAGGCGGTGGCCAAGTGATTCAGGGCTGGGATCAAGGCTTTGCCGGCATGAAAATCGGCGGTAAGCGTACACTGATCATCCCGCCTGAGATGGGCTATGGTGCCCGTGGAGCTGGTGGTGTCATTCCGCCAAATGCCACCTTGGTATTTGATGTTGAACTCCTAGGCGTGAAGTAAGCCAGGGATTTACACATCATCATGAAAGCAAGAATCAAATGGGTTGAAAACGTCTGTTTCATGGGAGAGTCCGAAACCGGACACGCCGTGATTCTGGACGGTGCACCGGAAGCAGGCGGACGTAATCTCGGGATGCGCCCGATGGAAATGTTGTTGATTAGCATGGGCGCTTGTACATCGTTTGATGTGGTGACCATCCTCAAGAAGGCCAGGCAACCCATAGTCGATTGTGTGGCCGAGATTGAAGCTGCGCGCGCGGATGAAGTGCCTAAGGTGTTCACCCGCATCCATGTCCATTTTGTGATCACAGGAGCAGGTTTAAACCCTGTGCAGGTGGAGCGTGCCGTGAAGCTATCCGCAGAGAAATACTGCTCGGCTTCGATTATGCTGGGGAAATCAGTCGAAATTACCCACGACTTTGAAATTCAGGCGCCGGCATGAGTGAATTGGTGATAACAGAGCGTCCTGGCGGCATGCAGGGCATGCATCATGTTGCATTGTTTGTGCATGACCTTGAAGCCTGCCTGCATTTTTATCGGGATCTAGTGGGGATGGCAGAAGAGTGGCAGCCTGACCCTGATAATATTTACCTGACTTCAGGGAATGATAATCTGGCGCTCCATCGGCTGGATGCGTCCAGCCAATTGGATGGCGCGCAACGGCTGGATCATATCGGGTTCATCATGCGGCATCCTGAGGATGTGGATGTCTGGCACGAACATCTAGTGAAGCATCAGGTCAGGATTACTCAGCTTCCTCGCACGCATCGGGATGGCGCACGCAGCTTTTACTGCCATGACCCGGCGGGAAATTTGGTGCAATTTATTTACCATCCCCCCATTTCCGGCAAGTATTAACTACGATTAACAAGCGCGCCGTGCGCAATGCATACGGCGCGTTGTCTTTTATCCTTGCGAAGGTGATTGATAAGCTGTCGTTATGCGGTGGCGACCGGGACGATATTGACGCGCAGGGTTTCTTCACTTGCAATGACATCGAACAAGCGGTCGATATTAGGGTGTTTTCCTGGGTTCTCTTCAGCGTTTTCAGTATGTTCAGCGTAGATTTCCAGACCTTCCCTTGCTGCGTCTGGTGATATATTGCCGTGCTTTTTCCACAAGTGGTGATATACACGGACTGAGCCCGCGCTGCCCGGCTTGTTTTCAATAACACCAGCTGAGCGGCCATTTGGGCTGAACAGTTCAATTTTCTGAATATGATCCACGGCTTCAAGAGTGGGGAGAATTTCGCTGAATTTTGGCATACGATCGTTTCTAATTAAATAACATAAAAATCAATGGGGTCAGGCTATCACTTACAGGTAGTAGGTAGTTTGCGTCATGACCTTGGACATAGACTGCATGGCATGTTTGACGGGTTTAGGCAGCTTTGCCCCGCCGTGCTTGATGGCGGTTTCGGCATGCTGGGCTTCATCTTCACGCATTTGTTCTACTATCGCCCGGCTTTTAGCATCGGTAGCAGGCAGTTTCTCCAGATGGCTCTCCAGATGGCGGCCCACCTGGCGCTCGGTTTCTGCCAGAAAGCCAAGATTCCATTGATCACCCAGTGCACCAGCCAAAGCGCCCAGCGCATAAGAACTGCCGTAAAACAGCGGGTTGAGGAGGCTGGTGCGGCCACCAAGTTCCTTAATCCGGCGTTCGCACCAGGCCAGATGCTCTGTTTCTTCACGTGCAGCTTGTTGCAGGGCATCTATTGTCGCTTGATTTTTAGCGGTAACAGCCTGCCCTTGGTATAGGGCTTGCGCACAGACCTCGCCAGTGTGATTAATGCGCATAAGTGCAGCGGCATGTTGCTTTTCCTTTGGGGAAAGCTGAGTTTCCTGTACGCCCTGGTCTGGATGAGGGCGCACACTGTGTGCCTCTGCCATGAGGGTACGTAAACCTTTATCAAATTCAATAATCAGCTTGTCCAGCATACTGTGTCCTTGTATTGCCAAAGTAGTTGCCGCAAAAAAGCCGCCGTGGGTCAGACGACGGCTTGTGATAACGCCTGTTGTGCTATTTCTTGCTCAGAATTTGCAAGCCTTTCAACAGATTCAGTGCCTGATTCAGCTGATAATCAGTCTTGGAGCCAAACTCGGCGGGCGGTGTTTTCTCACCATCGGCTGGGGGTGGAACCACCTTGGATGGATCAACGGGTTTGGTTGGCACTTCTTCTTCACCATTCGGGTTGGACAGGTGACGGCTGAGGTCAGCTTCACGCAAGCCGAAGGTCTGCTCAGCAGCACTCACCGAAGCTTCTTCCACTACGATATCAGGTTCAATACCCTTGGCCTGAATCGAACGACCATTGGGCGTGAAGTAACGCGCTGTGGTGAGCTTGATGGCTGTGCCGTTATTCATCGGCAGGATGGTTTGCACTGAGCCCTTGCCGAAGGTCTGGGTACCCATGATGATGGCGCGTTTATGATCCTGCAGTGCACCAGCGACAATTTCTGAAGCTGAGGCAGAACCGCTGTTGACCAGTACCACCATCGGGACAGATTTCATTTCTGCTGGTACATCACGTAGGTAATCTGCGCGGGCACCACCACGCACATAATTATCTGGTGTTGCGGTCAGGCGCATTTTGGCGTCTTCAGCACGGCCTTCGGTATACACTACCAGTTCACCCTTGGGTATGAACGCGGCGGAAACCCCTACTGCACCATTGAGCAAACCGCCAGGGTTGTTGCGCATATCCAGCACCAAGCCCTTGAGCGGACGCTTGTTATCTTCCACAAGCTTTTTCAGTGCCTTGGCCAGATCTTCACCGGTATGCTCCTGGAATTGCGTGATGCGGACATAGGCATAATCAGGTTCAGCCAGCTTGGGCTTGACACTCTTGGTCTTGATAATGGCACGCGTGACTGGAATGACCAGAGGATTTGCCTGGCCTTTGCGCAGAATGGTCAGGTTGATGGAGGTGTCAGGTTTACCGCGCATACGCTTGACGGCGTCATTCAGCGTCATGCCTTTCACCTGGGTCTCGTCCAGCTTGATAATGAGGTCACCGCTTTTGATACCAGCGCGGTAAGCGGGCGTGTCTTCAATCGGCGAGACGACTTTGACAAAACCGTCTTCCATACCGACTTCTATACCCAGGCCACCAAACTCACCCTGTGTGCCAGCCTGTAAATCCTTGAAGCCATCTGCATCCAGATAGGTGGAATGTGGATCAAGGCCGGTCAGCATGCCGTTAATGGCTTCACTGATCAGTTTCTTGTCTTCTACCTGATCAACGTAATCATTCTTGATTTTGCCAAAGACTTCGGCGAATGCGCGCAGTTCTTCTAGAGGTAGCTGTGGTTTGGCGGCTTTCTCGGCCAATGCGGAGTAATTGAGGCTTAACATCAAGCCAACAACTGCGCCGATGGCAATCAAACCGAATTTTTCAAATTTTGCACGCATGTAGAGCTGTTCCTTGAATGGGATAATATCGCTACTGAGACAGGTAAAAATGCAATTGGTTTATTTTCCGCTATTTGGGATTCTCTTGCATCAATTTTTACATGCCAGACGCCAAGCAAACTGCATACCAAAGGATCGTTGAAAGGAGCCCATGACATGTCTGACCATTATATCGAGATTGAATATTGTACCCAATGCCGTTGGATGCTGCGTGCCACCTGGATGACACAGGAACTGTTGACGACATTTGAAGGAGACTTGGTCAGAGCTAGTCTTATACCCGGTACTGGCGGCGTTTTCGATATTCACCTGAACGGTGAATTGATTTTTTCCCGCAAGGAAGCGCAGCGATTTCCTGAAACCAAGGAGATCAAGCAGTTAATACGAGATCGTATAGACCCCGACCGTGATCTGGGGCATAGCGATCGCAAGCAGGAATCATGATTGGAAAAATAGCTATGTAAATGAGAATCATTATCATATAGAATGTTCATATGCACATTTCGAAAGGAGTCGCATATGAATGCATTCAGTGCCCATGAGTACACTGCGCTGACACAAGTGCCCATATTCCCTGAATCTCTGTTGCCACAAGATATATTGGATATCCTGATCAAGCGAAGGTTTGGCGTGTCCTATCAGCCCATCATCTCGGTACAGGCTGAAGAGGTTGTGGGCTATCAGGCATCAGCTCGGTTTTGGACTGCTGAGCACCAGGCTGTTGATACTGGCCGTTTGTTTGCGCATCTTCATCAGAACCCGCTATTGTTGTTTCACACCGAGCTGGAATTAAAGCGCCTGCAGATATCCGCATTCCCATTTAATCATCAAGGTGGCGGATGGTTGATGCTGGATCTAGATATTGATAGCTTTATTGAAGGTGGTGAATCGCTGGATAACCCCTTTATTGCATTATTTAAATCCCACGCTTGGACGGATCGGGATTTGGTCATTAATCTGGTAGAAAATCACCACACGGCAGACGGTCAACGATCACAGCATGTGATTGCCTTGCTACAGCAAAGTGGAACAGCGGTTGCGCTGGAAGATATGGGGGTGCGTTGGGGAATGTTTTCGCTCAGTGCATTTCTGGATGCCAGCATCGTCAAATTCAATGGCGCAGCCCTCAAGGCCATGAATGCGGAGGCAGCCCAAGCGGTGGTGGATTGGCTCGTGAGTGCCGCAAGACGTATTGGTGTGCAAACGCTGATGTCCGGGATTCATGATTGTGAGAGTTTTGAATGGGCACGCAAACTGGGCGTAGATTGCGTGCAAGGGCCTTTGTTTGCAAGACAAACCATCGAACTCCGATAATGTACTTGCTATTCAGTCTGTGAATCATTCGCAATTCTGCAAGCTTTTTTCAAAGCGCATAGACTAACGCTGTTAATTCATCAGGAGATGATCATGGCCAAGCAGGAAAAAGTGAAGAAAGCAGAGGACGAAAATAAAGAGGTGATCAAAGCGCTGAATACAGTGCTGGAAATGGAGTTGGCTGGCGTTGTGCGGTACACGCATTATGCCTTGATGATATATGGCTATAACCGCATACCGATCGTGTCGTGGTTAAGGGGGCAGGCGACTGAATCACTGACCCACGCTAATCAGGCCGGCGAACTGATCACCCAGTTGGGCGGGCATCCCTCGCTTGCGATAGGCCCGCTGCTTGAAACACACAATCATGATATCGGCGATATTCTGCGCGAGTCTTTAGCGCATGAAAAAGCGGCGCTGGAATCATACCGCAAGCTGTTGAAACTGGTGGAAGGTCGCTCTGTAATGCTGGAAGAGTATGCGCGGGAAATGATTTACACAGAAGAGCTGCACCTTGGCGAAGTGGACAAAATGCTACGCAAGCCCGGAGATGTTGAACCGTTTCAGCGCTAGTGGAGCGGCTGACTCACCTTCTGTCGTTATTGTGCGGCACTAGGGTCTATCCTGCGGGCGCCATCGTAGCGCTTGGCCCAGTATTGCGCATTCATATCAACGACATGCACCCCGCCGCCAGAGCTGGGTGCATGAATAAAGCGATTATTACCCAGATAAATGCCGACATGTGAAAACGCACTGCGCATGGTGTTGAAAAACACCAGATCACCCGGCTTTAATTGATCACGTGAAATGACTTCTCCCACCTGGCTGATGGCCTTGGCATTGTGCGGCAGGGACATATTGGCTGCTTGCTGGAAAACATAACGTACGAATCCGCTGCAATCAAAGCCTGTTTCGGGGGAGTGGCCCCCGTACTTGTATTGAATGCCCGTTAGACTCAGGGCATTCATCAATATTTCCTGTGCTGATTCAGACCAATGCTGCTTGGCGGAGGCTGTAGCCTGTTGGTGTGGTTTGTTGGTGTCATTGCTCAGATTATTTGGCTGACTACCCAGATTGTGGGCGTGAGCTGAGAAAGCTGTCAGCAGGGGACAGACAGTCAATAGTAGTGCGATACGGATCAATAATCGCCTAATCATGTGGCTGATTCTAAAGGCAAAGTGTCTTGCATGTAAATATGCTGTTGGGTTTTGCAGGAAATCGGCAAAAAGGTTGGTGTAGAATAAACTGGTCTGTGCCACTTTTGAAAGTGATATCGATGCACCCCACAATGCCCCCCGCACTGCAGCGATGTAAAACCAGATTGCAGGATTCTTTGAACGAACATCTGCATTTTCACCCTAATGAAGAAAGCCTGATAGAACACGCTGGTCATACCGGCACAGCAGGGCGAACCAGAATCAAGCTGGTGGCGTCGGAAATGCGGACGAGACTCAAATCGTCTGCCAAACATGCCAAGGCGCTTGGCAAGGCTGCAGTGATTGAAGCACAAATTCGTGCTGGTCTTTTTGCCAGTCGCCAGTTGATCAAGCTTGCTAAGCGTATTGAGCGAAAAACAGAAAAAATTCGACATGCCTGAGATCAATGATTTTTATGCACAGCCAAAGATGTGCCGAGAGATGGAGATTCTCTAATGATTAGGGAGACCATTTCTGTCATGCGCGATTTGGGGCGATTGCGCGATATCGCTGGTATTCTCATGCGCTATGGCTGGGAAGATGTGGCCAAGAAATTGGGCAAAAAAAGCCTGATTGGACGTGCGGGTAATTGGCTGAATTCGGACGTATCCAAAGACATTCTCCAGTTGCCATCCGAGGTGCGTGCCCGGCTTGCAATACAGGAACTGGGACCGACATTCGTCAAGCTTGGGCAGGTGCTGGCGACCCGGCCGGATATTTTCCCCCCCAACTGGATTACCGAGTTTTCAAAGCTGCAGGATCAGGTGCCTGCTGTGCCTTTTGAAGAACTGCTACCAGAGTTGGAGGCATCGCTCGGTCGCTCCCCATTCGAAGTGTTCAGGGACTTGCAGCGAGAGCCGATTGCCGGAGCCTCGATTGCGCAGGTACATCTGGCCAAACTGCAGGATGGTACCCCGGTAGTTTTGAAAATTCGCCGCCCGAATGTTGAAGAAAACATAGAGGCAGACCTGCGTTTACTGTCCCATCTTGGCCGATTGATTGAGTCGGAGATTCCAGAAGCCAAGCGTTTTCAGCCAGGAAAGATCATCGGTCAGTTCTCCAAGTCCTTAAGGCGGGAACTGGATCTTGCATTGGAAGGCAGAAACACAGAGCGTTTTGCCCGTAACTTTGCCAAAGATCCGAATGTCGAGTTTGCGAAGATTTACTGGGATTACACCAGTGTCAATCTGCTGGTGATGAGCCACATTGAAGGTATTCCCGGACATGACCTGCAGGCTGCCGAGCAGGCGGGGTTGGATTTGAAATTGCTGGGTGAGAGGGGTGCCAATGCGGTCCTGAAAATGGTGTTGCTGGACGGTTTCTTTCATGCTGATCCGCATCCCGGTAATGTTTTCTATTTACCAGATAACCGGCTGGCGATTATTGATTGTGGCATGGTGGGTCGACTTAGTCTGGATCGTCGTGGTGAAATCGCGGATATGTTGGCAGCGCTAGTGTCGCGGGATGTTGATACGTTGCGAGATATCCTGATCATCTGGGCAGAAGACACCACGATTGATGAAACCAAGCTATCGGCGGATATCGACGAATTTATCTGCAATTATGATACTGCTCCGCTGAAGCAGGTGCGGTTCAGTGCCTTGCTGAATGATTTGACGACCATCATGCGGGAGAACCATCTCACCGTGCCCTCCGATCTGACCATGCTGTTTAAGGCCTTGATTACTCTGGAGGGCTTAGGCCGCCAGCTTGATCCAGATTTCCAGATTGTCAGGCATTTGACGCCATTTGTGAAAAAAATTATCACAGACCGTTATATGCCTGCTGCGTTGTTCAAGCGTGGCCGTCGTGGCGTGGGCAATGTACTAAGCGCAATGACGGGCCTGCCCAATGATGTGTCACAAGTGCTGAAAGAAGCAGCTAGAGGGAGGCTGCGTATTAATTTTGATTTGAAGCGGCTGGATCATTTTGGGCACCAGTTGGATCACAGTACTAATCGGCTGACCATGGGTCTGATCACTGCAGCCCTGATTGTCGGGTCTTCCATTGTCATGACGGTGCAGGGGGGGCCCACCATATTCGGCCTTCCAGCATTTGGCTTTCTGGGTTTTTTCCTGGCATTTGTTATCGGTATCCTCCTGATGATTTCCGTCTGGCGTGCCGGACGTGATTAGTTTCAGCCGCTGAGCATCAGGTAAGCCCGTTTTCGGGGCACATGAGGTCCTACTTGCGCCCCATGATGGTGCGTTCGTGCATGTCAAACAATTGAATCCCTTTTAATTCATGGGGTTATTTAACCCCTTCTGCTGGCACGCGCCTTGCCTTATATAAGCTATGGACGGCACAACAATGGCAGATAAATTTCCCTTTAATGAAATGCAGCAACCGGATGGTACGGTTCGCGATATTTACGCAGCTTATGCTGAATGGCTCAAGAATGTGCCGATGTCGCACCTTGAGCTTAAGCGTCAGGAAGCAGAAGTGCTGTTTCGTCGTGTCGGGATCACCTTTAACGTTTACGGCGAAGCCTCTGGCAATGAGCGGTTAATTCCGTTTGATGTAATTCCACGCCTGCTCTCGGCTAATGAGTGGGAGCATCTTTCAGCAGGTGCGATTCAGCGCGTAAAGGCGCTGAACATGTTCCTGCATGACATTTATCACAAGCAGGAGATCATCAAGGCCGGCATCATACCAGCGAGCATATTGGCGAATCTACAATACCGGCCAGAGATGTATGGCGTGGATGTGCCGCGAGGCGTATATGCCCATATTGCCGGGGTCGATCTGGTACGTACCGGTGAAAACCAGTTTTATGTGTTGGAAGATAACCTGCGCACACCTTCTGGGGTTTCCTACATGCTGGAAAATCGCAAGATGATGATGCGATTATTCCCGGAACTATTCAGGCGATATTCTGTGGCACCTGTGGAGCATTATCCGCAAGTGCTCATGAACAATTTGCGTGCGGTTGCCCAGCCGGGCGTGCAGGATCCGGTTGTCGTGCTGATGACCCCAGGTGCTTACAACAGTGCTTATTTCGAACACGCATTTCTTGCCCAGCAAATGGGGGTTGAGCTGGTGGAAGGCCAGGATCTGTTTGTACGCAACAACGCGGTGTATATGCGCACGACGGAGGGTCCGAAACGTGTGGATGTCATTTACCGCCGCATTGATGATGATTTTATTGATCCGCTGGTGTTCAACCCGGATTCGATGCTTGGGGTGCCGGGATTGCTATCGGTTTATCGCAATGGTGGCGTTACGCTGGCTAATGCGGTTGGCACAGGTGTGGCAGACGACAAGGCCACGTATATTCATGTTCCGGACATGATCCGTTTTTATCTGGGTGAAGAGCCGATCCTTTCGAATGTGCCGACCTATGAATTGAGCAAACCAGATGACCTGAAATATGTACTGGATCACTTGTCTGAACTGGTGGTGAAAGAAGTTCAGGGGTCAGGCGGCTATGGCATGCTGGTAGGGCCGGCGGCCAGCAAGCAGGAGCTTGAGGAGTTCCGGCTACGGATTCTATCTTCGCCTTCTAATTACATTGCCCAGCCTACCTTGGCACTTTCAACTTGCCCAACGCTGGTCGAACAAGGCATTGCACCACGACATGTCGACCTTCGGCCATTTGTACTTTCCGGAAAAACCGTAACGCTGGTACCGGGCGCACTATGCCGTGTCGCGTTGAAGGAGGGGTCGCTGGTGGTCAATTCTTCTCAGGGTGGTGGAACCAAGGATACATGGGTGTTGAATCATGCTTAGCCGGACTGCAGATCATTTGTATTGGATGGCGCGTTATATTGAACGAGCTGAAAACATGGCGCGTGTGCTGGATGTGACTTATAGCATGTCGCTGGTGCCCAATGCTGCCGAAAGTGAAGCCGCATTGTGGGAGCCAGCGGTGCAGATCGCCGGAAGTACAGATGCTTATGAGGCGCGCCATCAGGATTACAGTGCCAAGGAAGTGATTCACTATCTGGCGATGGATCCAGAAAACCCTTCCAGCATTTTCAGTGCACTCCGAAGTGCGCGAGAAAATGCCCGCGCGGTGCGAGTGGCGTTGTCCGCAGAAACCTGGGAAAACATCAATGTACTTTGGTTGGAGTTCAGCCAGTTCTTTGGTGCCAATCTGGCCGAGACAGGATTAACTGCTTTTTGCGACTGGGTGAAGTCACGTTCTCATTTGTTTCGCGGGGTGAGTTTCGGCACCATGTTGCGCGATGACGCCTTTCGCTTTGTCCGTTTGGGGACGTTTATTGAGCGGGCGGACAACACGGCGCGTTTGCTGGATGTGAAATACCATTTGTTACTGCCCTCTGAAGAAGAGATTGGCGGGGCGGTGGACTACTACGAGTGGAGCGCAATTTTGCGCTCTGTCTCAGCATTTCAGGCGTATCAAAAAGTGTTTAGCGATACTATTGAGCCATGGCGCGTTGCCGAGCTTCTAGTCTTGCGAGACGATATGCCACGTTCACTGCATGCCTGTTTTGATGAGATCACACCGATTCTGGAACAGCTTTCCGGGCGGCGCAGTAGTGAGTGTAGACGTATTGCGGGGGAGTTGCATGCTCGACTGCATTACGGCAGGATGGATGAAATTTTCCAGGAAGGCTTGCATGAGTTTCTGGAAGATTTTGTGACCTGCAACAATAATCTTGGTGTTGAAATTCAGCGTAGTTTTTTGAATGCGCCACCTGCCTGATGTCGCAGGCAACAGGAAACATTTCATGGATTTGAATATTGAGCATCGTACGCATTATCGATACACCGATATTGTGCACTACACCATTCAGCAACTCCGCTTGACGCCCCAAACCGGCTTTGGTCAGCGGGTTAAGCGGTGGGAGATTCGCGTCAACGGTCATTTGCATCGCTTTCAGGATGCGCACGGCAATGCCGTTCATACCCTAGTGCTGGATACGCCGCATGAAGAGATTTCAATTGTGGCTTCTGGCGAGGTGGAAACTGGATTGAGTGAGCAAAGCCATGAACATCGCTTGCCGGTAGAAGTATATTTAAAGACAACTGCATTGACAGAGCCCAACCAAGCGCTGGAGAAATTTGCCAGTCGATATCAGCGCTACCTGCAAGATCAGGATGATGCGTGGCTGGATGACATGATGCAGGCTATTGTGAAAAAAGTCCCTTATGCCAAGGGCAGCACGATGGTCAACACTAGCGCAGCGGAAGCTTTCAAACTGGGTGCGGGTGTTTGTCAGGATCATGCCCATATTTTTATTGCCTGCTGCCGTCACTTGGGCATCCCAGCCCGATATGTCAGCGGTTACCTGTTTACCGATGATGGCAGCCTGATGGAAAGCCATGCTTGGGCAGATGCTTGGTGTCCGACACAAGGTTGGCGTAGCATGGATGTGTCTAACCAATGCCGGACCAATGGTGTGCATGTCAGGGTGGCAGTGGGGCTGGATTATCGCGACGCCTGCCCTGTCAGCGGCATGCGGGTAGGGGGCGGACTGGAAAATATGGGCGTCAGTGTGCTGGTGAATCAGGCGGGCCAGCCCATGTCACTCACGCAGCAACAACAGGCACAACAGCAATGAAAAACGGTATTCACTGTATAGATTCGCTCGGCTTTGAGCGTCACGGCGATAAGGAAAATTCCTTGTTCTTTGAGGATTTTCTTGTCCGGCTGCTGGAAGAGCGAGACAGGACGGGGCTGACGTCCATGATTCATGAAATTGATGCGTTGATGATTACGGTTGATCCTGGTCACTCCGTCCAATATATCGCCGAGCTGGCATTGATGACGCCTTATCATTATCTAGTGACATTGGAGAGTGAAAAACACTGGACGCATGTGTTGCGCATTGATCTGGATTCGCCGGATATTCTCTTGCGTGAAGTCAAAGATCCCAACTTGCGCGGCATTTTTCGCAGCCTGAATGAAGTCTATCCAGTGGGCGCGAAAAAGCCGAATAGCCGCTATATGGGTGAAATTCTGCGGGTCGATAATCTGCATGATGTTGTCCGGCTGCAAAATGAGCGGGAGTTTCGCTTTTTTTCGCAAGACGAACTCAGAAAGCTGGAGTTTCCCGGCAATCTGGCCGTTAGCAAGCCCTCACCCTATACCCATAACATCATTGGCTATCTGGAGCGTAAGCCGGATGAACTGAGAGTGTATTCTTTGGGGGTGAGTGGGATTAACCCTGATGTGCAAGCCGCTTACCAGGCCGCGAAGGAATTGCAGAGTCGTTTGCGTGTGGACGACCTGCTGATGCCGATTGATCATCTGGCAACCCGTGTATACAGCCAGAACCGGGAAGTGGCGATTCTTGAATATCTATCATGGTCCAGCTATTACTTTTGGGGCGCCTACAACATTAAGGATCAGAACTCCTCCACCAATGTGACCAAGAGCGTACATGGGGTGGCAGAGTCCAGAAGTCCAGCCAAGGTATTTACTGCCAACAATACACCTTATTTTGTGAATCACCTTGAGAAACTGCCATCCCCTACTGAAACCTTTGTACGAAATTACGGACCGCGTTTACATCACATGGCGATTGCCGTCAAAGACGGCGAGCGTGATGGTATTGAACATATAGATTTTGTCGTTAATGCGATTGCCGAGCAGGGCAAGGGTTTTCTGCTCGATGTCATCGGTTCCAAAGAACAGGGCCTCAAGCAGATTTTCTCCAATGCATCAGAACACTCCTCCTTGATCATCGAGTATGTCCAGCGTTACGGCGACTTTGATGGATTCTTTACCAAGGAAAATGTGGCCGCACTGACCGAGGCTGCCGGCGCGGAAGAGGGTGTGAAAGCCAGCACCTGACCCACTATTTTTTACGACCGGACGCATTCTGAAGCAGTATGCGCTGGTATCATGAAATCTTTTTTCGAATCTCGCTGAATTTCATTGCCATGACATATTGTGTTGCGCTGCTGATAGATGAAGGCTTGGTATTTGCCTCTGACACCCGGACCAATGCGGGTGTAGACCAGGTTGCGATATTCCCCAAGATGCATGTGTTTGAAGTCCGTGGCGACCGTGTACTGGTGATGCTGACAGCAGGGAATCTTGGCGTGACGCAGGCTGTGGTAAACCGCCTCCGCGAAGCGACAAAAAATCCTGAAGAAAAAAATCTGCTGAACATTGAGAGTATGCTCGACGCGGCGATGCTGGTAGGCAATGAGATGCGGCAGGTGTATGAGCGAGACGCGGAACACCTTAAAAACCATAACGCTGAATTCAACGCCAGTATTCTTATTGGCGGCCAGATCAAGGGCGAAGCGCCGCGATTGTTCAATGTGTATGCCGCTGGAAACTTTATTGAACCCAGCCGTGAGACGCCTTATTTTCAGATTGGTGAAACCAAGTATGGCAAGCCCATTATTGATCGTGTCGTGAAGCACGATAGCGAGATGATGGATGTAGTGAAGTGTGTGCTGATCTCGTTTGATTCGACCATCCGCAGCAATATCTCAGTGGCCGCACCTATTGACCTCATGCTGTATCGGACGGACAGTTTTCATGCCGATTGCAAGCAGCGTATTTGTGAAAGTGATGAATACTATGCCATGGTCAGGCAGGGATGGTCTGAAGGGCTCAAACAGGTGTTTCATGAACTCCCCAACCCGGACTGGTGCTGAGTTTTTCGCGAGCAAAACTCATTGACGACGCGTTTGGTTGCTGAAAAATGTCCAGATCATGTCTGTTGCGTCCATGTACTGGCTCGGCGTGTCTGCTCTTTTAGAGCCTGGTTTTCCTCCAGGCCACGCATGGCCATTGTCATTGACAAGATAGCGCTCGACCGCAAGCCCTGCAGGGCAGGCATGTTTCCAATGCAGGCTATGCGAAAGTGTTTTGATCTCTGGGGCTGAAGTGCACGCATTCGCTTTTGCCCAGTATTCCGTTTGTTTTTCTCCCGGCAATAAGGCTTTGCCGCTCCATGTGCCAGTAAATCGTCCTCCAGGTGGCCCACCCTCTGATGGCACCGATACATCATCTTTGCCATTAATCATCAATGCAGATACCGGTCCAAGCGCTTGGGGCTCGTCGCCAAACAAACCCGCAATGACGGGAGCAATGGCAGTGATTTTATCCGGTAGATGCATCCCAACTTGATGTGCCATCATCCCGCCATTCGATAATCCGGTGACATACACATGTGCAGGGTCAACCGGATAATGATCAACCATGTGGTCAATCAGCTTACGTATAAAACCGACATCATCGACCTTTTTCTCCATGGCATAGCCGCAACAATTCACAGCATTCCAGGTTTGCAGTTTATTTTTCAAGCGGCTACTTCCATTGGGATAGACGACAATAAAGCCCTCCTGCATCGCCTTTTTGGTAAAGCCCGTCATGCGTTCAGTAATTTCTGCATTGCCGCCTCCGCCATGCAGCACGATGACCAATGCGACTTTTTGAGGTGTGTTTGCAGGCAAATGTTGTGCTCTGACTAAAAAACTTCGCTCTGTTTGATCATGCTGAAGTATCTGCAGGGTTGGGTGAAGACCTTCATCACGAAGGCCTGCGGTGGCTGGAAACGTACAGATGAGCAGAAGTGCCAGCAGATATGCGCCAGATCGTTGCATGGTGAACTCTTGAATGGATGAGGTGCTGATGGTAACGCACAATATCTCTATTCGGAGGACAGCCCATCAGACAAAATGAAATGTCTGGAAATTACAGTAGCGGGGCAATGCAGTCTGCAATTGATTTACCCAAAGCAATATGCTGTGCTGCATCCAGATGTACCCCATCGAGATCACTGGTTGTCGTGATGTTGGCGGCATCAAAAAATGACAGTTTAATTCTGCGGCAACAGTTTGCAATGCGCTTGCCAATCCCTGGGATTTTATCTCTCCATCAGCAAATTTCGGCGCCATTGGCCCCTTGGGTGTGCGGATAGGGGGCGGCGCCACCACCAGAATATCCGGGATCGGCATCCCCGGTTCAATCGGTGCAGTACGAATAGCATGGATCAAGGCAGCTGTCCCCTGTGCAGAATGCCAGGCGTTCAACTGATGCATGGATTGAAAATCATTGCTGCCTAGCATGAGTAGTACCATCTTGAGTGGGGAGTTGACTTCAATGCGTTGCGGCAAACCCTGCAATCCGTTGCGCCCTGATTTGAATGGGTCCTCCCATACGGTGCGTCTCCCATTCAGGCAGTCCTCAATCATTCTGACCTGATGTCCTTGGGCATTTAGGGCCAATTCGGCCACCCCCGGCCAACGCTGGTCAAACGGCAGACGCTGGCGCGTGGTGGGAATAATGCCCCAGGAGAGCGAATCAGAGTAGACCAGTATCTGTTGCATATTGGGGCTCCTCAACCGGGATTTCAGGCCAGACGTTCTACCGAAACAGGGTAGCTTGCATGCCCGGTTTTTTCGAATTGACTGACATTTTCAATGGTCACGCGCGCGATTTCTGCCAAAGCCTCTTCTGTAAAGAAGCCTTGATGACCTGTCACAATCACATTTGGGAAAGTCAGTAGTCGGGCAAACACATCATCATGAATGACATGATTGGATAAGTCGCGGAAGAACAGGTTTTCCTCCTCTTCGTACACATCCAGACCCAGGCTACCGATCATGCCCGATTTCAAGCCTCGAATGACCGCACGGGTATCAATAATGCCGCCGCGACTGATGTTGATCAGCATCACGCCCCGCCGCATGGTTTTGATGGTGGTTTCATTGATCAGGTGATGGGTTTGCGGTGTGAGTGGACAATGCAGGCTGATGATGTCGCTCTGTTGGCAGAGCGCATCCAGTTCAACATAAGTCGCACCTGCTTCAACGCAGCGAGGATCAGGGTATGGATCGTAAGCCAGTACCTGACAACCAAAACCCACCATGATGCGAATAAAGCAGTAGCCGATCTTGCCTGTCCCCACGACCCCCACGGTTTTACCGTGCAGATCAAAGCCCATCAAACCTTCAAGTGCAAAATTGCCTTCGCGCACCCGGGCACTGGCGCGATGAATTTTTCGATTCAGGGTCAAAATCAGCGCAATGGCATGTTCTGCAACTGCATAAGGCGAATATTCAGGGACTCGGGCAATCTCAATGCCTAATGCTTTTGCCGCAGCTAAATCCACATGGTTGAACCCCGCACATCGTAATGCCACCAGTTTGGTGCCTTGTGAGGCAAGCTGCTGCAATATTTCGGCATTCAGGTGGTCGTTGACAAAGGCACAGACAGCTTCGGCCCCGCTTGCTGAAATGACCGAAACAGCATCAAGCTTGGACTCCAGATAGACTAGCTGATGTTGCCCTGCATTGGCTGCATCCAGAAATTGTCTGTCATAGGGTTTACTACTGAATACTGCAACTTTCATGACAACTATTACCCTTCTAGAGCGTTATTTAAAAAAATTTCACAACTACAAGTTCTGACTACGGGTCGCATCGCAAGCCGTTGCTGCTGGATACTGGTTTGACTACCTGCTAAATCAGGTCACTAATGTCGTTGTCTCGCCAGGGATCAGGCAAGCTCGATTGATCGCAATATCGGGCGCTGTGCTCCCAGCCCGTATCACTTAATGCGCTGAAGCTGGTGTTGTCATGCAACTGATAAGTGATGGTGAGTAACTCAGCGCTTTCGACACCGCCTTGAAGATCTCCACACAATGCGCTGACCTGAAACTGCTGGGGGGGCAATTTCCAGAATCTGCTTGAATTCGCAAAAATCGCGCGCACCACCAACGCCATCTCGACGGAGTAATTGCAGGGTGGCGTTTGAGGCTTGCTCACAAGGTGTATCACTTGCAACATAAAAGCCACGTTTTAAAGGAAGTTCAGACACGCTGTTACCAGCCGCTTCCGGTGAGGCAGTGTCAGTGGGGTTGTTACATGCGGCAAGCAGACACATGGTGCATGCCAGGATAATATGGATCGTCATGCTGGTGTTGCAATTCAACATGTTTTGGCTCCCTGTTGGATGATCAGTCGGCGCGAGATTCAAGCGGTTCAAAACGAGCACATAGCGTATTGAGGCATGGCTGTGTTTGGTTTGATCTTACGGAAGAACAAGTACCGGGGCAAGCGCTGTGGTGCCGCAAATGTTGATCTTTGAAATAGCAATCTGCAAAGCAACATAGGGCTACCGTTGAAAAAACCAAAGCACGCCGTAGGCGATGCCCCATAGACTGAGGCAGCTCAGGTAGAGCCATCGATAATGAGTGGCGTTAGGTCGCAACAAGCTGATGATGATGCCAGCCAAGCTCAATGCGGGTGTTAGCCAAAAGGCTATAAACATCGATTGTACGAGCATGCGTTGTGATAACCAGTTTGCCAACTTTGAGCCATTTACGATACCAATGCCTGCGCCAATAAACCATAAGAGCGGATAGGCTGTGCATAAGATGGTCAGCGTAGGGAGTGCACTTTTGCTGAGGCTAAATGGCAATAGATTCTTCATGAGTGCGCATTTTATACATTGAGTTTGTCAATGAATGAGGATTAGAATGATGTCATGTTGAGTCGATATCACCAAAGATTAGTGAGTTGGGTGGCCATGGTGGCCGTCGTATTTGCGTCTTTGGCACCTGCCATCTCACATGCCTTTGCAACAAAATCCACCTCGCTGACCTTGTGGCAGGAGATCTGTACGACACAAGGTACCAAGATGATGGCTTCAGTAATTGCTGATACCAATCATCTTCAAGAGCCGCAGCCATTACAGCTGCATGTAGGTGCACTGGAGCATTGTCCGTTCTGTTCAAGCCCGCATGCTGATGTGACTGCGCCACCCGGTGACCATGTCCGATTTGTGGTCGCACTGAATACCACTGAAAGCCCGGATCAATACCGGGCACCTTTCGTTCAAGCCTATTTTCAATCTGCTCATCTTTCTCGAGCCCCGCCAGTACCTCTGAAGTAAACCGTTTTTGGATGCTACATGCTGTGCCATGTAGTGCACATCAATGTTTGCCCGTGGCAAGCCATGGCAACAGGTTTAATTCAGGATATCTTGATGATTACATTGAATATCAAGGCCGTCATGACGGCCAGAAGCGTCCAATGGGGGCGCCGTGTGACCTTAACTGAGGTCGCCAATGCGACCGGGATCAGCCGCATGACACTCACACGCATGATGCGCCAGACCGAATACAGTACTGGCATTCATCAATTGGATAAATTATGCCAATTTTTTCAATGCGAACTTACCGAGTTGGTGAGTTACTTTCCTGCCAGTCCATCCTCTGTGACAAGCTTCACAGGCGATATGGCTGCAGCAGGCATGCGATAGGCAAGGGAGCGGATGATGATGTATATCAACAATCGTTTCATTGTCTTTCCCATCTTGGCTGTGATCGCTACGCATGCGTTTGCTGACCACAACGAGCGTATTGAGCTGGAGGAAATTGAAGTCAGTGCTGAAGCCCACGAATTTTCGGAGAAAACGCCTGGCGTGGTAGAAAGCTATAACGCACGGCAAATCCGAGAAACAGTGAATGCCACCACAGCGGCACAAAGTATTAAATATCTCCCAAGTATTCAGGTGCGGGAACGTTATATTGGTGATCGCAACGGGATTATTGCCAGCCGGACTGCTGGGACACTTTCAAGTGCCCAGACCATGATGTACGCAGATGGTATCTTGCTGTCCAATCTGTTAGGCAATTCATTTGCATTTCCGCCGCGCTGGGGGATGGTGTCACCTGAAGAGATTGAATATGTCGATGTGATGTATGGTCCTTATTCATCGTTGTATGCGGGTAATTCAATGGGTGGGGTGGTGAACATTACCACACGGATGCCGACCAAATTCGAGGCGCACGCCAGTGTGCAAACCTTTCAGCAAAGCTTCAAGTTGTATGGCACAGATCAGCAATTTCGCGGCAATCAGGCAAGTGCTTTTGTAGGTGACCGTGCAGGGGATTTTTCATTTTGGCTGGGCGTGGATCGCCTTGAAAATGATGGGCAACCCATGGATTTTGTCGTAAGAGATGCGAGTACGGGGAATGCCGCTGCTGGTGGCATACCGGTGACTGGGGCATCCCGCGATAAGGGGGATCGAAAGCAGGATCGCATTGTCTTTGGCGGTATCAGCATGGATAAGACGCTGCAGGAAAATGCCAAGCTCAAGCTGGCCTATGACATTACCCCCGAATTGACGGCTGCTTATACTCTGGGCGTGTGGCAACTTGATAGTCGTAGTGATATCCAGAGTTATCTCAAGGATGCGGCGGGCAATCCGATTTATAACAGTCGGGTACGCTTCGAGGATAGCCGGTTTAACATCACAGGCATGAATCCGAGCGAGAGTGAGGCATTGCATATCATGCAAGCGCTGGATGTGAAATCCAATACGCGGGGCTGGTTTGACTGGCAAGTGACGTTGTCAGACTACAACTACCAACGTGATAGAAACAGTGCAGCCACTGCCTCGACGGCGACAGATAATGCGGCATTGGGTAATCCTTATATCAACAGGGTAGGCCGTATTGTGGATATGGCAGGTACAGGCTGGCGGGTATTTGACCTGCGCGGCACCTGGCGACCAGCGGATCATGTGCTCGATGTGGGCTACCACATTGATCAGTATGAATTACGCAGCAAAACCTTTAACACCGCCGATTGGAAAACGGCTAATAAGGATAGCCAGAATGCAGGTGCCAGAGGTAGCACCCGCACACAAGCGGTTTATGTTCAGGACAAATGGACGTTTGATCCAAAATGGGCGCTGACTTTTGGTGGACGGCTGGAGCATTGGGAAGCCTTTGATGGGCGCAATCAGGCCACGATAGGCGGTCAAATGCGTACAGTGGAGTACAGCGAGAAAAGCGAAACCCGGTTCTCACCCAAAGTAGGCATTTCCTTTGATCCAGACCCTGGATGGGGGTTTCGGGCCGCACTGGGCAAGGCCTATCGCTTTCCAACTGTGAGTGAGCTTTACCAGGCTATTACCAGTGGGCCAACCTTGGTCGAAAACAACCCAGACCTTGCGCCTGAAAAAGTGTACTCCGGTGAACTGACGGTAGAACGTCGATTTGGCAACGGCTTGTTACGCACCACCCTGTTTCAGGAAGAGAAATATGATGCGCTAATTTCTCAGACGATTACCACCGGCGTTGGTTGTATTGGGGTGACCTGCTCATTTATTCAGAATGTGGACAGGATTCGTACCCGCGGGGTTGAGTTTGCGGGTCAGTGGCAGGATGTGTGGCTGCATGGGCTGGATCTCATGGGGAGCCTGACACTCACAGAGGCAGAAATTTTGCGCAATGAGGCGGCCCCAGCTACCGTGGGTAACAAGCCGGTCCGTATTCCTTCGAGCATGGCAAAGCTGGTCACGACCTATCATCATGGTAATGCCTGGACACATAGTCTTGCGATGCGGTATAGCGGTCGCCAGTACAATACACTGGATAACAGCGACATTAATCCTGACACTTACATCGCGGCAAGTCGCTTCTTTTTTGTCGATTTAAGAAGTACTTATCGGTTTGCAGATCGCTGGACAGCTGCGATTGGGATTGATAACCTAAATAATTACAAGGCATATGCCAGACATCCATATCCGCAGCGCACCGCTTTTGTTCAATTGAAGTTCGACTACTGATGAAACGTCTCAAACTATTGCAGTTGTTGTTCACAAGCCTGTTTCTGATGATGGCTGGAATGGCTGTTGGTCACGAAGGGCATGATCATGCTCAGCCGCTGGCCATTTCTCTGGCATTTGACGCATCCGGCACGCTTTGGCGAGTTTCGGTGAATGGCGGTTTCGTGGAGGTGGATCGCTCCGCCGACATGGGTAAATCATTCTCCTCGCCACGCAAACTTAATGTCAAACCTCAGAAAGTGGGCACTTCGGGAGATGCCCGACCCAAGTTGGCTTTCGGGCCAGAGGGCCAACTTTATGTGACCTGGACGCAAAGCCTCGCTAAGCCTTTTACCGGCTATATCTGGTTTGCGCGTTCGACGGATCAAGGCAAGACCTTCAGTCAGCCTGTAATTGTGCATCAAGACCGGGCTGAGATCACACACCGCTTTGATGCGCTGACAGTGGCATCGTCTGGCCGGGTGTATGTGGCATGGGTGGATAAGCGTGATTTGATCGCTGCCAAGGCAAAAAAACAGGCTTATGACGGTGCGGCGATTTATTACACCTGGTCCGATGACGGCGGTGCAACTTTCAAGCCTGAAATCAAACTGGCGGATAGCAGTTGTGAATGTTGCAGGATTGCACTGACAACAGATGCACAAGGCAATGCGGTGGCAATGTGGCGTCATCTTTTCGAGGGCGGTGTGCGTGACCATGCAATGGCCAAATTCTCTGAACAGGCGCTGACGAAGGTCGTACGCGCTAGCTTTGGTGGCTGGAAGGTTGATGCCTGCCCGCATCATGGCCCTGCCATTGCCGCTGGCGGCAACTGGGGTTGGCATCTGGCCTGGTTTGATGGGGGTGATCAAGCTGGTTTGTTTTATGCACGCATGGATGGTGAGGCGTGGGTGTCATCCCCAGCAAAGCGCGTCGGGAATGTGGATCAGCAGGCTGGGCATCCTGCCTTGATGAGTGAAGGTGAACAGGTCTGGATGGTCTGGAAGGAGCGTACGGAAAACACCAGTATGGTCAAGATGGCTTTCTCATCAGATGGTGGAAAAAGTTGGAGCGAAGCCGATACCGTGACTGAAGTGACGGGAAATACCGATCATCCGCAATTGCTCAAATATCAGGATGGTGTGTATCTAGGCTGGAATACCGCAAAAGCTGGTTTGATCTTGAAGAGGTTGTCGCCATGAAAGGTTGGCGTGTTCTGTTAGGCTTGCTGTTGCTGTGCTCAGCATTATCAAGCTTGGCGGCAGACTTCAAGGCATTCCGTTCAGGCAGCCTGGCCACTATTGAAAAGGCGCATCACGGCAAGCCCATGATTCTGACTTTCTGGTCTGTGGATTGTGCCTATTGTGACAAGGATTTGATGCTGCTGGGCGAGGTCGTCAGGCAGCATCCGCACATTATGCTGGTCACTGTTTGCACGGATGACCCGGAAATTGCTGTGAATGCCAAAGCCATGCTGAGCAGTCTGAAATTGCCTGAGCATCAGGCCTGGTTATTTGCCGAGCCGGATGTAGAGCGTTTGCGCTATCAAATTGATAAGCGCTGGTATGGTGAGTTGCCGCGCACTTACTTTTACGACGCGCAGCACAAGGTCAAGGCTGTCAGTGGAAAACCGGAAAAAGCCTGGCTGGAAGGTTGGCTTAAGTCGCTGAGCGCCAAGCCCTGATCTTCACTGATCGCTATCAGGTTTTTGTGAAATGTGCAGCGCCGCTTTTGACAGCAAATGTGCACTGACCGGGGCCGTAATGAACAGAAACATGGTCACGGCAATTTCATGCAGGCTGATGCCCGGGTCCTTGATGGTGAAATAAATGGCCGATGCCATCACCATTGCGCCTACCCCCAAAGTGGTGGTTTTGGTTGGCCCGTGCAGGCGCATGAAAAAGTCGGGCAGGCGGGCCAGCCCAATTGAGCCAAGCAGGGTGAACGCAGCGCCGACCAGAATCAGTACGGCGATCAGGATTTCATTGAAGAGACTCATTCGATGATATTCCCTCGTAAAAGATAGCGCGATAAGGCCACTGTGCCAACGAAGCCCATAATGGCAATCAGCAGTGCAGATTCAAAATAGGCTGAATTGCTGGTGTTGATCCCCAGCAGCACCAGAAGCGCAATGGTATTGATATAGAGGGTGTCGAGCGCGAGGATGCGATCTGTCGCATCTGGCCCGCGTACCATGCGATATAGACTGAGCACCATCGCCAGCGCAATCATGGCGAAAGCAATCTGGATGGCAATGCCAAGAATCGATAGGTCTGACATCGATAGATTCAACATGAGAATATCTCCTTCAGCGGCTTTTCATAGCGGGTCTTGATGGCCTGAATGATGGCTTGCTTTTCATCCACATTGAGCGCATGTACCTGCAATACCCAACGTTCACGGTCAATATCGACGGAGACCGTGCCCGGTGTCAGGGAGACAATACTGGCCAATAAGGTACCTACAAACGGGTCCTGCATATCCAGCGGCACTTCAATAAATGCAGGTTTGATACGCTTGGTAGGGCCCAGCACCAGACGTGCCACATCAATACTTGCCATCAAGATGTCCCACAACACCAGTGCAAACAGTCGCAGGGCAGGTATGGCTTTGACGGATGGTGGATGCTCCGGCCAGAAGCGGCGCGTGAGCAAGGGAAGTCCGATGGCCAGCAGAATGCCTAGCACGCCGTGTGCGAGCGAAGAGGCATTATTGAGCGCTAGCCATAACAGAAAAATGGCAACGGAAAGCGCAGGATGCGGGAAAAACCGGTATTTCATGGTCTGGCCCCCCTTGAGATGGCTGCAGGATCTGGGATGACTGCCTCAATGTAATGTTGAGGCGCATGCAATTGAGCAGCGGCTCGTTCGGTAAATTCTGCCACGGGTTTGGCAAACACTAGCAAAAGTATTGAGATGCCGATTAGCCCAAAAGTCGCGATGGATTCAACTGCGGCGGGCTTGCCTGGCATTGGTTGGGGCTGCTCAGTGGCAATCTCCCAGAACAGATGGCTACCGCCCATCGCAAGGGCAACGGTGGTGAGCAGGCCGCTCACCAGAATGATGATCCAAATGGCTGGCGACCATGCAGTGCTGCTGACGGCAGACAGTAACATCAACTTGCCCAGAAACCCTGAAAATGGGGGCAATCCGGCAGCGGTTGCGGCTAGTACCAGAAAACCGATTTTGATACTGACTGGCAGACTGCCGGCAGCAATCAATTGATCTGTCGCATGTGGACGTATGGAGGCAATCAGGCCCGCCAACATGAAAAATGCAGCGCCGACAATGGCGGATTGTGTCAGGTAATACAGGGCAGCAGCGCTGACCAGCGGATCAGTCAGGGGGGGTGCCAATAGCAACACGCCTGCAGAACCCAGCACTAGCCATGCCACCAGAGATTGGAGTGTCTTTGTTGTCAGCACACCCAGCACGGAGAACACGATAGTCGCAAGCGCTGCCAAGATCAACCAATCGCCGACCAGACCAGCAGTTGCGTCTGCCGGTACAAAGGCAATCATCTGTACGCGCAGGACGGCCACGATGCCGACCTTGGTCATGATGGCGAAAAGCGCTGCTACTGGCGCCCCCGCTGCGGCATAAGCATGAGGCAACCAGAACGATAAAGGTAACACAGCAGCTTTAAGCACGAACACGGTGATGAGCAGGGCACCAGCTAGTCGAACCAGTGCCGTATTTTCAGCCTCTACCTGCTGCAGTTGCAGGGCGATATCCGCCAGGTTGAGTGTCCCCAGCGTGCCGTAGATGAGCCCCAGTGCAATCAGAAAAACGGCAGATCCTGCAAGATTCAAAGTGACATACGCGAATCCCGCCCGGCTTTTTTGCAAGCCGCCGCCATGGGCAAGCAGGATGTACGAAGCCAACAACATGACTTCAAAAAACACAAACAGGTTAAAGACATCTCCGGTGAGGAAGGCGCCATTAATACCTACCAGTTGCAGCTGAAAGATGGCATGAAAATGGCGCCCGCGCTGATCAAAGCCACCGCAGGCGTAGAGGATAGCGGCGAGTGCCAGCATGGCACTGACCATAACGCCCAATGCAGCTACGCGATCTGCCGCCAGGGTAATACCAAACGGTGCTGCCCAGTTTCCCAAGGCGTAGGTCAGTGGTGGCTGCGTATCCGTAAGGCAAATCAGGTGTGCGCTTGCCACCAACAAGGTGATTGCAGCGATTAGTCCGATACTGCGCTGCAGGCGGATGTTGCGACCGCTTAGTAGCAACAACAGGATAGCCGCAACAAAGGGCACCAGGATAGGGAGGATAGCGCTATGGTCGATCATGCTATTTCCTTATCTGTGTGCATTGGTGCATCCTCCAATGGCGCGGGCATATCGACATGATCATCACCAGATTCTGATAGACCGCGTAACGCGAGGGTGACGATATAAGCTGTCATGCCAAACCCGATGACAATGGCAGTGAGGACCAATGCCTGGGGGATAGGATCGGTGTAATGCGATGCCTCTGGGCTGATGATAGGCGGTGCATTCAGCACGAGTCGCCCACTGGCAAATAGAAACAGATTGACCGCATAGGACAGCAAAGTGAGCCCTAGAATGACCGGGAAAGTACGCGCGCGCAGCATCAGGTACACACCGCAGCCGGACAAGAGACCAATGGCCAGTGACAAAATCAGTTCCATCAGGCTTTCTCCATCCGAATATGCAGGCGTCCCAATTCAGTCAGGATTAGTAGTACAGTGGCCACCACCACGAGATACACGCCCAGATCAAATACCAGTGCCGATGCCAGCTCAAGTTCACCCAATAGTGGCAGGTGAATATGGTCGTGGGCGCTGGTGAGGAATGGGTGGGAGAAGGCACAGCTGACCAGGCCGATCCCTGCGGCAAAGCCGAGACCCAGGCCCAGGTATGGCGGGTAATAACGGGGCAAGCGCTGCTCGGCAAATGAAAATCCACCAGCCAGCGATTGCAGGATTAAAGCAACACCAGTGACCAGCCCGGCAACAAAGCCACCTCCGGGCAGATTATGACCGCGCAGGAATATATATACGGCAACGGCCAAGGCCAGCGGCAATAGTGGACGCATGAGCATTTTCAAGAACAGGGGATGTGGTTCATCAGTCCAGAGGCGCCCTGCGGCATCTTTGCTTGGTGGGGTGATGCGCAGCTGATCGAGTAAGGCGTGCGCGCCCAGTGCGGCCATGGCCAGCACGGCAATTTCGCCCAAGGTATCGAACCCGCGAAAATCAACCAGAATCACATTCACGACATTGCTACCGCCACCGCCGGGTACCGATTGTTGCAGGTAGAAATCTGAAATGGTGCTAAAGCTGCTGGTGAGCAGTGCATAGGTGACAAAAGCCATGCCGCCCCCCACACCAAGCGCCAGAGCGGTATCGCGAACGATACGACTGTGACTAGACTCTCTTGGGGAGGTTTGTGGCAGGTAGTAAAGGGCCAGCAGCATCAGCACAATGGTGACGACTTCTACCGAGAGTTGGGTGAGCGCCAGATCAGGCGCGGAAAAACGGATAAACGCGAGTGATACAACCAGCCCGACAATCCCGATCAAGACCACCGCCAGCAGTCGCTGACGATGTAGTAACGTGGTGCCTATAGTGCCCAGCATCAGGCCTGCCAGCGCAATCAGACTGGCTGTATCCCAGGCCAACCCGGTTCTTTCAATGCTGGGACGTTGGCCGCTGAAGTAGGCCCAGCCACCATAGACCAGAATGAATACGCAAAGCAGGCTCATGTAGCGCTGCAAGGAGCCGTTATCCATCCAGCCGACCAAGCGTGTGGCAAATTCAGAAAGGCGCTTGTGCGCACGCTCAAAGGCTGTGCGGCTGTTAAGTGTGGGGAGGCGGTCATACCAGCTGATCAGCGTGGCGCGCATGGCATACAGGCCAACACCACCGAACAATGCCACCAGGCTCATGGCAAATGCCAGATTAAAGCCATGCCAAATTTTCAAATCATAAGCTGGCAACGGGGCTTGCAGCGTGTCGGCTGCGGCAGTGGCGAGCAGTGTTCCCACCGACCAAGCCGGGAAAATTCCGACCACCAGACACAATACGACCAAAATTTCGACAGGCACCCGCATCCAGCGCGGTGGCTCATGGGGCTGGCGTGGCAGGTCAATGGGGTCGCCATTGAAAAATACGTCATGGATAAACCGGGCTGAGTAGGCCACTGCCAGTGTGCCTGCAATCGTCGCAAAAATTGGCAAAATCAGGTGCGCGCCATCAAATCCGGAGAATAATACGGCTTCGGTAAAGAACATTTCCTTACTCAGGAAACCGTTCAATAACGGTACGCCAGCCATTGACCCCGCAGCGACCATCGCAAGTGTCGCGGTGATCGGCATGAACTTGAACAGTCCGTTGATCTTGCGCATATCGCGTGAGCCGCACTCATGATCAATAATGCCTGCTGCCATGAATAATGACGCCTTGAAAATGGCATGATTGATGATATGAAACACTCCGGCGACCACCGACATTGGCGTGCTCAGGCCAAACAGCAGGGTAATCAACCCCAGATGACTGATGGTGGAGTAGGCCAGTAAGCCTTTAAAGTCATTGCGGTACATGGCCAGATAAGCGCCGTACACCAGTGTAATGGCACCAATGGCGCTGACACTGATCAGCCAAGCTTCTGTGCCTGAAAGGACCGGATACAATCTTGCCAGTAAAAATACGCCGGCTTTGACCATGGTGGCTGAATGCAGATAGGCGGAGACAGGCGTGGGGGCTGCCATCGCATTAGGTAGCCAGAAATGGAATGGAAACTGGGCAGATTTGGTGAACGCGCCCAACAGAATCAAGCCAAGAATGACAGGGTAGAGTGCATGATTGCGCACGTCGTCTGCAGCAGCAAACACATGCGTCAGTTCATAGCTGCCTGCCACCTTGCCGAGGAGAAGAACGCCAGCCAGCAAGGCAAGCCCACCACCACCAGTGACCACCAGTGCCATCCGGGCTGCAATGCGTGATTCATGGGCTTCGGATTTATAGGCAATCAGTAGAAATGATGAGAGGCTGGTGATTTCCCAGAAGACCACCATCATCAGTAGGTTTTCTGAGAGTACGATGCCCAGCATCGCCGACATGAACAGCAGCAACAGCGCGTAAAAGCGTCCAAGTTTATCCTTGTCTGGCAAGTAGTAATAGGCGTACAGCACTACCAGTGCGCCGATCCCGAGAATCAGAATGCTGAATAGCATGGCGAGGCCATCCAGCCGGAATACCAGATTCAGATTGTAGGCGGTCAGCCAGTCAAAACGGGCAATCACAGTTTCCCCGCCTATTACGGTGGGAAACAGCGGAATCAGTAGTGCCAGTGCAGCCAACATCATCGTGCCAGAGACCATAGCGGTTAGTTTGCGGCCATACTTTTCGGCAAGCAGAGGGGCGAGTACCCCACCAAACGCCATCATGAGTGCATAAGGCATGAGCAGGGCCGGAGAAAAAATAGCTGACATGTTGATCTGGGGTGAGTATTCCGGTTAGGTCGTGTGTCTTAACTTGTGTTGTTAAATAAAGCAATTGGTTTGCCAAACCAATCAATGTTTGCCACAAATATCGATTGCGGACAGTTCGCATCGGTTCAAACAAAGCCGCAAAAAGTATAGCATGGCAGACAATACGATTCGCCCTCAATTTCCCTGCTTGAAATACGGGAAATACACCTCACATTGGTATCAATTCGATATTTAATTGTTAAGAGGACATCATGCGCTTCGATAAACTGACGACCAAATTTCAACAAGCCATCGCCGATGCACAGAGCATTGCGGTGGGTCACGATAACCCAAGCATAGAGCCACAACACCTGCTGCAAGCGCTGCTGCAGCAAGAAGATGGCAGCACATCTTCACTGTTGGGACATGCGGGCGTCAATCTTTTGCCCTTGCGGGCCAACCTGCAACAGGCCATCAAGGATTTGCCCAAAGTTGAGCATCACGAAGGCGAAGTGTCGATTTCGCGTGATCTTAACAATCTACTTAACTTGACGGACAAGAACGCGCAGAAGCGTGGTGATAGTTATGTCGCCAGTGAAATGTTCCTGCTGGCCTTGACTGACGACAAGGGTGATACCGGCAAGCTGCTGCGTCAGCATGGCCTCAACAAGGCGGCGCTGGAAAAGGCGATTGAAGCCGTGCGTGGTGGTGCACAGGTAGATAGCTCAGAAGCCGAAGGGCAACGCGAAGCACTGAAGAAATACACACTGGATCTGACTGAGCGTGCGCGCATGGGCAAACTCGATCCCGTGATTGGCCGTGATGATGAAATTCGCCGCGCCATTCAGGTGTTGCAGCGCCGCACCAAGAACAATCCGGTGCTTATTGGTGAGCCTGGGGTTGGTAAAACCGCCATTGTTGAAGGCTTAGCGCAGCGCATCGTCAATGGTGAGGTACCAGATAGCCTGAAAAACAAGCGGGTATTATCGCTGGATATGGCTGCGCTACTGGCGGGTGCCAAATACCGTGGTGAGTTTGAGGAACGGCTGAAATCCGTGCTGAAGGAACTGGCGATGGACGAAGGTCAAACCATCGTTTTTATTGATGAAATTCATACCATGGTGGGCGCTGGTAAGGCAGAAGGTGCCATGGATGCTGGCAATATGCTGAAACCGGCATTGGCTCGTGGAGAACTGCATTGCGTTGGGGCAACCACGCTGGATGAGTACCGCAAGTACATTGAAAAAGATGCCGCGTTGGAGCGACGTTTTCAGAAGGTGCTGGTGGATGAGCCCACGGTTGAAGCGACGATTGCCATTCTTCGTGGCCTGCAAGAAAAGTATGAGCTGCATCATGGCGTCGAGATCACCGACCCCGCCATTGTTGCCGCGGCAGAGCTCTCCCACCGTTACATTACAGATCGCTTCCTGCCGGACAAGGCGATTGATCTGATCGATGAGGCTGCTTCCCGTATCAAGATGGAAATCGACTCCAAGCCGGAGGTAATGGATAAGCTTGATCGTCGCCTGATTCAGCTCAAGATTGAGCGTGAAGCAGTGAAGAAGGAAAAAGACGAGGGCTCGCAAAAGCGGTTTGCGTTGATTGAAGAGGAAATCGCCCGGCTGGAGAAAGAATACGCCGACCTTGAGGAAATCTGGAAGTCTGAAAAGGCTCAGGTGCAAGGTAGCCAACATATCAAGGAAGCCATTGAGAAGCTCAAGCTGCAGATGGAAGAAGCGACGCGCAAGGGCGATTGGCAGAAAGTGTCTGAACTGCAATATGGCAAGTTGCCGCAGTTAGAGGCGCAGCTGAAGCAGGCTGCAAGCGTGGAAGCGAACGCAGAGGCGCCCAAACACAAGATGCTGCGGACGGAAGTGGGTGCGGAGGAGATTGCCGAAGTCGTATCGCGCGCCACCGGTATTCCTGTTTCCAAGATGATGCAGGGCGAGCGCGACAAGTTACTGCACATGGAACAAAAGCTGCATGAACGTGTGGTGGGTCAGGATGAAGCGGTGCGGCTGGTGTCGGATGCGATTCGTCGTTCACGCTCTGGGCTTTCCGACCCCAATCGACCTTATGGATCTTTCCTGTTCCTGGGGCCTACCGGTGTTGGCAAGACCGAGCTTTGCAAGTCGCTAGCGACCTTCCTGTTTGATTCGGAAGAGCACCTGATTCGCATCGATATGAGTGAATTCATGGAGAAGCATTCGGTGGCCCGCTTGATTGGCGCGCCTCCGGGTTATGTTGGCTATGAAGAGGGTGGTTATCTCACGGAGGCCGTGCGTCGCAAACCATACAGCGTGATTTTGCTGGATGAGGTAGAAAAGGCCCATCCGGATGTGTTCAATGTGCTGTTGCAGGTGCTGGATGATGGGCGTCTGACTGATGGTCAGGGACGTACCGTCGATTTCAAGAATACGGTGGTCATTATGACCTCCAACCTTGGCTCACACATGATACAGACCATGGCAGGTGATGATTATCAGGTCATCAAGCTGGCGGTGATGGGTGAGGTGAAGACGCACTTCCGTCCTGAATTCATCAACCGGATTGATGAGGTGGTGGTGTTCCATGCGCTGGCTGAAGCCCATGTCAAATCCATTGCCAGCATCCAGTTACAGAATCTGTCAGCGCGTCTGGCCAAGATGGAAATGCAGCTGGAAGTCAGTGATGCCGCACTGGGTGAAATCGCTAACGCAGGGTTTGATCCCATTTATGGCGCACGACCCTTGAAGCGCGCGATTCAGTCTGAAATCGAGAATCCGCTGGCAAAAGAAATCCTGAATGGGAATTTTGTCGCCAAGGATGTGGTCAGAGTGGATTACAAAGGCGGAAAAATGCTATTCACCAAAGGCTAACTGGAAAGGAGTGGTAATGCACAGACTGACATGGGGACTCGTAGGTGTACTGATTCTACTGACAGGCTGTGCAACCACGCAGACCCAAGAGCCTGTCATTCAGCGTATTTCTGAAGAAGAACTGGAGCGCATCATGCCTAAACCAGTGCCCAATCTGACGCTGGAAGAGATTGTGCAACTGTCGAAAAGTGGTGTGTCTGATGATGAAATCATCCAGAAAATTCAGGAAACCCAGTCTCAGTATGATCTGACACCGTCGCAATCGCTGGATTTGAGCAAGCAGGGCGTGAGCACAAAGGTACTGGACCATATCCATACCAGTCGTGAGCAGTTGTTACGTGATAGCTTGGCTGAGGAAATCAACAAGCGCGAGCGTGAGAAAGAGGAAGAAAAGCAGCGCTTGAGACGTGATTATCAATGGCGTTCGCAGCAAATGATGATGCATCCATGGGGCTGGGGCGTCCATCCGTTTTATGGTCGCCGATGGGGTTGGGGCATGGGTGTTGGCCCTGGCTGGTGGTGGTAAGCGGCTGACCCGATGCGTTGGTCAGACGGCAAAGTACTGACTACCACTTAACTCAACATTGCAACGCATGATCACCCGCCAATCATTTCATCTGATGTTGATGAGTAGCTTGGCGGGTTTGCTTTTATTGTGCTGCATGAGCACGTTTGCGCATGCAGAATCCTTTCTCAATGAATCCCCTGCCGTAGAGCCGATATTGGCACGCGGTATGGCAATGGAGCAGCACAGTGATGCCATAGACGCAGAGTGGCAGGCTGCAGCGGCTTATTGTGAAGCCTCAAGATTGGGCAGCACGGAAGCCCAGTATCGCTTGGGTATGCTGTACGCATTTGGCCGTGGTGTCCCCGAAAGCCGGGCGCTGGCTGCTTCTCTCTTTTCTCAGGCTGGTTCGCAGGGACATGTGGAAGCGCAGAATATGCTGGAAACGATTGCACTTCAAACCACCGCCCTGCCTGCCTGTGTCACAAGCCTGGTTTTGCCTGAGAAAAATGCCCGCTTGACTTTGGCACTGGATGCCAGCATTGAAAAACGTCTGAGCCGCCTGCCTCAAAGCAAGCATTGGCTAGTCAAGCTGGTAGATACGCTGGCAGGATGGTATGCGGTGGATTCGCGTTTGGTGTTGTCTATTATTGCGGTCGAGTCTGATTTCAATCCATCTGCTACCTCCAATCAGGCAGCCATGGGTTTGATGCAGTTGATTCCTGATACAGCTGAACGCTTCAATATCAAGAATGCCTACGATGCCACGCAGAATATCAAGGGCGGTATGGCCTATATACGTTGGCTACTGGCGCATTATGAGGGGGATGTGGCTTTGTCGCTTGCTGCTTACAATGCAGGAGAGGGGGCGGTGAATCGCCACAAGGGGGTGCCGCCATACCCGGAAACGCAGCAATATGTGAAACGCGTCATGGCGCTATACCAGCGTAAGCACCACCCCTATGATCCGGCAATTGCCAAGCCTTCGCCTATCCTGCGTCGGGGATAACTATTGATCCGGCTATAATGCAGTTTTTAATTTGGTTTGTTTGTTGTCATGCATCAATCTACCCATCAAATCAGTGTCAAAACCCATGGTCGCCGCCTGTATGACATTACCCCACAGGTATTGGCATGGGCCAATCAAAGTGGTTTCCAGAGTGGCGTGTTGACACTCTATATACAGCACACATCTGCTAGTTTATTGATCAACGAGAACTACGATTCCGATGTGCTGGTAGACATGGAAGCTTTTTTTGCACGACTGGTGCCAGACGGTGATCCGCTGTTTATTCATACCGTGGAGGGGCCGGATGATATGCCCGCCCATGTACGTTCAGCATTGACTCAGACCAGCTTGTCCATTCCTCTGCAAGATGGGCGGGTTGCGTTGGGCCAATGGCAGGGCATTTTTCTCTATGAACATCGTTTGATGTCGCATTCTCGACGCGTTTTGTTACATCTCATTGGCGAGTAGCGCTTTGCACATACCAACGTTCAATATCTTCGGCATTCCCGGCATCATTTTTGGTGATGGGGTCTCAAGTCAGTTACCTGCATTAGCGGCCAAGTTTGGTCAGCATGCGCTGATTCTGACAGGCGCGCGCAGTTATATCGGCACTGCACACTGGGCTAGCTTGCAGGCTGCCATGTTGGAAAGTGGCATCAAGCTCGCGCATGCGGTCGTAGATGGTGAGCCATCACCTGCCATGGTGGATGCGCTAGCCAAACAATATCGTGATCACGCCGTTGATGTGGTAATCGGGATCGGCGGTGGCAGTGTGCTGGATGCAGCCAAGGCGGTTGCGGGTTTATTGCGCATACCGAACAGTGTGATGGATTTTCTCGAGGGCGTTGGCCCTGAGTTGCCCTATCCCGGGCCAGCAGTCCCTTATATTGCGGTACCGACGACTGCAGGTACTGGCTCGGAAGCGACCAAAAATGCAGTGTTGTCGAAGCAGGGTGTGGGCGGTTTCAAGAAGTCTTTCCGAGATGACCGGTTGGTGCCCAGATTTGCAGTGGTGGATCCTGAGTTGCTGGCAACCTGCCCGCAGCCCTTGATTGCTGCCAACGGCATGGATGCCTTCACCCAATTGCTGGAATCCTATGTGTCTACTCGTGCAAATCCCGTCACCGATGCACTGGCCATGTCGGGGATTCGCGCAGTACGGGATAGTCTCCTTGGTTGGTACGACAATACCGGCGATGTGGCGGTACACCGCGCCAATATGGCGTATGCCGCGCTACTATCCGGCATCACTCTGGCGCAAGTTGGTTTGGGTTCAGTGCATGGTTTGGCGGCACCATTGGGGGCGTTTTTCCCAATGCCACACGGTGTGGTGTGTGGCACGTTGGTGGCGGAATGTACGCGCGCCAATATCCAGCATTTACAGTCACGCTTGCCAGATAGCCCGGCCTTATGGCGCTATGCCCATGTGGGTAAGGTGCTGGCTAACAACATGAAATTGAGTGAGCAGGATGGGTTGGCGGTGCTGATTGAAGTGCTGGAGGTGTGGACGCAGCAGATGCAGCTGCCAAAGTTATCCACCTATGGCATGGGGCACGATGATATTTCCCGAGTAGTGGCTAATTGCCGTGGCAGTAGCATGAAAACCAATCCAATTGTGCTGTCAGATGAAGAGGTGGCGGCCATTCTTCAACACAGGCTTTAGCCTGCTACCTGCTTTTCAATGTGCAAGCGATTGGTTTCGGCTATTGGTTGCGATTGAAGAGCGCCTGTTTATGATGGACTTTTCGCAATAAACCCCAGACTAATGAGTGCCTCGCGCAAACGGCGCTCCACTTCACGGTAGCCTTCGGCGTTTGGATGTATCGGGTCTGATTTCCAGGCATTTTTTGCCAATACCGGTGAAAACACATTTTCAATCAGAGGTACATCAGTCTCTTTGGCAAGGCTCGTATAGAGCGGGTGGTCAGACAATGTTCCCACTGCTGCGCCAAGCGGGCTGAATTGCGGCACTGCAATCACAGCCGTCTGAATACCCTGCGATTTGGCATGCGACAACGCAGATTTCAGATTGTTGATGGTGACGGTATCTGGCACCCTGCGCAAAAAGTCATTGCCACCCAATGCAATCAACAGCAAGTCTGCCCGTTGTGTTTCCAGCAGCGCTGGTAGGCGCATCAACCCATCTGCAGAGGTATCGCCGGGCACACCGCCATTGATGATTTTCCAGCCGGTGTTGGCAGCCAGCAAGCTGGGATAGGCTTCCTCATCGCGAGCGCCGGTACCATAGGTCAGACTGTCGCCCAGAATCACGATGGTAGCGCCTGCGGGTAAGGGCGGGAATGAAGGCTGACGTTCACAGGCTGTCAGCAGCAGGCACAGGATAAGCAGAGTGATTCTCATCTTATTTCAAACTGCTCCAGGCCAGCGGGTCAAACGGCTGGCTTTGCTTGCGTAGCTCATAATACAGTCCTGCGCTTGGGTTGCCGCCGGTATTGCCCACTGCAGCAATGGTGTCGCCGCCTTTGACATGGTCTCCCAAACGTTTAAGCAAAGATTGGTTGTTGCCATACAGGCTCATGTAACCATCGCCATGATCAATAATCATCAGATTGCCAAATCCGCGCAGCCAGTCAGCAAATACGACCTGACCCTTGGCGACCGATTTGACTTCGCTGCCCTCGGCAGCACGGATAAACAGGCCTTTCCATGAAATACCCGTATCCTGGCGGGGCGTGCCGTAACGGTTGGTGACTTCACCCCGAACCGGTAAGCGCAACTTGCCGCGTAATGCCGCAAAATTACTGCCGTCATATTCGCTGCTGGGCAGCGTCTCGCTCTTGGCAACGGGTTTCTGGTCAGTAGGTTTGGGTGTTTTGGCCTGTTGTGCCTGTTTGCGTTTGGCTGCAGCCGCTGCCTGATCGCGGGCAATTTTTGCCAGCCGCTGCATGAGCTCAGTCAGGCGTTTTTCATCCCGCTGCAGTTTGCTGATTTCCTTGCTCTGTGCATTGATTTGGGCTGAGAGTTTTTTCAGCACCTTGCTGCGTTCAGCCTTCTGCTCCTGCAAGGCTTGTCGTTCCTGTTCCTGCGCTTTCTGCAAACTCTGAATTTCATCCAGTGTGTCTGCCGTTTTCTGGTTCAGTTGGGCAAGCTGCTTAAGATTAGATTGCATGTTTTCAATCAAGGTTGCACGTGCTTTGGCAACATGGCTGTTGTAATGCAATTCGCGCGCAATAGCATTGGGATCCTGCTGTTGAAGGATGATTTGCAGTTGACTGGCGTTACCATGCAGATACTGCTGGTAAAGTTGGGCCGAAAGTTGCTGCTGCTGCTCTTCCAGCTTCTGTGTCAGAGAGGATTGTTCTGTTTGCAGTGATTGCAGTGATTGTTCATTACGCTTTTTCTGCTGGGTCAGTTCATACAGTTTGCGATTGGCTTCGCTGATGGCCTTTTCACTGGCTTTCAGCCCATCAGCAGCATCCTGATGGGCTTCTTTGGAGCTGTCCAGCTCCTTTTTTAACGATTCGATTTTTTTGTGCAGCGCATTTAGCTCCGCCTTGGATTGCTCCATTTTGGTATTGGCTTGCGCATGGCCTGTGGTGAATGCCAGCAGCAAAAGAGCCTGCAAAAATCGATTCATCAGCAATCAAACTGTAGCAAAGGTTTTCCCGTCATTTCGGCTGGCTGTGGCAGCCCCATCATTTTTAGCAGGGTCGGGGCAATATCCGAGAGTGCACCTTCGCCAACCTTGGCAAGTTGCGCCTTGCGCCCAATGTAAAGGAATGGCACCAGATTGGTCGTATGCTGGGTATGTGGTTGATGGTTCACATTGTCCATCATCTGCTCCACATTGCCATGGTCAGCGGTAATGATGACTTCTCCCCCAATGCTTTGCATGGCGGCTACAACGCGGCCGATGCAGGTGTCTACTGCTTCTACAGCCTTAATGGAGGCCTCCAGAATACCGGAGTGGCCGACCATATCGCAGTTGGCATAGTTGCAGATAATGGCATGGTACTGTCGGCTCAGAATGGCCTCTTCCAGTTTGTCTGTGACTTCATGCGCGCTCATTTCTGGCTGCAGGTCATAGGTTGCAACTTGCGGTGAAGGCACTAGAATGCGGTCCTCGCCGTCAAACACCAGTTCTTCGCCGCCATTAAAGAAGAATGTGACATGCGGGTATTTTTCGGTTTCTGCAATGCGTAGCTGATTAAAGCCCTGGTTGGCGATATATTCACCAAAGGTGTTTTTCACTTCGAACGGCGCAAAAATGGGGATAGCCGCTTTTTCATTCTTGTCATGCATGGTGAGGGTGAAATAGCCAGCCAGTTTGCGCACATGGCGGCGATGAAACCCATCAAAATTCTCTGCCAATAGCGCATGGGTCAATTGGCGTGCGCGATCAGAACGGAAATTCATCTGCACAATCACATCGCCATCTTCCACATGCACTGGTTGCTCATTCTGGCCGGCAATCACTGTGGCTTTCACAAACTCGTCGTTTTCACCACGAGCATAGGCGGCCTGCAGGCCAGCCAGCGCCGTATCTGCGCGAAATTCGCTGATGCCTTCGGTAATCATGTCGTAAGCCGCTTCCACACGCGGCCAGCGTTTATCGCGATCCATCGCATAAAAACGACCACAGATGCTGACAATTTTGCCTGCACCCAGAGATTGCAACTTGGCTTCCAGTTTCTGCAGATAAGGTTGCGCACTCACGGGTGGCGTGTCGCGACCATCCAGGAAGGCATGTACATAGACTTTCTTAAGGCCACGATGTACGGCCATTTCCACCATCGCATGAATGTGGTCTTCATGGCTGTGTACGCCGCCATCGGACAACAGGCCAAAAATATGCAAGGCTTTATCCTCGGCTTTGAGTTGCTCAATAGCATTGACCAGCACAGGGAGTTCAAAGAATTCACCAGACTTGATGGATTGGTTGACGCGCTCAAAATCCTGATACACCACCCGGCCAGCACCAATGTTGAGGTGCCCGACTTCGGAATTGCCCATCTGGCCATCGGGGAGCCCGACATAATGCTCGGAAGCGTTGATCAGGGTGTGTGGATATTGGCTCCAGAGGCGATCCCAGTTGGGTTTTTTTGCCTGGGCAATGGCGTTGTCGGCGATCTCTTCGCGATAGCCAAAGCCATCTAGGATCAGGAGAATGACAGGGGTAACATTCATGGTGATAGTCTGCTAAATTCGATGAACGAAGTGATTGTATTATATCCTTTTCACAGGAATGACCGCGCAGATGTGCTTGAATTCAACGATTTTTGCGCAATATGGTCAATAATGTCGTATTCATTGTGTTTGTCTTTTCAAGAGGTGTGGTGTGACGTTTATTGTTGACAATGTTTTACTGATTGGCCTGGCCTTGGGTTCTGGCATCATGTTGTTGTGGCCAATGTTAAGCCGCACAGCGGGTGGCGTGGCAACTGTTTCACCCAATCAGGCGGTAATGCTGATCAATCGGCAGAATGCCATCGTGCTGGATGTGCGTGATGATGCCGAATTTGCTACCGGACACATCGCAGATGCCCGGCATATTCCACTGGCGCAACTGAAGGATAGAATCAAAGAACTGGAGAAATTCAAGGGCAAGCCCATGCTGGTGAATTGTCAGGGCGGCATTCGTTCTGCCAAGGCTTGCGATATTCTGCGCAAGCAAGAGTTTACCCAGCTGCATAATCTTGAAGGCGGTATGAACGCCTGGACGCAGGCCAAACTGCCTGTGGTGAAAGGTTAACCATCATGGCGAATGTGGTCATGTATACCTCGGCGTATTGCCCTTACTGCATGAATGCAGAGCGTTTGCTTGCCAGTAAAGGCGTTGCCGTCAACAAAATTCGAGTGGATCTTGAGCCGGAAGAGCGCATCATCATGATGGAACGCACAGGGCGACGCACGGTGCCGCAGATTTACATTGATGATCAGCATATCGGTGGATTCGATGAGCTGCGCGCGTTGGATCAGGCAGGTGGTTTGGATCCCTTGTTGGGCATCAATGCTGCATGAAACTAAGCGCATCAGTCCAGGTTTTCTAACCTAACATTTCAAATCGTCACGATAAAAAGTTAGAATGCTGGATTGCATAATGTTTTCGCAATTCGATTCAAATCAATTTAGCTAGCACTTTAAATCAACTAACCAGCACTTTTGGGTGCTCAAATAGGAAGTATCATGGCAGAAGAACAGAATCAGGCAGCAACACAGGATCAGCAACAGCAACCTGTTTTTGGTATTGAAAAAATCTACGTCAAGGATTTGTCGCTGGAAGTCCCCAATGCCCCGGAAGTGTTTTTGCAACGTGAAGCGCCACAAGTCAGTATTGAGTTGAGCAACAGTGCCAAAGCGTTGGAGGAGGGTCTGTTTGAAGTGGCCATTACTGTCACCGTCACTTCAAAGATTGAAGATAAAACCGTGTTTCTGGTAGAAGTTGCGCAAGCTGGTATTTTCCAGGTCAGCAATATTCCCAATGAAAACATGGAGCCGTTGCTGGCAATTACATGCCCGAACATTCTCTTCCCGTATGCGCGTGAAGCCGTGTCTGATCTGGTCGTGCGTGCAGGTTTCCCACCTGTGCTGTTAAACCCGATCAACTTTGAAGCGCTGTACATGCAGCAAAAGCAGCAAGCGCAACAACCAGTTGCTGGTGCAGAGAGTGCAACCACGCATTAATCAGCTGCTGCTGGCAGCCATCCTGTTGCTGATGCCATTGCTGGCATCAGCGCTGGATTACCGCTCTATTGGTCCCGGCAAGGCCGTGTTGTATGACGCCCCGTCAGCGCAGGCCAATAAGCTGTTTGTGATCTGGCCCGGCTATCCGGTGGAAATCATTGTCAACCTCGGTGATTGGGTCAAGGTGCGCGATAATCAGGGCAGCCTGAGTTGGGTCGAAGCCAAGAATCTCGTTGCCAAGCGCACGGTGATCGTAGTGCAGGATCGGGTCGAAATGCGTCAGACCGGCGATGTTTCCTCGCAGCTGATATCACGTCTGGAAAAAGATGTGGTGCTCGATTTTATGGAAACGGCTGCAGGCGGCTGGGTCAAGGTGCGTCATCGCGATGGCTTAATTGGCTTTGTGCCTGCCAATGCAGTCTGGGGTTTGTAGTTTTTTCTAGTGAGCTTTCATTGAAAAAAATCGCTGTTCTTGGTGCAGGCGCATGGGGTACGGCGCTGGCTATTCAGCAAAGTCATCGGCACCAGGTTGCGCTCTGGTCGCGTAATGCCGAACACGTTGCGCAAATGCAGCGTGATGGCTACAACAGCCATTATCTTGGCGATTACCGCTTTAATCCGCATCTTCAAGTTACGCATGACCTTGCCACTGCGCTGGAGGGTGCTGAACTCATTATTTCCGTGGTGCCAAGTGCTGCCTTCAGGCAAATGCTGGAAGATATCAAGCAGCTGGGATGTCGCACACCTTTAGTGTGGGCATCCAAGGGGCTTGAGCCAACATCCGCCAAGTTACCTTATGAAGTGGCACAAGAAACACTGGGCCATCAACAGCACTGGGGTGTGTTGTCCGGCCCCAGTTTTGCAGTAGAGCTTGCCCAAGGTCTGCCAACGGCAGTGACGGTGGCTGCTTCTGATGAAGATTTTGCGGCTGAAGCAGGCGCTTTGCTGCATGGTGGAAATTTACGTGTTTACACCAGCACTGACGTTATTGGTGTTTCTGTGGGCGGTGCAGTGAAAAACGTGATGGCGATTGCGGCGGGCATAAGTGATGGCATGAAATTCGGCAGTAATGCCCGAGCCGCGCTCATCACCCGAGGACTGGCCGAAATGACCCGTTTTGGCGTCGCATTGGGTGGTAGCAAAGAGACCTTTATGGGGCTCACAGGTGCAGGTGATCTGATCTTAACCTGCACTGGCGAATACTCACGTAACCGCGAGGTAGGTTTACGTCTTGCCAGTGGTCAGACACTGGCGCAAATTCTGCAACAACTGGGCCATGTTGCAGAAGGCGTGCATACCGCCAGAGAAGTCTACGCACGCGCGCAAGTGCTGGGTGTGGACATGCCCATTACCTGTGAAGTCAACCAGGTGCTGTCCCACGGCCAGTCACCACGACTAGCCGTAGAGAACTTGTTGGGCCGCGAGCAAAAAGCAGAGGCGGTCTAAGTCTAAGCCCAAGCTTTATTCAGGGGGCAGTTCACGCAGTCCCTCCCGGTTTTCCGGGTCACCAATCCACAACGGATGTCTGACAAATTCAGGGTTGATCAGGCTTTTGCTAGCGTCATAGCCATCATAAGTCAGCCCAGCTAAATCTGACCAGGTATGGATAAAGTGCGCCGTGCTGTAATGGCGTTCCAACTGGTCATTAAATTGACGCGGCGTTGCTGATTGCCATTCTGGCGAAGTCCATAATATGAATGGCACCGCGTACATGGCGAGGCTGGGCTTGCCTTCGTTTCTTCCCAGCATGTCATGCGGCGGGGTATCAAATACATCTTCACCATGGTCTGAGAGATAGACTAGTGCCGCTCGGTGATCAGTGTCATCCAGCGTATGGATAAGCGTTGAGATGACATGGTCGTTATACAGCACGGCATTGTCATAACTGTTGACCACGGTTTTTTCGACTTCTGATAGTTCGGCAGACAGATCCCTGCCATCACTGAATTGTGCGAATTCAGGTGGATAGCGATAGTCATATTTCATGTGTGTGCCCAGCAGATGAATGACGATAAACTTGCGTGGTGCATTGTCCTTCAGCACTTTTTCAAATGGTGCAAACACATTCCCATCATACTCACGTGAATTTTGCGCTCGGCTGTGGTTCATGTAGTACTGCTCATCCATCTGCTTTGAAAAATTGGTCAGCATGGTATTTCGCTTGCTGATGGTTTGCTGATTGGTGATCCAGTAAGTCTTATAGCCAGCATCTTTCATCATGTTCATCAGCGTAGGCTTGGTGAGATAGAGATCAGGGTTTTCCTGGTCGGCAAATGTCAGCACCTGATTCAATGCCTCAATGGTCATGGGTCTGGATGAGACAACATGTTTGAATACCGCCAGTTCTCCGTTCATGCGGTCAAGCTTTGGTGTGGTTTTTCGGGGGTAACCATATAGGCTCATGTGTTGACGATTGGTGGATTCACCTATTACCAATACCATGGTGGCAGGCAGATTCTTGAACTGGTCTTGGAGGTTTTTAAGGGGCTGCAAGCTGTTGTTCTGCGCCAGCAAGGCTTCCATGTTGGCAAGCTGTTTCTGGTATTGCAAGTAGCCTATGGCGAGTTGCCAGGGTTCTGCAGGCTCCATTCTGCGCTGCAGCTTATCAATAGCGCCATCCCATGAAGAATGCTTCACCAGCAGTTCTTTGCCCATGGGGTAAATAAACAAAAAGATTAGAATCAGGGTGGAGAAGGTCAGCGCCCATGTGGTAGATAGGTGCAACGGACGTATTCTGCGCCAAAGCAGGAAGGCAATCAGCGTGTGGCCGCCAAACAGCGGTAACATCCACCATTTGAAATATTGCGCAATGTATTCCGAGGATTCTGCGACATTGGATTCAAAAATCACAAAGAGGACACTTTGTGAGAATTCCTGACCATAGATGCAGAAATAGCCAAGGCTGATGAGCGACGTTGCTAATAGCACAAGGCCAATCAGGCCGGCAATCGCTTTGGTTCTCTGCGGAAACAGCATGATAGGAATCAGCCACAGCAGCGTCATGTAAATGGCCTGTCGCAGCCCTACAAAAATGGTGGCATTGTTAAGTTGCAAAAGCAGGTGGGTAACGCCTGAAAAATAGAAGAAAAATAGATAGATGTTGAGAATATTTGGAAGCCGACTGGCCTTATTGCGGGTGTCAAGCGTTGATGCTGTTGTCATGTTGTAATCTGTGCTCATCGTTATGCCATAAAAAAGGCCTGCTGTTGCAGGCCCGCCGGTTCCTGAAGCTGGCGCATTCTGGCGCAAGTTTCAAAATGTGACAATAGTATGACGTCAAGATTAATTCATGATTAAAAATTAAGGCGTTAGTGTGATGCAAAGTGATATTTTAGATGGCGCCTTCAAAGCCATTTTGACGCCAGGCTTCATACAGCAATACTGCGGCTGAGTTGGATAGGTTCAGACTGCGACTGTCAGGCATCATCGGGAGACGAAGCCGATGTTCAGGGGCAAAGCTTTCTCTGATGTCTTCCGGTAGACCCCGTGTTTCCGGGCCAAACACAAACACATCACCTGGTTGAAAACTGCAATGTGTGTAGCGCTGGCTGCCTTTGGTGGTGAGTGCGAACATTCGCCTGCCAGCAAAAGCAGATTTGCAGGCTTCCCAGTCTTCATGGACTTGCAGCGTGGCGTATTCGTGGTAATCCAGTCCTGCGCGCTTGAGTTGCTTGTCATCCAGAGAGAATCCAAGTGGTTTCACTAAATGCAGGCGAGTGCCGGAGTTGGCGCATAGGCGGATGATGTTGCCGGTATTGGGCGGGATTTCCGGCTGATAGAGCACAATATCAAACATGATTTACAAGGTACGGGCGACAACCCAACATTCTACATGGCTTGCGCCTGCGTTTTTCACAGTGTTAGCCAATTCATGCAGGCTTGCCCCTGTGGTGATCACATCATCCAGCAGCAAAATGCGTTCACCCTGTAATGGGGTGTCACACTCAAACGCGCCGCGCATGTTCTTGATGCGAGCCTTGAGTGGCAAGCTAGCCTGTGGCGGTGAAAATTTGATTCGTTTACAACTGGCAGTGTCCAGTGGCACCTTGAGTCTTTTTGAGATCAGTCGTGAGATCTCAACAGACTGATTGAAGCCCCGGTCAGCCAGACGTTTTGGATGGAGTGGCATGGGAATGATGCGATCAAACAGTGCATGCGCCACCATGGCATCTTGATTGCAGAATGCATCAGCCATCAAGTTGCTAAAAGTGTTGGCGAGCCTCAACTGCTGCTGATACTTATAACGCTGTAACATGGCGTCCAGCGGATAATGATATTGAAACAGTGCACGTGTGCGATCAAATGCAGGCGGTGATTTCAGGCAGTCACCACAAAGATAACCACCTTGCGATGGCAGGGCGCATTGTGGACACGTTTCAGCATCGTGCCATGGCAAGTCTTGCAGGCAGGATGGGCAGAGCGCGAGATCACCACCGTTGCCCTCTGCACAGAGCATGCACACCTGCGGAAATAACAACTGATTAAAAAATAATCTAAAGTTAATCAATTTTGGCTAATTTACTTAACAATATATAATCACGGGCAAAGGAAACCATGATGGCCACCAAAACCGTTACTGCAAAAGAGCAAATGCGCGCAGCGCAGCGCTTTACGTTTTTCTCGATCATTGCCGTACTGCTGATGCCCGCGGTGATTCCCATGCTGTTATGGCTTGCAGCTTCCATATTTGTCTATGCGGCAGCGGCATGTCACCCCAATCCCAAGGTATGTGATTTTGTAAAATATTCCGCCTATCGATTCTACGGCATCATCGGCGCTTTGGTGGTGGTTCTGAATTTTAGTCCGCAAATGATCAAGGCGCTTGGCCATTGGAGCTATCTGGTCGGCTTGATCTGGATCATTTGTCTGCTCATTGTGGTGCCATTAGGTATACGCGATCTCATGCGTGCCAAGCGTGAGCCATGGCAGGATATGCAAATTGAAGTTGAAGATGATTAAACTGGAGTCCTTATGTTAGAAGCTACCGTTGATACCTCAGCACTTTCTCGTGGCAAGCCACCTGTCGAGCAAACGCCACAACGGTGGACGGTGGAAGCGATTGTTGCCCTGTTTGAACTTCCATTCAGTGATCTGATTCATCGTGCTCAAACCGTGCATCGTGAACATTTTGATCCCAATGCGGTGCAGGTGAGTACCTTGCTTTCGATCAAAACCGGTGGCTGTTCTGAAGATTGTGGCTATTGCCCGCAGTCGGCGCGCTATCACACTGATGTGGAAAATCAGGATTTGATGCAGCTTGAAGATGTGCTGGCAGCAGCCAAGGCTGCAAAGGAAAGTGGCGCGAGTCGTTTCTGCATGGGCGCGGCCTGGCGTGGCCCTAAACAGCGTGATCTGGAGCCGGTATTGAAAATGGTACAGGAAGTGAAAGCGCTGGGGCTGGAAACCTGCGCGACACTTGGCATGTTGAAAGAAGGGCAAGCCGAGCAACTCAAAGACGCGGGCCTCGATTATTACAACCACAATCTGGATACTGCCCCTGAGTTTTATGGTGATGTCATTTCGACCCGTACTTATCAAGACCGGCTAGAGACACTTGAGCGCGTCCGTGATGCTGATATTAATGTCTGCTGTGGCGGTATTATCGGCATGGGAGAATCGCGCAACCAACGTGCCGGCTTGCTGGCACAATTAGCCAATATGGAACGCCCACCGGAAAGCGTGCCGATCAATCTACTGACGCAGGTGGAAGGCACTCCAATGCATGGTGTTGAGGAACTGGATCCATTTGAGTTTGTGCGTACTATCGCCGCTGCGCGCATTACCATGCCAGAGAGTTATGTGCGCCTCTCGGCAGGTCGCCAGAGCATGCATGAAGGCATACAGGCTTTGTGTTTTATCGCCGGGGCCAACTCCATTTTCTATGGTGAAAAGCTACTGACTACCGGTAATCCGGAAGCGGAAACCGATAAAAAGCTTTTCGAAAAGCTTGGTATCCATCCAGCCTGATGCTGCACAGTGGGGGAGACCTCCCCGCTGTGCTGATCAATACCTTCCATTTCACGACGCCGATGTCTGAATTTTCCAGTTTGCAGGCTGAGCTTGATGCACGTGCCAGCGATGGCTTGTTGCGTCAGCGTCGGCTGCTTGAGAGTCCGCAGGCCGCCCATATTTGTGTCGGTGGTCAGGATGTACTTTCTTTTTGCAGCAATGATTATCTGGGGTTGGCAAACCATCCATCACTGATTGCTGCGATGCAGCAGGCTGCCGGTGAGAGTGGCACTGGCAGTGGTGCTTCACATCTGATTACCGGCCACCATGCCAAGCATCAGGCGATGGAGCAGGCACTGGCCAACTTTGTTGGTATGCCTGCCGCTTTGTCTTTTTCAACCGGCTACATGGCCAATCTGGGTGTTGTGACAGCGCTCATGCGGCGTGGTGATGTGGTGTTTGCAGACCGTCTCAACCATGCTTCGCTCAATGATGCGGTGGTACTGTCACGCGCTGATTTTGAGCGCTACCGTCACAACGACATGCAACATCTTGCGCAGCTGTTACAGGCCAGCACAGCGCTTAGAAAGTTAGTACTTGCTGACGCTGTATTCAGCATGGATGGTGATCTGGCCCCAGTCCCAGAGCTGCTGGCACTCTGTGAACAGTATGACGCCTGGCTGATGCTGGATGATGCGCATGGTTTTGGTGTGCTGGGGCAGAATGGTCAGGGCGTGTTGCAGCATTTCAACGTGCAGTCTCCTCGCATCATCTATATGGCTACGCTAGGGAAGGCTGCCGGGGTTGCCGGTGCTTTTGTAGCGGCACAGCAGGTGGTCATTGATTATCTGATCCAGTTTGCCCGTACTTATGTCTATACCACGGCGACTCCCCCTGCTTTGGCTGGCGCAGTGCTGGCGGCACTCGAAGTGATTCGGGCAGATCATGCCCGTCGAGCGCATCTTGGAGACCTGATCACGGCGCTCAAGCGCGGTTTAGCGTCTGGGCTCAAGTCGGACAAGTGGTCATTGATGCCTTCGGAGACTGCCATTCAGCCTTTGCTGGTGGGGAGTAATGAGGAGGCTGTTTGGTTGAGTGAATATTTGCTCACACAGCATATTTTGGTGCCGGCCATTAGACCACCTACCGTCCCCAAAGGCACTGCAAGATTGCGAATTTCTCTTTCAGCTGACCATAGCCTGGCAGATGTGGAGCGATTGATTGCGGCCTTGCATGCCGCTGAACAGGAGTGTGCATGAGCAGTTATCTGCATATCGAGAATCATGGTTCCTATGAACAAACGCCGCAGCATCTGGTACTGGTGCACGGCTGGGGGATGCACGGCGGTGTGTGGTCGCCATTGCTTAAAAAGCTCTCGAAGCATTTTTATCTGCATGTGGTCGATTTGCCTGGCATGGGTCTTAGTCAGGCAATTGAACCGAGCAATCTTGAGGTGATCAGCCAGCGCGTGCTGGAAGCTTTGCCAGCGCGAGCTGACATCCTCGGCTGGTCATTGGGCGGGTTGGTCAGTATGCAACTTGCCATGATGCAGCCTGAACGTATCCGTCGTATGGTACTGGTGGGCAGCACGCCTTGTTTTGTGAACCGCGTTGAAGTGGGCATGGAGTCATGGCTGCATGGTGTGGAAGCTGAAGTGTTCAGCGATTTTGCTGCACAGATTACGGCAGATTATCAAACGACACTGATCAAGTTTCTGACCTTACAGTGTATGGGTGCACGTGATGCCCGCAGTACGGTCAAGCAGTTGCGAGCCAGCTTTACAGAGCGGCCAACCCCTACTGCCATGACCTTGAAAAGTGCGTTGCGGATGCTGCTGGAAAATGATTTTCGAAATGACATACATCAATTGAAAATACCCACGCTGCTGATACATGGTGATCGCGATACCTTGGCTCCTGTGCAGGCAGCGCACTGGATGGCAAGCCAGCTGCCTGCGGGATTCCTGCGCGTCATTGCTGGTGCATCGCATGCCCCATTTCTCTCGCATCAGGAGCAGTTTGCCGAGGCTTTGATGCAATTTTTGGAGCCAGTGACGGGAATGCAGTAATGGACGATATTTACCATATTGATAAAGCTCGGGTGCGCGCCTCGTTTGACCGGGCAGCTAGCACTTATGACAGCGCAGCGATCCTGCAGACTGAGGTGCGGCAACGGATGCTTGAGCGGCTTGATCTGGTCAAGATTGCACCAGCAAGTATTCTGGATGCCGGCTGCGGCACCGGGCAGGCCTGCCCCGCACTGAATAAACGCTATCCTCAAGCTCTGATTTTGGCATTGGATTTGGCCATGGGCATGCTGCAGCAGACGCAACGACAGCAGGGCTTGCTGCAACGGATTTTCAACGGCAGGCAAACCGGCATATGCGCGGATATTGAAGCACTCCCACTGGCTGACCAAAGCATGGGTTTGATCTGGTCCAACCTGGCGATTCAGTGGTGTAATGATCTTGATGCTGCTTTTGGCGAGGCACATCGAGTATTACGCCCCGAGGGCTTATTGATGTTCAGTACGTTTGGGCCGGATACCTTGAAAGAATTACGGCAAGCCACCGCCGCCGACCCTGATCATGTGCATGTTAGTCGCTTTATTGATATGCACGATATTGGCGATGCTTTGGTACGGGCGGGGTTTAGCGCCCCGGTGCTTGATGTGGAGCGGTTTGTGCTGACCTATGACGATGTGCTGGCCGTGATGCGAGACCTCAAAGCGATTGGTGCACATAATGCGGCAGATGGCCGTCCGCGTGGCCTGCTGGGCAAGGGGTTTCTGGAACGACTGACTGCGCATTATGAGCGTTTCAGGCAGGATGGAAAACTACCTGCCACCTATGAAGTGGTATACGGCCATGCCTGGCGGCCAGAAGCGAAGCCTGATCTGGGCGAGGGGGTGGCCCCGCTAGTGTTCAAGCCCAAGCGATAGCAATTTCAACATGCATGACCACTCTGAAATGATAAAACAGGCATATTTTGTCACCGGAACTGACACCGGCGTTGGCAAGACACGAGTATCCGCGGCACTCATCAGTGCATTCAAGGCACATGACCATCGTGTGCTCGGCATGAAGCCAATTGCCGCGGGAATGGTGCTGGTGGATGAAAAGTATCAGAATGAAGATGTCATCATGTTATCGGATGCAGCGAATGTGTCCGCACCTGCAGATCTGATCAACCCTTATTTGTTCGACCCGCCAATTGCGCCCCATATTGCGGCGGCGCAAGCCGGTGTTTCAATTTCATTAGAGACTATTCAGGCTGCTTTTATACAACTGCAATCGCTGGCTGAGGTGGTGATCGTCGAGGGTGCGGGTGGTTTTCTGGTGCCGCTGGATGATCAGCAGGATATGGGTGATCTGGCAAAGTGCCTGCAGCTTCCCATGATTCTCGTCGTAGGTATGCGGCTGGGTTGCCTCAATCATGCACTACTGACGGTAGAAGCTATCCAGTCACGCGGCTTGACGCTGGCGGGATGGGTGGCGAACCATATCGACCCCGACATGCTCTGCGTTGAAGAAAATCTGGCGAGTTTGCGGCAGCGCATACCAGCGCCTTGTCTTGGCGTGTTACCTTGGCAAGTAGAAGCGCAGCTGGATGCGGTTGCCAAACAGATCAAACTCCCTACCTTCCAGCCGCCTGTCTGACTATTCCCTAATTAGCAAGATTGGCTGATTCAATCACTACCCGGTAAAGCCGGGCCTGATCTGCAGATTGCAGTCTGACACCAGCCGCCACGTTGCCTTGCTGATTGGCGGCAATGTTATTAATGATCAAAGGTCTGCTTTGCTCAAGCGCCCTGCCGCTGTTGGGGTCATATCGCACCACGCGAACTTGCACGCGTGAGATCGCCACTGGCGTGGGGTTTTGTACGACGGCGAAAAGATTGCCGCGATTATCAACCTGGGCTGCTGTTCTGAGATACTTGCCTGGATTGGATGGCATATCCATACGTACCGCCTTTTCCATGGATGCCTTACCAATCTCTGAATTAGACCCGGCAGCCGTTGCATAGTGTTGCAAGGCAGTATTGCGGTCACCACGGCTTGCCGCAATTTCACCCAGAAAAAAGTGTCCGGGTGCTGTGGGCAGCATTTCATTACTTCGTTTGAAATAGGGTTCCGCCTCCGATTTTCGGCCGCTGTTATATAAGGCAATGCCGCTTTGAATATGCGGTTTGAAATAATCCGGCTGCATCTTGATGGCCTGCGCATAATATTTCAGCGCGTCATCATATTGTTTTTGTGACAGGGCAATGTCGCCCAGTAGCTCCTGAAATCTTGGCTCACGTGGCTCGCCCGCAATTGCTTTTTTTGCCAGCTCGCTGGCTTTGGCTGTATCCCCTTTGGAGAGCGCAGCAACGCCTTCGTCATAAGCCTTGTAGGCGGGCTGGGTGGCTTTCAGCTTGCCAACTTTTTGCGCATAGGTTTCCTTGCCCCATTCGCCGCCTGCGCCTATCTTTGCCAGAGTGGCTTTGTTTGCTTCAACCCGTGCCTGTGAGGGTGGGTGGCTGGCAAAAAGGCCTTCCAGAAAATTACTCTGACGACCCTCACTTAATCGTACAAAGGTCTCTTGCAGGCTGACGGCAGCAGCCGGGTCATATCCCGCTTTTTTCATGTAAAGCATGCCGTAGTAGTCAGATTCTGATTCTGCATCACGGCCATACTTGGAGGATATGAGTTGCGCGCCCAACTGCGAACCACCCACAATCAGGTTGCCATAGTTGCTGTTCTGCGCGCCAATGCCCACCGCCATGATGGCGCCCTGAAGTAATACGCCACGCTCCATGTTCTGTGCCCCATGACGGGCTGCCGAGTGGACGATTTCATGGCCCATGACAGCGGCCAACTCGGCTTCACTCTCCAGTTCATAGAGCAAGCCACGGTTAAAGGCGATTTTGCCTCCCGGCATTGCCCAGGCGTTGGGTACCGAGTTGTTCAGCACGACAAATTCATATGGTAGCTGGCGATCCGAGACAGCCGCCAAACGGTTGCCAATACTTTGCACATACGCAGTGAGTTCAGGGTCTACCACGTAATCGCCGCCCTGTGACTGGCGTGCCGGGGCATAGTTTTGTTGACCAATGTTGATTTCCTGCTGCTCGGAGACAAACTGAAACTCACGTTTTTTGGTTACCGGATTGGTGCCACAAGCAGACAAAAAGACGGTGGCGACCAAGCCAGCGATCAACAGACGGAAATGGGGCATCATGGTTTGATCCTTCAATCTGATATGCGCATATAACGCATCAGCGATAAAGCTGATGACACTGAATATAATCCAGCACGTTATCTGGTAACAGATAGCGAGGGCTCTGGCCACGGGCTAAATCGTTGCGAATATCCGTGGCTGATATATCCAGCGCATGTACTGTCTGTACCCAGATACTGCCAGCAGCATGAGCAGCCAGCACATCAGGGGAGATGGCACGGTGCGCAGATAAAAACGTGGCCAATTCTGTAGACAAGTGCTGGAGGACCACGGCCCCCGGTCTTTCAACCACCAACAGGTGACAATAAACAAGCAGCGATTCCCACTGATGCCAACTGCTCAAGCCCGCAAATGCATCACTGCCCAGCATCAGGCATAAAGCCACATCATTCCCCAAAGTCTCGCGTAGAGATATCAGGGTGTCTATCGTGTAGGAGGGGCCGTTACGCGATAATTCGCGCTCATCGACTAGAAATCTTGGGTTGCCTTGCGTTGCCAGTTTTACCATGGCGCTGCGATGGGCTGCACTGCTGGCGGGTTGCGCACGATGCGGAGGCACGGCTGCGGGTATAAAGCGGATCGCCGTTAAACTGAGCGCATCTGCCAGTTGCTCGGCCATACGGAGATGGCCAAAATGAATCGGGTCAAATGTCCCACCTAGAATGCCGATCAGCGGCAGCTGGCCTCGATCAACTGCGGACTTCACCATTGCCGAGCACGATGTACTTGAGCGAAGTGAGGCCTTCCAGCCCAACCGGGCCACGTGCATGCAACTTGTCGGTTGAAATGCCAATTTCAGCGCCCAGGCCATATTCAAAGCCATCCGCAAAACGGGTGGAGGCGTTCACCATGACACTGCTGGAATCCACCTCGCGCAGGAACTGGCGTGCCTTGGTATAGTTTTCCGTCACAATGGCTTCGGTATGCTGCGATGAATAGTGGTTGATGTGGGCAATTGCCTCATCAATATCGTTTACCACCTTGCAACTGATGATCGCATCCAGATACTCGGTATAGTAGTCTTCATCCGTGGCAGCTTTTGCATGGTCGACCAGTTTGCGTGTTTCTTCGCAGCCGCGTATCTCAACATTTTTTTGGGTCAGCATATCAGCAAGCAGCGGAAGCGCAGTGCTGGCAATACTGCGCGCTACCAGCAGGGATTCAGCGGTATTGCAGGTACCCAGACGCTGGGTCTTGGCGTTTTCAAGAATACGGACAGCTTTATCGAGATCAGCCTCGTCATCCACATACACATGGCAATTGCCATCCAGATGCTTGATGACAGGGATGCGGGCATCATTGGAGATGCGCTCGATCAGGCCTTTGCCACCCCTGGGCACGATGACATCGACATATTGTTTCATGGTGATGAGTTCACCCACTGCAGCACGGTCTGTGGTTTCCACGACCTGTACTGCGCCGGCAGGCAGGTCAGCGGCTTGCAAGCCCTCATGCAAAATCGCGGCCAGTGCGCGGTTGCAGGCAATCGCCTCCGAACCACCGCGCAGAATGGCCGCGTTACCGGATTTGATGCATAGCCCGGCTGCATCAACCGTCACATTGGGACGTGCTTCATAAATAATGCCGATCACGCCGAGCGGCACCCGCATTTTGCCGACCTGAATCCCGGAAGGGCGATATTTGAAATCGGTCATTTCACCAATCGGGTCTGGCAATGCTGCAATCTGCTCAAGGCCTTCGGCCATGGTGGCGATGGATTTTTCTGAAAGTGTCAGGCGATCCAGCATCGCAGGTTCCAGACCATTGGCGCGCGCATTTTCCAGATCAACCTGATTGGCTGCGATTAACGCGGCTTTCTCGCGACGAATGGCGGCGGCAATGGTGGTCAAAGCCAGATTTTTGGTATTGGTGGAGGCCTTGGCCATCGCGCGTGAAGCTTCACGCGCGGCAACGCCTAACCCTTCCATGTAGTGTTTGATGTTGTTCATCGGTGTTTGATTGTCTATTCCAGAATCCATTGTACTGACCTAAGGAAGCCCTGAAGCGTGTGATGCAAAAAATTAGCGCGTGCGCTTACGCGTTACCTTGGCAAGCCCGAAGCACAGTCGGGAAATCTCCAGCCATGCATCGCCCTTGAGCAATCCCTTTGCCGTTTGATCAATTTCTGCCAGTTTATGTAGTGTGGCGTGTAATTGCTTCAAACTCAACCGCGCGAGTGCAGCCCTGAATAATGCTTCCTGATTGTAACGGACTTTGACCTGTTTCATGGCGTTGGGTTGCGATTCTCCGCGCGCTTCCAACTGCTTGATCCTGACCAGCGGCCTGAGTACCCACATCAAGGGGTTCATCACTGCCACTGGCTGAGCACCCTCGTCCTGCAAGCCCTGCAGAATGCGTGCCGTGCGTTCTGCGTCGCCAGCGAGCACGGCTTCCCCGAGTTGGAACGCATCATAGCGAGATACATTCAGCACCGCGGCCCGCACATCATCAGGCGATAATGTTCCAGCAGGATAGAGTAATCCGAGCTTTTGAATTTCCTGATGCGCAGCCAGCAAATTACCTTCAACCTGATGCGCAATAAATTCAAGCGTTTCAGGTGTGGTTTGCTGTTGTTGTTGCGCCAGCCGATGGGCGATCCATTTGGGTAGCTGCGCGGCGGGGACTTCTTCAAGCACCAGTAGCACGCAAGCTTGCTCCAATGATTGATACCAGCTACTTTTCTGATCGCGCCAATCAATCTTGGGCAGGATAATCACCACGACAGTGTCTGCCAGTGCTTGCTCGGCCAGCGATTGTAAAACCTTGCTACCTTCAACCCCCGGCTTACCATTTGGAATACTGATCTCCAGGATGCGCAGCGATGCAAACAGGGAGCTGGATTGACCAAACGCGGTGACTTGCTGCCAATTGAAATAGCGGTCTACGGTCAGGCTGGTACGCTCATCATAGCCTTTTGCGCGTGCGGCTTGTCGAATGGCATCAAGTGACTCACGCTGGGCTAGAGGCTCATCCCCAGTGAGGACATAACAGGGTTTCAGGCCTTGTGAAAGGTGTTTCTGTAGTTGTTGGGGTGGGAGTCGCATTCCCGGAATCAGCTAAGACGCTTGGGTTTCTGCACAACCAGCAAGCGCATGATCTCTCGCACGGTGTCTGAGCGCATGTCTTCGTAGAGGAGCTCCAGTTCAAACTGCTTCGCCAGAATCTGCGCATCGTCATAGGAGAACTCTCTGCGGCCTTCAATGGTTTGGACTTCGCCCCAGGTTTCGGCGCCCTGGCCCCGCATTCTGAAATTTACACGGTAAACGAGTTCGAATTCTCGGACCAGACCGCCACCACTCAAGGAAAGAATGTTTTGTTCGCGTTCTTCACTCAGCATGTCGATCAACAAGTCCGCTTTTGTGGGGTCAGCTACGACTTCAACCCCGTTGATTTTCAGTGATTTTTTTAGATCCTTGTTCACTGTCAGGTTGGCGCCTTGTAAATGCAGGGTGTCGAATGCCAGATCCGCGGTTCCGCGCAGCTCAAACCCGCAAGCCGCCAGTAGAAGGCTTGCGCTGAGTGCAAGGTAAAGCGACAGTCGTGACCACTTCATGGGCTTATCCTACAACGATGTTCACAAGTTTGTTGGGCACCACAATGATTTTGCGCACCTGAACACCTTCCAGATATTTCTGAATAGCGGGGTGCGCTACAGCCATTGATTCTATCGCAGATTTCTCTGCCGTGCGGGCAACCGTCATATTGCCGCGTAGCTTGCCGTTCACTTGAATCACCAGTTCGATCTCGTCCTGTACCAGCGCCGACTCTTCCGGCTGTGGCCAGCTGGCGGCAAGGATATCCTCGCCATAGCCCAGCTCTTTCCAAAGTGTCTGCGTGATATGCGGTGCAATCGGCGATAAGAGGCGTAATAGGATGGAGAAACCTTCCTGCGCCACTGTCTGCCAATCAGACTCCTGATCTTTTTGCAGTTTTTCCAACGCATTCAGCATTTTCATGGTGGCAGAGGCCACGGTATTGAACTGCTGACGGTCAAGATCGTAATTGGCCTGCTTGAGCGTGGCGTGTATCTCACGGCGCGCATTGGCAAGATTGCCGCTGAGTTTTGCAGGTATTGCTTTTTTTGCTTCAGACGATAAGGTAAAACCGAAATTCCAGACGCGCTTAAGGAAACGGTGCGAGCCTTCTACGCCGCTGTCTGACCACTCCAATGTCTGCTCTGGTGGTGCCGCAAACATCATGAATAAACGTGCAGTATCGGCACCGTATTGCTCAATCAGCGATTGCGGGTCGACGCCATTGCGTTTGGACTTGGACATGGTGCCCATGCCCTGAAAATCGACGGGCTGGCCATCTTTGAGGGCTTTGGCGCCTGTGATTTTGCCGTGCTCGTCATGGGCAAGTTCGACTTCTTCTGGCGAGAAATACTCAATCCCGCCTTTGTCGGTTCTTCTGGAGAAAATATGATTCAGCACCATGCCTTGTGTGAGCAGGTTGGCGAAGGGCTCGTCATAATTTACGAGGCCTACATCGCGCATCACTTTACTCCAAAAACGCGAGTAAAGCAGATGCAGAATGGCATGCTCAATGCCGCCGATGTATTGATCTACCGGCATCCAGTAATTGGTCTGTTCATCCACCATGCTTATATCGCTAAAGCCGCTCGCATAACGCGCGTAATACCAGCTGGAATCCACAAAGGTATCCATGGTATCGGTCTCGCGCTTGGCGGGTGCGCCGCATGTTGGGCATGTGCAGTTGATGAAGTCTTCACGTTTGTGCAGCGGGTTGCCGGAGCCGTCCGGCACGCAATCTTCTGGCAGCTTCACTGGGAGCTGCTCATCCGGCACCGGCACATCGCCGCAGTGATCGCAGTGAATAATGGGAATGGGACAGCCCCAGTAGCGTTGGCGCGAAATGCCCCAGTCACGCAGTCGCCAGTTGATCTGCTTGTCTCCGAGATTTTTAGCCTTGAGATCGGTGGCGATGGCATCGACGGCGGCTTCGTAGCCTAGGCCATCATATTGACCTGAGTTGACACAGAAGCCGCGAGACTTGTCGCCATACCATTCCTGCCAACCATCCAGCGAGAATGTTTCGCCTTCCATGCTGATACTTTGCTTGATAGCGAGCTTGTATTTCTTGGCAAATTCAAAATCGCGTTCATCATGTGCTGGCACGGCCATCACGGCGCCTTCACCATAGGTCATCAGCACATAATTGCCGACCCACACGGGCACCTGTTCCCCTGTCAGTGGGTGGGTCACGGTGAGGCCGGTGTCCATGCCTTCTTTTTCCATGGTGGCCATGTCCGCTTCCATCACCGAACCTTGTTTGCACTTTTCAACAAAAGCAGCAAGCGCAGGATTCGAGGCCGCAGCCAGTGTTGCTATTGGGTGCTCGGCAGCCACGGCGCAGAAGGTCACACCCATAATGGTGTCTGCACGTGTGGTGAACACCCACAGCTTGCCATCATCAATCAGCTGGCCAGAGGTGTCCTTGATGTCGTGCGTGAAGGCGAAACGCACACCCACGCTTTTACCAATCCAGTTGGCCTGCATGGTCTTAACTCGCTCGGGCCAACCCGGCAGTTTGTCGAGATCATCCAGCAGTTGTTGGGCGTAACCAGTGATGTTGAGGTAATAGCCGGGAATCTCACGCTTCTCGACCAATGCGCCGGTCCGCCACCCGCGACCATCAATCACCTGCTCATTGGCAAGCACGGTCTGGTCTACCGGATCCCAGTTCACCACCTGGGTTTTTTTGTAAGCGATGCCTTTTTCTAGCATGCGCAAGAATAACCACTGATTCCACTTATAGTATTCGGGTTGGCAGGTGGCGAGCTCGCGACTCCAGTCGATGGCAAACCCCAGGGACTTGAGCTGCTTTTTCATGTACGCAATGTTGTCGTAGGTCCATTGCGCGGGTGGCACCTTGTTCTGGATGGCAGCATTTTCTGCGGGCAAGCCGAAGGCATCCCAGCCCATGGGTTGCAGGACGTTGAAGCCTTTCATACGGTGATAACGGGACAGTACGTCGCCAATCGTATAGTTGCGCACATGCCCCATATGCAGCTTACCGCTGGGGTAGGGAAACATGGATAGGCAGTAGTATTTGGGTTTATTGCTATCAGGTTCGGCGCGGAAAGTTTGGTTCATTTCCCAATCTTGTTGCGCTTGTTGTTCAATTTCGCGGAAAGGGTATTGCTGTTGCATGCGGATAGGCGTTTTCTTGAATATTCAGATCACGCAATTATACCTTGAAGGTGGCCGCCATGCTGCGCATGCATGAGGTCAACGCATGGGAGTCAATCAGCCTGAAAAGGCAGCGCCTGTCGAGGTGTCTGGCAGCGTATGCTCAGGTTGCACGACAAAGGTGAATTTTTCTACCCCGGCACGCCTGATCTGGACCATCGCACGCGCTACCTCACGATAGGCAACGGCCTCGTCAGCAAGAATTTCCACCCGGAGTTGTCCATCGACATTATGTTGTCGCAGGGCTTGTTCCAGTGTTTCTGCTGGAATCACATGCTCGTTAAGCTTGAGCTCGCCATTGGCGGCAATGCTGACTCGCATATCGCTGACGGATTGGCTGGTTTCCGTGGGGGCTGTTTTTGGTAAACTGACGCTGATGACATTGGTCAGCAAGGGAATGCTGACAATAAATACCACGAGGATGGTAAAAATCACATCCACGAGAGGGGTCAGGTTGATCTCGCTGATGGTGTTGATATCGGTATCGCTGTCGTGATTGAGCATGATGTCAAACCTTGAACCCGGAACGAATGGCGATATGTTGCAAGCGTTCGCAGAACTTATCCATCTCAATGAGTGCTAACCTTATACGGCGAACAAAGAAATTATGACCCAGTAGTGCTGGTACAGCCACGATGATACCGACAGCGGTTGTGATCAATGCATCGCCTATGGGGCCGGCAACGACATCCAGACCCGCCGAGCTGAAACTGGAAATGCTTTTAAGCAGGTTCATGATGCTCCATACCGTGCCTAACAGACCGAGGATGGTGGAAACTGAACCGATGCTGGCTAATGCTGCGAGTCCGCTTTCCAGCCTCACTTGTATCGTGCGACGCTCCTGCATGAGCACGTGCCGTAACAGATTGCCGCGTTCTTGCGCGTCCAGACCCATTGCGTTCCCGGCGCTTTCCAATTCAAACAACATGGCTTTTGCCAATGTATTGAGGTTACCACGTGTTGCATTGACCAGTGGCGCAAGTTCGCCAGCTTCGCGGATTCTGGTGAAGTAACGCAAAAACTTCCGGTTTTCAGCACGCTGCCGGGTAAAACTAATGGCCTTGAACAGCAAGATGGCCCAGGTAATGGCCGAGAAGGCAGCAAGTATCCATAGAATGATGGGAATCACATAGGGCAAGGCAGGCATTTCAAACTCCATTTCTATTCGAGGTTTCTTTGTTCGTGATATCACTTAGGTTTCATCGCATTTTTTATTCAGATGACTCAAAAAAATCGATATGAGGGCGAAACCGCAGGTGTAGCTCACGCATGGTGTTGAATGATTCAGGGTTGCCTGGCACGGGTAAGGGCAGCGACTGCAGGATGGCACGTTCAATTGCCAGGTTGCAGCTGGCAACGCCACTGCTTTGAATCAGCCTTGGGCTCCCTTGTAACGTGCCATCTGGTTTGAGTTGAATGGCAAATATCGTTTCAGGCTTTGCTGAGCGGCATAGATCCCGGTTGACGTTTTCCCGGATTTTGGTCGCAATCATGGCGAGGTAGTTGGCAATTTCACTGGCGTCATGCATGGATGGGCCTGATATCCCAAAAGGGGATGCAAACGCTGAACCTGATGGTATATCTTCTTGTAAAAAAGCCTGCTGTAGTTGTCGCAAGCGTGTTTTGGAGATGGTCTTGCGCTGATCTGCTGCGGTGGGACGTATTGGTTCTGGCTTAGATTGGCTCAACGGCTCTGGAGGTAAAGTTGTCTCATTTGCAATCTCATCTTGAGCGGCAGTATCAATATCATCGCGCAGCACAATCTGGTCTTGTAAGGAGGCGGATTTGTCAGGCGCTATCAGGATTTGGACAGCGGCTTCCATCCGTATTGGCAGGGCAGCAGGGACTGCCGGTTCAGCGGTTAACCAAGCCACGATCAAATAGTGAAGCGCAAACGATACTAGCAGGGCAGTCATAAACTGCACCCTGTCGATCATGGTTGAGGAATATAGAATCAGCCGGATCGTATTTCTCCAGACATCATAATGAATAAGGCTGAGTATACCGCGCAGCTGGAAGATACGGCAGTCTTGGGTGAGCTTAAGTGTGAGGCAAACCGAGTCTCTTTCGATTGGCAAACCTGTCGTCGAGCAAAACAAAAAAGCATCCCGCAGGATGCTTTTTTGACTGACATGATGACAAAGACTTATTCGCCGATTTGCCAGAGCACCTCTTCAGCATTGCTGAGTGCGCCCGTCACTGCATCCACCTCGACTTCCAACAGCTTGCCGTCTGCCGTCTTGATGTCAAATTCATAGGCGATGCTGCCATCGGATTCAACTTCATATTCAATCTTCATGACTGCGCCTGGGTGCTTTGCCAATGCCGTTTTCAGTGCAGCGTCCAGGCTCACTTTGGCTTTTGAAGTGAACGCTGGGTCATCAGCAGCCACTTCACCTTCTGTTTCCAGAATCTTGCCGGTCTTGGCATCACATTCGACTTCCCATTGTTTGCCGTCATTGGCATCAATATCTAATTCATATTGCGCTTTGCCATCTTCCAATTCAGCACGCAACGAAGTGATTTTGCCTGGAAATTTTGCCAGTGCAGCAGCAACACATGTATCAATCGCAGCTTTGCCATGCTTATCTGCATGCGCAAGCGGTGATGTCAAAATCGTAGCCAAGGCTATGGCGAGCAGGGTTTTTTTCATACTAACTCCTAGGGGGACTAAAAAGACAATCTGAAGAAAGCATATTATATGCCAAAAGGCAATCAAGTTAAATATAAGTGATTGATTATTAATAATAATGGTTGCTTTCAGCCAAATCGATGTCGATTTGGTTAAAGGCAGCCATTTTTTTGGCTGGTAGATATATTTGTGGTATCGGAAAGGCGCTCATGAGGTGTTGGAGTGCCCGCATTAGGGGCGTGATCTTAGGAATGGAGAGTGTTTGAAATTTGATTGCAGGTGAAACGTTAATGCTTACGGCGTAGTAGGCAACAAAAAAGCCCTTTCGGGCTTTTTTGTGATGCACTTGAACTCAGGAGCCATGCTGAGCGTACATTTACTCTCATGTCAGGGCATCAAAAACTTGTCGCTTGATCTCATCAACAGCCCCAATACCATTCACCTTGACATACTTTGGTGCTTTTTCGCTGCTGCTGGCCCAATTGGAATAGTAGTCTACCAATGGCTTGGTCTGGCTATGATAGACCTCCAGCCGCTTCATCACGGTCTCTTCCTTGTCATCTTCACGCTGTACCAGGTCTTCTCCAGTGAGGTCATCCTTGCCCGCTACTTTAGGTGGATTAAACACGACATGATATGTGCGCCCTGATGCCAGATGCATGCGGCGACCACTCATGCGCTTGATGATTTCAGCATCAGGCACGTCAATTTCCACCACATAATCAATATCCACACCGGCGTCCTTCATGGCTTCGGCTTGTGGAATAGTGCGTGGAAACCCGTCAAACAAAAATCCATCCTTGCAGTCAACATCCTGAATACGTTCTTTGATCATGCCAATAATGACTTCATCAGGAACCAAGCCACCGGCATCCATAAATTTTTTCGCTTCGAGGCCCAGTGGAGTGCCCGCCTTGACAGCTGCACGCAGCATATCGCCGGTCGAGATTTGTGGAATATTGAATTTTTCTTTGATAAACGTAGCTTGCGTACCCTTGCCTGCGCCGGGTGCGCCTAAAAGTATCAGTCTCATTAATGCGATCTCCTCCCAGAAGCCGCAATTATATCAGGGCAGATGTCAGAATCAGAGGTTTTCGGCAGAACCAGTTTTGTGCAAGTAGTTTGCGATGGCAACAAATTGCGCCAGGCTGAGATTTTCTGCCCGAAGTTTCGAGTCGATGTTCAGCGCATCAAAACCGGCATCGTCCAGTAATCCTTTGAGCGTGTTGCGCAGGGTTTTTCGGCGCTGACCAAATGCAGCTTGTACCACACTGGCGAACAGCGTTTCGCTGTCTGCCGGATAGGGTAATTGCGCATGCGGTGTTGCCCGAACAAATGCCGACTCTACTTTGGGTGGTGGGTCAAATGCCTCTGGCGGGACAGTAATCAGGTGTTCCAGCTGCAAACGATACTGCAGCATCACCGACAAGCGCCCGTAAGCAGGCGTTGATGGCGCAGCCACCATGCGCTCCACGACCTCCTTTTGAAGCATGAAATGCATATCTGTAATGCAATGGGCGTGATCCAGCAGATGAAACAGGATTGGTGTCGAGATGTTGTAGGGCAAATTGCCAACCACCCGTACTTTATCGCCCAAGGAAGAAAAATCGAATTTTAGTGCATCAATATGATGAATCGTGATGCGCTCTGCTGGATACTGACGATGCATCCAGGCCACAATGTCGCGATCAAGCTCGACCACATGCAAATGCTTCAGGCGTCCCAGCAGTGGTTGGGTCAGTGCACCAAGGCCAGGCCCGATTTCTATCATGAGGTCATCTTCATCCGGCTGTATGGCTGATAACAGGTCATGAATGATGGCTTGGTCGGTCAGAAAATTCTGACCAAAATGTTTTTTCGGGATATGTTTCATCAAGTGGGTGCGCGATGATTTTTCTTATGACAGAGCTCTATTGCCAATTGGATAGCAGCAAGCAAGCTGCCAATCGACGCCTTTCCGGTACCGGCAAGGTCAAGGGCGGTTCCGTGATCTACTGAGGTCCGTATGAAAGGCAGGCCCAGCGTGATATTCACGCCCTCGCCAAAGCTTGCGTACTTGAGTACTGGCAGGCCTTGATCATGAAACATCGCCAGCACGGCATCTGCATTGTCCAGATGTCGCGGTGTAAACAAGGTGTCAGCGGGTAAGGGCCCAATTAATTGCATACCTGTTGCACGCAATTTATCCAGCACTGGTGTGATGACCTGAATTTCCTGCATTCCAAGATGACCACCTTCTCCAGCATGTGGGTTCAGGCCGGCCACGAGTATGCGGGGGCGGGTAATGCCAAACTGATGTATCAGCTCGGTATGGAGAATGCGCAGGGTGGTTTCCAGGCCATCTTGTGTGATGTCATCACTGACAGCTTCTAGAGGGATATGTGTAGTGGCAAGGGCAACGCGCATACCACCTCCGACTAGCATCATCACCACCCGAGGTGTATGTGTACGGTCTGCAAGATATTCCGTATGACCGGTAAATGGAATTCCCGCATCATTGATGACGCCCTTGTGCAAGGGCGCAGTGACCATGGCATCAAACACGCCCTGCACGCAGCCTTCAATCGCAGTATCCAGACAAGCCAGTACATACGAACTGTTCGCGGGGTTTAGTTTGCCGGGCACCGAGGAATGGGCGATTGCCTGGTGCAGTACATGCAGATGGCCATCGCCCCGGTGCTCACTTAGCTCAAGTGAGCGTTTGATGGGAATACCAAGCGTTTTTGCGCGATCTGCAATCAGATCAAAATCCGCGATGATGCTTATGGCAGCCGGTAGTGGGTGCTGCGCCAGCATGACGCAGAGGTCTGGGCCAATGCCTGCCGGTTCACCAGCGGTAATGGCAACATGTGGAAGGTGCTGGCCGACGGACACTCAGTATTTATCTTCCAGATGCAGTTCAACATAGGCGCGGTCACGTAACTCACGTACCCAGTCGATATAGGCCTCTTCAGCCTTGCGAGACTTGATTTCCTGACGCGCCTTGAATCGAGCAGCTTCCTGTGTCATATCCTGCTTGCGGCGCTCCAGTACCTGAATGATATGAAAACCAAAGGGGGTGCGAACCGGGTCGCTGATTTCATTCGGCGCCAGTTGATTCATGGCTTGTTCAAATGGTGGGACGGTGTCACCCGGGTTCACCCAGCCAAGATCTCCACCACCATTGGCAGACGCGTCTTCAGAATATTGACGGGCCAGATCGGCAAAACTCTCTCCGTTATCTAACCTCTCCTTGATCATTTTCATGCGTTGCAGAGCATCGCTCTCCGACATGATTTCACTAAGCTTGACCAGAATATGGCGCAGCTTGGTTTGCTCGACAACGAGCGGAGATGTTCCGCCTCGGCGATCATCCATCTTCAGAATGTGAAAGCCATTTGGGCTGCGCAGAATCGCTGAAACTTGCCCTGGTTGCATGGGCTTGAGGGCTTCGTTGAACAGGTCAGGGATTTGGGTTGCTGTTTTCCAGCCTAGCTTACCGCCTTCCAATGCGTTGGGGGCATCCGAGTAGCGTGCCGACACTTGGGAAAACTCTTCGCCAGCATTTAACCTGGCCAAGGCTTCCTCGGCTTTTTCACGCAGTTTTTGTAAATCTTCTGGTGCCGCATCTTCCGGGGTGCGAATCAGAATATGCGAGATCTCAAATTCATCCTGAATGTCGGTACGTGAAGATTGTGTGGTCAGGTAGTTGTCGATTTCTGCTTCGGTGATGTTGACTCGATTTTCGACTTCACGCTCACGCAGTCGGGCGATCAGGATTTCATTCCGTATGTCCTCGCGGAATTTTCGATAGCTGATCCCTTCCTCTTCCAGCGCCGCACGAAAGGCAGGGACATCCAGTTTGTTTTGCTCGGCAATCCGCTCAATGGTTTTATCAAGCTGGGTATCGTCCACCTTGAGACCAGTTTGCGCTGCATACTGCAAGAGTAAACGGTCATTGATCAAGCGCTCGAGTATTTGTTTTTGCAGCACATCACGAGGTGGAATCGAGGTGCCTTGCTTTTCCAACTGGCTACGCACGGTTTGTATGCGATCCAACAACTCGTTTTCGGTAATGACAACCTGATCGACCACGGCAATGATCCGATCAATCTTGCTGATTTCACCCTCCTCAGCGCGAGTCAGGATGGCGGCTGAGAATAAGGTCAGGCCGAGAAAATAGCAGATCAACTTCATCAAAAAGTTACTCATATGGTTTCTGGTTGGTATTTGCGATCATCCCACTGGTGGTGTAGCCGGGAATGCCGCGCTCCAGTAATGAAAGCGGGTTAGAGCCAATTGAAGCGAGTCCACCGAGTTCCAATTGGAAGAATAACGCATAGTTGGCATCGGCGTTGACTGTAGATACACGTTGCAATACGGTACGCGCCTGCCAGCAACCTGCGTTGTATTCTACACCCGCCAGACTCTCAATAATGCGATTTTCCAGAATCGAGTAGTTCATCCGACCCATGGTATACCAGCCGCCACCAAGCGGCCATTGCCCCGAGGCGTTGAATTGTTCCAGCCGATCTTCAAAATAACGATAGCCCAAATTAAGTGTCTTTCCAGGCTCCGGGTTATAGCGTGTGCCCAGATTGCCACGCACGGTGGTCGAACGGTCAGTATTGTATTGCCAGAAGGCATCAATATTCCAGTCGTTATTCAAACGCAGCGTGGCGGCGGCAATGGTGTCGGAGGTGTTGTTGTCACGCGGGTCGAAACCTGGCAGCGTTACGCGTTGGTCAGAAAAATAAAAGCGTTGGCCGACGGTGGCGGCAAGCCTTTGAATCCCGGTATTGGAGTCAATCAGCCGCGTACTGATCGCGGCGGTCAACTGGTTTGCGTCATTGATGCGGTCATTGCCAATGAACTGATTCTCCAGAAACAGCGTGGCCATGTTAAGGTCAGCTTCAGCCGTATCAAAAATCGGAAACATGGACTGATCACGGTAAGGGATGTAGACGTAAAACAACCTGGGTTCCAGCGTCTGCGTATAGCGATTGTTCACAACCCGCATCTCGCGATCGAAGTAGAGCCCGGTATCCAGGCTGAAAATCGGCAAGGTTCGACTGTCAGATCGGTACTCCCCCAGTGTGCCATTCAGGTTAAAGGACTCGTTGTCCAAGCCATAACGCGTATGATGAATGCCGAATTTTGGGGTGAAGAATCCGTATGGACGCTCAAATGGCATGCTGATGCTGGGGTAGGCGGTAAAACGTGTACCAGTGACGCCGGTGATGAGTAGGCCGCCATCCTGTGTGATTCGACGTGCAGGCTCTGTGGGGTCACGGTCAAAGTTCACCCATTGCGTATACAAATCTGCATTGATCATGTCCCATTCCTTGTTGCCACGCAGCGTGAGTTGCGGTAAACGCTCATAGGGGAAGGAGAAGTTATCCAGCGTTTGATATTTCTGCACCAGCCCATTGAATTGCCAGACATCATCGGCGTAGTTCACATAGCCTTGTTGTGGCAAATTCACCCGGCTGGTGACGGTAATGCGTGTGGATAGTTCTGAAAAATACTCATCATCCGAGACTTTTTCGTAACGGTAACCTGCTGACCATCCATTGCCGATGTTGTGATCATGTTGCAAATTAATAAAATAGCGACTTTCACCGGTCTGATTATCCGAGGGCAGATATTCGGCATTGACCAGGCCACCGTAGCTTTCATCCAGATAACGGAATTCACCCTGCAATTGCGTGCCTCGCTTGCTAAGGAATCGGGTGCCAAGCGTGGCATCCATGTTAGGGGCAATATTCCAATAAAAAGGCAGTAATACTTCAAAGCCGCTGCGGCTGGTGGTGCCGACGGTGGGTGATAAAAAGCCGGTTTTACGTTGGTTCAGGAATGAAAAGTTGAGCCAAGGGGTGTACAGCAAAGGAATATCCATAAACTCCACCCGCGCATTCCAGGCCGTTGCGGTCTTGGTGTAGTTATCAATTTCAAGTTCGCTGGCTTTAATGTACCAGTCATCCTGATCGACTTCGCACGTGGTAAAACGTGCAGATTCCAGTCGTTTCTTGTTTTCGCCTTCAAAAAATATGGTTTTAGCATCGCCACGCGAATTACCGGCTTGTGTCGACATTTGTGGTCTGCGGGTAGAGGTGTTGACGACATTCTGAGGTGACATGCCGCTGGAAGGGTCATTCATTAGCGAGCCAAGTTCGCGATTGTTGCGATCCAGGGCATCAGTGGCCTTGAACACGCCCAAACCTTCGAGTTGTGAAAACTCATTCTTGAGATTGAAGGACGGTTCTTTCATTTCGCCGACATTGTCATACAGTCGAAGCCGCATTTCCGGGCCCCAGATCTGCAAATCTTCAAACTCGATTCGGCTATTGCCAATGACGTACAGTTCATCATTCGGAATGTCGTATTCAATCCGGTCTCCGAATATTTTCTGATTTTCCTTGAATAGGGTGGCATTGCCTATGGCCTGCATTTTTCTGTCCATCATCACTTCCATCCGATCACCTTCAATGATGATGCTTTCGGTGTCTGGCAGGGTGGTGTCCATGATGAGTCCGCTCTGGCCCTTGTCCGCAAGTTGGCGGTCCAATCTCAGGGACTGCCTGATCGATTGGGTTGGATGGTCTGTAGTGGATTCGGTGGTTGTAGCCGAGGCTGATTCGCGCGGTTCTATCAGCTTGTCGAGCGAGAGTGATGGCCGCTCATCGTCAGCAATCAGTGATGATGCAGCTGTGCCGGGCGAAAAACTGTCTCCCATCTCCTGCTGCGCATCCATCGCATGAACAGCAGCAGTCGCCACCATGAACAGCGATGTGGCGAGCGCGATCAAATTGGATTTCAGCATTATTTTTCGGGGATGGGACATCAGACTTTTTTGTGAATGATAAAATCGCACAATTCGAGTTTTTAGGCAACGTAAAAATGCGTAGGTGTGCCAAGCCAAACCGCTTTAAATTCATACGCATTCAGCATTTCAGGACCCATTGAATGAACCGACAGGATGTACTTGCGCGCTGGCTGGACGCTGTTTTAGCGGGACAGCAGTATACACTGACTACCGCCTCTGCTGATGCCAGCTTTCGCCGATACTTCCGGCTGGAGTTGCAGGATCAGAGTTTGATTGCCATGGATGCGCCATCTCCACAGGAGGATTGCAGGCCCTTTGTGCATGCAGCCAAAGTGTTATTGGATGCAGGGTTGAATGTCCCGCGTGTACTTGCACAGGATATTGATCAAGGATTTCTGCTGCTGACTGATCTTGGCGATGTGACCTATTTGAGCCAATTGAATGATGAAACTGCCAATGCGCTGTATCACGATGCCAGCCAAGCTCTAATCAAACTTCAGTTGGCTACTCGGCCCGGCGTGTTCCCTGCCTATGATGCTAATTTGCTTACGCGTGAAATGCAGCTTTTCCCGGACTGGTATATCAAGTGCCATCTGGGCAAGTCACTGGATGATGGTCAGCAGAAAACATTGGATGGGATTTTTCAGTGCCTGAATCGCAATATTCTGGCGCAGGGGCAAGTCTTTGTGCATCGCGATTATCATTCGCGCAATTTGATGGTGTGTCGCGATACTGAGCATTCAAATCCTGGTGTGCTCGATTTTCAGGATGCGGTGCATGGGGCGATTACCTATGACTTGGTATCCTTATTGAAAGATGCCTATATTCAATGGGATGAAGCACAGGTACTGGATTGGGTTATCCGCTACTGGGAGGCTGCACGAAAGTCTGGATTGCCGGTGCCCGAAGACTTTGCTGCTTTCTATCGCGATTTTGAATGGATGGGCGTGCAGCGACACATCAAGATACTGGGCATATTTGCGCGGCTATACCATAGGGATGGTAAGGATGGCTATTTGAAAGACATGCCTTTGGTCATGGACTATTTGCGCAAGGTGTGTCTGCGCTACAAGGAACTGCATCCTATGCTCAGGTTGCTCGATACGCTCGAGAATACAGCGCCCCAAGTCGGGTATACATTTTGAGCACGTTGTTGAACAAATGGATGGCAAGCCACAGATGAAAGCCATGATACTGGCCGCAGGCCGTGGAGAGCGGATGCGGCCGCTTACAGATCACACGCCGAAGCCCTTGTTGATGGTGGGGGACAAGCCGTTGATTGCATGGCACCTTGAGCGTCTGGCTGCTGCTGGCTTCAAGCAGGTGGTGATTAATCACGCACACCTTGGTCAGCAGATTGAAGATAAGCTGGGGAACGGCGAGCGCTGGGGCTTGTCCATCAGCTACTCCGCAGAACCTGTTGCGCTAGAAACTGCTGGCGGTATTGCCAACGCGTTGCCACTGTTGGGAGCAGCCCCGTTTTTGGTGGTCAACGGGGATATTTTTACGGATATCGATTTTGCGCACTTGCGTACTTGTGCTGACATGCAGGCGCTGGTGCACATGGTGCTGGTGAATAACCCGCTACAACATCCGAATGGCGATTTCTCGTGGGATGGTAGCCAGCTAGGTTTGGATGCGAGCGCGCAACGCTATACATTTTCTGGTGTTGCTGTTTACCACCCTGACATGTTTATCGGCATTGCTAAAGGTGCAGCCATGAAGTTGGCCCCACTTCTGCATCAGGCTATTCGCGATGGTCGTGCCAGTGCAGAGTATCATGCAGGGTTTTGGCATGACATAGGTACGCCAGAAAGACTGATGCAACTGGATGAACAACTGAAAGTACAAGATGTTTGAAGCCGCCCAATTTCGCCAGCGACGCGAAAACCTGATGCATCGCATGGAAGCAGGTATTGCCATTGTGCCAACAGCTCCTGAGGTGTTGCGCAATCGAGATAGTCATTATGCTTACCGATTCGATAGTTATTTTTATTATCTGACCGGGTTTGAAGAACCTGAGTCAGTGCTTGTCCTGATCGCCGGTAGCCAGCCACGCAGTATTCTGTTCTGCCGCGAAAAAGACATGGAACGTGAAATCTGGGATGGGTTTCGTTATGGTCCAACTGCAGCATTGAGCCGATTCGAGATGGACGAAACCTATCCGATCAGTGAACTGGATCAGCGACTGCCAGAGCTAATGGCCAATCAGCCTGCTCTTTTCCACGCATTGGGTGCGGATGCTGTCTGGGATCAACGTGTCACAGGCTGGCTGAATGCCGTCAAAGCCCAGGTGCGTAGTGGGGTCAGGGCGCCTGTTGTGTTGCAGGACATTCGTACTTATCTGGATGAAATGCGGCTCATCAAATCACCTTATGAGCTGGATATCATGCGCCATGCGGCCAAGATATCTACTGAAGCTCATCGGCAAGCCATGCAAAAATCCCGCCCCGGATTGCATGAATACGAAATTGAAGCGGAGTTGCTGCATACTTTTTACCGGCATGGCAGCCGAGCGCCTGCTTACGGGTCGATTGTGGCAGGTGGCGCGAATGCCTGCGTGCTGCACTACGTAGCTAACAATGCCTGCTTGAATGATGGTGATCTCTTGCTAATAGACGCTGGCTGTGAGATGTACGGATATGCAGCGGACATCACCCGTACGTTTCCTGTCAATGGCATGTTCAGTGGCCCCCAGCGTGACTTGTACGAACTTGTCCTCGCTGCACAAACTGCTGCGATTGCGCAGGTACGTCCGGGCAATCACTGGAACGCACCACATGAAGCGGCTCTGCAAGTATTGGTGCAAGGCTTTATTGACGTTGGCTTGTGTCAGGGTAGTGTCGATGCCGTGATGGAATCAGGCGACTACCGTCGTTTCTATATGCACCGTACCGGTCACTGGCTGGGGCTTGATGTGCATGATGCCGGTGAATACAAGACGCAGGATGGTGCCTGGCGCAATCTAGAGCCTGGCATGACCCTGACGGTGGAGCCCGGATGTTATGTCAGGCCAGGGGATGATGTGCCTGCACATTTCTGGAATATTGGCATTCGCATCGAGGATGATGTGCATGTCACCAATAACGGGTGTGAAGTCCTGACTGCAGCGGCGCCCAAAACGGTTGCCGACATTCAAGCCTGGATGCAGGCTGACACATGAGGACACCGGAGACATCGATCGTCATTATCGGTGGTGGTCCAGTCGGGGCGACGCTGGCACTGGCACTGCACCAAGCCGGGATCGCAGCCACTGTCCTTGAAGCTAGACCTCTATCTGCCTCACATCGGGACCAACGGGCGCTGGCGCTGTCATACGGTAGTCGGCGCATCCTTGAATCGCTAGGAGTATGGGATCGTCTTGCGCCAGAGGCCACTGCTATCAATACGATCCATATCTCACAGCGCGGCAGCTTTGGACGCACCTTGTTGAAGGCAGAAGAGCATGCGCAAGAAGCCTTGGGCTATGTGCTGGCCTATGGTGCACTTAGTCGCGCGTTGGATCATGCATTGGCAGAATCAACATCCATTCAAATCCTCCATGAAGCCGAGGTAACGGGCATCACACCATCCCCGACATCAGCCACTGTGCATTATCGTGTTGATGCACAAACATCCAGCCTGACGGCCTCACTGGCTGTGCTTGCGGATGGGGGGCGAAGTCTAGGCGAAATTCCTGGTTTTACCCGTCAAACCCGCGAGTATGGTCATGATGCACTGGTCACAAAAGTGCATGCAGAGCTGCCGCATGACCATATTGCCTATGAGCGTTTCACCCCTGAAGGTCCAGCTGCACTGCTGCCTAATGGCCAACATGATTTTTCATTGGTATGGACTGGAAAACGGGAAGCGATTGCGCAGGTCATGACGCTCGACGACCAGACTTTTCTGCAGGCATTGCACCAACATTTTGGAGATCGTGTCGGCGCATTTTTAAGTGTGGGTAAACGATTGAGTTTTCCACTGCGGCTATCACGATTGCAACCGGTAGCGCAGGATCATCTGGTTGTGGTTGGCAATGCCGCGCAAACCATGCATCCGGTGGCAGGGCAGGGCTTCAACGTCGGGTTAAGAGATGCATGGGAGTTGGCGGGTATGCTGGCTGATACGGCAGCGCCAGAGTGGGGTGATGCTGCGATGTTGCAGCAATACCGCGAAACCCGGCAAACCGATACGCATCGTGGACTCATTTTCACTGATTTTCTGGTGAATATATTCTCCAATGACCTGTTAGCCGTGTCTCCAATCCGAGCTGCGGGATTGGGCCTGTTGGATATTCTGAAGCCAGTCAAACGCCATCTGGTACGCAAAATGAGTTATGGGGCTCGAGGATAATCAGATGCAGCAAGCCTATGACATGGTGGTGATTGGTGGTGGTTTGGTCGGCGCTTCTTGTGCGTTAGCGTTGGCAAAAGCCGGGTATGAAGTGGCATTGATTGAATCCAGACCCCATCAGCCTCAGCCCCCTCATGATGAAAAAGATTGGGATAGTCGCATTTACGCACTAACCCCAGGGAGCGTGGCGTGGCTGCAGGATATTGGTGCCTGGCAGCATATGCCCGCATCCCGAGTGTGCGATATTACTGCCATGCAGATATCCGGTGATGCACCTGCAGGTGCGCTCAGATTCTCAGCAGAGGATGCATGTGCAAATAGGCTGGGCGTGATTGTTGAATCCAATACCTTGCAGACGGCATTGTGGACTGCAATCATGCAGGCTCCGATGACGTTGCTGGATCAACAAGCAACCAAAAGTCTCCAGATTAAAGATGGCGGTGTCACAGTCACCTTGTCAACGGGCGCAGCCTTGCGAACATCTTTGGTAGTCGGTGCAGATGGCGCAAGATCCTGGGTCAGAGCGCAGGCTGGTATTCCAGCACATACGCATGATTACGGACAGATGGGCGTGGTGGCCAATTTTGAAACCACGCTGCCACACCGTAATACCGCATGGCAGTGGTTTACTGGGGACAGTATTCTCGCTTGGTTGCCTTTGCCCGGTAACAGAATTTCAATGGTGTGGTCACTGACTGACGATGATGCTCAGAAATTCATGGAACTCGGTCCTAATCAGTTGTCAGAGCATGTGGAGGCCGCAGGTGGGAATGTGCTGGGCACCTTGAAATTGATCAATGCGCCACAAGCCTTCCCACTGTCTCAAATGACAGCTGCATCCATGACGGTGCCGGGCGTTGCCTTGGTGGGCGATGCCGCGCACTTGGTTCACCCCATGGCAGGCCAAGGTGTGAATCTTGGCTTTCGGGACGTGCAGGCTTTGTTGGAAGTGTTAGCGACCAAAAAGCCGATGCAAAGCTTTGGAGACGCTATGTTGTTGCGCGCCTATGAACGTGCCCGAAAATCGGATATTGTGGCAATGCAGGCCGTAACGCGAGGGTTGGCGTCCCTTTTTAGTATCAAGCATCCAATGGCTCGTGCTAGTCGAAATTGGGGCTTGTGCCAGACCAACCGACATCAATCGCTGAAAAAACTGCTCATGCATCAAGCCATGCGCTAGCATTGTTTGCTTATTTCACACACTTAAATACAACAGGAAACAGCTCTATGTGGAAAACTATCCTTGCGGTTCTCGCCTTGTCACTCACGCATACCGTTTATGCGGATGAGGCAAACCTCAAGAAAGCGATTGAAGCAGCTTATCCCAAGGTCAAGGTGGAAAAGATTACCAAGACCAATTATGGTGGTTTGTATGAGATCTTTCTGGATGGACAAATCGTTTACACCGATGAGAAATTTACCTTCCTGATTGCTGAAGGTCGATTAATTGAACCCAAAACTAAAAAAAATGTGACGGCTGAACGGTTGGAAGAACTGACGCGTGTGGATTTTTCCAAACTGCCTTTGGATCAGGCGATCAAGGTGGTCAAGGGTAATGGCAGCCGAAAGCTGGTGGTGTTTTCTGATCCAGATTGCCCTTACTGCAAGCGATTGGAGCAGAAAGAGCTCGCCAACATGACAGATGTGACGGTGTACACATTTCTATATCCTCTAGAGCAATTACACCCTGACGCGACTGCGAAATCCAAGGCCATCTGGTGTGCGCCGGATAGAGCCAAGGCCTGGATGGATTGGGTGCTGAATAATCAGTTGGTCAAGGGCGCTGGTACTTGTGAAACGCCTATCGAAAATCTAGCTACATTGGGTAAAAAGCTCGGCATTGCGAGTACGCCCACCCTGATATTTGCTGATGGGAAGCGTATTCTGGGTGCGTATCCAGCCAAGGAAATCGAAGAGGCCCTGAATAACGCCAGTAAGAAGTAAAAATAAACCGTAGCGCTGTCTAGACGACAGCGCCAAGTTTGAAGATCGGCAAGTACATGGCAATGACCAAGCCACCAATCAGTACGCCCAGCACCACCATGATGATTGGTTCCATTAAGCTGGACAAGCCTTCAACTGCATCATCCACTTCAGCTTCATAAAAATCCGCGACTTTTGACAACATGGAGTCAAGTGCACCAGATTCTTCACCAATCGCGGTCATTTGTAACACCATATTGGGGAAAACCTCTGCGTTTTGCATGGCAACGGTCAGGCTGGTACCAGTGCTGATTTCGCTCTGGATTTTTTTGGTGGCGTCAAAGTAAACGCGGTTGCCTGTGGCGCCAGCTACTGAGTCCAAAGCTTCAACCAGCGGGACGCCTGCAGCAAACATGGTGGAAAGCGTACGGGCAAAACGGGCAATGGTAGCGATGCGAATCAGATGCCCAAATACTGGCACTTTGAGTAGTAGACGATCCATAGTGGCCTGCATTTTTTCAGAGCGTTTCCAGGTGTATAAAAAGAACCATACGCCGCCGCCAATAGCCCCAAAAATAGCCCACCAGTAATCAACAAAAAAATCGGAAATACCCATAACGACCAAGGTTGGTGTCGGGAGGTCTGCACCAAAGCTGCTGAATAACTCTTTAAAAGCGGGAACCACAAAAATCATGATGACAGCAGTAATGACAAATGCTACGACAATAATTGAAATGGGGTAGAACAATGCAGATTTGATCTTGCTTTTAATCGCAAGAATTTTTTCTTTATACGTGGCCAGACGATCAAGTAGCGAATCCAATATCCCTGCTTGTTCACCTGCCCCAATAAGATTGCAGTATAAATTATCAAAGTACAGTGGGTACTTACGGAATGCTTGGCTCAGGCTACTACCCGTTTCCACATCGGTCTTGATGTCGCCGAGTAATTTTGAAACGGCCGGATTGCTGTGCCCTCGGCCCACAATATCAAAGGCCTGTAACAATGGGACGCCAGATTTCATCATGGTCGCCAGCTGGCGCGTGAATAAGGTAATGTCTTTGTCGGTAACTTTTTTCCCGGTTTTGAAACCGCTTTGTTTGCTGACCTTGATAACGTTAATGCCTTGACGGCGCAAACTGGCTTTAACAAAAGCTTCGCCAGAGGCCCGCATCTCTCCCTTGACGCGTTTGCCTTTTTTATCCGTGCCTTCCCATGCAAAGGTCACTTCTTTTGATGCGCTGGCAGCCATATGATTTCCTGTTTATTCGTTGGTCACGGCTTCGACTTCCTCAATGGAAGTCAAGCCTTGTTTGACTTTAAGTAAGCCGGACTGGCGCAAATCCTTAACACCTTCTGCGCGCGCCTGATCAGCAATGTCATGTGCGGTGCCGTTTTTCATGATAATGCGGCTGATGGTGTCAGTAATCGGCATCACCTGATAAATGCCGACACGACCTTTGTATCCACCGTTACACATTTCACAGCCACCTTCCTTAGGGCCGTATAGCTGCCAACTACCATCCAGATCCTCTTCAGTGAAGCCGACACCAAGCAAGGCCTCTTTGGGTACACTGAGTGGTACTTTACAGTTAGAGCACAGGCGCCGAGCCAGGCGCTGGGCTGTGATCAGGGTCACTGCAGAGGCAATATTAAATGGTGCTACGCCCATATTCATCAAGCGTGTCAGTGTGGATGGCGCATCATTGGTATGCAGGGTTGAAAGCACCATGTGACCGGTTGAGGCGGCCTTAATCGCCATATCTGCCGTTTCCAGGTCACGGATTTCCCCAATCATGATCACATCTGGATCTTGCCGCAGAAAAGATTTGAGTGCGGCAGCAAAGGTCAGGCCTTGTTTTTCGTTCACATTGACTTGATTGATGCCTGCCAATGGAATTTCAGCTGGATCCTCAGCTGTGGAAATATTGATTTCCGGACCATTCAGAATGTTCAGGCAGGTATAAAGCGATACCGTTTTACCTGAACCGGTCGGCCCCGTGACTAGCACCAACCCATAGGGGCGATGCACCGCGTTTAACAACGCCTCTTTCTGTTCTGGCTCGTACCCTAATGCTTCAATCCCCAGTTTGGCGCTCGAAGGGTCCAGAATCCGCATCACGATTTTTTCGCCATTGATCAATGGCAATGTGCTGACACGGAAGTCTATGGTCCTGGTTTTAGACAGCACGAGTTTCATCCGGCCATCCTGTGGGACGCGTTTTTCTGCGATATCAAGGTTAGAAATCACCTTGATTCGAGACGCCATTTTTTCCTTGATGGCTAGCGGAGGTTGTGCAATTTCACGCAGCACGCCATCAACCCGATAGCGGATGCGATAAAATTTTTCGTAGGGTTCGAAATGCAAGTCGGATGCCCCCATGTTAATGGCATCCAGCAGAATTTTTTGGATGTATTTGACGACTGGCGCATCATCAATTTCGAGTGTAGGCGCCTCGTCCTGTGCCTGATCATCACCTTCGGTATCAAGGTTGAAATCGTCATCAACAGAAATGGACTGCAAGCTGGTGTCATTAGCCTCTGTAATCTTGTCGATCCATTTTCCCAGTTTGTCATCTTCTACAATGACAGGAGACAAGGTCATCCCAGTCTGAAACTTGACATCATCCAGCACATGCAAATTGGTAGGGTCGGACAGTGCAACAAACATGGTATTGCCGCGGCCCTGCAAAGCCATGACATGGCTTGCCTGCATGAGTTTGACATCAATGGCTTTGGCTGGCAGATAGTCTGCATTCAGGGCGTCAAGATTGAAGATGGGAAAGCCAAATGCCCGGGAGGCGGACTCTGCGACTTGCAAAGCGCTGAGTTTTTTTGAGCTCACCAGATGTTTGACAAAGGGAACTTTCTGCGTACTTGCCGCACTCTGGATCGCGTTCGCCTCGTCTTCCGACAGCAGGCCTTCCTGAACGAGCATGCGGGCGAGACCGCCAAGTTTATTCGGTGAAATTGCTGTTGCCATCTGGGCTCAATTCCTGCTTTTATCTGATTATCAGGATGTTGTGTAATTTTCCTAATGTAGATAATGCACGTTGAGATTTTTTTTGTAAAGCCAAGTCTGGGGCGTGATTCTGCCTTTGTTTCTGGTTATGTGGTCAAATGATAAGAAAAACCCCTTGACTTATTTTAAAATCGCAAGTAAAAACGCGTTCAGGCGTTTGGATTCGAGGTCATCGTAGCCGGCACTACCGACTTAAGTTCTTGAAGTACAAACTTTTGGGGACGCCTCCCCTGGTTTTAGTAAGGAAGTTTTAAATGGCAACAGGTACCGTAAAGTGGTTCAATGACTCCAAAGGTTTTGGTTTCATTACCCCGGATGATGGTGGCGATGATTTGTTCGCACATTTTTCCGCAATTGTAGAGTCTGGCTACAAGAGTCTCAAAGAAGGTCAGCGTGTGACATTTGATGTCACCGAAGGCCCTAAAGGCAAGCAAGCCTCAAATATTCAGAAAGCCTGAGCCTCACCAGGATTCAGCAGACATTACTAAAACGGCCCGAGATAAGGGCCGTTTTATTTTGTCGTGCTAAGGAAGCCCTGAACAAGCTCCACATTGCCGCCACAACGGCTTTGCCCGATGGGATGCAAGAAAGGCGACGAAGTGAATGGTTGACACCCTTCACAAGACGTCTGACGCAGTAAGCCGCTAGCAAAATCTTGTCCCATGTGGGACTTGTTCAGGGCTTCTCTTGACGTTACATCAGTTGAATAATTTCATCTCCAAACTGAGAGGTGCTCACTTCGGTTGCGCCCTCCATCTGGGATGAGAAGTCATGCGTCACGCGTTTTGCCGCAATGGCTTTACCCACGCCCTGAATCACAAGATCAGCCGCTTCTGTCCATCCCATGTGGCGCAACATCATTTCCGCTGACAAAATCAATGAACTGGGATTGGCATTATTTTTGCCGGCAATTTTAGGGGCTGTGCCATGGGTTGCTTCAAACATGGCCGTGGTGTCAGATAGATTTGCACCAGGGGCAATGCCGATGCCGCCTACCTGCGCCGCGAGTGCATCGGACATGTAATCACCATTGAGGTTGAGCGTAGCAACAACATCATAATCCTGCGGGTGCAATAAAATTTCCTGTAGGAAAGCATCGGCGATGCAATCCTTGATCAGCATCCCATTCGGGAGTTTGCACCATGGGCCACCATCGATCTCGACCGCTCCAAACTCCTCCTTTGCAACTTCGTAGCCCCAGTTCTTGAAGCCGCCCTCGGTAAATTTCATGATATTGCCCTTGTGGGCAATCGTCACTGACTTACGATTATTATCAATTGCATACTGGATAGCTTTTCGCACCAAGCGCTTACTGCCTTCAATGGAAACAGGTTTGATCCCGATCGCAGAGGAATCTGGGAAGCGTATTTTTTTACGAACACCCATATCACTCAGAAAGCTGATCACTTTTTTGACTTCATCGCTATCGGCAGCCCATTCAATGCCCGCATAAATGTCTTCGGTGTTTTCACGGAAGATGACCATATCGGTTTTTTCCGGATGTTTTACTGGGCTTGGGACACCCTGAAAGTATTGCACAGGGCGGAGGCAGACATACAAATCCAATTCCTGACGCAGCGTGACATTCAGTGAGCGGATGCCACCACCGACTGGGGTGGTCAGCGGCCCCTTGATAGAGATCACATAATCCTTAACGGCATGCATGGTTTCATCTGGCAGCCAGGTGTTGTCACCATAGACTTGAGTGGCTTTTTCACCGGCATAGACTTCCATCCAGGAAATCGCGCGCTTTCCTCCATAGGCTTTATTGACGGCGGCATCAACGACCTTGATCATGGGAGGTGTAATGTCGATGCCGATGCCATCACCCTGAATAAATGGGATAATTGGACAGTCTGGAACGTTGAGAGAGAAGTCTTCGTTAATGGTAATTTTTTCGCCGACCTGCGGCACACGAATTTTTGTTGACATGTTTTACCTTGAAAATGCTGATTCTGTTTAACAAGCCGTATGGCGTCATCTGCCAGTTTAGTCCTCATGAGAAACACCCTACGCTCAAGGACTATATTCCGATTGCCGATGTATATGCAGCAGGACGTTTGGATACGGACAGTGAAGGATTACTTATTTTAACCGATGATGGGGCCTTACAGCATCATCTATCACACCCAAAACATAAAGAATTCAAGACTTATTGGGCGCAGGTAGAGGGGGTGCCGGAAGAATCGGATTTAAGGACGTTCAGAGCAGGTCTGGACCTGGGTGACTTTATCACCAGGCCGGCACAAGTTCGGCGTATATCCGAGCCTGAAGGTCTTTGGCCCAGAGATCCACCGATACGGGAACGTAAGGCTATTCCAACGTCCTGGCTGGAGATTCGGATACAAGAGGGCAAGAATCGACAAGTCCGCAGGATGACGGCGAAAATTGGATATCCGACTTTGCGCCTAATTCGTTATGCCATTGGTGACCACACGATAAATGGCTTGGCCTCTGGAGCCTGGAAGAAAATTTAATCAAATCATAATCAGATAATGAAAACACCATGAAACCGGTAGTCGTTTTTCGGCAGGCACTTGTTGAAGGTGCTGGGTATCTTGGAACCCTGCTTGATGAGAAGGGCATTCCTTGGCAGATGGTCAGGATTGATCAGGGTGAGCCTATTCCATCTTCTGTGTCCTCATATAGTGGCTTGGTCTTGATGGGTGGCCCAATGAGTGTCAATGATCACTTGCCCTGGATTCCCCCGTTGCTCTCGCTTATCCGAGCGTCCATTGCGCAGGATATTCCCGTGCTTGGGCACTGTCTGGGTGGTCAGCTCATGAGTAAGGCGCTTGGTGCGCGGGTATATCCCAATCCCGTAAAGGAAATTGGCTGGGGACTGACCGAGCCTAAAAGGACTCCAGAAGCGCAAGCATGGTTCGGTGCATCCAGTCTGGAGGTGTTTCACTGGCATGGTGAAACATTTGAACTGCCGGCTGGCGCAACGCATTTACTGTCTAGTCAGCACTGCGAAAATCAGGCCTATGTGATAGGTAAGCATCTGGCGATGCAGTGTCATATCGAGATGACTGAGGAAATGGTGAAAACCTGGTGCGCAGTTGGTGCAGATGAATTGGCTGATGCGCTTGGTAGTCCTGGTGTTCAACCACCGCATATCATGCAGCAAAATTTGCCTGCACGCATTCAGGCGCTCAATAGAGTTGCACGCCCGGTTTATGAAAGGTGGATTGCGGGGCTCAGGCGCTGAGTGTTTTGGTAGCGGGTGTTGGCTAAAGGGGAGTTGGATCAGCGGGATGTGATAAACTTCGCGCAGATCAATGAATGACATAAGAGATTTTTCATGTCCGGCAACACGATAGGTACGCTTTTTACGCTGACTTCTTTTGGCGAGTCGCATGGTCCCGGCATTGGGGGCATTGTCGATGGCTGCCCGCCAGGTATGGCGCTCAGTGCGGAAGATTTACAGGCCGAGTTGGATCGCCGTAAACCCGGGACATCACGCCATGTCACACAGCGTAAGGAGCCTGATACAGTCGAAATTCTTTCTGGCGTGTTTGAGGGTAAAACTACTGGCGCTCCCATCGGGTTTCTGATTCGCAATCAGGATCAGCGCAGTCAGGACTACGGCACGATTGCGGAAACCTTTCGTCCTGGCCATGCAGATTATGCCTACTGGCAAAAATATGGCATACGGGATTACCGGGGTGGTGGTCGGTCTAGTGCCAGAGAAACGGCAGTGCGTGTAGCGGCCGGCGCCATTGCAAAAAAATGGTTGCGTGAGCGCTATGGTGTGACCATTCGCGGTTACATGAGCCAGTTGGGTGAGATCGAAATTCCTTTCCAGACCTGGGATGCAGTTTCAGAAAATCCGTTTTTCTCCCCCAACCGTGACATTGTGCCTACCTTGGAGACCTACCTTGATAGCGTGCGTGCAGCACGTGATTCCGTCGGCGCCCGAATTTCAGTGGTCGCACAGGGCGTTCCTGTTGGTTGGGGTGAGCCAGTCTATGATCGTCTAGATGCAGAGATTGCATATGCCATGATGAGCATTAATGCCGTTAAGGGTGTGGAAGTAGGCGCGGGCTTTGCCAGCGTTGCGCAGATGGGCTCTGTGCACAGCGATGAAATGACACCACAAGGCTTTGCTTCCAATCATGCGGGTGGCGTGCTGGGTGGTATTTCAACGGGGCAAGACATTGAGGTGCACATTGCGCTCAAGCCGACATCCAGTATTCCCCAGCCAAGGCGTTCCATAGACAAGGCCGGTAACCCCGTGGAGATGCAGACCACAGGTCGGCATGACCCCTGCGTGGGTGTGCGAGCAACGCCCATTGCCGAAGCCATGCTGGCTTTGGTGCTGATGGACCATGCCTTGCGGCATCGTGCGCAATGTGCAGACGTGGTCTGCCACACGCCAAAAATTTGATGCCTAGGCAACGCTGAAACTTTAGCAGGCCGCCCATGCAGCGTTTTCCCTATTGGCGGCTTTCCTCGTTTTACTTTACCTACTACATGTTTGTCGGGGCGTTCGTTCCCTACTGGAGTCTTTACCTCAAATCCGTCGCGTTTTCTGCTGTTGAAATTGGTATTCTGCTTTCGCTGTTTCAGATCAGCCGTATTTTCTCCCCCAGTTTCTGGGGCTGGTTGGCGGACCGCAGCAATCGTCGCGTATTGTGGATCAAACTCACCGCCTTGTTTGGCTTGCTGGGGTATATCGGGGTCTTTTTCGGCACCAGCTTTATCTGGTTGTTTTTTGTGATGGCGGCGCTGAGTATATTTACCAGTTCTACGCTACCACTGGCTGAGGCCGTCACCATGGCCCATATAGAACCCGCCAACCAGCCTTATGGGCGTATCCGGGTCTGGGGTTCCATCGGTTTTATCGTGGCTGTCCTGGGTTTGGGCGTGTTACTCGATTACGCCCCCATTGCCAGCCTGCTCTGGTGTCTGTTATTGATTCAAGCCAGTCTTTTTCTATTGTCCTTCAAGATTCCTGAGCCGCATGTGCCCTCACATCACACCGACCATCTGCCGGTCATGAACATTGTGATGCGTCCTGAAGTTATGGCCTTGTTGATTGGCAGCTTTTTGATGGTCGGCGCCCATAGCGTTTACTATAGTTTCTACTCGATCTTTCTTGAAGCACGTGGGTATAGCAAAACCATGATCGGGCTGCTTTGGGCGATTGGTGTGATCTGTGAAATCATGATTTTTATGATCATGCCTAAACTCACCGCAAGATTTCGGCTCAAAGAAATATTGGTGATCAGCCTGATACTGGCTGTATTGCGGTTTGCCATGATAGGGGCGGGCACTGGTTCCATCGTGGTATTAATCCTTGCACAAACCTTGCATGCTGCGACTTTTGGCAGTTTTCATGCGGCTTGCGTGGCCATTGTGCATGAATACTTCCGCGGACGACATCAGGCCAAAGGACAGGCTATTTATAGCAGTGTCAGCTACGGATTGGGCGGAACCTTGGGAGGCATCACTGGAGGATACGCATTGCAGTATCTTGGCGGCGAAACAACCTTTATGCTGACTGCGATCTATCCCCTGATCGGCTTGTTCGTGGTTGCTATCTGGTTAAAGGTTCGTCATGATGCATAATTTACGGGAAGCCAGGCCATGAAAAAAGTTGCTGCAGTCATGTTGCTGATGTTGGGTGTAGGCTATGGATCCTTGGCCATGGCTGAGACGCAGGTGAATGTTGTCGGGCTTTTCAATGGCAAGGCGGTCTTGATGATCAATGGCGCCAAACCCAGAACACTCTCTGTCGGTCAAACTTGGGATGGTGTGAAACTGATTTCTTCGGATAGTGCGAGCGCCGTGATTGAAGTTGAAGGTAAGCGCCGTCAAGTCGCCATGGGGCAGGCGGTGTCTGTTGCCGGTGCCATCAGTTCTGGACCCCAGAGCGTTACGCTCTATGCTAACTCATCCGGACATCATCAGACGGATGGTCAACTCAATGGTGCCTCGGTCAAATTTCTGGTGGATACCGGTGCGACTTCAGTGGCCATGAATAGTAGCGATGCCAAAAAGGCGGGCATTGATTACAAAAAGGGGGAGAGCATTCCCCTGCAAACAGCCAATGGTACCGTGCAGGCTTATCGCGTGGTGATCAACTCCTTGCGCATTGGCAGTCTTTCATTAAATCAGGTGGATGGTGTGGTCGTGGAGGGCGAATCACCCCCGATTGTTTTGCTTGGGATGAGTGCGTTGAACCGCATGGAAATGAAACGTGACGGCATTGCGCTTACGCTGATTAAAAAATTCTAATTTTACTAACGAGTAGTAATGACCACAAAATACGCCAGCAATTGTTGGCGTTTTTTCTTGGCTTTACCCGATTCATTCGAATGTCAGCGCTTAGTTGCGAATCGTTTTATCTCGCTCAATCGGTGCGTAAGCCGAGTGATTATGACTAGACTCGAAATTTTAGCTCCGACATCACGCATCACATGCATGAGTCTTCACTGAAAATTCGAATGACAGCACTTAGTTGCGAAATGTTTTGTCTCGTTCAATCAAAGCGTAGGCAGAATGGTTGTGGATAGACTCGAAGTTTTCAGATTCGACGATGTAAGCATCAATACGCTTTTCTGCGTTCAGTTTGGCGGCCACATCTCGCACCATATCTTCGACAAACTTGGGATTGTCGTAAGCGCGCTCAGTCACAAACTTCTCATCCGGGCGTTTTAGCAAGCCATACAACTGGCAGGATGCCTGCTCTTCAACCAGGGTAATCAGATCTTCTACCCAGATAAAATCGTTAATACGGGCCGTGACGGTCACATGTGAGCGCTGATTGTGCGCGCCATAATCCGATATTTTCTTGGAACAAGGGCATAGGCTGGTCACAGGGACCAGTACCTTCACGGTAATTTCAAATTTGCCGTTCTTGATTTCACCAATAAACGTGACTTCATAATCCAGCAGACTTTGCACGCCAGAAACTGGCGCTGCCTTGTTAATGAAGTAGGGGAAGGTCATTTCCACATGGCCTGACTCCGCCTCAAGGCGCTTGACCATCTCACGCAGAATCGTCTCAAACGACTCAATCGAAATTTCACGCTCGTTCATATTCAGAATCTCGACAAAGCGAGACATGTGCGTACCTTTAAAGTTATGTGGCAAGTGCACGTACATGTTGAACATGGCGACGGTGTGCTGCACACCGCCAGTTTTATCTTTTACCTTGACTGGGTGTCGAATGGATTTGATACCCACCTTGTCGATGGCAAGATGACGCGTATCAGGCGTATTCTGAACGTCTTCAATCGCTGGGATGGCTGGTTGGTTCATGCGGATCTCTGTATATATCGTGTTATACCAATAATAGTTGAGTATAACACTAGGTTAATAGTTTCTCAACGCTCCGGCGTATGCCTTCCGCATTCAGACCGCAATCTGCCAGCATGGTTTCATGGTCGCCATGTTCAATGAAAGTATCAGGTAAGCCAAGGCATAGTGTTTTTGGCGTCAATCCTGAACCCTGTAATGCTTCCATTACCGCGCCGCCTGCACCTCCCATGATGGCATTCTCTTCAACCGTGATAATGACATCATGAGATGTTGCCAGTGAAAGTACAAGTTCCACATCAAGCGGTTTGATAAATCTCATGTCAGCCACAGTGGCGTCGAGGCTCTCAGCGGCTTCCAGTGCAGCCTTGACCATGCTGCCGAAAGCCAGAATCGCTACTTTGCGACCATGGCGAAGTACCTCCCCTTTGCCTGTCGGCAGGGCTTGCATGTTATTTTCAGTCATGACGCCTGGCCCGCAGCCACGTGGGTAGCGCACAGCGCTTGGACCATTGTGAAGATATGCGGTATATAGCATTTGCCTGCACTGGTTTTCGTCACTCGGGGCCATGATCACCATATTGGGGATGCAGCGTAGATAGGTGAGGTCAAAGCTTCCGGCATGGGTGGGGCCATCAGCACCAACCAGGCCTGCGCGGTCAATGGCAAAGACCACTGGCAGGTTTTGTAGGGCAATGTCATGAATCAGTTGATCGTAGGCACGTTGCAAGAAGGTTGAGTAAATGGCGACAACCGGTTTCATGCCATCGCAAGCCAAACCTGCGGCAAAGGTCAGCGCATGTTGCTCGGCAATGCCCACATCAAAAAATCGATCCGGATAAGCTTCAGCAAAAGCATTCATGCCAGACCCGTCCGACATGGCAGGGGTGATGCCGACCAGACGTGGGTCTTTGGCCGCCATATCCATCAGCCATTCCCCAAACACCTGCGTATAGGTTTTACTACCTGGCTTGGTCAGCGCATCGCCATTACGCGGGTCGAATTTGCCAACACCATGAAACTTGCCTGGATTATCTTCTGCTGGCTGAAAACCATGGCCTTTTTGCGTCACTACATGCAAAAATTGTGGCCCTTTGAGCTGGCGGATGTTATGGAGGGTAGAGACAAGTGTATCCAGATTGTGGCCATTAATCGGGCCGATATAATTAAAGCCGAATTCCTCAAACAAGGTACTGGGCGTGACCATGCCCTTGACATGCTCTTCTGCCCGCTTGGCAAATTCCAGTACGGGTGGTACCACGCCCAGTACCTTTTCACCAGAGCGCCACATATGGTGATACAACTTGCCGGATAACAACTTGGCCAGGTAATTGCTCAACGCCCCGACATTGGGCGAAATCGACATGTCGTTGTCATTGAGAATGACCAGCAGATTGGTATCCATGGCCCCTGCGTTATTCAGGGCTTCAAATGCCATGCCGGCGGTCATCGCGCCATCACCGATGATCGCCACTGCTCGGTTGTCAGTCCCCGTATGTTGTGCGGCGACTGCCATGCCAAGTGCAGCTGAAATCGATGTGCTGGAGTGACCAGTGCCAAAACTATCATATGGGCTTTCATTGCGGCGTGGAAAGCCTGCAATCCCATGTGGTTTGCGCAAGCCCTGCATGGCGGATTTGCGGCCAGTCAGGATTTTATGCGGGTAGGTTTGGTGGCCGACATCCCATACCAGCTTGTCTTCTGGCGTGTTATACACGTAATGCAGCGCAATGGTCAGCTCTACGACACCCAGATTGGAAGAGAGGTGTCCACCAGTTTGGGACACGCTCTCAATCAGAAACTGCCGAAGTTCTTTGGCAAGCTCTGGCAGACGTTTGCGGTCGAGTTTGCGGAGCTGATCTGGCGAGTCTATGCTATCGAGCAATGGGTACATAAAATTCTGTGATGGTTTGCTGATTGAATAATAGGGCTAAAAGCCGCGCTGCGTAATAAAATCGGCCAACTGGGTTAGCCTCTTGGCATCTTTACCGAACAGGCTAAGATGGGCAATGGCCTGATCATACAGTTCCTGCGCGAGTAATTTTGCGCGGGATAAGCCCAGAATGGTGACATAAGTGGGTTTGTTGGCATCTGCATCCTTACCGGCCGTTTTACCAAGCGTGGCAGTATCCGATTCAGTATCCAGAATATCATCCACGACTTGAAATGCCAGCCCGATGGCTTGCGCATAATGGTCTATCGCCTTGATATGCGCGCTAGGCGCATGGTCCGCACAATACGCCCCAAGCAAAGCTGCTGCCCGGATTAGAGCGCCTGTTTTATGGATATGCATATGCTCAAGTTCGGATTGATTCAGGGATTTTCCAACGCTACTCAGATCAATCGCCTGTCCGCCAGCCATGCCGCGTGAACCGCTGGCAATCGCGAGCAGGTGAATCATCTCCAGCTGTTTTTCAGGGGCTGGGCATAATCCAGGCTGGGAAAGTGTCTGAAAAGCCAGGGTTTGTAATGCATCACCTACCAGCAATGCCGTGGCATCATCATACTGTTTGT
>VFQQ010000145.1_pt1 | contig 184996 bp, 130 predicted proteins | sample 3512341 | NCBI WGS metagenome assembly VFQQ01 (sample SAMN10412373, study PRJNA504923) | tailings metagenome | isolation source: Relicate 2 Philex TSF1 revegetated site | place: Philippines: Tuba, Benguet | collected 2017-08-29 | reverse complement strand
CCACGGTGACCTGAACGGAAGCGCCTCCGGCGGGGCCAGCGACCCCGCTGGACTGGGATCGGCAGGCACGTCGGGTTGCGCAAAGACGGCCTTTCCGCCCGGCACTCCTCTGGGGCTGGATCTGGGGGCCGAACACGTTTTTGAAACAGCTTCTTAGCGATCGACCGCGGCGTCGGCGGGCGCCCTCCCGCCTCGTCTAGTCGTGATGCACGGCATCCTGCTCAAGGCAGGGGATCCGGTTCGCCGCCAGCTGCTCGATGATCGGCGCGATGAGTGCGGTCCAGCCGGTCTGGTGGCTCGCTCCAAGGCCGCGTCCTGTGTCCCCGTGGAAATACTCGTAGAACAGGACCAGGTCCTGCCAATGGGGGTCGTCGATGAACTTGTTGTTCCGCGAGTAGCAGGGGCGCTGCCGCGACTCGTTCATCAGGAACAGTTTGAGCAGGCGGCTGCGGATCTCGTTCGCCACCTGGTGCAGGTTCATGAAGCATCCGGAGCCGGTCGGACACTCGACCCGCAGGTCGTCGCCGTAGAACTGGTGGTACCGCTCGAACGCCTCGATCAGGAGGTAATTTAGCGGGAACCAGACCGGTCCCCGCCAGTTCGAATTCCCGCCGAACATCCCGCTGTCCGATTCCCCCGGCACATACTGCACCCGCAGCTCGTTGCCGTGGACGTTGAACACGAACGGGTTCTTCTCGTGGAACTTCGAGAGGGACCGGATCCCGTACGGAGAGAGGAACTCCTCCTCGTCGAGGACGTACCGCAGGATCCGCTCGAGCTGCTGCCGGGTCGGAATCGCGAGGAGCCGCAGCCCCCCACCCGCTCCGTCCCCTTCGGTGCTCTGCTTCTCCATGTAGGTCATCGAGTCGATGACGTCCCGGCGGTGATCCAGGAACCACTTCATCCGCTTCTGGAAACCAGGGAGCTTCGTGATCACCCGGTCGAACAGGACGTCCACCGTGAACAGCGGGACGATCCCGACGATCGAGCGGATCCGGAGCGGGATGTTCTTCCGGTCGATGTGCAGGTGGTCGTAGTAGAACCCGTCCTGCTCATCCCACAGCCCCGTGCCGTCGAGCGAGTTCATCGCCGCGGCGATGTTCATGTAGTGCTCGAAGAACTTCGAGGCGACGTCCTCGTAGGCGGGATTGCCATCCGCCAGCTCGAAGGCGATCGAGAGCATGCTCGAGCAGTAGAACGCCATCCAGGCGGTCCCGTCCGCCTGCTCGAGGTGCCCGCCCGTCGGCAGCGGCTTCGAGCGGTCGAAGATCCCGATGTTGTCGAGCCCGAGGAACCCGCCGGTGAAGACGTGCCGGCCCCGGACGTCCTTCCGGTTGACCCACCAGGTGAAGTTCAGCAGCAGCTTCTGGAAGCAGCGGGCCAGGAACTCGCGGTCCCGTTTCCCGTTCTTGGCGGTCATCTGGTACACGCGCCAGCAGGACCAGGCGTGGACCGGCGGGTTGACGTCGCTGAAGTTCCACTCGTAGGCGGGGATCTGCCCGTTGGGGTGCATGTACCACTCGCGAAGGAACAGGATCAGCTGCTCCTTGGCGAAGGCGGGGTCGATGTTCGAGAACGGGATCATGTGGAACGCGCTGTCCCACGCGGCGAACCAGGGGTACTCCCACTTGTCCGGCATCGACAGGACGTCGCGGTTGAAGAGGTGCGACCAGTCCTCGTTGCGGGTCCGCTCGACCCAGTCGTGGGCATGGACCCGCTCCGGAGCCTCCTTGAGCCAGTCCGCGACGGCGTAGTAGTAGAACTGCTTGGTCCAGAGCAGGCCGGCGTTCGCCTGCCGCAGCACGCGGCGCTCGTCCTCAGAGATCCCTTCAGGAGTCCGCTGAGCGTAGAAGGCATCCGCTTCGGCGATCCGGTCGGTGAAGATCTGCCCGTAGGCGTCGTCGAACGCCTCGGCGAGTGGGACTTCTTCGGCAGTCAGCCGCAGCCGGAGCTCGACCGACTCGCCCGGCGGGATGTCGAGCTTGTAGACGCCGGCCGCCTTGGTCCCCTGCGGCTTGGGATTCACCGCGGTGATCCGCCGCTGGACGACGTACTGGTGGAACGCGTCTTTGCTGGAGGGGGAGCTCCCTTCCTTCCCCTGCGCGCGGAGCGCGTTCGTCTCGTTCTCCGTGAAGATCCACTTGGGAGACTTCCCGGTGCCGGGGTCGTGATCCGCCCGGAGGATGTACCGGCCGAGGGTCTCGTGCTCGGCGACAATGTGGTCCGACGCCCCCGCCTGGATCCGGGGTTTGCGGACGTCCGCCTCGTAGCCCCCCTTCCAGCTCCAGGTGTTCCGGAACCAGAGACTCGGCAGGACGTGTAGCGGTGCCTTTTTATCTCCCCGGTTGTGGATCGTGATCCGGATCGCCATGTCTTCGGGACTGGCCTTGGCGTACTCGATGAAGACGTCGAAGTACCGCCCGTCGTCGAAGACCCCGGTGTCGGTCAGCTCGTGCTCGCGGTCCTGCCGGTTGCGGTTCGAGTTCTCGGCCCGCAGCTCGTCGTAGGGGAACCGGGCCTGCGGGTACTTGTATAGCCCCTTGCAGTAGGAGTGCGTCGGCGTGGAGTCGAGGTAGAAGTACGCCTCTTTGACGTCTTCGCCGTGGTTCCCTTCGGGGCCCGTCAGGCCGAACAGCCGCTCCTTGAGGATCGGGTCGTGTCCGTTCCAGAGGGCGATCGAGAAACAGAGCCGCCCCTGCCGGTCGCACCAGCCGAGGAGACCGTCGTCCCCCCAGCGATAGGCCCGCCAGGTGGCGTCGTCATGGGTGAAGTGGTTCCAGGGAAACGCGTTCGTGGAAAAATCCTCGCGGACCGTCCCCCACTGGCGCTCGGCCAGGTAGGTTCCCCAACGCTTCCAGTTCGCATCCGGCTCCTGGTTCGCCTCAGCGGCGAGCCGGGCGGCTTCCAACGAATCAGCAGTGACACTCAACGCGATTCCCCATCCCGAGCCTGCCAGCCGCGACCGAACCGGTCGGACTCCCGCAGCAGGCTGTTTCGACGATGACTCCAGCACGGGGCATGCGAGCGAGATGCCGCCAGCGCACGGACTCTTCTGCGAATCATCCTAAGACATGATCGGTCGCTTCGCCCGTTTGGGACCGGCAGAAAGCGGGGCGATTTGTTGACATCGGTCCGCCGCGGCGTTCAATCACGGATCGGACGGTTCCGTTTGGTTCGGCGGTCCCGCGGGACGCCGCCACGGGGCGACCGTCACGTCGCCGCCAGCCGTGATGCGAAACGCCACGGCTCCGGAGGTTCCGGCGGCGAGGATCGTTTCGGCGTCCGGATAGAGGAGCCGCAGGCGTGAGGCGGTGTCATCCCGTCGGCAGCTGGCGAGGACGATCCGGGGCGCGGCCCAGCGGGCGAGGTCGGTCGGGTTCGCCGTCCGTCCGCCGTGGTGCGGGGCGAGAAGAATGTCGCAACGGCGAGCCGGCAGTCGGAGCAGCCGCTCGAGCCCCTTTCGCTCCAGGTCTCCCGTCAGCAGCACCCGCTTGCCGCCGCTCGTGATCTCAAGCGCAAGGCTGTGCGCATTGTCGTGCGGGTCGGCAAATTCTCCCGGCGGATGGAGCACCTGCACCTCGACGCCGCTCCCCACATCGAAGGTATCCCCTTCCACCACGGTCCGAAGCGGGATGTTCCGGTGCACAATCGCATCGCAGACCTTCTCGACGTCCGGCTGCGACAGGTCGAAGAACCGGGGCGGAACGAGGACGGCCCCGATCGGGACCGATTCGAGCAGCGCCGGCAGAGCGTTGAAGTGGTCGGCGTCCGCATGGGAGAGGACGACCGCATCGAGGCTCTTCCGCCGCCGGCTCCAGAGCAGGTTCCGGACGCTGCGGGCAGTCGGAACCCCGTTCCCCATCGAGCCGCAGTCGTAGAGCAGCGTCTTCCCGTCGGGGAACTCGATCAGGATCGCTCCCCCATGCCCGACTGCGAGCACCGTCCCGGCGAGGTCGCTCCTAGGGGCGGGACGGAGGCCGACGACGAGCCCGGCGATCGTCCAGACGGCAATGCCGCGGAGCGCCGCCCGCGACCAGATCACCTGCCGGGCCGCCACGAGCGCAAACACCCCGACGTAGAACCCGGCCAGCCACCATCCCGGAGGCCCGGGGATCTCGACATGCCCCCACGGAAGCGCCGCCGAGGTCTGGACGATCCAGAGAAAGCACCTCAGCTGGAAAGCGAAGAACCAGCCGAGAGGAGCGGCGAGCGGGCCAAGTACCAGCCCCGCCAGCAGGAAGAGATACCCCGTGCCGAGCAGCAGAACGACGAGGGGACTGAGCGGGACATTGATCAGGAACCCGATCGGCGACGCGAGGTGAAAGACGCTCATCTGCAGCGGCAGCGTGAACAGCCACACCGCCAGTGTCAGGAGCTGGGTCTTCCAGCCCCACGAGGCGATCCAGAGGAGCGCGCGGGGGATGGGACCTCGTTCCGGGGTGAGATCCGGAGCGTCCGAAGCGGGCCGCTGAAACGCCCCGATCTGCCGGGCTCCCCAGACGATCGCCATCACCGCCAGGAACGACAGCTGCGCGCCGATGTCCTCGAGGTGCCGGGGATGGACGAGCAGGAGCACGATCGCGCTCGCCCCGACGGCATTCAGGCCCGGTGGCACCCGCCCCCAGGGGAGCCCCGCCAGGACGAAGAACGCCAGGAGCGTCGCCCGCAGGACGGGGGGCTGATGGTCCGTCAGAAGCCCGTAGAGCGCCACGCCGGACATCAGGACCACCAGCATCGTCCCGGGCGCAAAGTTCCCGGCACGGCAGAGACTCCGCAGGAGCAGCAGGAAGATCATCACGTGCTGGCCGGAGATCGCCAGGATGTGCATCGTGCCGCTCGCGGCGAACTCCGCTTCGAGGTCATCCGTGAGCTCGGTCCGGTCCCCCAGCAGCAGCGACCCCGCCAGCGGCCGGAGCGTCTCGGGGAGCGAGTCATCGAGCACCGCCCGGCTGGCGGCGCGGAAGCGGCCCCGCAGCCGTGCCGGCAGACTCCCCCAGGTCCCCTTCCGATCAAGGATCGTCACGCAGTCGGGATGATCGGAGCGGACGACTCTCCGAACGCCGCGGCGCTCGAGGTAGCTCCGGAAGTCGAAGTCTCCAGGATTCATCGCCTCCTGCGGCGTTGCGATCCGCCCCACCAGCGAGATCCGGTCCCCCGGCTCGAAGCCGACTGCGTGGCCGTCGACCGAGACCGCTAGCCGCCCCGACGCCGGAACCGGTGTGTCTCCCACGAGGGTCTCGACGTCGAGATCGAACCGGGTTCGATCGACCTGCATCCAGACCGGGGCCCCCGGCGAGGGATGCTGGACTTCGGGGCTCGTCGCCACCCGCCCTGTGAGACGGACCGGGAATTCCTCGTCCGCGGGAACCAGCCGCGCGATGTCATCGGGCGAGACGACGTTCCGCTCGAGTCCGCCCCGCAATCCGCCGACCGCGAACCACGCCGCGAGCACCGCCAAGGCGGCCGCTCGCGGCCGACGGGCCATCACTGCGAGGACCGCGGCCGCGATCCCGGCGACCAGCCAGGCAAGCAGCGGTAGCGCGACAGCCCCTTCGGCAGCAATGCCGAGTCCAAGCGCGATCGCCACCCCGAACAGGGGCTCGCGGGGCGCGACGGAACGCTGCCGCGTCGGCGGAGATGAGGCTGGCCCGCTCACCGATCGCTTCCACTCCTCTGCCCCGGTCTCCTATCCCCTGCCCCCGTCTCCGGCGGCCGATCAGGCGTTCCGGCCGAAGACCATCAGCGTGATATCGTCGTTCTGCGGCCGGCCGTTGGCGTGCCGTTTGACGTCCGCCCGGATCGCCGGACCGAGCACCGAAACCTGCGGGGACCCCTTCGAGACCAGGTTGCGGAGCGTCTCCGTGCCGTACAGGTCTCCCGCCGGGTTCATCGCCTCGCTGACGCCGTCGGTGTAGATGACGACTGTTTCCCCCGGGCCGAGCGTCCGCTGAACGGAATCGAACGGATAGTCCTCGACGACGCCGATCGGCACGCCGATGGTCGCTTCGTCGAACTCTTCGATCGAGCCGTCCGGCTTGCGGATCATGGGGGACATGTGCCCGGCATTGACCACCGACATGGTGTGGTTCTTCGTGTCGAGCAGGACGAAGACGAAGGTGACGAACCGCCCTTCGACCGCCTTGGCGCACATGTGGTTGTTGATCTTGTAGACCGCTTCCGCGGCATCGGTCACGAACTCCGTCATCGACCGGACCACGCTCGACATCCGCGACATCACGAGCGACGCCGGGACCCCCTTGCCGGCCACGTCGCCGAACGCCAGGCAGACCTTGCCGTCGCCGAGCGGGATCACGTCGTAGTAGTCGCCGCCGACCGCCTGCGCCGCCTCGTAGGTCGTATAGAACTCGTACCCTTCGACGTCCGGCAGGGCTTCCGGCAGGAGCGCCCGCTGCACGTCGCGGGCGATGTTCATCTCGCTGTCCTGCTTCTGCTTCTCGACGTACGACTGCAGCAGCCGGGCCCCTTCATAGGACATCGACGCCTGTCCCGCGACGGCGATCATGATGTCGAGATCTTCCTTCTTGAACTGCGACAGCGGGTTCAGCGTATCGATGTTGATGAGCCCCATCGGCTCCCCCGACATCGAGATCAGCGGCGCACACATCATCGAGCGGATGCTGAGGGCCGAGATCGACTCGCTCGCCTGGAACTGCGAGTCGGAGGAGGCATCCGCCGAGAGGATCGCCTTCTTCTGCTCGAGGACGTTCTTCACGATCGTCCGGCTGAGCTTCACCGATTCGTCCGCGTCCTCGCGGCGGTGCTTCATCGCCCGGGGGACCATGTTCCCCGCGAGGTCTTTCAGCAGCACGACCCCCCGGTCGGCATGCGGGAAAATCCCGAACAGCGTGTCGAGGATCTTGGGGAGGATCTTCTCGACGTCGTGGTTCCCGGCGAGGCTGCGGGTGATCTCGAGGATCGCCTTGAGCTTCGCCTGCGGCTGAACATCGAGGAGGCCGAATCCTTCCGTGTGCTCCGCCGCCCCCATGATCGTCGAGTTGCCGTCGTCGGTCCCGAGCTGCACTCCGGCGACCTTCGCCGCCTGCCGCAGGACTGCGGAGCTCGAGTCCTCCTGCCCCGGCTCGCCGGCCGCCTCGATCCGGAACATCACCGGGCCGAGCTTGATCCGGTCGTTGTTCTTGAGGGGGGAGGGGGTCTCGACCTTCGTGGCGTTGATGAAGGTGCCGTTCCCGCTTCCGAGGTCCTCGATGGTGAGGCTCTCACCGGTGCAGACGATTCGCGCGTGCTTCCGCGACACCATGTTCGAATTGATCTGGATGTCGCATTCCGGGAGCCGGCCGATGACGTTCTCCCCCTGTTTCAGCTCGAACGGGGTCGCCTGCCCCTGCTGCAGAAGAACAATCCTTGGCATCACACACCCGAAGAAACCGCAGAAGAGAAATCCAAATTGTCCCGCTGGTTTACGCCACCACCGCTCCGAATTCCAGCGTCCCGTTCTCCTAACCCCGGAGCCAACGTTTCCTTCAGGGAAACCGGACCTCGTTTTCGGCAGGAGCCGTGCGTCCGCATCCGCACACCCCCCGATCCCCGGGACAGGAGTCAGCCGATCCAGTCCGGGATGAGTTTTCCTGCGACACCGGTCAGGCGGGCGTCGAGCCCCTGGTGACGGTGCGTCAGCCGGAGGTGATCGAGCCCGAACAGGTGCAGGAACGTGGCGTGGAAATCGTTGATATGAACCGGATCCCGGACGATCGACCAGCCGATTTCGTCCGTTTCCCCATAAGTGAGACCCCCTCGAACTCCGCCCCCTGCCATCCAGAGGGAGAACGCTCCGGGGTGATGGTCGCGGCCGGTGACCGTACCGGTCCCCTGCCGGTTCTCGCCGAGCGGCGTCCGGCCGAACTCACCGGCGAATACGACCAGCGTCGAATCCAGGAGCCCCCGCTGCTTCAGGTCCTGAATCAGGGCGGCGACCGGCTGGTCCGCCATCCCGCAGTTGTGGGGGAGCTCCGAGTCGAGGTTCGAGTGGTGGTCCCACGAGGCGTGGTTGAGCTGCACGAACCGGACACCCCGCTCGACCAGCCGCCGGGCGAGCAGGCAGTTCGCCGCGAAGGCGTGGTACTGCCCCGGGCCGCCGCCGCGGGAGGCCTTGATGTCGGGGTCCTTCCGCCCGACGCCGTATTGATCGAGCGTCGCCTGGGTCTCGCCGGAGAGGTCGATCAGTTCCGGCGCGGCGGACTGCATCCGGAAGGCGAGCTCGTAGGAGGCGATCCGGCTGGCGATCTCGGGGTCGCCGACCGCGTCGAACCGGGCCTGGTTCAGCTCCCGGAGTGAATCGAGCCCCGCCCGCTGCAGCTCCGGCGGCAGACCGGCCGGGTTGGCGAGATTGAGGACCGGCTCCCCCTGGTTCCGGAACAGGACCCCCGAATAGACCGACGGGAGGAACCCGCTCTGCCAGAGGGTCGCCCCGCCGCTCGTCCCCCGTCCGGCCGACAGCACGACGTAGCCGGGGAGGTCCTGGCATTCGCTCCCGAGTCCGTAGGTCAGCCACGCTCCGGCGGTCGGCAGACCGAAGAACGATCGGCCGCAGAGGAGCGAGAGCTGGGCGGGGTGATGGTTGAACTGGTCCGTGTGCATCGAGCGGACCATCAGCATGTCGTCGGCGCACTGCGCCAGGTGCGGCGTCAGGTCGCTGAACTCCATCCCCGACTCGCCATGCCGGCGGAACGTCCGCTTCGAACCGAGAAGGACCGCCGTCTCCTTCTTGATGAAGGCGAACCGGACCTCCTTGAGGAGCGACTCCGGCAGCGGCTGTCCGTTCAGCTCGTTGAGCTTCGGCTTCGGATCCCACAGGTCAATCTGGCTCGGGGCTCCCTCGAGGAAGATGAAGATGCAGGAGCGGGCCCGCGGCGGGAAGTGGGTCTTCCGGACGGCCATCGGATCGGTGGCCCCGGAGGCAGCCGACGCGTTGGCTCCCTCGGTCCCCATCAGAGCACGGAGCGCCGCGAGCCCGATGCCGTACCCCGCCGTCTGCAGGAGCGCGCGGCGCGTGACATCGGTGAGGATCGCGGAATGTGACGAAGCAGGGAGCGTCGGCGTCATCTGGAGTCATTCCCTCGTCACGAATTCATCGAGGTTGAGCAGCACCCGCATGGCGGCGGTCCAGGCGGCGAGTTCGTCCGGCGCGTCGGTCCGGTCCGCCGCGTCGCCCAGCAACGCCCGCCCGTCGGCGGGGTGCGCCCGATACCACTCCCGGCTCCGGCCGAGCACCCGTTCGAGCGCGGCGAGTTCCCCCGTCTGCGGCGGCCGAGCGACACAGATCCGGAACGCCAGCGCGAGGCGGCCGGAATCATCCGCGTCATGGGAGGCCTCGCGGCGAATCCGCCCGGCGAAGGCGATCGCCGCGTCGAGATGGGTCTCGTTGTTGAGGAGCGTCAGCGACTGGAGCGGCGTGTTGGAAACGGTCCGGACCACGCAGGCGACGTTGGCGTCGGGGGCGTCGAACGTTGTCAGCGAGGGGTGAGCGATCGTCCGCTTGAAGAACGTGTACATCCCCCGGCGGTACCGGTCCTCGCCGCCGCTCGGCTTCCAGGTGAAACTGTTGGCGTAGCTGAGGGCGGCCAGATCCTCGGGCATGGCCGGGAAGACGCTTGGTCCGCCGATCTTAGGCGAGAGGAGTCCGCTCGCGGCGAGGGCGATGTCCCGAACCACCTCCGCTTCCACTCGAAAGCGGTTCTGGCGGAACAGCGCCGTGTTGAGCGGGTCTATCGCCTCGTAGTCCGGGCGGTGGAGAGACGCCTGGCGGTAGGTCGCCGAGAGGACGATCTCTCGAATCAGCCGCTTGCGGCTCCATCCCGCCTCCCCCTGGAGATAGCTCGCCAGCCAGTCGAGAAGCTCGGGGTGCGAGGGGCGTTCCCCGCGGACGCCGAAGTCGTTGGCCGTCCGCACGAGCCCCTGGCCGAAGAGATGCTGCCAGACGTGATTCACCGCGACCCGCGCCGTCAGCGGATTGTCGGGAGCCACGAGCCAGCGGGCCAGGTCGAAGCGATCGGCTGTCCCGCCGCGGGGAGGCAGAGCCGGAAGGACCTCGAGCCCCCGCGCGAAAACTTCCTGCTTCGGAGACAGAAACTCACCCCGGTCGAACACCCGCGTGATGCGGGGAATCCGCGGCGAGGTCATCGTCCGGACCTCGGCGAGCCGGGCGTGAAGCTGCTCGCGGTGGCGAGCGATCTGTTTCTCGAGGTCCGCGACCCGCGGATCGCGGACCAACTCGTTTACATAGTGCGTGAACAGCAGCCGCTTCGTCCCGGCGACCCGTTTCTCCGGGTACATCTCAAGGGCGTCGGCAACTGGCTTCTTTGCGTGTCGCAGTCCGCGGGCGTCCCCCTGCAGCCAGGCGACCCGGAACGTCCCGAGCCGGTGCCGCCGGCCGTGCCGCTGCTCGATCGTGAGCCGGAGCGATGCTCCTTCCGGCACCTCGACCGCTCCCTCGGTCCGGACCTGGAGCCAGTGGCTCGCGCCGATCTTTCCGCCGACTGCCCACCCCTTTCCGCTGGCGGACTTCGATGGCAGCGCGTCCTCCGCCGGAAACCCCTTCTGGCTGTAGTCCGCCGTGGCCCGGTGGAGTGGAACGGCCGTTCGGACGCCGTCGGCGGTTTCGAGTTCCAGCCGCAGCCCCGTCACGACGAAGTTCCCGTTGTCGGCGAGCCCCGGTCCCTGGCTGGGGAGCGCCGGATCCGACAGGGCATGCAGCTTGAGCCCGGTGATTTTCGCGGGGGCTTTCAGATGAACGACCGTGTCGGCGACCGGCCGCTCGTCCCGCGAGGGACGGACGATGCCCGCGGCGATCTCGCAGGGAGCGGGCGAGATCCCGTCAGCCGCCTGGTCCGCGCAGCTCAGCACCTCGGCCGGGACCTCCGCGAGCGGCGAGGTCGGAACCGCCATGACCGCCTCACGCTCGATCCGTTCCCACTCCGCTTCGGCCGGGGCCAGCTCGCGCAGCCGGGCCTCGAGTTCCGCTTCCAGGGGAGCGACGTCTCGTTCCAGACGGGCCAAGTCGTCCGCCTCCACGGCGAGCGTCTCGGACTCCTCTTCGGCGTTGTTGAAGAACGCAAACAGCCGGTAGTAGTCGGCGTGCGGGATCGGGTCATACTTGTGCGTGTGGCAGCGGGCACAGCCGATCGTCAGGCCGAGCCAGACGGTCCCGACCGTCTCGGTCCGATCGAAGCAGGCGGCGATCCGGTACTCCTCCTGATCAACGCCCCCCTCTTCATTCGTCAGGGTCTGCCGCAGGAAAGCGGTCGCGGTCCGCTGCTCGCCGCTGGCTGCCGGAAGGAGATCCCCCGCCAGCTGCTCGACCGTGAACTGGTCGAACGGCTGGTCCCGGTTGAACGAGGCGATCACCCAATCCCGATATCGAAACGCATCCGGTCGAGCCCGATCTTTTTCATAGCCGTCCGAGTCCGCGTAGTGGGCGAGGTCGAGCCAGTGGCGTCCCCACCGCTCGCCGAAATGCGGCGAGGCGAGGAGCCGGTCGACGAGCTGCTCGTAGGCATCGGGAGCGGGATCACTCACGAACCCGTCCACTTCCGCGACCGTCGGAGGGAGCCCCCGCAGGTCATACGACAACCGCCGGATCAACGTGTAGCGGTCCGCCTCGCGGGCTGGAGTCCAGCCCCGCGCCGCCAGCGCGCTCCGGATGAACCCGTCGATCGAGTTCGGCCTGGCCCCGGATCCGTTGGTGGGACCGGCTGAAGACCGGATCGGTTGAAACGCCCAGTGGTCTCCCCAGACCGCTCCTTCGGCGATCCACCGTTTCAGGAGCACGATCTGCCCGGCCTCCAGCGGCGGCTTTCCCTCGGGAGGCATCCGCTGGGCCGCGTCGTCGGTCATGATGCGGCGGATCAGTTCGCTCTCCTCCGGCCTTCCGGGAGTGATGATCCGTTCGCCGCTCTCTCCTTTGCCGAGCGCGGTTTCCCGCTGCGAAAGCCGGACGCCCGCTTCGGGCTTGTCGTTTCCATGACAGGAGAGACAGTGCTCGGCCAGGATCGGACGGATGTCCCGCTGGAAATCGATCGGGCCTGGACTGCCGGCGGTCTTCGATTCGCCAAGCGCGAGGCGAACGTCGCCCAGAAGTCCCAGCAGCAGGGAGGCCGCGAACAACCGTCGAAACCAGACGTTCATGGCATCCGCCTCATCACCTTGCCTCGACGATCCGGCCGAGAGCGCACGGTTCCGAGTTTCCCCGACGCATCAACAATGATGCAAGCGTTCTCTGAAGGGAGTTCCGCCGATTCTCTGGCAGCGGACAGGGGGAGAGTGTCAGGCTCGCGCCGGCGCGGGGAAACCGGGAGTCGCAGTCTGTCCTCCCTGTTTGTCGACGAAGAGCGCGTCGACTCCATCCAGCGTCTTCGCCAGTTCCAGGAACCGCGCGGAGCCGAGCACCATGGCGGCGGTACTCAGGGCATCCGCCTCGAGCGCGGTCGGGGCCACGATGGTGGCGCTCGCCAGTTCGGTCGGCGACCGGCCGGTCCGGGGATCGAAGATATGGTGGTCCCGGAAGTCGGCGGAGAACGTCGACTCGTAATCTCCCGAGGTCGCCACCGCCCGCCCGTCGAGCAGGGCCTGCGACACCAGTTCCCCAGGATCGCGCGGATCCCGAATCCCGATCCGCCAGCCCCGCTGCTCCGACGCCTCCCCCAGCGAGCGGAACTCCCCTGCATCGATCAGCGCATGCTGGACTCCGTACTGCTGCAGCACCGTCCGGACCCGGTCGGTCGCGAACCCCTGGGCGATGCCGTTGAGCGTGATTGCCTCGACCGGCTCGACGAGGGTCACCGACGACGCCGACACACGAACGCCGCGCCAGTCCACCCCTCCGCGCGCCCGGGCAATGGCCTCGTCCGAAGGGGGACGGTTCGCGCGGACCGACTCCTGAAAGAGCCGCCAGAGCGGCTGCACCGTAACGTCGAACGCGCCGTCGCTCAGCCGGGCCGTTCGCTCGGCCGCCGCGAGGACCTCCAGCAGACACGGGTGCGGAGCGTCGAGCCTCCGCTCCCGGTTCAGCCGGCAGACCTGGCTGTCGGGACGATACAGGCTCATCACCTGCTCGACGGTCTCGAGCTCCTCGAGCGCTGCGTCGATCGCCCGGTTTGCCGCCGCCGGAGCCAGGCCTCGGATCGTCAGCTGGACGGGAGCCCCCAGCGCCCAGGAGCGGCGGACGGTCTCAGTCCGGGCCGCATCCGATCGACGGGACCACTCGCCCCCGATCCACGCCCCGGCCGCGCCGAGGGAGAAGAGGAGCAGACGCCGTCGACCGATCGCCATGGAAAAAAGAGTTCCGGGACCAGCACCAGAGGGAACCGCCGGACCGCCTCAGACGGCTGCGGACCGACCAGGGCGGCGAGCGGCGCAGAAAAAAAGCCGCAAACCCTTTCGGACTGCGGCTCTCGGAAGTGCCCCCACAAGGACTCGAACCTTGGACTTACTGATTAAGAGTCAGTTGCTCTACCAACTGAGCTATAGGGGCGTTCGGTTGGGACGAGGAGGTTAATCGCTCTTCGTCTGCGATTCAACCCACTCAAACCGGGTTCACACTGCGAAGTTTGGTGACTTGGGTGAACATGGCTGGTAAAATCCGCGTGGCCCGAGCTTTCGGGCTGTCACCCGAGGATGGTGCCGGCGTGGTGACCTGCGAATTCCCCCATGATGTGAGACCCCCATGCGCATTGTTGCCCTGCTCGTGGCCGCCGTCGCGGCCCTCGCCTCCAGCCCTGCGGACGCCGGCTGGTGGCACTACCGTAGCTACGGTTACTACGGGTTCTATGGACCGGGCCCCGGCTACTTCGATGCTCCGCGGCCGTTCCTCTACAGCCCGACCTACTACGTCGCTCCGCGGCCGTACGTCTACGCCGCTCCGGTCAGCTACTCCTACTACGCTCCGACGCCGGTCGTCTACTCCGCTCCGATTGCGACCGTCAGCCCGGTCGTGACCACGAGCTACTACGCTCCCCCGGTCGTCACCTCCTACTACGGCACCGGCTACGTCGCTCCGGCGGCGGGCTACGTCCAGACCGCCTACCGGGTCGGCCCCTTCGCCACCCGCTACCGCGTCCGGGCCGTCGGCTTCTAAGCCGACCGCGTGACTGTGCAGGCCATGAAGGCCGGCGAATCGCTTCGATTCGCCGGCCTTTTCTTTTTGCTCGGTTCCGGGTTCTCTTTGATCGTTTCCGGGCCCCACTCCGGACGTCAGGCGAGTTCGTCCAAGGAGGGGGAGGTTCGGGGGAGGACGCTTCGGATCCCGATGAACAGGATCACCCCCGCCAGACCGGTCAGGCAGCCCCGCCCGATCGCCCCCTGCAGGAGGGCCACGCTGAACGGGCCGGCCCGCTCGAAGAGGCGCCGGGCCGGCTCCGCGGTCAGGGCGAAGATCGTCGTCAGGCTGAGCGTCAGCAGGAAGAAGGCCGGGGCCGAATCGAGCCGCCCCTGCAGCCGGACCGCCGAAAACAGCCATCCCAGGACCGCACCGAGCGCCACGCCGATGCCGATCGGACCGTTGGCGAGGCAATCGGACAAGAACCCGAGGAGAGCGCACCACAGCACGGCCCGCGAACCGGGCATCGTCCAGATCGCCGCCGCGGCGACGAGCCACAGGCTCGACGGCAGCGCTCCCCCGCCGCGGGTCCAGGGAGCGGTCTCGAGAACGAGCGCCGTGTAGGCCAGCGTCAGGAACAGGATGTGTCTCATGGGGTCCGCTCCGCCATCGCCGCCGCGCGGCGGGAATTCAAATGGATGCGGAGGATGCTCACCCGCGAAGTCTTCGAGAGATCGCACGCCGGCTCCACCTCGATCGACCAGTGGGACGCCCCGGGAGCGAGTTCGGCCCGGGTGACCCGCCCGAACAGGAGCGGCTCTCCCCCCGGCGACTGCCGGACCGGCGTCACGACGAGGTCTCCGACCCGCACCGGCTCCGTCGGAGCGACAAACTCCAGCCGGCACCCCGTCCCTGTTCCGCTGAGGACCCCCGAGGCCCCTTCGACCGTCTGATCGGAGGACGACCGGATGAGCTGGGCATGGCCGCGGAACTTCGGCGACGTGAGGGGCTGAATCGTGCTCGTCCACGCTCCGACCGCTCCGATCCGGCCGACGATGGACCGTCCCGCCAGCACCGGCTGATCCGCCTCGACCCGTTGATCGGCTCCCAGATCGACGACCGGTTCATTCGCCGCCAGAACCAGCTCCTCTGAGTGAACACCGCGGTCCCGGCCTCGATCCAGCACCGCCCGCCAGGACTCCCCGGCCGCGATCCCCGCGGTCTCGGCGTCTCCGCGGCCTCCCTCCCAGGAGAGGACCCGCGCCTCGAGCGCGTCCGCGATGAGCAGCGGCTGAGTCGGCTTGGAAGCGATCGTCAGCGGATGTTCCGTGCGAGCCCGGTCGAGGTCTGTTGCCAGCGTCGCCGCCCGGGTCTGCCACTGCAGGGACTGGCGGGTCAGCTCCGCCACCTGCCGCTCAAGCTCGACAATCCGATCCGCATCCGCCTGCTGCTGCGTCGCCCGCTGCGTCCGCCAGTAGCGATCCATGGTCTGCCGCGCGGTGGTCAAGGCGATGTGCCCTGGAGCCGCCGCGTCCCGGACTCCGCTCCGCAGCCGATCGGCCAGCGTCGCGGGAAGGCAGCAGGCCGCCGCGCCCGCCAGGCTGCACACGACCGCCAGAAAACGTCCGGGAGACGCAGGTTCCTCGGTCACGGGTCCTCTCGGGAACGGTCTCGGAAAACTTACCGCTGCGAACGGTTCGGAAGGGGACGGGCGACTTCCTGCCCATCCCGCGCGGGGACTTCGTAGTTCGCCGGACGGAGCTTCGGATCGAGCGACTGCGCCTGGGCGATGTCGGCACTCGCCTGCTGGATTTCTCCGCGTCCCTTCCGGAGTTCGGCTCGGCCCATGTACGCCTCGGCGACCTGGGAATCGAACCGGTGGGCCGCTTCGAAGTCGGCGATGGCGGCATCGAACTGCTTGCCCCGGAGCAGCAGGTCCCCCCGCAGCGAATAGGCTTCCAGTTCGCCGCTCTTCTCGATGATCGCCGTGCAGGCCTGCAGAGCCTCGGCTTCCTTCCCCTGCCGCGCCCAGACCATCGCGCGGCCGAGCAGGGCGGGAGCATGGTCGGTCTTGGCCTTGAGGGCCCGCTCGAAGTCGGCGAGCGCCTCGGAGAACTTGTCCTCAAGCAGCAGGTGCCGCCCGCGGGCGACCCACGCATCGGCATCCTTCGGATTCTTCGCCAGGTCGCGGTTGAGCTGGGCGAGCGTCTGGGTCCACTGGACGTGGGCCTGATCGCGAGCTGCTTCCGAGGTCTTGCCGAGCTCCCGGAACGCCTCCGCCCGGAGCTGGTAGAACTGGAGGTTGCCGGGCTGCAGCGTGATCAGCTTCGAGAAGTCGGCCGCCGCCTGATCGTACTTCCTGGCCTGCATGTAGGCCTGACCCCGGTTGACCCAGCCGTTGACGTAGTTCGGGTTGATCGTCACCGCTTCGGTGAAGGCGGCGATCGCCTCGTCGACCTTCCCCTGCTTCGTGAACACGAAGCCCCGGTTGTTGAGGGCGTCGAAGTACTTCGGGTCGAGCTGCAGGGCGTACGCGAAGTCCTTGAGGGCGGTCTCGAAATCCCCCTGGGAGATCCGGACCAGTCCCCGGTTGTTGATCGGCTGGGCAAAGCTGGTGTCGAGGCTGGTGGCCCGCTCGAAGTCGGCGAGCGCCTGGTCGTACTGCTTCAGCTGCAGATGGAGGTAGCCGCGGCTGTTGAACAGCTTGGCGTTGTCCGACTGGAACTTGATCGCGGAGGTCAGGTCGTCGATCGCCAGCGTCGTCCGGTTGGCGGCAGCGAGGAGGTTCGCCCGCTGGACGTACGCTTCGACGTAGTTCGGCTGAGCCCGCACGACCTGCGTCAGGACCGTGAGAGCGTTCTGGAAGTCGCGCTTCGCGATCAGCTCGCGGGAGAGCGCCAGCCCCTCCTGCGGCGTGAGCTTCTTCTTCCCGTCCGCGGGAGCGGCAGGGGCCTGAGCGGCGTTCCCCTGTGGGGCGGATGCGGTCGCCGCAGGGTTTCCGGGCGCGGGGGCCGGCGAGCCGGGCTGAGCGGCGTTCTCGGTGACCGCCCCATCTTTGCCCGATCCGCAGCCGGTCAGGGCGAGGAGCAGCAGCAGGTTTCGCGTCGTGCGCATCACTGTCCATCCTTGGAAGTGCCGCGAGCCGCGGCTGGTAAGCCGCGTTTCCCTCACGGGTTGTGAGCGGGAAAGTCTTACCGTGGAACGAAATCGGCGGTCAATGCCGAATTGCGTCGGGCCGATCGCGGCGGCGGCAAGATACGGGAGCCGGGTCATCGGGACCGCGGCGGAAGAGATTGTCGGTCGTGCCGGATTGCGCCGGAATTCTGAGCGCCTCCCGAGCCCCGACCGGGGAATCCGTGCCACCTCGCGCGCTCTGCGGGACGATGTCGAGAGTGGCTCTGGCGGCGGGATTTCCGGCGATTTTCGGTCCTCTCCAACTGTCCTCTCCGGTCCCTGGCCGAAGCGGCGTAGAGAATGCAGGGAATTCGCAGGGATCTCACAATCCGAACCGGTTCGGCATCGACCGGCACCCGTCGATGCAAGAATTCCCACAACTCGATTCGCACGCAAACTAACGACGCAACACCAAGGGGCGTCGGCGAATGAGTCGTTGCGATTTGCCACCACTGAGGAGGTGCTGCCATGCCTCGAACTGCTGCACTGAAGCGACTCTATGAGCGCCTCGTGGCCCACCGCGAGGAACTCCAACGAATGCTCGTCAACGACGCCGAAGGAACGGGAGATCTGGGTTTCGGATCGAGCGACCTCGGCGACCTGGCGATGGACGACACCGAGCGGGAAATGCGGTCCCAGCTCGCGTCGCTCGAAAGTGACGAACTGGTCCGGATCGATCGCGCCCTCCGGGCCCTCCGTTCCGGCCAGTACGGGCGCTGCGAGCGGTGTGCCCGGGAGATCCCGATCGCCCGCCTGGAAGCGATGCCGCACACCCTGCGGTGCGTCCGCTGCCAGATGAACCTCGAGCGCCCCGTCCGCCGGCGGTCGATGAAAGCGGACTGGGAGTCCGCCGCCGCCATCGAGAACCGCCAGACGGAGCGGGACCTGACACTTGACGAATTTGATGTTGGTGTCGACGGATAGGCCCGCCAGCAGCCAGAATGGCACGCCCGCGCTCCCGAGAGCGCGGGCGGATTTCCCAGGGAGGGGATGTTCATGTCGACTCGCGAGTCCCGTTGCCTCTGCGCCTCCACCGCACAGCGGCGAGCGGATTCTCTCTCCTGGCGTGGCTGCCTGGGCCTTCTGCTGCTGACCGCCCTGATCGGTTCCGCAGCGGCCGATGATCCCCCGCTGCAAACCGCGGCTCTCCCCGCCGGCCCCACCTCGGCGGTCGCCTCCCCGAGCGCCAGCATTCTGGACGAAGCGGGTCGCCAGCTCTCCCGCGTCGCGGCCGCAGTCAAACCAACCGTCGTCCACATCGAAAGCCGCCGCAGCGGCCGGAACGGAGCCGTCGAAGAGACCGGATCGGGCGTCGTCATGACCAGCCAGCGGTTCGGCGGGTTCTTCGTCGTCACGAACCGGCACGTCATCGCCGGCGCCGGAAACCGGAACGTCAAGATCCGCTTCCCGGACGGGACCGTGCTGAACCCCACCCAGGTCATCGAAGACGAGGCGACTGACATTGCCGTCCTGCGGGTCAACGGCACGAACCTCACCACCTCCCGCTGGGGGGACAGCGACAGCCTCGACATCGGCCACATGGTCCTCGCGGTCGGCAGCCCGTTCGGCCTCAGCCAGTCGGTGACCCTCGGTATCATCAGCGCCAAAGGCCGCCGCTCCCTCGTCCTGACCGACAACGCCTACGACGTCATCAACCAGGATTTCCTCCAGACCGACGCGGCGATCAACCCCGGCAACAGTGGCGGGCCCCTCGTTGACCTGAGCGGCCGGATCATCGGGATCAACACCGCCATCGCCTCCCAGGGAGGCGGTAACGAAGGGATTGGCTTCAGCATTCCCTCGAACCTCGCCAAGTACGTCGTCGACCAGCTCCTCGAGCATGGCCGGGTCCGCCGGGGCTACCTCGGAGTCCGTCTCGACGAGGAATTCGACGAGCAGGCGGCGCTCCGGTTCAACCTCGACCGGGCCCGCGGCGCCCATGTGCTGCAGGTCTACGCCGACACCCCCGCCGCCCTGGCCGGCATCCGCGAAGACGACGTGATCCTCACTTTCGACGGCCTCGAGATCGACGACGAAAACCACCTGATCCACCTCGTCAGCCTGACCTCGATCAACAAGACGGTCCAGGTGATCGTGATCCGCGCCGGTCGCCAGACCCCGCTCAACGTCACCCTGTCGGAGCGTCCCCAGGCCCGCCAGGCAGCCCAGCAGCCCAAGGGTGGCCCCAACCCCGTCCGCCCGATGGGCCTCACCGTTCGCCACCTCAACGACGGCCTCGCCCTGCAGCTCGGCCACGTCAAGGGGACCCGGGGCCTGCTCGTCACCCAGGTGACGAAAGGCTCGGAACTCCAGCTCTATGACATCGTCGAACAGGTCGCCCGCCGGCCGGTCCAATCCCTCGCCGAACTGGACGCCGCCCTCGACCCGTTCCCCCCCGGCTCGGAAATCCTCCTCCAGGTCCGTCGCATCGAAGACGGAAACCCCGTCACCCAGCTCATCGTCTGGAAGCGGCCCACCCCCGAGGATCCTGCCCCGGCGGCACCGAAACCCGAATAGCCTCCCGGCACAGCCGCGGCGGACCAAAATCGACTGGACGGAAGCACAGCCCTCCGGTCTATACTCCCGCCGCAAGACCTCCCGAACGGATTTCGGGCGAGCACTTCCACGGATGGAACGGCAGTGGACAACTTCAAGCGTCTGATCCCCTTCCTGCGGCCGCACCGCCACAAGCTGATCGCGTCGCTCGTCTGCGGCATCCTGGTCGCGGTCCTCTGGGGAGCCAACCTGACCGTCGCTTTCCCGATCGTGCAGGTCCTCTTCGAAAAGAAGGGTCTGAACGAATACGCTGAAGAGACGATCGCCACCGCCTCCGCCGGCATGCGGGACAGCGAACAGCGGATCACTGCCGCCGAGAAAACCATCAAGGAGCTCGAACTCCAGGGACTTCCGCAGGACCATCCCGACATGGTCGCGGCCTACCACCGTAAGGTGGTCCAGCAGGATCAGTTCAACAACTCCGCCCGCTCCTACCGCAGCACAATCTGGATTCGGGACAGCATTCTCCCGCTGCTCCCCGCCGACAAATTCAAGACCCTCATGGCGATCTTCGCCGTGCTGCTCGTGGCCACCGGGCTCAAGTGCATCTTCCTCTACCTGCAGGAAGTCTTCGTCGGCGGCGTGGCCGAGCTCGTCGTCATCGACATCCGCAAGCGGATGCTCCGCAAGGCCCTCCGGCATGACTACCAGTCCCTCTCGCACGAAGGGACGGCGGGCCTGATGTCCCGCTTCACGTACGACGTCGAACAGCTCTCGGCCACCATCAACCTGTTCGCCGGCAAGCTGATCCGCGAGCCCCTCAAGTGCCTCGCCTGCATGATCGGGGCCCTGATCATCAACTGGCGGCTCACCGTCCTCTCGCTGCTGTTCATTCCGCTGCTGGGACTCACGATCAACCAGTTCGGCGTCCTCCTCAAGCGGGCCTGCCGCCGCGTGATGGAGAGCATGTCCAAGATCTACAAGGTCCTCGAAGAGACCTTCGACGGCATCAAGATGGTCCAGGCGTTCAACACCGCCAGCCACCATCGCCAGCAGTTCGCCGCCCAGTGCCGCGAGTACTACCGGATCTCGATGCGCGTCGTCCGCCTCGACTCCCTCGCCCGCCCCTCCCTCGAGCTCCTGGGCCTCGGGGCGATGTTCATCGCCCTGCTCCCCGGTGCCTACCTCGTCCTCCGCGAGCGGAACGCTATCTGGGGGATCAAGCTCTCGAGCGAAGTCATGACCCCGGCGACCCTCGCCACCCTCTACGCGATGCTCGCCGGCATGCTCGACCCCTGCCGGAAGATGTCCACGTCGTTCTCCCGCGTCAAACGGGCCAACGCCGCCATCGACCGGATCTTCCAGCTCATCGACGGCAAGTCCAAGGTCCCCGAGCCGACCGTCCCGGCCGCGTTCCCCGAGAAGTTCCAGACGATCGGTTTCCAGAACATCACCTTCCGCTACAGCCCCAAGGAAGGTGAGCTCAGCCGCGAAACGGTCCTCGATGGCCTCTCCCTCTCGGTCCAGGCGGGTCAGGCGGTCGCCGTCGTCGGGGGCAACGGCTGCGGCAAGTCGACCCTTCTGAATCTTCTGATGCGGTTCTACGATCCGCAGGCCGGGACGATCCGCATCGACGACGTCCCGATCCGCGATCTCCCGACCGCCGTCCTCCGTCGGCAGATCGGCCTCGTCTCACAGGACACCGTCCTGTTCGACGACACGGTCCTCGAGAACATCCGCTACGGCATGCCCGAAGCCACCCGCGAAGAGGTGGAACGGGCCGCCCGCCTCGCCCACGTCATGCCGATCGTCGAGCGTCTCCCTCAGGGCTTCGACACCAAGGTCGGCGAGAAGGGGAAAGAGCTCTCCGGCGGCCAGCGGCAGAGGATTGCGCTCGCCCGGGCGATCCTCCGCAACCCCTCGATCCTGATCCTCGACGAGCCGACCTCGGCGATCGACGCCGAGAGCGAAGCCCTGATCCACGAAACGCTGGCAACCTTCGTCAAGGGCCGCACGGTGTTCCTCGTCACCCACTCGATGACCGAAAGCCTGCTGAACTTCGTTACGCGGATCGTGGTCCTCGCGAACGGCCAGGTGGTCGCCGACGGACGCCACGACCAGCTCATCGAAACCAGCCCGTTCTACGCCCGCCTCTTCGAAACCCCGTCCCGCGTCCCGGCCCCCCGCATCGCCGCCTAGGCAGGGCTCTGCCCTGCACCCGGGAGGGGTTACCCCCTCCACCCCGCGCGGCGTGGCACCATGGGTTGCGCATCGGGGGCTGCGACGCCATTGGTCGCGTTGTGGGAGATGGAGGGTGGGCTGTGCCCACCACTCTTACGATTCGACAGACGGTGCCCGGATCGCAGCCGTCGTCCCCCATGGTTCTGGCCACTCGGGTTCAGGCCACTTGGCGCATCCGGCCAGGCTGCGAGGACCCACCGCAGCCCCCGCTCAGCCCCCCTGGAGCTTCTCGAGACGGGTGCGGACGTCCTTGTACTCGTAGTCCCGCTCCAGGATCTTGCCGTAGTACTCCTCGGCCTTCGCTGTCTCCTTCTGCTCCTCGGCGATCCGCCCCGCCCAGTAGTAGCACTCCTTGAAGAGCTCCGGGTCGATCTCGAAGTTCAGCTCCGGAATCGCCCGCTCGAACTGCGCCTTCGCCAGCCCCAGCTTCTTGTCGTACATGAACGACTTGCCGAGGTTGAACAGCGCCTTCACCTTCAGCCGCGGATCCTGCGTCGCCTTCTGGAACAACGGAATTGCCTGCGGCCAGTTCTGCACCCGCATGTAGCGGAGGGCCAGCTCGAACTTCCGCCCGAGGTCCGCCGGATACCGCTCGATCCGCCGGTTCAGGACTTCGATCTCCCGCTTCAGCAGCTCTTCGGCCAGCTGCCGGGCGGTCGCGCGGGCCTTGTCGTCTCCCGTCTGGTTCGCTTCGGTCTTGGCCGACTCGAGGTTCCGCTCCATCAGGATCAGCTCGACGTCCTCGAGCTGCTCCTTGACGTCGACCGAGTTCCCGCTCACCTGCAGGCCGGTATTCAGGATGTCCCGCGCCTCGTCGTACTTGTGAGCCCGCTTGTAGAGCTCCGCCAGCTTGAGGTAGTTCTGGACCAGCTGCGGCTCCTTGCGGATCGCATGCTTGAGGTCGAGTTCGGGGGACTCGCCCGGAGCGGTCGAGTCCTTCTGCTTGTTGAAGGCGTTCTTGTTGACCATCGTGTCCTTGGTCGAGGTCGCGTCCTCGTAGCCCCCCCGGACGACGGTCTTCAGCGACTGCATCTGCGTCATTTTGGTCCGGGCCTCGGCGTCGGTCCGGTCCAGGTTGTACAGGTACTCCCAGATCTTCGTCGCCTCGTCGTACTCCCCCTTGTCCTTGAGGACTTCGGCGAGCTTGACGTTGATCTCCCGGTTCTTCAGGTCGAGCCCGCGGGCGAACGTCAGCGCGAACTGGGCGATCTCCAGGAAGCCGCGGGCCTGGGCGACTTCGCCGAGTTCGACGTTGAGCTGCACATCCCACGGATTGATCGCCAGCCCCTCCTCGCACGCGAGGTCCGCCTCCGCCCACTCCTTCGCGATCTTGGCCTTCTTGATCCGTCCGCGGATCCCGGTCAGCTTCATCTTGGTGATGGCGCCGGCCCCGGACTTGTTGTCCTTGTACCGCTTGCAGGTGCTGTTGCGGAGGAGCTGCCGGAAGTTGAGCTTGTCCGGACAGAACTTGACCGAGACGGCAAACATTTCCCCCGCGAGGTCCCAGTTCTGCTTTTCCACCGCCTCGACCCCCCGCCGGTAGCACAGGGAGGCGCGCTTGATGTTCTCTTCGCTGTTGCGGAACTCTTCCGGTCCTTCGCTCATGCCTGTAGCCACCGTGGTCATGCTCACTCTCTCCCCTGTCGACCAGTCCAGGGGAGGAGAGACGGAGTCTGCGTTGGAAATGCCCGTCGTGGACGAACCTCTCCCTACCATACTCCGCCGCGCGGGATAAAAGAATTCTAGGACGACGGAAGCCTCAGGTCACGGCGGATTTGTGCCGACGCGGGCCCCGTCCTGCTGAAGGCTGAGCCCGCGTTCCCCCTACCCGCCCGGGTCTCCATCGGGCTCCTCGTCGAGCCGGTCCAGGAACTCCTGAATCCGATCCGCTGCCTCCGGCTCCCCCCTCTCCCGGAGGACTTCGATGAGCTCGAGATTGATCGGATAGCTCTTCGGCTCAAGACCGCGGGCGAAGGTCAGGCTGAACTGGGCCACCTCCAGGAACCCCCGCCGACGGGCCACGCGTCCCAGGTTCGCATTCAGGAAGAGATCCCACGGATTGAGGGCCAGCCCGTTTTCACAGAGCTGGTCGGCCCGCGGCCAGTCCTCCGCCGCCATCGCCTTCCTCACCCCCGCGTAGATGGCCTTCAACTGAAGCGGAACCCCCCCACCGGCGCCGGTCCTGTTGTCGCGATACCGCTTGCAGACGCAGTTCCGCAGCAGCTGTCGGAAGTTGAGTTTGTCGGGACAGAGCTGGGCCGAGACCGCGAACATTTCGGAAGCGGCATCCCAATCCCGGCGCTCCATCGCCTCGACTCCGTGCCTGTAGCAGACGGCGGCCTGTTTCACGGGGTCTTCGTCGCTGCGAAACCCGTTCGGAACGCCTGGCTCCCCCATGGCTGGACCTCCGATTCCGCTTCGCCGGTCCGCAGTCCGAATCGCAATCGCGGCGGCTACGGCTTGTTACGACGGGGGGACCAACTTCGATGGAGATTCCCTCCCGCATTTCCAGGCCGACTTGAGGAAATCCTGGCTCCCTCTCGTCGAGGAAATCCCTCGAACACGCCCCGGCCGGCTCCGCTCTCACGGGGCTCGTTACAGGCCGAATCTTCGGCAAATCCCTCACGACCGGCATTTCCAGCAGACGATACGGAAGGCATGGGACGGACTGGTCGTCCCACGGGGGCGATGAGTTTCACGCTTCTGTTCCTCGAATCGTCTCTCCGGGGGGGAGCATGGCGATTCCATCGTGGGAGCGTTGTCTCGCCGAACTGCGGCGCGACCCGCTGAAAGTCGCGGCGGTCGGCCTCGCAGTCGGTGCGGGCTGTCTCTACGCCGCGACGCGCTCTACCTCGTACGCCGTGACGGTCGATCCGCCCCGCGCCGAATCTGCGCAGGCGATCCGCCAGGTCTCGCACGAGCTCGATGTGGAAACGGAAACCGTGATCTCGACAGCAAGGGGGACCAGCCGCGCCGGGGGGGCGCGGCTGGTCATCCCCGCAGTGGCGGTCGTCGATGCGGACGGACCGGGAGGGACAGGCCTCCTGCGGCGGGTCGAACCGGCCCGCTTCGAGCCCGCTCCAGCGACGCACAGTCCGGTCCCGCCGCAGCGCTCTGCGGGGGAGTCCACCAACCCGGTCCGGCTGACCGGAACCATCGAGCCGATTCTCTGACCCGGCCGCTTCAGGAACCTCCCTCACCCGATCAACGGCTCACGAGCATGTATCAGCGTTACTGGCACCTGGCGACCTCCCCGTTCGAGAACACCCTCGAGCCGGGCCTCTTCTTTCCGAGCGCAACGCACCAGGGGGCGCTCCTCAAGCTGCAGTACGCCGTCGAGAACCGGAAGGGGCTCGCCCTGCTGACCTCGGCCCACGGCATGGGGAAGACCTTCCTCACGCATGTCCTGGAACAGGACCTCGGCGAGGCTTATGGGCCGTTCGTCCGGATGATTTTCCCGCAGATGAACCCGGCCGAGATGCTCAGCTACGTCGCGGTGCGGCTCGGCTGCGCCGACGCGGACGTCCACTCGCGGCAGTGCGGCGTCGACCGGATCCTTCGCGCGGTGGAACGGCGGCTCTATGAATTCGCCGATGAGGACCGCCGCCCGGTCCTCGTGATCGACGACGCCCACCTGCTGCAGCCCGAGCACCTGCAGACGCTGCAGCTGTTCCTCAACGTCCAGCAGCACGCGGGCGATATCTGCACCGTCGTCCTGACGGGGCGGCCGGACCTCCTGCCGCACGTCCAGCGGGTTGCCGGCCTCGACCAGCGGGTTGCCGTCCGGATGGCGCTCCATCCGCTGACCGAAGACGAAGTCGGCCGGTACGTCGAACACCGCCTTGAGCGGTCGGGGAGCGCCGGACAGATCTTCGACGAGGGGGCGATCCGGACGCTGTGGGAGCTGTCGCAGGGGAACCCGCGACGGCTCAACCAGATCTGCGATCTGGCGCTGCTGGTCGGCTTTGCCGACAGCCTCTCTTCGATCACGCCGGTCGAGCTCGAAGCCGCCGCGCAGGAACTGACTTCGGTCTCCTGCGATTGATCAGGACGTGGCGCCGCGAGCGGCGAACCGTTCTTCGGGTCCGCCCGACAGCGCTGCACTTCAGCCCGCGGGATTCGCCGGTACGGCGGCAGCGGCCCGGGGATTCTTCGGCGGCGGAGCGGGCATCGCGACGTCGACCGTGAACGCGACCGGATAGTCCGGGTCCTTGCGGTTCTCACCGGCCGGGGCCGGCTGAATCTCATAGCCCCGGTCCCGCAGCTGCTGCTCGAAATCCTCTTTGTCTTCGCGGGTCCGGGCGTGGGCGACCCCGATGATCCGGGGACGGCCGATCTTGAGATTCGGCTCGATCTTGAGGCTCGAGAAATAGAGCCGGTCGGTCCCGGGGAGGCATTGCTGGAACGCCGCGAGGCTCTCGACCGGCGGCGCGGCGCCGGTCAGCCACTTCTCGACCGCCTTGGTCTTGGCGACCGTCGGCTTCCCGGTGTCGATCGAGGTGTTGAGCTGTGAGATCTGGTCCTCGAGGGTCGTGATCTCTGCGTCCCGGTTCCCCATCGCCCGCCACCACAGGGCGAGCGTCGCGATCAGGACCAGCGAGGCGGCGGTCCCGCCGTAGAACAGCTTCTGCCGGAACGTATCGGGCTTGGGGGCCGGCTTGCGGGGGTTGACGAGGTCGAGCCGCGCGACCTGCGGCGTGCCGAGCGACAGCGCGGCGCCGACGAGGGCGGCCGAGGGGGTGCCGACCAGCCCCGCTGCCTCTGGAATCATCCTCGTCCCGCGGAGGACCGTGACCTGCCCCGGGAACCGCTGCTCCAGAAGGTTCAGCACGGCTTCGTCCGGCATGGCGTCCGGCACGTAGGTGACCTGCCCGATCTCGACGCCGGGATGAAGTTGTCCGAGGGACACGACCGACCGCATCAGCTCCGCCTGGAGCGGCTGGACGTGCACGGATCCCGCCCCGTCGAAGAGCCGCGTGGCGTGCGAGAAGATGACGGTCCGGCTGTCGACGAGCGACAGCTCCACGCGTGAGTCGCGCTGGGCAACGAGGAGCCGCGTCCGGTCGTCGGCGGCGCTGCGGGTCCGGTCGGCGAATTCGGCGAGCCCGATCGGGGTGACGAGCACCCCGGCCAGTTCCATCCCTTCCCGCTGCAGCGACCGCTGCCAGTCGGAGATCCGGGCCCGGTCATGCGTGAAGGCGAGAACGCGGCGGCCGGGATTCACCCCGGGAGGGAGCGGAAGGTAGTCGAGGGACAGCTGGTCCGCCGGAGCGGACGAGCGGACCGCTGCCTGGAACCGGACGAGGTCCGGGAGTTCGTCGTCCGGGACCTCGGGCAGATCGAGCTGCCGGGTGACGATCGCTTCCCGCGGGAGCAGGAGGACGACCTTGATGGCGGAGAGGCTGTTCTCCGAGCGGAGCTTGTGGATGTGCCCCGCCCCGGCGGCGGGGTCCTGGTCCCAGTTCTGTCGCGGCCCCTCCGGCGAGGCGGGGGGCTCGTAGCGGTAGGCTCCGAGGAGTTCCGCCTGGCCCCGCCCGGCGCGGACTTCGATCGCCGAGAGAGCTTCTGCACCGCATTCGACGACGAGGTAGTCAGGCATGGAGTGTTCGTGAGGCGACGGCTCTCGCCAAGGAGGGGTGCAGGATTCCGCTGCTCCAGTGTAGGTCCTGCCGCAACAGGAGACGAGAACGAATTTTCGGACGCCGAAGTGGCTGAAGAACTTGTGAAAATCCAGGCGGGTCACCAACGTGGACTGCCATTCGTGGAGGTGAGCCAGCGTGGCTGACGGCCGCTCGCGAGACGCCCGCGCCGCAACGAGGCTGTGAGGCGCCGCGAACCGCTTCGAGGTCCGGTCTGTCCAGTTCCCCACGAAGGCCGGCGAAAGATCGCGGGGAACGCCCCGATGGCATTCCCGCCGCAGGACCGCCATCCTGTCGCGGTCATTCCTCGGAGAGTTTTGTGATCCAGTCCGTCTGCGTCTTCTGTGGTTCCCGGGTCGGAGCCTCTCCCGGTTATGCGGAGGCGGCCGAGACCCTGGGACGGGTCCTCGCAGAACGGAAGCAGCGGCTCGTCTACGGCGGCGGAAACGTCGGCCTGATGGGGGTCCTGGCGGACGGAGCCCTCTCCGGCGGGGGCGAGGTGGTCGGAGTGATCCCGGCGGCGCTCATGGAACGCGAGTTGGGACACGGCGGCGTGACCGACCTGCGGATCGTGGGGACGATGCACGAGCGCAAGGCGCTGATGGCGGACCTCGCCGACGCCTTCCTGGCGATGCCGGGGGGTTACGGCACGCTGGATGAACTGTGTGAGATCCTGACCTGGTCCCAGCTCGGCCTGCACGCCAAGCCGGTGGGACTGCTCAACACCGAGGGATACTTCGATGCGTTCCTGTCGTTCCTGACCCGCTCTGTTGAAGAAGGTTTCCTGCATCCGATCGATCGGGAGATGCTGCTGGTCGATTCCGACCCCGCCCGGCTCGTCGAGCGGTTGCTGACCGCTCCGGTCCGAGCGCCGCGCGACGTATCGACCAAGGTCGATCGGCGGGTCCGCTGAAGAAACTCGCTTCTCCTTTGCGGAGAACGGTGGCTGGCTGTTGTCGGCGGCGGACGTGATCGAAAATGACCGCGACGGGTCGTTTGACGGGATCGCCCCTGTTGTTTCAAATACCCGCCGCCACAAGATAGGCAGACTTTTCCGAACGAAACGACAAAACGCAGAAAGTCAGTTTTCGGGAGGAATCGAGTTATGCCGGGGACCGGCCCTGACCGATTCCTATTGGCACCAAGGCGGCGTAGCCAAGTGGCCTAAGGCAACGGATTGCAAATCCGTCACTCGTCGGTTCAACTCCGACCGCCGCCTCTCAGAAGCCGCGACTTCCACACGGGTGTCGCGGCTTCTGGCATTTCCGGACCGATCTCGTCCCCTCTTCCCCGGGTCCAGGGGCGGAGCTCCTGGCCGCCGGAGGCGCTGCTGTTGAGGAACCGCGGCACACCACGGGCGTCCGCCTTTGGGCACTGACCTCGAGGACTCCCCCTCCCCTTCACTGCGGGGAGTGCGGTATGAGCGTATTGGAGAGGGAGATCTGCTGTGCCGGTCCGCGATCGGGCGCCTGTTGTGTTCCGTGGTTCCACGAGAGGAGCGCCTCCGGCGGGGCCAGCAGCCTGCGGGACCGGGGTGGCCGCGGACGATGGGTTTGAGCAAGCGGCGCCGGGCTGGCCATGATGGGCTCTGAGGCCGCTATTCCTTGGACGGACGGATCTCTTTCAGCGCTTCACGGCGGAGGATGAAATACATCCAGCCGTCCCGCTTCCGGACCGGGTCGCCGCTCCAGTCGTAGCTCGCCTCCGCCTTGGCCAGCGCCTGGCGGGCCGCCTCTTCGTGCCCGAGTTGGTGATGGGCGAGCGCGGCGACGAGCTTCGGCGCGGGGCCGAGGATCCCCGCCGCTTCCCCCTCGCAGATCGCGAGCGCCTTCTCGTACGCCCCGGAGCGGTATTCGGCGAGCCCCTTGGCGAACAGGAAGTAGGGGTAGAGCCAGTTCGGATAGGTCGTCTTGTCCGTCGCCAGCGCCCGGTCGATGAGGGCCAGGCTTCTCTGCAGGTGGTCCCCCGTCGGGGGGGCGAGAAGACAGGCCCGCCCCAGCCATTCGCATTCGCGGGGGTCGGTCACGGCACGAAATCGAGAGAGCAGCTTCTCGCAGACCCGGTGGTACTCCTCGTCCCGTCCGAGAATCAGACAGAGCTCGGCGTAGCCGTTGCACTCCCCCGTCGTGGGGACTTCGGAATCGAGCGTCTTCGCCCAGCTCGCCACCGCTTCGTCGGGGCGTCCCTGCAGGAGGAAGACCTCCCGGATCCGGGTCCGGGTTTCGACCAGGTCGGGCTCCAGCTCGGCGCCGCGTTGGAAGTGGGCGAGGGCTTCGTCCAGACGGTCCTTGGCGATGAGCAGTTGGCCGAGGCGGAGGTGGGCCCACGCGTGCCCCGGTTCGAGCTCCAGCGTCCGCTCCAGGTGCTCGATCCCCTCGTCGATCTTTCCCGCCCCCCAGAGATAGAGGCCCAGGTTGTAGCGGGCTCCCACCGCTTCGGGACGCAGGGCGACCGCCGCCCGGCCGTAGGCGACCGCCCCCACATAGTCCTTCGCTCCGGCCCGGACGGCGAGGTCGAAGTTGAGCCAGAAGTCGTCGGGATGGACCCGGTACACCCGCAGCAGCAACGCCCCCGGGTCTCCCCCCAGACGCCGCCACCGTTCCACGAGAGCGACCATCACCGTCACCGGCTGTTCGCGGACCTGGGCGTCGGCGGCCAGCTTCTCGATCGCGGCGACGTCGGTCCATTGGTCCGGAGTGCGGACCCGGTCGCGCCACGGGTCGGGATCCGCGAGCCGGGCGACGCTGAGGATCCACCCCCGCAGTTCGTCTTGAGCGCAGACGGCCCAGTCGTCGAGTGCGGCGATCAGCGACCGGCTCACCGGAGAGGCTTTCACCCGCCCGGCGACCACGGCGGGCTCGTCCTGGAATGTCCCCAGGTGAGCCTCGCGGAAGATCGTCTGATACCGGCGGTTCGACTCCTCGTAGTCGAAGCCGCCACTCTGCAGGAACCGGGCGCGGGTCATCCGGACGTCCTGGAGTTTCTCGACGACGTTCAGGTCTTCGGCGGCGGAGTCTATCTCCTTCCTGAGTTCCTCAAAGCCTTCTCCGGGAATCCGTTCGAGGATCGCGCGGGCTTCGCGGAATCGTCCTTCCTGCTCAAGCTGGAGCACGAACTGGAGACGCTCCTGCCACTGGGCCCGCTCCAGCCGCCGCGCGGCCGTGAGGACGAGTTGCCTAGTTCCGAAGGTCGCTCCGGCGAGGAGGACCCCGGCGGCCAGGAGCAGGAGTGCCGTCGCGAGCCGGTTGTGGCGGATCCAGTGCAGCAGCCGCGCCGGTCGACTGATCGGACGGGCGGCGATCCGTTCATTCTTCAGGAACTGCCGCAGGTCATCCCGGAGCTCCGCCGCGCTCGCGTACCGGCGGCGGGGATCCTTTCGCAGGGACTTGAGGCAGATCGTTTCCAGGTCGCGTGGAACGCCGGCGTTGAGCTGCCGCGGAGGGACCGGGGCCTGGGAGATCACCTGCTGCAGCGTCGCCGAGGTCGACTCGCCGCGGAACGGCGGCCGGCCTGTCAGCAGTTCGTACAGGATCGCCCCCAGCGCGTAGATGTCGACGGCCGGCCCCAGGCCGGACGACTCGCCGCGGGCCTGCTCGGGGGACATGTAGCTGGGGGTCCCCATCGGCGTGCCGCTCACGGTGAGCTGGGTGGCCCCTTCCATGAGCCGCGCCAGGCCGAAGTCGTTGACCTTGGGAGTTCCGCCGACAGTCATCAGAACGTTCGACGGCTTGAGGTCCCGGTGGACGATCCGCTGCTGGTGCGCGGCCTCGACGGCATCGGCGAGGGTCGCCAGCAGTTCGGCACCCTGCCGCGGGGGTTGCGGCACCCCCGCGAGCCGTTCGGCGAGCGTCCCCCCTTCGACGAACTCCATCGTGAAGTAGAGCCGGCCCGCATGGTCGCCGACGTCGTAGACCTGGACGATGTGCGGGTGCTGGAGCCGCGCGGCCGCTTCCGCCTCCCGCAGGAACCGCTGCCGCTCGATGGCCGTCGCGCCGGTTCCTGCCAGCAGCATCTTGATGGCGACAGGGCGGTTCAGCTTGAGATGCCGCCCCTTGTAGACGATCCCCATCCCCCCTCGCCCGAGGAGCGATTCGACGTCGTACCCCGGGATCTGCGGCAGCTCGCTCAGCGGCGGGGACGGCGCGGGGCTGTCTCCTGCCGAGACCGACGATTCCGGAAAGAACGCTGCGACCTGCGCCTCGATCGCCCGGACGTGCCGCAGCTTCGCCAGGAGCGGGGACAGGAGGTCGGGGCAGTCGCGGGTCACCTCTTCGGGAGAGGCCCCCGAGTCGAGGACCTCTTCGAGCAGTCGCTGGAGCCGTGGATCGGTCGGCATGATCAGGCGCTCCCGCCCGCCGGGGCGTCATCGGAGGCTCCCGCCGCGGGGCGGAGGTCGCCGAGCTGTTCCGCGAGAAGCAGGAGACTCCGGTTGAGACGCCGCTGTACCGTTTTGGTCGAGACCCCCAGGATCGTGGCGGCCTCGGCCTGGCTCAATCCCTGAATCCGCACCAGTCCGAACACTTCCTGCTCTTCTTCGGGGAGGTTTTCGATCGCCTCGAGCATCCGCCGCCCGGTGGGGCTGAGGACCGAGGCGCTGCTCTCGGGCCCCGGAACCGCCCCTTCGGGGAGCTCCGCGATCCGCGGCTCTTCATCTAAGCGGCGGGCCAGGTCATTCAGCTCCCACCGGATGTGCTGATTGGCCAGCGCGAAGAATTTTCGCACGTTCGGGGGCCGGACCGCCCGGAGGGCTTTCAGGAGCCGCTCGACCACCCCCCCCAGCAGTTCGTCCGCCTGGAGATTGAGCGGCGGCCGGGTGAGCCGGGGATAGCTGCGATAGAGGAGGTGCGTGCAGAGGAGCTGCAGCCGGCCCGCCGCCTGGTCGAGAAGCGCGCGGATGACCGGCTCGGCGGGGGTCTCGCCGCCGAGTTCATCGAGGTAGCGCTGAACGATGGCTGTCGTCTGTTCTGGAACCACGGGGATCGACCGGCAGGTGAACGCGGCGGCGGGGGAGATCTTATTCCGCCCCCTGTCCACCGGCCACGCTCAGTGGAGGAGAGACGGAAAGGCTGGCCTCGCGATCGAGAGATCGCGACGGAGCGGCCCGTCGCCAACGGCAACCGGGATCTCCGTCAGACGCGATCGCACCACGCGTCTCGGGGACTCGGAACACAAAGAGGGGAGCCGCCGTGAACGAGACCTTGAACGAGCTCCGGCCGCGGATGATGTCGGTGGCATACCGGATGCTCGGCTGCGTCGCCGATGCCGAAGATGCGGTCCAGGACGCGTATGTTCGTCTGCTGATCGCCGGAGAGGTCGCCTCTCCGGAAGGCTTTCTGGTCAGAGCAACGACCCATCGGTGCATTGATCGCCTGCGGGCGAATCGCCGGCGTGAGAAGCACATCCGCCGCTGGTCCCGGAATCCCGAGGACTCCCCGGGGCTGCCGCAGAGCGAAGCGCCGCGAGAACCGTTACGCAAGGCGTTTCTGTTCCTGCTGGAGCGGCTGACGCCGCCGGAAATCGCCGTCTACCTGCTGCGGACCGCGTTCCACTGCGGACACACCGAGATCGCGGAGATCCTCGGCAAGTCGACCGCTCATGTCCGGCAGATCTTCTGCCGCGCGGATTCCCGCGTGCTCTACGGCGCCGCGCGATTCGCACCGACGCCGCTCGAGGCCGAGAGGCTGGCGGAGCGGTTCGTCACCGCCTGCCGGTCGGACCTGCCCCGCTCCCTCGGGGCGCTCTTCGTCGATGACACGGAAACCGGACCTCGAATACTTCGGAGGAGACCCCCATGTGTTCCCATGATCTCAAGCCCGTCGCCGATTCCGACCGACGGGAGGCGCTCATCGCCGATGTCACCTGCGCCGTCTACCAGGTGGTCCTGAAGGGGATGCCCCGCTCGAACTGGCTCGATCTGCAGCTCGCTCTCTGGCACACCGTCCGCAGCCGCCTTGAGGCGTGGGATCCCGCCGAGAGCGTCCCTGGCCTGCGGGAGCGGCCGGCTGCCTGGGCTGAAGCCGAGGCCTTGCAACGCCCGGGCGAGCGTCGCTGCGCCTCTGCCCCGCTTGACGGCTGACGGGAGGAATGACGGCGAACGAGTCGGACCTCGGGTTCATCGATGGACTTCGCGTCGCCTCAATGACTTCGCCCGCGGGACGGCCGTTCTGCAACGGGGCTCGTTCCGATCCGGGAACGCGGATTCGACAACATTTTCCAGCCTGTCTCTGCCGCGGACCGATGTCCCGGCCAGGCTGGTGAGTTCGGCCGTTCGGCGCCGTGTGCCGACCTGCGGAGGTCGGAGACGGGGCGTCCGTGACAGCCGCGGTGAGTGGTTCGTACGAGGAGAGAGACATGATTCTGGAAAACCGATCTGACGCCGAGAGGCCGGCAACGGGGGAACTGGTTCCGTCGCGCTATGCGCTCCGGATCGGCGAAATCGACGTCCTGGTGGTCAGCGACGGGGTGCTCCCGCTCCCCACACAGATGCTCGGGCACAATGCCCAGCCCGCCGATCGGGCCGCCTGGCTGGAGGAGATGTTCCTGCCGCCAGACGCGTTCGACTGGCCGCTCAACGTCGTCGTCGTGCGGAGCGGCGACCAGACGATTCTGATTGACGCCGGACTGGGGGCGGACCCGGACCTGCACCTGCCGCGGGCCGGACAGCTGATCATGCGGCTCGAAGCGGCCGGCATCGACCTCGCCTCCGTGACCGACGTGGTCCTCACCCACATGCACATGGACCACATCGGCGGGCTGCTCGTCGGTGGAATCCAGGAGCGTCTCCGCCCGGACCTGCGGATCCATGTCGCAGCGGCCGAGGTGAAGTTCTGGGAGGCCCCCGACTTCTCGCACGCCTCGATGCCCCCCGGGTTCCCGGATGCGCTCCGGTCGGCCGCGCAACGGTTCCGGGCCGCGTACCAGAGTCAGCTCCGGCTGTTCGAGGAAGCGTGCGAGGTCGCGCCGGGGGTGGTGGTCTCGCGGACCGGCGGACACACCCCGGGGCACAGTGTCGTCCGCGTGGCGTCCGGCAGCGACCGGCTGATGTTCGCCGGCGACGCGATGTTCCCGGTCGGCTTCGAGCATCCCGACTGGCACAACGGTTTCGAACACGATCCCGAGGAGGCGGCCCGCGTCCGGATCGGACTGATGCAGGAGCTGGCGGCCACCGGCGGGCTGCTGGTCGCCACCCACCTGCCGTTCCCCTCCGTCGGGCGGGTGGCGGCGACGAACGACGTCTTCCGCTGGGTCCCGGTCTTCTGGGATTTTTAGGTGGCGATCGGGTGCGGCTCGAGCCAGGGAATGCACCAGACCGGCGCCGCAAGCCCGGTCCGGTGCCCCTGGGCAGCAAAAGGGGTTTCGGGAGGGCGGAGTGAGGTCTCCCGCCGGGCCGACCGGGAGATCGCCTGGCTCAGCCGGTCGCTGTTCACTCCCAGCCGATCCGACTACGCTCCAACTGGTTTCCATGCTTTCGGGTCGAACTTCAGGGCTGACAATGGGCATTTTTCAGGCGTACGCGATCACGTTCGGATGGGCGCTGTGCGGCTCGATCTCCATGGGAATCGGGATCGTGATCGCGCTGAAACTGTTCGATTTCTCCACCCGCGACGTGGATGAGTGGAAGCTGATCAAGGAAGGGAACATTGCCATGGCGATCATCCTGGCCTCGGTCATCCTCTCGCTGGGGATTGTGGTCTCCGCCGCCATTCATCCGTGAGGTCCCCATGCTTCGCCTCGTTCCGTGGATTCTGGCGCTGCTGGCCCCGTCGATGGCGCTCGCACATCCCGGCGGTCTCGACCGCCGCGGGGGCCACATCGATCACAGCACGGGAGTCTGGCACTCCCACTCCGGGGGCGGGGGTGGAGGAGGAGGCGGGGGCGGGGGCTGGTTCCCGGTCGTCGTACCCGTCCAGCCGCGGAAGGATCCCCCTTCGCCCGAGCAGCGCGCCGCCCGAACGGCCTATCGAACTGCGGTTCGGGACAATGACGCGCGGCGCCGCCTGGCCGTGGCCCAGAAGACGGCCGCCGACCAAACCGCTGCGGACAGCGAGGAGGAACGGGAAAAGCGAGCGGCGGCCAAGCTGAAACTGGCGAAGGACCTTCTGGAGAAGGGACGGACGTCGACCGCGGTCCAGTGGCTGAAGGAAATCCTGAAGGAGTTCCCCGAGACCAAGGCGGGGCAGGAAGCCAAGGCTCTCCTGCTGAAACTGGGGGTCGATCTCTCCGTCTGGTTCTGGCGATGGCGAGGCGTGCCGGGCCTGTTGGGAGCCGCAGTCGGGATCGCCGGCGCTCCTTGATTGTCCCGCCGCGGCGAGCCACTTTCCTTTTGCGAAACTCTCCCGGTTCCGTGAGACGCTGCGGAAGTGTCCGGGAGGGGCTCGATCCCGTCGAGACTTGGCGCGAAGTTCGGGGATCGGCCTTGAAATGCATGCCGCGCCGGCTCCACCATGCTGGGGGAGAGGCGCGGGGATGCTACGCCGCTGCGGATGGTGCTTGGGCGTGCATCCTGCCGGGTACCGCGTGCGCGGGGACGAGCCATGTCTCAAGGACCTCGGATCGATCGCGGCGGCGGCGGCGGCGAGATCGCGCTGCCGGACCGGCTGGCGATCGCCGACGGGGAGGTGGCGGCTCTCCGGACGCGACTCGAACAGCGGACGGCGGAGCTGGCGACCGCCATCGAGACGCTTCGCTGCGAGTCCGAAGAGCGGCGGCGGGCCGAGGCGGTGCTGCGGCGGGGCGAGCAGCGGTATCGCTCGCTGGTCGAAGCGGTCACGGCCGTCGTCTGGAACACCCCCGCGTCGGGAGAGTTCGAATCGGAGCAGCTCCGATGGAGCGTGTTCACCGGCCAGAGTTTCGACCAGCTCAAGGGGTGGGGCTGGCTCGATGCGGTCCATCCGGACGATCGCGAGAACACCGCCCGCATCTGGTCGGCCGCGGTGGCGAGCCGGTCCCTCTATCAGGTGGAGCACCGGCTCCGGCGGCATGATGGCGTGTATCGGCACATGATGGTCCGGGCGGTGCCGATCCTCGACGAGGCGGGGGCGATCGACGAGTGGGTCGGCATTCATACCGACATCGACGACCTCAAGCGGGCCGAGGCGGCGCAGCGCGAGGCCAAGGAGGCGGCCCAGGCGGCCAACCGGGCCAAGAGCGATTTTCTCGCCAACATGAGCCACGAGATCCGGACTCCCATGAACGGGGTGATCGGCATGACCGAGCTGGCCCTCGGGACCGAGCTGACCGCCGAGCAGCGGGAGTACCTGGAGCTGGTCAAGTCGTCGGCCGACTACCTGCTGGCGGTCATCAACGACATCCTCGACTTCTCGAAGATCGAAGCCGGGAAACTCGACCTCGATCCGGTCGATTTCAACCTCCGCGATCACCTCGACGAGACAATCACGACCCTGTCGCTGCGGGCTCACGCCAAGGGACTCGAGCTCGCCTGCCACGTGCTCGACGACGTTCCCGAAACGCTGGTCGGCGACGCCTGCCGGCTGCGGCAGGTGCTGGTGAACCTGATCGGCAACGCGGTCAAGTTCACGCACGCCGGGGAGGTGGCGGTCCGCGTCGAACGGGAGTTTCAGGACGAGGCGACCGTCCGGCTTCATTTCTCCGTGCGGGATACGGGAATCGGCATTCCGCGCGAGAAGCTGAGCCTGCTGTTTCAGGCGTTCTCGCAGGTCGACGCGTCGACCACCCGTAAGTACGGCGGCACGGGGCTCGGTCTCGCGATCTCGCTGCAGCTCGTGAAGCTGATGGGAGGCCGCGTGTGGGTCGAGAGCGAGCCCGGCGAGGGGAGCACGTTTCACTTCACGGTCCGACTCGGGCTGTCGAGCTCCATTGTCCCTTCGAGGGTTCCGGCCGACCTGGCCCGGCTGCGCGGTCTCCCGGTGCTCGTGGTCGACGACAATGCCACGAACCGCCGGATCCTGGGGGACATGCTCCGCCACTGGGACATCGCGCCGGTGCTGGTCGAGAGCGGCCGCCAGGCGCTCGCCGCCCTGCATGCGGCGGCGGACGCGGGCAAACCGTTTCCACTGGTGCTGCTCGACAACATGATGCCCGAGATGGATGGCTTCATGCTGGCCGAGGAGATCGTGCGGCACCCGGGGCTCGCCCGTTCGACGCTGATGATGCTGTCGTCCGCCGACCGCCATAAGGATATCGCCCGCTGCCGCGATTCGGGGATCCAGACCTACCTCACCAAGCCGATCAAGCGGGCGGAGCTGCAGGCCGCCATTCTCTCGGCCCTCGGGGGCGCGCCGGTGCATGAAATGCACGGGGCGCGGCGGGCCGTGACCGCCGGCGCGCGGAGCCTGCGGGTGCTGCTGACCGAAGACAACGTGGTGAATCAGAAGCTGGCGGTCCGGCTGCTGGAGAAGCGGGGGCACTCGATCGTGGTGGCGGGGAACGGTCGCGAGGCGCTGGAGGTTCTGGCGCGCGAGTCGTTCGACGTCGTGCTGATGGACGTGCAGATGCCGGAGATGGATGGCTTCGAGGCGACGCGGCGGATCCGGGAGCGGGAACGGACTACCGGCGACCACGTGCCGATCATCGCCATGACCGCCCACGCCATGAAGGGGGACCGGGAGCGGTGCCTCGAGGAAGGGATGGACGGCTACATCTCGAAGCCATTGCAACCGAGCGAGCTGTTCGAATCGGTCGAGAGCCTGGCAGCGGTCGCCCGGCCGGAGGCGAAGCCGACCGCGTCCTCGTTCGACGCATCGCTCGCGCTGCGGAGCGTGGGGGGGGACCGTGAACTGCTCGGCGAGATCATCGAGGCGTTCCTGGAAGACTGCCCGCGGCTCACCGCGGAGCTGGCCGCGGCGCTCCAGCGGGGGGACGCCCCCGTCGCCCGCCGCGCGGCTCACACGCTGAAAGGGAGCCTGGCGACGCTGGGGGGCTGCGAGGCGAGTTCTCTGGCCCAGAAGATCGAAACGCTCGCCCAGCAGGGGAACTGTTCGCTCGACGGGATGTGTTCGGAGCTGTTGGCGAGCCTGGACCGGCTGACGCCGGCGCTGGCGGAATTTCGCCTCGCAAAATGAGACGGCGGCCGATCGGATGGTCCGCCAAAGGGATGACTGATTCGAAGGAGCGTCATGGTGGTGATTCGAGTGAACCGGACTGCGTGGGGAGCGGCGCTGGCTCTTCCTGCGATGGCCCTCGCGATGTGGAGTGTGATCGGGGAGCCGGCTCCGGCCCCCCTCACGCCCCCCCGGAAGGACACACCGCTGGTGCCGGACCGCTGGCGGGCCCCCACGCCGGCCGATGAGGCGGCGGCCCGGCAGGAACTGCGGCGGGCGCTGGTCGAGTGGCGAGCGAAGTCTCCCCGTCCGTCGAGTTCCGCTTTGACGCCGCCGATGGTGCGGATCCTGAAACGCTGGCCCCGGACGGATGCCGGCTGGCGGGCGTCGCTGATTCTCTGTCCGCTGGGGGGCGACCCGATCGAGTCGGCGTGGGAGGCGGTGAATCGTCCGTTCCGCCGCGAGGTTCCTGATTGGTACGAGCGAACGTTCTTCCCATGACCTCGCGATGTGAAGTGGCCTGCTGTGCGCGAGAGGGCTACGCTCTCCCGGAGAATTTCCGGGAGGGCCGAGTGTCAGAGACCAATCAAACTCCGCGGCGTCGTCGTTGGCCGTGGATCGTGCTCGCTGGCGTGCTGATTGTGGCGGGAACTCCGCTCGCCTGGATGTATCGCCTCCTGAATGGGAGCGAACGCCGGCTGGCCGGGTCGTGGCGGACCGACCGGGCGAGTCTGGAACTCGGCGCGAATCGCCGCTTCCAGTACATCGCCCTGCCCGGAGCTCCGCCGATGGTGGGGACCTGGAGCGCGAGCGGCGATCACCTGATCCTGGCGCGACCCCGACGCCGGCAGAGCCTGATGGACTTTCTGGAGGAGATCGACGACTCCATCCGCGGCAAACCCCCTTCGTCGCAGATCGATGCGGATGTCGAGTTCGAGTCGTCCAATGCGTTCCTGATGAAGGGAGGGAGCCTGACCATCGGGCCGCGAAACTGGAAGCGCGTTTCCCCCGGAAGTCAGGTCCCGCACTGAGGCTGCGGAGTCGGTCCCTTTCGCAAAGCCTCAACGTCCCTGGTGGGGCGACATGGAAGCCGAGGGGATTGTCCCCATCGGGTCTGACGGGTCCGTCGGGTCCGTCGCGTAACGGGTTCGAGGCTGGAACGGCCGATCCGTCGTCCATCCGGTCGTGCTCGGGCGACCTCCGCCTGACACAAAGACGGACATCGCGGTCGCCACGTTTCAGGTGGAACGCACGCCACGTCCTGCGAGGGGCAGGGCCGGACGTCCCGCGACGTCCCTTTCGCCTGGGATACTAAACGGCGGTTCCGGGAAGCTCAGTCTCCTCGCTTACCGGCAGCTCCGCGTTGCTGTCCTGGTCCCCCCGCCTGACACAGAAACTGGCGTCACGGTCGTCGTGCACCGAGGGATCGGCGGCGGGGCTCGTCTCCCAATGCGGATTCGCGTCATCGCTCGCGAAGCCCGTGGCGACGTCTTCCCGCCCCCACTCGACCGAACCCAGGTTCTCACTCGCCCCCCAGCGCTTCAGTTTCTCCTCGTCAACCGGGCCGCAGTCGGCCGTCCCCGTAATGACGCGCGCCGCGGCCCATTCGGCGTAGGTGACCGGCTCGCCGCACTCGCTGAGGGAAGGCGCCGGCGGCCTGAGGGGCCGAGGGGGCGCCGGCGGCATGGGCCCCGTCATCCGCGGCAGCGAAGGCCGGGCCACCTCGTCCCGATCCCACCTGACACCCAGACCTTCCTCGCGAGATTGCTTCTGAAGCACCTGTCGGAGCCCGCCGAACTTCTCCGGATCGTTCGCTTCCAGGAGGACCATCAGAAGCGTGTCCGAGTACCTAGTCTCATACCCGATCACCTTCCCCCGGTAGATCTTAGGAATCTTCACCCCTTGGATCGCCCGCTGCCGCGCCTCCTCTTCCAGTTCGTAGACGAGGTCCTGCTGCACCAGCGCAAACGCCTTCCGGTACGTCTCGGAAGTCCGCAGCGCGCCGTAGTGGAGTTCCCGCGAGCACCCGGCCTGCGCAGCGGCCGGTTTCACCAGGCCGGTGGTCCGGTAGGCTACGAGGAATTCCGTCTGCTGATCTGTCAGGGGCTTGTTCATCGACGTCTCAATTGTCCGCGGTTGTCCGAGTTCCCTTTGCCCTCTTCATCGGCGCAACCGTCTCCCACCACTTCCGCGCAGACGCATTCGTCCACCGGCTGCAGTCATATCCGCCCCGGAACCGGGTCAAGACAACTCCGACGAGTTTCAGAGCACACCCGTCGTCACCCGCGTCCGTCTCCGTCCGTCTCGAGCATGGAACCGTGCACACGGCTCCCCCACGAGCCCGACACGCGACGGACGGAGACGGACGACCGATTCGTAAAAACAAACGGGAGACGGCACCTGCGGATGGCGAGGCCACCGCCGCAACCCGAAAGAAGAGCCCTGCCCCCGTCAGTCTGCCTTGCCGCCGAGCTCCAGGCAGACCACCGAACCGGACCCCCGAACGTAGAGGCGGCTCCCGACAATCGCAGGATGCGAATAAAGCCCCGCTTCGTCGTCAAAGAGGCGGAGCTCGGAGATCTTCCGAAATTCCGCGGCCGCCGCATCAAAGAGCACGAGCCGTCCTTGCAGGGTTGTCGCCAGAACGCGGTCGGGACTGCCGATCAGGCTGGCATACTCGCGGAATGCCGCGTCGTCGGAACGCCATCGCAGGCTCAGATGATCCGCCGCGTTGAGGCAGTAGAGCTGATGCGCCACGCCAAACAGCTTCCCGTCGATCAGGACCGGCGACTGGCAATCCGGCAGCAACTCGTCATTGGCCGCGAGCGGCTCGGCGACAAGACTCCCCGCGTCGTCGAACCCGTAGATCCGCGTGCCGTTGTTCTCGGTCGCGACGAGGAGTTTTCCCCCCCACAGGATCGGCGTCGGAACGTTGAAATCGCCGGCGTGCTCGGGGGTCAGCGTCCAGCGGCGCGTCCCGGTTTCGAGGTCCCAGCCGCCGAGCGTCTTGTCGTCGTAGCCGATCAGCTGCATCTTCCCGGCGATCGTGGCGGCGACCAGCGAGCTGTGTCCCGGCGGCCGTCCGGCAGACTTCCAGAGGACCTCTCCCGTCCTGGGATCGAGGGCCGCGAGCGAAGCAGCCTCTCCCCCCGGCTGGATCACCAGCCGGCCGTCGACCAGGATCGGCGAGCCGCAGAACCCCCACGGGAGTTTCGCCGGGCCGCCGAAGTCCTTTTGAAAATTCTTCTTCCAGAGCACCGTGCCGGTCGCGAGCTCCACGGCGTGGAAATGGCCGTGGGCCCCGGACAGATAGACCAGATCTCCGTGGATCAGGGGGGTGGCCCGCGCGGAATTGCCGTAATCGAGGCTGCCCGGCGCCGCGTAACGCAGCGTCCAGCCGTCGCTTCCGTCCGCCCGGTAGCATCGAAAGATGTCGACGCGGTCGGCGGGGTCGCGGTCAGCGACAACGACATACTCCCGCGTGGCTGCGACGCCGGCCAGCGCGGGGCTCGACATCCGCTTGCTCCACGCGATGGCGTCCCTGCCCGGCAGCGTCTCAGGCAGCCACGGAACCACCGCATCGCGGTTCGCGCCGCGCCACCCGGTCCAGTCCGGATTCTCAGCGACTTTCGCGGGGGCTACTTTTTTTTTGCTTCCTCGGGCTCCTCCGCAACGAAGCCGCGCTTCGTTTCGAGCGCCAGGCGAAGCGCGATGTCGTTCGTAGCCTTAACCAGCGCGTCGCTGATGCGGCTCCGCTCGGCAGCGTCGAGATCCGCATTGAGATAGGCGGCAATGAACGGAATGTCTTCCGTTTCTCCGACGATCCGCAGCGAGCCTTTGGGAACCTGGCCACACCCCTCGAGCAGCGGTTTCGCATAGCTGGAGATCACCGCACACGCCGGCGTCTTGCTCTCAGCCAGCTTCAGGATCTGGATCGCCCCTTCATCGCAGGCGACCGCAGTCTCGATCGTGGCCGGCGGTTTCACGCCGTGCGCCTGCAGCAGCAGCAGCAGCGCCGCCGAATGCTTCTCGTCGCATTCCTTCGGACCGAAGAACATCCTGTAGTCCTTGAGATCGGCGACTTCTTTCGCGGAATCGGTCGCGGCCACGACGATCAGACCGCGCTGCGTCGTCCTGCCGTCCTTTCCGGTCAGCATCGCGACTTTGGCGACGTTCAGTCCCAGCGCAGCGGCATCGTGCAGAACGACGGACTGTTTGCCGATGACCAGGTCGACGACGGCGACGTCGGCCTTCTTTCTGGCGCCGCTCAGCGACTCATTGAAGACGACTTTGACCTGCCGGCCGAGTGATTTCGCGAGCGCTTCGGAAAGCTTCTCGTAGTCTCGCTGTGCGTATCCTGCCACACAGGGGCAGGACAACGGCTTGGCCAACGGGTCCATCACGACCATGACGAGGGGACGGTCCGGCTTCGCGTCTTCAGCCGTCAGCAGCGAAGGGAACGCCAGGACGAACGCACACCAAAGGCCCCAGAGACTGCGCATCGCTTCTCCTTCCAGCTTGTCCGACACGTCGAGCAGGCGACTCACTTTCCGGCCAGGTCGCTTTGACGGGCGAGGACGATAATCTGCGACTTCTGGATGTCGATGTAGAACAGGTGCTTGTCATCGGCCGTCGCGGCAACGCAGGAGTTTTTGCACCCCGGCTCGACATCCGCGATCCCCGCGACGCCGACGTACTTTCCGGCGGTCGTGAACCGTTTGACGACGCCGTTGCTTTCCGACACATAGAGCTCCCCATCCTTGTTGAAGCAGAGGTTCATCGGATTGCAGCAGCCGCCAAAGCACTCGGGATCCTCTTCATCACGCGCCCGCTTACCGAACGCCGCGATCTCCTTCCCCTCGCGGTTGAACTTGGCGACACGGTGCTTCGAGTTCTCACACACATAGAGTTCCCCCTGGGAGCACTGCACATCCATCTGGCCGCAGCATCCCGACAGGCTCTTCACGATCTCCTTCGCCTGCCCAAACTCCTTGTCGGTGCGCCACACGCCGTATCCGTACCCCTGCATGGCAGGGCAGGTGACAAAGACGTCCTCGCCATCGCCGCAGACGGCATTGATCCGCCGGGCCCGGGCCGTGACCTGCTCGACGGTCTCCTCGACGGTCTGCTTCTCGAGCCGCTTGAGCTGCTGCTGATAGGACCCCAGGATCTGTTTCAGAAAACCTTCGTTGAGTGCGTTCTGTGCCGCTTCGTCGTTGGATGAATCATCCTCCTTCTTGGAGTCCCCCTCCTTCTGCTTCTTCTTCGCATCCGCGATCTCCTTGAGCTGACCTTCGAACTCCTTGATCTGGTCGGCGTACATCGCCCGGTCCGATTCGAGCTGCTCCTTGGCCCGCTCCCGCATGTCGTCCGGATGGGTCGAGATGTACGTCATCTGTGGAGATTCAGCGTCGTGCAGCTTCTTGCCGTGAGCATCAAAGCGGGCAATGTGTCCGTCGCCGCCGATCAGGATCGTCCCATCGGACGAGGTGTTGATCGCCTGACCGAGAAAGCCAACCGGCCATTTTTCAATGAGTTCGCCGCTGGCGTCGAAGACATGGACCGCGGAGTCAAACTTCGGAGCCTTCTTGCCAGCCCCGTTCAGCAGCTGGAGAATCCCCTCGAGCGGAGAGCCATCCTCGGAATGGCCGCCGCTGGGGCCGAGGAGGGCCAGAATCTGCCCCTCCTTATTGATACAGAAGTCTTCGAGCTTGGTTCCTTCTTTCGCACTTGCAACGGTGACGACCGTCTTCTGCTTATGCGTTGCCGGAGTCTTCCCGAAGACCGCGGGGACCGGCTCGTCGGCCGCCGCCGGTTTCGGAAGAACGGCCAACGCCAATCCCGCAAACGCCAGAAGCATTCCTGCATTGATGCCGAAACGGCAAAGCGGCCCAACCATCGACTTCCTCCTCAAGCGAGATGAAATCCCATCCTTCGGCAAGCCACACGGAGAGGATACCCGTGGAAAGTCGCGAGCGTCAAATTCAAGCAGGCCGCCGCTGGAGTAGGCTTAACAACACTCAAGATGACTCTGCCACGTTTATTGGCCTGTAACTCAAATTAACGCTTGATTATTAGCGCCGCCGATTCGGCTTTTTGTCGTGCTGCATCGAACCTCGGACTGCGATGGCTGAGCCCCACCCGAAAACCGTTCCCGGCGCCCCTTCGTGGAACCGTGCAAGCGTCCTTGCCGGGGCCTAGCGGGCGCTGGTGCGTCCCGTCGGCAGGTGTTCTTGAAAGAGCAGGTAGGCCTTTTCGCGCATCGCCTCCGGAAAGTCGTGGTCGCAGTCGGGGTGCGCGACGATCAGGTGTTCCCCCGCCTGACCGAGTTCGAAGACGGGGCGAGCCGAAGCCGCAAGCCTGTCGACGCTGTCGTATCGAAAGTTCGAGTCGTGGAGGGGGGCTGCGATGAAGACGTGGCGGGGAGCGAGGGAGGCGATCAGCTCGTGGAAGTCGAACGGGATCTCGGCGAGGCGGCCGCGGTAGTCGCGGAGGCGGGGCATGTAGCGGGTCTGCGTCCAGCCCTTCTCGGGGAGCCAGACTTTGTCCGCTCCGCCGTAATAGTCCTGGAACGAGTCGAGGCCGCAGGAGGAGACGACGACCTTGAGCCGCTCGTCGAACAGAGCGGTGTAGACGGAGTTGTGTCCGCCGAGGGAGTGGCCGATGACGCCGTAGGCCTCGTGGGCGACGAACGGGAGGGAGTCGAGGAGGTCGACGCCCCGGACGTTGTCCCAGATCGCCTTCATCGTCCCGCTCTCCCAGCCGAGGGTTTTCAGATCGGGCTGGTAGTCGGCCAGGAGCGGGTAGCTGGGGGAGAGGGTGACGAAACCCCGCTCGGCGAGTTCGCTGGCGTACTGACGGTTGGCTTTGCCGCCGAGGCCGACGACGACCTTCACGCCATTGACGTTGTCGGTCGGATGGAGGCAGAGGACGGCGGGGGTTTTCGGTTGCTCGCCGGAGAGAGCCGACTTCGGGATCAGGAGGTAAGCGGGGACGCGACCTCCCGGCTGGGAGGAGTATTCGATCCGCCGCCGGACGTAGGTACCGCAGTCGGTCTCTTCGAGGGTTTTCAGGTCGAGGGGAGACCGCGGCTGATCGCCTGGAAACTTGCCGGCGATGCTCTCAAAGGCGGCCCGGATCTGCCTGCGGCGGGGTTCCCACTCGGCGAGGGTTTTCGCGGTCCGGTTTCCGTCGGAGCCCGAGACCTGGACGAGCGGTTCGCGGGCGAACCGGACGGGAGCAGACGGTGTCTCGTCCGCCGGAGCCCCGGCGGCCGCGCCCAGCACGAGAGCGAGCAGCCAGACAGGAGCGATCGATTTTGTCATCAGGACACAGACCTTCGGAGCCGAGTCGATCGGACCGCCCCGCCGCCAGCGGCACGTGGCGAAGCGCAAGCGAGTTCCGATCCTCGTCGTCACTGTAAGGCCCCCGCTTTGCGGCCGCCCGCACGGCCTGTCCCCTCGGCCATCCCGACGATTGACGTTCTTTCTCGGCAGCCGATATACCACTTGCCCGGTTTCGCGAGGCCCCTGTCAGGCCTTCGCGGTGGACCGGACGGATCCATCGAAAATTCCATGACGCAGCGCATTTTCAACTTTTCCGCCGGCCCGGCCGTGCTCCCCGTCCCCGTGCTCGAGGAGGCCCGTGAGAACCTCCTGTCGCTCGGCAAGACCGGCATCGGCGTCATGGAGCACTCGCACCGCGGGAAGGCGTTCATCAAGGTCCTGGAAGAGACCGAAGCCGCCTGCCGGGCGCTCGGCAATATCCCGTCCAACTACAAGGTCCTGTTCCTCTCGGGCGGGGCGTCGACGCAGTTCTTCATGGTCCCCATGAACCTGCTCGGCAAGAGTGACACCGCGGACTACCTCGTGACCGGGGCCTGGTCCGAGAAGGCGGTCTCCGACGCCAAGCGGTATGGCAACGTCCACATCGCCTGCTCGAGCAAGGACCGGAACTTCAATTACATTCCCGACAAGGTGACCTACAGCGACAAGCCCGCGTACGTTCACTTCACGTCGAACAACACGATCTTCGGGACGCAGTTCAAGAGCGAACCGACCCCGCCGGGGGACGCTCCGCTGATCTGCGACACCAGCAGCGACATGTTCTGCCGGCCGATCGACGTCTCGAAGTACGGCCTGATTTACGCCGGGGCCCAGAAGAACCTCGGCCCAGCCGGCGTGACGCTCGTGATCATCCGGGACGACCTCGTCCAGAAGGGGGCGGTCGATATTCCGGCGATGCTCCAGTACCGGACGCATGCCGAGAACGACTCCTGCTACAACACCCCCCCGGCCTTCCCGATCTATGTGATGGGCCTGGTCTTCAAGTGGATCCAGAGCACCGGCGGCCTCGCGGCGATGCAGAAGCGGAACGAGGAGAAGGCCGGCAAGCTCTACAGCTACTTCGATCAGAGCAAGCTGTTCAAGGCGACCGCGGTGCCGAGCGCCCGCTCGCTGATGAACGTCACGTTCGTGACCGGCAACGCCGAGCTCGATGACAAGTTCATCGCCTTCACGAAGGAGCGGGGGATGGACGGCCTGAAGGGGCACCGGAGCGTCGGCGGGATGCGGGCGAGCATTTACAACGCCTTCCCGGCTGAAGGGGTGGATGCCCTCGTCGCTGCGATGAAGGAGTTCGAGGCGGCCAACGCGTAACGCTCTGAGGAAGAGTTAAACACGAAGACACCAAGATCGCACGAAGGGCACGAAGACGGGGAACCGCTTCGTGCCCTTTGGTTTTTGCTGGGCGATCGCACGAATCACGCCCATGCCGGCCCGACGTCACTCGCTCAAACCCATCGTGCCACGGCCACCCCGGTCCAGCAGGCTGCTGGCCCCGCCGGAGGCGCTCTCCGTCGTGGAACCGTGGAACACCACAGGCCTCCGATCGCGGACTGGTGTGGAGGACTTTCCGTTCCGGAACGCGTCCTCTGCGAACCCCGCGGTCAGGGGAGTGCGAGGCCCGCAGCGCTGGTCTCCTAAAGGGGACGCCGAGGGTTGTCCGTGGTTCCTCGTAGAAGCGCCTCCGGCGGGGCCAGCAGCCTGCTGGACCGGGGCTGGGGGACGGTGCCCCCACACCGGAGTCGTTTGACCGACGCGCAGTCTCCGGGCAGACTCTCGAAAACCCACCAAAGATCTCCGGCCGTCGCACGGCTCACGCGACCTGATGCCCGGGAGAGTGTCGATGCCGTCTGCGATGACCGTCCGTGTCGCCGTTCTCATTCTGGGAACGCTCTCTCTTCTGGCTCCGGCAGGAGTGTCCGCAGCGGAAATTCCGCTCGGGACACACCGGTTCACGATCCCGGACGGCTTCTCGATCGAGGCCTGCACCACGACTGACCTCGTGGAACGGCCGATCACCGCCGATTTCGATGAGGAGGGACGGCTCTACGTCGCGGACTCCTCCGGCTCGAACGATCCGGTCCAGCAGCAGCTCAAGAACCCGACGCACCGGATCATCCAGCTCGTCGACCGGAACGGAGACGGCCGGTTCGACGAGAAGACGGTCTTCGCCGACAAGATGATGTTCCCGGAAGGGACGATGTGGTTCGACGGCTCCCTCTATGTCTCCGCGCCGCCGAGCATCTGGAAACTGACGGACAGGGACGGCGACGGCGTCGCCGAAGACCGCGTCGAGTGGTTCCAGGGAAAGACCCTCACCGGCTGCGCGAACGACCTGCATGGACCGTATCTCGGCCCGGACGGCTGGATCTACTGGTGCAAGGGAGCGTTCGCCGAGCAGACCTACGAGCGCCCGGGGCGGACGCCGCTGGTGACGAAGGCCTCGCACATCTTCCGCTGCCGGCCGGACGGCTCGCGGATCGAATCCGTGATGACCGGCGGAATGGACAACCCGGTCGACGTGGCGTTCCTCTCGACGGGCGAACGGTTTCTCTCCTGCACGTTCTTCCAGAACCCCAGCGGCGGACAGCGGGATGGGTTGATCCATGCCCTCTACGGGGGGCTGTTCGGCAAGGTGCACGGTGTGCTGGAGGGCCACCCCCGGACATATCCGAACGTCCTGCCGGTGTTCGATCATCTCGGCCCGGCCGCTCCGTGCGGGCTGCACCGGCTCGAGACGACGCTCTGGGGGGATGCGTTCCGGGAGAACCTCATCACCTGCTGCTTCAACCTGCACAAGGTGACGCGGCACAGTCTCGCGCCGGCCGGGGGGACATTCCGGAGCGAGACGTCGGACTTCGTCCTCTCCGACAACATCGACTTTCATCCGACCGATGTGGTGGAGGATGCGGACGGGAGCCTGCTGATCGTCGACACGGGGGGCTGGTACAAGCTCTGCTGCCCGACGTCGCAGCTCGGGAAGCCGGATGTCCTGGGGGCGATCTACCGCGTCCGGCCTGCGGGGCTGGCACGAACCGAAGATTCGCGCGGCCGGTCGCTCAACTGGTCCAAGCCCTCCGCAGAGGAGCTCGCGCGGCGGCTGGTCGATCCCCGTCCCGCGGTTCGGAGCCGGGCCCGTCAGGCATTCCGGACGACCGGCGAGGCCGGAGTTGCCGCTCTGACGACGCTCGCAGCGAAGGACGCACCGGCTGCGCGGGAGGCGGTCTGGGGGGCGAGCTGGATTGATCATCCCGCGGCGCGGAAGTTCGTCCGCCAGCAGCTTGCGCATTCGGATGAAGGAGTGCAGCGGATCGCCCTGCACGTGGCGGGGGTCTGGAAGGATGTCGAGGCGGTGCCTGCGGCTGTGTCGCTCTTGGGCTCGAAGACGCCCGCCGTCCAGCGTTCCGCAGCGGAAACCCTTTCGCAGATCGGGCGTCCCGCTGATGTCCCAGCGATCCTGACGGCTCTCGGGAGTATCGAGACGGGGGACTGGGCCACGGTGCATGCGCTGACCGACGCGCTGATCTCCATCGGGGCCACGGAGCCGACACTGGCGGGGCTTCAGGTCTCCGTGCCGGTTGTCCGTCGGTCCGCCCTGATGGCGCTGGAACAGATCGATCCCGCTGCTGTCCCGGTTCGGGCGGCTCTCGAGGCGCTCCGGATGCCCGATCCGGACTGCCGCGAGGCGGCGCAGTGGGTGGTGGCCCGGCATCCCGAATGGGGACCGGAACTCGTCGCGAGTTTCGCGGAACGGCTGCAGAGCGATCAGCTCACTCCGGCCGAGGGGCAGGAGCTGACGCAGCAGGTGGCGAGCCTCGCCGCGTCCCCCGCGGTCCAGGAGATGCTCGGGCGACTCCTCACCGGGGCAACCGGAACGGCCTCCGTGTCGGACCGGGTCCTGGCGGCACTGCGGGCATCGCAGCTCAAAGCGGCCCCCGCGGCGTGGATCGCGGCGCTCGACGCCGATCTCGCCCGCCGCGCGGCGGCTCCCCAGCCGACGCTACAGGCGATTCGCGCGATTGCGATTCCCAGGGACCAGGCGGCGTCACTCATCACTTCTCTCACCCGCGTCGCCGCGACCGCCGACCTACCTGCGGCATCGCGCCTGGAGGCACTGGCATCGATCCCCGGCGGAGTCGGGAACCTGTCGGATGAGCAGTTCGCGCTCGCGGAGTCAGCCCTCGCGAAGGACGACTCCGACGCGCGGGGCTGGGCGGTGAACGTCCTCGCCTCGGCGAAACTGACCGCCGGGCAACGGCGGCGGATCGTTCCGCTGCTGGCCCACGCGACCCCGCTCGAACTCGACCGGCTGGTCGCTCTATTCACCGGAGCGGCGGACGCGGAACTCCAACAGGCGGTTCTCGCGGCGGTCGACACCGCGGACTCCTTCCGCTCGCTCCGCCCGGATGTCCTGCGGAATGCCTTCGGCAAGGACGTTTCCGAGGGAGTCGCCCATCGGCGGGATGACCTCATCGCCAGGCTCAACGTCGATCTGGCGAAGCAGCAGGCACGGCTCGAGGAGACCCTCGCTTCGCTCCCCCCCGGCGACGTCCGCCGCGGGCAACTCGTCTTCACGAGCAAGAAGCTCGCCTGCACCTCCTGCCACGCGATCGGGTACCTCGGCGGCAAGATCGGGCCGGACCTGACCCGCATCGGCCAGATCCGCGTCGAACGGGATCTCCTCGAAGCGATCCTCTTCCCGAGCGCGAGCTTCGTCCGGAGCTACGAGCCGCTGATGGTCGTCACCACCGCCGGACTGACCCACTCCGGCCTCGTGAAGCGGGACACCCCCGAAGAAATCGTCCTGATCACGAAGCCCGATCAGGAGGTCCGGATTCCCCGCGCGGAGATCGACGAGGTCCGTCCCGGAACGGTTTCCATCATGCCCGCGGGACTCGACCAGCAGCTCTCCGCTCAGGAACTGGCCGATCTCGTCGCCTTCCTCCGCGGCTGCAAATGACCTGCCCCTCCTTCAGACCGGGCGGGCCGCCTGCTGGCCGGCGCGGGAGCGATCGAACCGCCGCTGGAGCAGCCGCCGGACGAACCACCGCGGCATGCTCCGGAAGAGCCACCCCGCGATCGTCACACCCCATCCGGGGAATACCGTCACTTTCCCGCCGGCGAGCGCGGCAATCGACTCCCGCACGACCTCCTGCGGCAGAAGCCGGAGCGCACCGTCGTAAGATCGGTCGGTGTCCTCCCCCGGCGAGCGGCGGGCGACGTGGCAGAACCCGGTCGCCGTCGGACCGGGGCAGGTCGCCGTCACGAGGATGTGCTCCGCCGCGAACTCGATCCGCATCGCCTCGGAGAAACTCGTCACGAACGCCTTCGTCGCCGCATACACCGCGTTGTCCGGCAGGGCGATCATGCTGGCGAGCGAACTGACATTCAGGATCGCCGCCGGCCGCGCGGCCGACCGGATCAGGCGCGGCACTATCTGCTGCGTCAGCAGAACCAGCGCCGTGACATTCAGATCGATCTGCGACTCGATCCGGGCCGGATCGGCCGACAGGAACGGGCCGTAGTCCCCGTGCCCCGCATTGTTGATCAGGAGATTCGGCTTGAACGACGTCCGGTCGATGGCAGCCACGAGGGTCTCACGCCCCTCCGCCGTCGCGATGTCGCACGGGCAGCACTCCACCACGAGCCCCGGCCTGGCCGCGAGGAGCTCCGCCTTGAGCGCCTCCAGCAGCTCGCCACGCCTTGCGGTGAGCAGGAACGCCTCCGCCACGGGAGCGAGCTGCCTGGCGAACTCGGCCCCCAGTCCCGACGAGGCTCCGGTGATGATCGCGCGACAGCCGCTCAATGGGAACTGATTGCGCACGAGCGTTCCTTCAGATCCGGAAAGAAGACGCCCCTGAGACCGTAAGCAGTCTCAGGGGCAGGTTGGGTGGGGCGTCCGGTATCGGTTGGACGGGTCCCTGTACGGAGCGCCTCCGGCGAGGGCAGGGGCCAGCCCCTGCACCCCAACAGTCAATGTGCCGGCGGGGGGCTGTTCTGGAAGGCGCGCGCCCGGAACAGGAAGTCGATCAGGTTCCCCTCGTGCGGCTGCATCCAGTGCAGCTGCATCGTCTTCACCTCGCCGATGTTCAGCCGGTCGATGTTCGTCGCATCGACGAGCTGCTGCGACCACTTCTCGTTCTTCGTGATCGCCGAACCGACCAGCGTCTGGCCGATCCGCTTGATCATCTCGTCCTGTGGACACTCCACGACCGTCACGAACGGGAACATGTACTCCGTGTTGGTCAGCCCCGCATCGAGATTGGTCGAGTGGACGACCGTCGGCCGCAGGTAATCACACCGCTCGTGCTTCACCAGCCGGTCCCCGCCACGATACTTCGCCGTGACTTCGGTGATCCCCGGCTCCTTGAGCTTCTCTTCGATCTGGGCGTTGATGGCGTCCGCGGCCCCCGGCGTCGTGAATGCCGCGAGGCCCGCCTTGGGATCGGTCATCGGCAGCGGAGCCACCGGGCCGAGTCGTTTGGCGAGGGCGTCGGCGATCTCGGCGGTGTGGCGGCTCGCCCAGACCCCCGAGGCGTTGATGCAGGAGCGGCCGCCGTTGAGGAAGACGCTGTCGACCATCAGGTCGAGGTACTTCTCCCAGTCGTCGACGACGTCGTCGCCGAGGAGGATCTTGCTGTAGCCGGGGCCGTGGGCCTGGACCTTGGGGTCGCCGTGGTAGCGGTCGAGGATCTGCTGGCCGCCGAAGATCATCGAGCGGGTGCAGGATTCCATGACGGCGGGGCCGCAGTCGTGGCCGCCCGGGTAGAGGCACATCGTCTCGCGGGGGACGCCCGCCTGGGCGAACGCTTCCACGACGCGGTAGGGGGTCCAGGGTTCCGAGGAGCCCGGCTTGATGACGAGGCCGACCTGGAGGGGGATGACCGGCATCCAGAGGGTGTGGACACCGGGGGAGTTCGACGGCAGCACCATTCCCATGACGGGGCTCTGGCACTGGTAGCTCATCATCACGCCGCGGCCTTCCATGCCGTAGCCGCGAGAGAGGATGTCAAAGGGGAGGCCGCGGGTGAGGGCTTCGAGGACCTGCCGCATGTTCCGGAGCATGTAGGCGTTCTTCCGCATGTTTGCGGCGCACATCGCTTCGGGGAGGCCGGTGGTGGCCGACTGGATGCGGCAGAACTCTTCGGGGGTCTGGGTGCCGTTCCCGAGGGGGAGGGTGGCGTTCATGTAGAGATCGGCCGCTTTGACGCACATGTCGCAAAGCTGGTCGATCGAGAACTGGCGGAGGAGGTCGCGGGCTTTGGCCTGCTTCCGCATGTCGAGCTTGATGATGCCGCCGTTGGCCTGGCTCATCGTGGCGAGGGTTTCGCCGGTTTCGAAGTGGACGATAGGGGTCTTGTCGATGGACTCGTAGGGCTTGCCCCAACGGATGACGGGAATGTCGAGCATGGGCGGGAATTTCCTTGGTTCGGCAGGCGGGCGTGGCCCTCTAAGCTAGCAGGAGTGGCCGCGAATCGCAGCCAAACAGCCGGATGGCGACCCCCGTCCTTGCCCGCAAAGCGTCGCCAGCTCAATCCCATCGTCCAATGGCCACCCCGGTCCAGCAGGCTGCTGGCCCCGCCGGAGGCGCTTCTATCGTGGAACCGTGGAACACGACGGGCGTTCGATCGCGGACTGGCGTCGGGGACTCCCCCCTCCAACACGCCGGCACCGCACTCCCCGCGGCAATGACGAGGGGGCATGCGATACCGGCTCGCCAAAGGGGACACCCCATGTTTCCCACGGTTCCACAACGGAAGATGCCTCCGGCGGCCAGCAGCGTGCTGGACCCGGGCCAGGGGCGCCTGTTTGCTGGGGTGATGCGTTTCCCCGCCAGCGGGCGGTGGAACCTTGCGATCTCTTCACAGGTGTCCCATCTCCTTCCGCCCATCCGTCGACGTCGCTACGTTTACGAACTCAGTGAACACCCGCTGTCATTGCCGAGGATGAAGATGCGCTCGCTCGCCTGCCTGTTGAGTCTGGTCCTGCTGTCGCAGTCCGTGCGGGCTGGAGACGAGGAATACAAGCTGGGGCCCGATTCGGAACGAAAGCCAGGAGTGCCGGTCGGAAAGGTGACGGAGCACGTCTGGAAGAGCACGATCTTCCCGGGGACGATCCGCCGGTACTGGGTCTACGTGCCGGCGCAGTACAAGCCGGAGACTCCGGCCGCCATCATGGTGTTCCAGGACGGGCACACCTACGTGGGGGAAAAGGGAAAATTCCGGGCGCCGATCGTCATGGACAACCTGATCGCGGCGAAGGAGATGCCGGTGACGATCGGGATCTTCATCGATCCGGGGCACAAGAAAGAGCAGTTGCCGGAGAAGCCGGGCTGGCAGCCGCAGCCGGAAAACCGGAGCTTCGAGTACGACACGCTGTCGGACCAGTATGCCCGGTTCCTGCTCGATGAGATCCTGCCGGAGGTCGCCAAGAGCTACAAGCTGACTGACGATCCGGAGCAGCGGGCGATCTGCGGGATCAGCTCGGGAGGGATCTGCGCCTGGACGGTGGCGTGGGAGCGGCCGGAAGCGTTCCGGAAGGTTCTGTCGCACGTCGGGAGCTTTACGAACATCCGCGGGGGGCACGTCTACCACGCCCAGATCCGGAAGACGAAGCCGGCGAAACCGATCCGGGTTTACCTGCAGGACGGTTCCGGGGACCTCGACAACGAGGCGGGCAACTGGCCGTTGGCCAATCAGGAGATGGCGGCGGCGCTGAAGTTCGCGAAATACGACCACCAGTTCGTCTACGGGACCGGAGGCCACAACGACATCCATGGTGCGGCGGTGCTGCCGGACGCGATGCGGTGGCTGTGGCGGGACACGAAGTAGTCGACGAAGCGGGAGCAGCTCATGGATCTTTCCCTGGCGGGACGGGTCGCGGTGGTCACCGGCGGCGCGAGCGGGATCGGTCTGGCGACGGCGCGGATGTTCGCGGAGGAGGGGGCCCAGGTCGTGTTGCTCGACCGGGCCGCCAACGTCGAGGAGGTCGCGTCCGGGATCGCCGCGCCGAAGGGCCGCGCGGCGGTCGGGATCGGATCGGATATCACCGATGAGGGGGCTGTCGCGGTCGCCGCGCGGGAGATCCGGGAACGGTTCGGGCGGATCGACGGCGTGGTCCACTGCGCCGCGATCGGATCGGGGAAGTTCGGGTTTCCGTTCACGAACCTGACGCCGACGGACTGGCGGCGGTGCCTCGACGTGAACATTCTCGGAATGGTCCACGTCGCCCACGCGTTTGCCCCGGTGTTCGTCGAGCAGAAGAGCGGAAACTTCGTATTTCTGGCCTCGGTCGCCGGGCAGATCGGGTCGCAGACTGATCCCCCCTACAGCGCAGCGAAGGCGGCCAACATCAACTTTGCCCAATGCCTGGCGAAGGATCTCGCGCCGCACGGGGTCCGGGTCAACACGGTCTGTCCGGGGATGGTCCAGACCCCGCTGAACGAGTCCGTCTGGAAGGCGTGGCACGACGCCCAGCCTCCGGAGCAGCGGAAAACCTACGCCGAGTGGGCCGACTCGAAGATCCGGAGCATCGTGCCGCTGGGGCGGTGGCAGACTCCCGAAGATATTGCCGCCCTGATCGTATTCCTCTCGTCCCCCCGGGCCATGAACATCACGGGGCAGACGATGAATGTCGATGGCGGTTTCGTCATGCACTGGTGAGCCGCCGGGCGGACTCGCTCATACGTCCGTTGGAACGGGACCGAACCGCTCGAAATGCCCGCATTCCGGGAAGAAGGCCGTTTTCAAGGTCAGGGGCGCTCGCCTAGTATCCGGACTGATCCGCCGAGACCGAGCGAGCCATGCTGCAGGGACGAACCACAGCCATCGAGCCCGTTGTGTCCCCTGAGCGTGGCGTTCCCCCGGCGGCCGGAAGTTCCAACCCCGAGTGGCGAGCGATTCAACGCGGCATGAGCAACTCCTCCTACCGGCACTTTGGCGCTCATCTCGAAGTCCAGAACGGAGCGAGCGGGGCCCGCTTCCTCGTCTGGGCGCCGGACGCCTCCGAAGTCTGCGTCATCGGCGACTTCAACGGCTGGGAGCACGGGAAGTTCTTCCTGAACTCGAGCGATTCGGGGAACTGGTGGGGCTTCATTCCGGGAGTCGCCGCCGGCGACAAGTACAAGTACAGCATCAAGACGAAGTCGGGCGCGATCCTCGAGAAGGCGGACCCGTACGGCTTCTACCACGAGCTTCCCCCCCGGACCGCGTCGATCGTCTGGGATATCCACGACTTCCAGTGGCAGGACGACGCCTGGCTCAAGAAGCGGAAAGAAACGAACTGGTTCGAGGCCCCGGTCTCGATGTACGAAGTCCAGCTCGCCTCCTGGAAGCGCCCATGGGATGGCCGGCGGTACCACACGTACCGCGAGCTCGCCCCGATGCTCGTCGACTATGTGAAGGACATGGGCTACACGCACGTGCAGCTCATGCCGATCACGGAGTATCCGTTCGACGGGTCGTGGGGCTACCAGACGGTCGGGTACTTCTCGCCGACGAGCCGGTTCGGCACCCCCGATGATTTCCAGCACTTCATCGACACGCTTCACCAGAACGACATCGGGGTGTTCCTCGACTGGGTCCCGGGACACTTCCCGACCGACGCGCACAGCCTCGGGCGGTTCGACGGGACGGCGCTCTACGAGCACGAAGACCCGCGGATGGGGTTCCATCCCGACTGGAACACCTACATCTTCAACTACGGTCGGCACGAGGTCCGGAATTTTCTCCTGTCGAGCGCCCGGTTCTGGCTGGACGTCTACCACATCGACGGCCTCCGGGTGGATGCGGTCGCATCGATGCTGTACCTCGATTACTCCCGCTCCCACGGCGAGTGGATCCCGAACAAGTACGGCGGCCGCGAGAACATCGAGGCGGTCAAGTTCCTGCAGGACATGAATGTCTCGCTCCACGGCGAGTTCCAGGGAGTCCTGACGATCGCCGAGGAGTCGACCTCCTGGCCGGGCGTCACGCGGCCGGTCTACGACGGCGGCCTCGGGTTCGATCTCAAGTGGGACATGGGGTGGATGAACGACACCCTGCGGTACCTCTCCCGCGAGGCGGTCCACCGGCAGTTCCACCAGAACGAGCTGTCGTTCCGCTCGCTGTATCAATTCACGGAAAACTTCTGCCTGCCCCTCTCGCACGACGAGGTGGTCCACGGCAAGAGCTCGCTCCTCTCGAAGATGCCGGGGGACCGCTGGCAGCAGTTCGCCAACCTGCGGCTGCTCTATACGTACCAGAACACGACCCCCGGCAAGTCGCTCCTCTTCATGGGGGGGGAACTGGGCCAGTGGACCGAGTGGAACCACGACAGCCAACTCGACTGGGAGCTGCTGAAGTATCCCGATCACGCGGGGGTCCAGGCCTGCCTGCGGGACCTCAACAAACTGATCCGGGAGGAGCCCGCGCTCCACGAGCAGGACTGCAATTCGGCCGGGTTCTCGTGGATCAGCGCCGACGACTCGACGAACAGCATTTACGCTTGGTGCCGGTATTCGAAGAACCGGGATGACGTCGTGCTCGTGGTCATGAACATGACGCCGGTTCCGCGGATGGAGTATTCGGTCGGCGTTCCGGTGGCAGGGGCCTGGAAAGAGATCTTCAACAGCGACGCCAAGGGGTACGGCGGCTCGGACGTCGGAAACGGCGGCGTGCTGACGACCGAGCCGGTCGGGATGAACTGGCAGGAGCAGAGCCTCGTGCTGACGCTTCCGCCGCTCGGCGCGATCGTGCTGAAGTCGGTGCCGGAGAAGACGGCGGCCAATACCGCTCCGGCGGCGAAGAAGTAGCGCTGGCGGCCGCCATGGCGATCGATCATGACTCGCAAGCCCTGATCCTGGACGCCTGGATTTCGCGGCCGGGCGGTGAGGAACTGAACTCACGGCCGGCAACCGAGGATCAGTTGCTCGAATTTGAACGTGGCTTCGGGCCGATTCCGGAGGACTTTCGCTGGTTTCTCGCCCACTGCGGCGGAGGCGTCGGAGGTGTTCGTCATCGGCTGGGATGGTGCGGGCAACCCGATAGCGATCGATCGAACCACAGGAGAGGTTCTGGTCGAAGAGCACGACTTCGGCGGCATCCACCGTCTGGCTGACTCGTTCGAACGCTTTCTGATTGAGGGACTTCTCGGCAAGTCCCGCTGAGGGACGACCACGACTTCTGACTCGGCTGCCATTCCTGCGTCATGCGCTTGATGATCCGACAACGGTGGAAGAGGTTCGCCGCCGCGCGGTAATGTCTCCCTGCGCTCGCAATCCAAGCTGACTTCCAACGAACATCGCCTGGTGAGGAAACGCATGCTGTCACGACGGGTCTGGCTCGCTCTCGCATCTCTGGTTCTGACGCTGGGAAGCATTCCTGGCGGTCTGGATGCTGCCGAGAAATCGTTTCGGGCGGGGGCCTATGTCGCGGATGTGACTCCTGAGAAGTTTCCGATCTCGGTCAACGGGAACATGCGGGACGTCCAGGCGACGAAGGCCCATGACCCGCTCAGCGCCCGCTGCCTCGTCCTCGACGACGGGGAGACGGCGCTCGCGATCGTCGTCGTCGACAGCTGCATGATCCCCCGCGAGGTGTTCGACCGGGCCAAGAGCGAAGCGGAGAAGCGGACCGGGATCCCGGCCAGCCGGATCATGATGTCCGCCACACACACGCATGAGTCGGTCACCGTGGCCGGGATCTTTCAGAGCGAGCCGGAGAAGGAGTACATCGAGTTTCTGATCGGGAAGATCGCCGCCGGCGTGGAGACCGCCTGGAAGCAGCGCGAGCCGGCAAAGGTCGGCTGGGGGGCCGGTTCCGATCCGTCGCAGGTCTTCAACCGCCGCTGGCACACGGCCGAGGGGGTTGTCAGCACCGACCCGTTCGGCCGGACTACCGACAAGGTCCGGATGAACCCCGGGTTCGACAAGAAGATCAAGACGAAGCCTTCGGGGCCGGTCGACCCGGAAATCGGCCTCCTGTCGGTCCAGGCGAAGGATGGCCGGCCGATCGCCCTCCTCGCCAATTACTCCCTGCACTACGTCGGCGGGGTGGAGCCGCTCTCGGCGGACTACTTCGGGGAATTCGCCCGCAAGATCGCCCAGCGGATCGGGGCGATGAAGAGCGACCCGCCGTTCGTCGGGATCATGTCGAACGGAACCAGCGGGAACATCAACAACGTCAACTACGGCCTCGAGTCGATCGCGCGGAAGCAGCCGTTCGAGCAGATCCAGTACGTCGCGGCGAGCGTCGCCGACGCGGCCTATCAGGCGTATCAGAAGATCGAGTACCACGACTGGGTCCCGCTCAAGACCGCCCAGGCGGAGGTGGAGCTCGGTGTCCGCCTTCCCCCCGCGGACGACCTCGCCGCGGCGAAGAAGACGCTGGAAGCGGCCGGCGCTCCCCCCTACTCCAAGCAGCCGGAGATCTATGCCCGGGAGACGGTCCTCATGGCCGAGTACCCGGCGACGGTGAAGGTGATCCTCCAGGCGTTCCGGATCGGAGACCTGGGGATCGTCAGCAGCCCGTGCGAGACGTTCGTCGAGACGGGGCTCGCCCTCAAGCAGGAGAGTCCCCTCAAGCAGACGTTCTGCATCGAGCTCGCCAACGGATACAACGGCTACCTGCCGACACCGGAGCACCACGAGCTGGGGGGCTACGAGACCTGGCGGGCACGGTCGAGCTACCTCGCCACGGACGCGGAGCCGAAGGTTCGCAAGACGCTGCTGGGGCTGCTTGAGCAGGTGAAGTAGTCCGCCCCGCGTCCAGGACTGCCGGCGACGGCGGTTTCTGGACTGCAACCGGTTCGGCCGCTGACCTTCACGCGGTTCGCGCTCGCAGTTTGCCCCCTTTCTGCCGTACAGTACCCCGGCGTCCGCGAACACGATCGGCCGTCGTCCTGCGAGCGAGATCCCCCGGTGTCGTCTGCTCAATTCACGAGTCTTCTTCCCAATGACGTCCTCGGCCGCGTCGAGCGGATGCGGGTCACGCCCCTCCGCCGCAAGACGAACCGGACCCACGGGGAACACCTCTCCGGCAAGGGGGGGACGAGCATCGAGTTCTCCGACTACCGCGACTACGTCCCCGGGGACGACCTGCGGTACGTCGACTGGAACATTTTCTCGCGGCTGAACCAGCCATACCTCAAGCTGTACGCTCACGAGGAGGAGATGCATATCCCGATCCTCCTCGACGCCTCGTCGTCGATGGGGTACGAGGGGAAGTTCCAGCTCGCCCGGCAGCTCGCGGCGTCGCTCGGCATCATGGGGCTCTACGGCGTCGAGAAGGTGAGCGTCTATTCCTGCTCCGACCGCCAGAAGTCCCCGCTCGTCCTGAAACCCAGCTCGGGACGGGCCGCCAAGAAGCGGTTTCTGGAATTCCTCGAGCGGCTTCAGCCGGGCGGAGAATTCCCGATCGAGAAGGCGATCGAGGAGATGCTCGCCCACCACCGGGGCCGGGGGGTGGCGTTCGTGATCTCCGACTTCCTGACGTTCGGCGACGTCTCCCGGGCGTTCAACCTCCTGCACGGCGCCGGTCTCGAGCTCGACCTGATTCAGGTCCTGGGACCGGCCGAGCGCAATCCGGAGCTCGCCGGGGACTTCCGGTTCATCGACTCCGAGACGAACCAGACACTCGACATCTCTTCAGTCGGCGAGCTGTTCGGCCTCTATCACGAGCACCGTCAGGCTCTCGAAGACAACCTCGCGGCGGAGAGCCGCCGCCGGAACGGGCGGTTCCTGACGCTCACGAGCGATATGGACATCAAGACGGTCCTCTTCGAACGGCTCGTCCGGGGCGGTTGGGTGCGGTAAGCCGCGCTGATCCGCTTCCGTCACCCCGAACCACAGAACACCTCGCGAAACGAAAAAGGGGACTGGTGCCAGCACCAGTCCCCTTCGTTCATTTCAACGTGACAGCGGCTACATGAACGCACGGCTCAGGATTTCCGCCTGCTCGTCGCGGTGCATCCGGGCCGAACCGACCGCCGGGCTCGGCGACGGGGACCGGGAGACGTAGTAGAACGGGAACCGCTTGAGCAGCTTTTCGCCGAGCATGACGCGGAGGAACCGCCAGGCCCCCATGTTCTCCGGCTCGTCCTGCACCCAGATGGCGGAGATCCCATCCCGGTAGGGGGCGAGGGCCTGCTTCAGCGCCTCTTCCGGCAGCGGGTAGAACTCTTCGATCCGGATGATCGCGATGTCGGTCCGCTGGGCCTTCGTCCGCGCCTCGAGCAGGTCGAAGTAGACGCGGCCAGAGCAGAGCAGGATCCGCTTGACGTCGCCGGCGTTCGCTTCGGCCACCGGGTCGCCGATGACCGACTGGAACGAGCCGTTCGAGAAGTCGTCGATCGGCGAGACGCAGGCCGGAAGCCGCAGCAGGCTCTTGGGGGTCATCACGACGAGCGGCTTCTTCCACTTCCGCTTCACCTGGCGGCGGAGCAGGTGGAAGTACTGCGCCGGCGTCGACGGCTGGCAGATTTGCATGTTGTCGTCGGCCCCGGCGGCGAGGAACCGCTCGAGCCGGGCGCTCGAGTGCTCGGGCCCCTGCCCTTCGTAGCCGTGCGGCAGGAGCATCACGAGACCGCTGAGGCGGTCCCACTTGTCCTCGGCACTCGAGATGAACTGGTCGATGATCACCTGGGCGGCGTTGACGAAGTCACCGAACTGCGCTTCCCAGATCGTCAGACCTTCGGGGATGTCGAGGCTGTAGCCGTACTCGAAGCCGAGCACCCCCGCTTCCGACAGCGGGCTGTTGAACATCGCCACCCGGCCCCGGTCGCGGGTGATGTTCGAGAGGGTCGAGTGCGACTGCCCTGTGTTGTAGTCCTGCAGGAAGGCGTGCCGGTGGCTGAACGTGCCGCGGCGGACATCCTGCCCCGACATCCGGAGCCGGTGCCCGTCGGCGACGATCGAGCCGAAGGCCAGCATCTCCGCCGCCCCCCAGTCGAACGGCTGCTTCCCGAGGCCCATCGCGGTCCGGCCTTCCAGAAGGCGGGCGACCTTCGGATGCGGCGTGAACCCTTCCGGCACCCGGATGAGCGCCTTCATGACGTCGGTGATCTTCTGGCGTTCGAGCGTCGTCGCAGGATGGTCGGCATTCGCGGCGCTGCCGCCGGTGAAGTGCGCCCAGATCCCCCCCATGTGGTTGAACTCACGCTTGAAGTCTTCCGACTTCGCCGCCTTGAGTTCCACTTCGAGCTTCGCCTTCCGCTCCGCCTCGATCGCCTCTCCCTCTTCCTTGGAGATGTACTTGAGCCCCTTGAGGTAGGCGTCGAAGACCGACTGCCGTGCCTTGATGAGCTTGTACATCAGGGGCTGCGTGAACTCGGGCTCGTCCCCTTCGTTGTGGCCGCGGCGACGGTAGCAGTACATGTCGATCACGACGTCCCGCTGGAACTCCTTCCGGAAATCCATCGCGAGCCGGACCACCTGGGCCACCGCCTCCGGATCTTCCCCGTTCACGTGGAAGATCGGGATTTCGAGCATCTTGGCGACGTCGCTCGCGTACTCGGTCGACCGGGCGTCGCTCGGGTCGGTGGTGAAGCCGACCTGGTTGTTGATGATGACGTGGATCGTCCCGCCGACCTTGTAGCCTTCCAGCTGCGAGAGGTTCAGCGTCTCCTGGACAATTCCTTCACCGGCGAACGCGGCGTCCCCGTGGATCAGGAACACGCAGCCGTTGCGGCGGTCGAAGTCCTTGAAGCGGTCCATCTTGGCCGCCATCCGTCCCTGGGCCACCGTGTTGACGTACTCGAGGTGGCTGGGGTTGAAGCAGAGCGAGAGGTGGACGCGGTTGCCGTTCTTGGCGGTGTAGTTCGTGCTGTAGCCAAGGTGGTACTTGACGTCGCCGCGGCCGTAATGGAGCTTCGGGTCCTGATCGAGGAACTCGCGGTAAATCTGCCGCGGGTTCTTCCCCATGATGTTGGCGAGGACGTTCAGGCGGCCGCGGTGGGCCATCCCGATGACGATCTCGCGGACACCCTCTTCGCCGGCCCGCTCGATCGCCATATCGAGCATCGGGATCAGCGATTCGGCCCCTTCCAGCGAGAAGCTCTTCGCTCCCTGGAACTTGACCGAGATGAACTCTTCGAACAGCTCCGCGTCAGCGAGCCGCTCGAGAATCCGCTTCTGTTCTTCGCGGGCAAGCTTCGCCCGGTTGCCGGTCGACTCCATCCGCTCCTGCAGCCAGTTGCGGACCTTGGAGTTGTTGATGTGCATGTACTGCACGCCGATCGAGCGGCAGTAGGTCTGCTTGAGCCAGTGAACGATCTGGCCGAGGGTCCGGACGTCCGGCCCCCCCATCGTGTAAGTCGAGAACTCGCGGTCGTTGTCCTCGGAGGTGAACCCGTATGCGGCCGGGTCGAGCTCCCGAGGAGCAGGACGGACCGTGCCGAGCGGGTCGAGCGAGGCGGCCATGTGGCCGATGACCCGGTAGTTCCGGATCAGGTTGTCGAGCTGCTCCTGCTGAGCGGCAGCTCCCATCCGCTGCTCGTCGCGGAAATCCTGCTTGGCCGCGCCGGCGCCGGGAGGATTGAAGATGCTGTGCTGCGGGAACGGCGGCTGGTCGGACCACTTGGTCCCGTTGCCGTTCCCGTTCGCCTGGCCGTTGCCGGGGCCGTGGGTCAGCTCATGACTGGTCAGTTCATGAAAATAGTCCTGCCACTCTGCGGGGACCGTGTCGGTCTTCCCGGCCGTGTAGTCGGCGTACAGGCTTTCGATGTAGGAGAGGCTTTGGCTGCTGAGCGAGGGAGCCTTGGGGGAGGCGGGGGCGGGGACAGGTGCCATGGTGGTGGGCGGAAGCGGGAGCGGAGACGGCGTTCGACACGAACACGCGATCTCAGTCCCATCGAGCAAAGTCCTTCTGATTCTGAATTCCTAGGTGACGAATCGGGAGAAATCAATGTCGAAGCGGGAAGGATGCGAAGACTCTGCCGATTCTGCCGCATCTCCCGATTCCTGAACGATTTGGATTTCTGATGCCGATCCGGTCGCCGAATTGCCGTGGCCTATACGGCTCAGTTCTCCATCAGGATCTGAGCGTTCGGATCGTGGGCGGCCTGCTGCGGTCCCGCGGCCAAAATCTCAGGGCCGACGCCATCCGCGAAGCGGGCGAAGTTCGCCTGGAACAGCCCTGCCAGGTTGAGGGCGGTCCGGTCGTAGGCGGCGGGGTCCGACCAGGTCCCCCTGGGCTGAAGTATGTGGTCCGGCACATGAGGACAATGCGTTACGACGCGCAGTCCGAAGACCGGATCGACAACCGTGAGGGCGTCCCGAAGTGTCCCGTCGTAGATCGCGTCGATGATCGCCCGGGTGTAGGCCAGTTTCATCCGGCTTCCGATTCCGTAAGGTCCGCCGGACCAGCCGGTGTTGACCAGCCAGACATCCGAGCCGTGCCGCCGGATCTTTTCGGAGAGGAGCTGGGCGTACTTGGCCGGGTGCCACACCAGAAATGGCCCCCCGAAGCAGGGGGAGAACGTCGCCTGCGGTTCCGTCACGCCCATCTCGGTCCCGGCGACCTTGGCGGTGTAGCCGCTGATGAAGTGATACTCCGCCTGTTCCGGGGTGAGCCGGCTGACCGGCGGCAGGACGCCGAAGGCGTCGCAGGTCAGGAAGATGACGTGCTTCGGGTGCCCCGCCACGCAGGGGATCTTGGCGTTCGGGATGAACTCGATCGGGTACGCCCCGCGGGTATTCTCCGTGATGCTGGTGTTGCCGAAGTCGACGTGGTGGTGGGCCGCGTCGTAGACCACGTTCTCGAGCACCGCCCCGAACCGGAGGGCGTCGAAGATCTGCGGCTCCGCCTCGCGGGTCAGGTACACCGCCTTGGCGTAGCAGCCCCCCTCGATGTTGAAGACTCCGTCGGCCGACCAGCAGTGTTCGTCGTCGCCGATCAGATCTCGCTTGGGATCGGCCGAAAGGGTCGTCTTGCCGGTCCCGGAGAGACCGAACAGGACCGCGGAATCCCCTGTTGCCCGGTCCGCTGTCGCCGAGCAGTGCATCGAGAGCATTCCGGCCTTCGGCATGGCGTAGTTCATGTAGGTGAACACCGCCTTCTTCATCTCCCCGGCGTACTCCGTTCCGAGGATCACGACCTCTTTCTTTTCGAGGCTGAGGTCGACGCTCGTCGTCGAGGTCATGCCGGTCGTGAACCGGTTCGCGGGGAACCGGCCGGCGTTCAGGATCACGAGGTCGGGGTCGCCGTAGCTGGCGAGCTGTTCATCCGTCGGCCGGATCAGCATGTTGTGCATGAACAGGGCGTGGTACGGCCGGGCGCAGATCACGCGGACCTTGATCTGTGACCGGGGATCCCAGCCGGCGTAGCCGTCGACGCAGTAGAGCCGGGGCCGGGTGTTGAGGTAGTCGATCGCCCGCTCGCGGTTGATCGCAAACGTGATCTCGTCGAGCGGAAAATTGACCGGCCCCCACCAGACGTTCCGTTCCGACTCGGGGTGCCGCACGACCCGCTTGTCCTTGGGGGACCGGCCGGTCTTCTTGCCGGAGTAGGCGATCAGCGCCCCGGTGTCGGAGATCGTCGTCCCCGGCTCGTGCCGGATCGCCTCTTCGTAGAGGACCGAGGGGGACAGGTTCCGGTGGACTTCCTCGACCGTCAGGCCGTGACGGGACAGATCGATGCGGGACACAGGCATTCCTTGCAGACGACAACGAGGGTGAGCGCAGGACTCGGTGGACGCGTCTCGATCGACCACCGTTCGCCCCGTGCGAGCGCCGTGACATGATCGAATCCCAACGCCCACCTGCCAAGGGCTGCTATCCCCGGGTGCAGGGGCGGAGCTCCTGCCCGCCGGAGGCGCTTCCATTGTGGAACCATTGAACACTCCGGGCGCCCGCTTTGTGAACCGGCGTCACAGGGCCCCTCTCTTCTCATCGCGCGGAGTGCAGTCGACGGGTATTGAAGCCCGCGACACGGGTCGGCGATCGAACGTCCGTCGTGCTCGATGGTTCCACGGCGAGAAGCGCCTCCGGCGGGGCCAGCAGCCTGCTGGACCGGGGCGGCCGGGGAACGATGGGATTGAGCGGGCCGCGTCGTGCCGGCAGGAACGGGATTCGAGCCATTCCGTCTTTTGCAGGCCTGCCGCGATCGGCGAACAGTTCATCTTTGCGCATCGCAACATCATTGCCCCACCCCAATCCAGCGGGACGCTGGCGATATCCCCGATATCAACCGATGGCGATGACTTCCGATGGCCCGCGCCGTACACTGGCCAGTGCCGCCGTCGCTCTGGCGAAGCCCCGTTCTGTCCACGTTCGAGATTTCGGAGTGTCCGCATGTCAGATGTGAAGCCGAGTGAGAACACGAGCCGCCGCGAATTCATGAAGACCGGCACCACCCTGTCGCTCACCGGAGGATTGCTGTCCACGTTCGGCGCCACCTCGGGCGTGTATGCCGCCGGGAGCGGAACCCTCAAGGTCGGCCTCGTCGGCTGCGGCGGACGCGGCACCGGCGCCGCCAGCCAGGCCCTGCACGCCGATCCGGACGTCAAGCTCGTCGCCGTCGCCGACGCCTTTCCCGATCGCCTCGAGCAGTGCGTCACGATCCTCGGCCGTCAGGGGGACATCAAGGACAAGGTCGAGGTCCCGGACGACCACAAGTTCGTCGGCTTCGACTGCTACGAGAAGCTGATCGACTCGGGTGTCGACGTCGTCCTCCTCGCCTCGCCGCCGCACTTCCGCCCCGCCCAGATCGCCAAGGCGGTCGACAAAGGGATCCACATTTTCGCCGAGAAGCCGATCGCGGTCGACGCCCCCGGTGTCCGCTCGGTGATGGCCTCCTGCGAGAAGGCCAAGGAAAAGAAGCTCAACGTCGTCTCTGGCCTCTGCTGGCGGTACCACCCGGCGATCCGCGAAGCCATGAAGCGGGTCCACGCCGGCGACATCGGCGACGTCGTCGCGATGCGGTGCAGCTACTTCACCGGCGGCCTCTGGAACCACGGCCGCAAGGAGAACTGGTCCGATATCGAGTGGCAGATGCGGAACTGGCTGTACTTCACCTGGCTGTCGGGGGACCACCTCTCCGAGCAGGCGATCCACAGCGTCGACAAGATGGCCTGGGCCGTCGGGGACAAGGCTCCGATCGCCGCCTCCGCCACCGGCGGCCGGCAGACCCGGATCGACCCCGCCTACGGCCACATCTTCGACCACTTCGCGGTCGAGTTCGAGTACGACGACGGCGTCCGCGGCTTCGCCCGCTGCCGTCAGCAGGCGGGCTGCTACCCGGACGTCTCCGACACGATCTACGGCACCAAGGGACTCTGCCACATCCAGAGCGACAAGGCCCGGATCGAAGGGGAGAAGCCCTGGTCGTCGGACAAGCTCGACGGCGACATGTATCAGCTCGAGCACAACGCGCTGTTCGCGGCGATCCGCAAGGGTGAGCCGATCAACAACGGCCAGTACATGTGCAACAGCACGCTGATGACGATCCTCGGCCGCGAAGCCGCCTACACCGGCAAGCGGATCAAGTGGGACGAGATCCTGAACTCCGAGACGAAGCTCGGCCCGACGGAATACACGTGGGGCGATTTCCCGGTCGCGCCGGTGGCGATGCCGGGCGTGAAAGCCTGATCGCCTGACTGAGCAACGCGAGTGGTTCCAACCGCCCGGCCTATGGATCGAATCCAGGGCCGGGCGGTTTCGTTTCCCTCGGGTGTCTTGAGCCCTCTCTCACTCCCTTGGCAGCTGATGCGCCAAATAGAGGCGCAATTCGTGCGTCGAATGGAGCGCGCGATCGCGCTGCAATGCTGAGCTTCCTCCACCGCCGAGAATCTGCCGCAGTGCAACGACGGGGCCCTCGAGCTCGCTCCAGTGCGGCGTGACACGGAGGGCTTCGCTTGTGGCAAAGAGCAGAGCCCAGACGTCTCGCACTGAGAGCTGGTTGTCGAATAGCCGGTCGAGGGCATCGAGAGCATTGCCGAGCAGCTTCTTCTCAACCGCGCTCAACGTGGTGCTCCCTGTCTGCTCGTCAGCCTGGATCCGAGCCGGTTTAGCCCCTTGGCACGCAGTCCGCGGCACGCTGCTGAAAGAACCTGGCTTCCAGCAACGCCGGATTGACGATCGACTTCCGCGTCCAGTCGAGCAGCAGATGCTCCTGCTCGTTCGGACTCAGCCCCCAGTCGTTCCGTTCCGCGCGGAGCCGCGTCCCCAGCGACTGCAGGCAGAGAGCCGTCGCGACCGACAGGTTGAAGCTCTCCACGAAGCCGTACATCGGCAGGTGAACGCACCCGTCCGCCAGCGCCAGCGTCTCTTCGCTGACACCGTCGATTTCGTTGCCGATCACGAGGGCCACCGGCTGATCGAGCGGCAGCTCCTGGATCGGTACGCTTCCCGGCCGGGGGCTCGTGGCGATGACCCGGTATCCGCGGCGTTTGTGGTCGGCGAGGCAATCGGCGGTCGGGCTCGGCCCGGCGAACCGACGGATCGTCAGCCATTGATCGGTCCCGAGGGCGATCTGCCGGTTCACCTCGAAGCCGAACTCCTTTTCGATCGCGGCAATGTCCTGGAGCCCGAAGGCGTCGCAGGTCCGGAGAACGGCGCTGATGTTGTGTTCCTGGTAGATGTTCTCGAGGACGACCGTGATCCAGCGAGTCCGCTGGCTGAGGACGGAGGCGAACCTTTCCCGGCGGCGCGGGGTCAGGAAGTCCGAGAGGTACGCGAAAACCGCCTGCTCGTCGGGGGTCAGACCCTGAAGGGCGGAACGGGGAAATGGCGACGGCGGAATAGCTTGAGTCACATTCGGCATTCGAGTACTGTATCGCCGCCGCCGCGAAAGCGGAGGCAGGATGGTGGGCATAGCTCAGCTGGTTAGAGCACCAGATTGTGGATCTGGGGGTCGCCGGTTCAAGTCCGGTTGTCCACCCCTCCTCGACCCGTTGTCAGAAACCTGACGACGGGTTTTTTCGTTTTCGGGCTCGCAGCCCGGGTCCAGCACGCTGCTTTCCGTTGTGGAACCGGGGCAAACAACGGGCGTCCGTTTTGGGGAATCGGTGGCGAGGCCCCCCTTCCCTTCGTCGTCGGGAGTGCGGCGCGAGCGGTTTGGCGAGGGGTGTCTTCAACGCCTGGCTGTGATCGAGCACCTGTTGTGTGCCATGGTTCCACAACGGAAGCGCCTCCGGCGGGGCCAGCAGCCTGCTGGACCGGGGTCGCCGTAGGACGATGGGTTTGAGCGGGCGGCGTCGTGCCGGCCGGGACGTCGTCTGAGCAGTGGGGCCTTCACGTAAGGTGCACCCCACCAGCCCCCTCCTGCTATTCTGGTCCACCTCTGGCTTCCCGTTCTCCCGCCCGGTCCCTCTTGACCTCCTCTCCCTCCCCGCTGTCCCTCATCTTCGCAGCCGGCGGCTCCGGTGGACACCTCTTCCCCGCCGTCGCGGTGGCGGAAGCGATTCGCGGCCTCCACCCCGACGCGTCGCTCACCCTCGTCTCCTCCATGAAGGCGATCGACGCGACAGTCACGGCGCAGTGCGGCGTCGGCTGGGAAACGCTCGCCATCCCCGCCCGCCCCCCCGGGGAGTTCCGGACCGCCCCCTGGCGAACCCTCCGAGACAACTGGCGCGCCTGGCGGGAGGCGTCCCGGCTCCTCGACACGCGGCGTCCGAACGTCATCGTCGGCTGCGGCGGATTCGCCAGCTTTCCGACACTCCTTGCCGCGCGCCGCCGCAGGATTCCGATCCTCCTCCTCGAACAGAACGCCCTCCCCGGCCGCGTCACCCGCTGGTGCGCCCCCTGGGCAGAGACCATCTGCTGCGCCTTTCCGCAGGCCCTCGACCATCTGAAGAGCCGTCGCGCGATCACCACCGGAAACCCGGTCCGGCTGACCATCCAGTTCCTGCGGGAGGCCGCCGCCACGCTCGAAGCCTCCACACCGACGCTCCTCGTTCTCGGAGGGAGCCAGGGAGCCCACGGGATCAACGCCGGCGTCGCGGAGCTGGCCCGGGCCCGCCCGCAGCTTTTCGCAGGCTGGAACGTCGTGCATCAGACCGGCGAGCGGGACCGCGACGCCATCGACGAAGCCTATCGGACCTGCGGAGTCCACGCGGAGGTGGTCGCGTTCACGTCAGAGCTCCCGCGTCTTTACGGCGAGGCCTCGCTCGTGATCTCGCGGGCGGGAGCCACGACGCTGGCCGAACTCGCCTGCGCCCGCCTGCCGTCGATCCTCGTCCCCTACCCGCAGGCGGCCGACGATCATCAGCGGGCGAACGCCAAGGTTTTCGCGGAGGCCGGAGCGAGCCTCGTGATCGAGCAGTCCGGCCCCGATTTCCCCAGGCGGCTGGCGGAGGCCCTGGAACCGCTTCTGACGGACGAGACCATGCGTCGGCAACTCTCCGACGCCGCCGGAAGGCTCGGCCGGCCGGAGGCGGCCGGGAACATCGCAGACCGGATCCTGCGCCTGGCTGCCGGGCAGGATCCCGCCATCACCACTCAGGCTCGCAGCGCGGAGTAGGTCGTCGCGCTGTCGGACTGCTCCTCGGTCGTTGCGGCGGAAGTCGCCACGACACCCGACAGGAACTCGACGAGCCGGCGGTCAAATTCGAAGTGCTGGGCGACCCGTTCGCCGTTGTGCCGGGCCTTCGGAACGACCCACAGGTCTTCTTCCGGGTGTCCGGTCCGCGCGAACAGGCTGTCGGCCACTTCCAGCGGAACGCACGAATCGCGCTCGGCCGCCATCCACAGGAGCGGCAGGCTCCGGAGCCGCGGCAGGGAGGGTTCGATGCTGATGTACCGGGCTCCCCGGCGACGCTCGCTGAGCCGCTTCGTCACCGCCATCGTAATCCGGTTGTGCCAGTCAGGAATCACGTACTGCAGGCGGGGAATGACCGCCCGCTTCCACTTCTTCATGTAGTAATCGAGCAGCCCCCAGCAACTGAACGCCCCCTGGGTCACGACGCCGCCGATGTCCGAACGGCTGGTCGCCACCGCGATGGCCGCCCCCGCCCCCCGGCTGACGCCGTGAAGGACGATCGGCACGTTCCGGTACTCGGGCCGGCTCCGAGCGTAGGAGACCGCGGCGTCGAGGTCCTGGACCTCCTTGCCGGAGAGCCAGTGGAGCGGGTGGTACCCCGGCTCCGAATCGCTCGCCCCCTGGTTGCGGACGTTGAAGGCGAGGATGTCGAACCCGGCGAGCTGCGCGGCAGGGACGTAGGCCTGATACGACCAGAAGTCCGCCTTCATCTCCGGAGAGAAAATGAGGAGCCCGCGCGGCTGGCGATCCCCCGCCGACTGGATTGCCCCCCGCAGGGTCTGCCCGGCGCCGTTGGGGAACTCGATCCGTTCCGCCTCGGGAAGCGGGGACTTGGCCGGCACCTGAAACGGCGGGCAGTCCTCGAAGTACGCGAGGCACATCCGCCCGAAGAACAGATGGAACGCGACCTCAAACAGGACAACGATCCCCAATCCCAGGGGAATCAGCACGGGCCAAGACAATGGCGTCTCCTAACCGTTGTAATGACGAAGGCCCGCCGAGCGGGGCATCCCTACCCTTTGAACTGAGAGAAGACCAGAGACACGTTCTGGCCCCCGAAGCCGAAGCTGTTGGACAGCGAGTGCTTCACTTTCCCCTGCCGCGTCGTGTTGGGGACGTAGTCGAGATCGCAATCCGGATCAGGCGTCTCGTAGTTGATCGTCGGCGGGAGGATGCTGTCCCGCATGGAGAGCAGGCAGACGATCGCCTCGGCGCTTCCGGCCGCGGCAATCAGGTGCCCCATCATGCTCTTCGTGCTCGAGACCGGCACCTTGTAGGCGTGGTCGCCGAGCGAATGCTTGATCGCGGCAGTCTCCACCTTGTCGTTGACTTCGGTGCTCGTGCCGTGGGCGTTCACGTACTCGATGTCGGTGGGGTTCAGACGCGCGTCGGCCAGCGCCATCTTGATGCAGCTCGTGGCCCCGCGGCCCTGCGGGTGGATGTCGGTAATCCGGTAAGCGTCGGCGGTCGAGCCGTACCCGGCCACTTCACCGTAGATCCGGGCGCCGCGGGCCTTGGCGTGCTCGAGCTCTTCGAGGATCAGCATCCCCGCTCCTTCGCCGAGGACGAAGCCGTCCCGGTTCCGGTCGAACGGCCGCGAGGCCTGCCGCGGAGCGTCGTTGTGGGTCGAGAGGGCGGTCAGCAGGTTGAAGCCGGTGACGCCGAACGGATGGATCATGCTGTGGGCCCCCCCCGAGAGCATGATCTCCGCTTCCCCCTGGCGGATGATTTCGGTCGCTTCGCCGATCGCCTGGCTCGACGCGGCACAGGCGGTGAGGCAGTTCAGGTTCGGCCCCTGGGCGTTGAACAGGCTCGCCAGGTGCCCGGCGGGCATGTTCGGCTCCTGCTCCATCTCGGCCTTCGGGTTCATCCGCTCGAGGCTGAGCCGGGTGAAGGTTTCCATGTCGAATTCGCCGGTCTTGCTCTGGGCCTCGGCGATGATGCTCATGAACAGCATGAAGTCCTGCTGTCCTTCACCCGCTCCCAGGTAGACGCCGAACCGTTCCGGGGTCTTGCCCCCCGCTTCGAGTCCGGCATCCTTCACCGCCTGGGCGGCGGCGCCGATGGCGAAGCGGATGTTTCGGCCGGCGTACTCGAACCGCTCGGGGTTCGGGATGTAGTCGCCGAGGTTGTAGCCCCGGACTTCGGCGGCGAACTTGGTCGGGAAGCCGGTGGCGTCGAAGTGGGTGATGTAGTCGATGCCGCTCTTCGCTTCCTGGAGCGACTTCCACATGGCTTCGATCGAGTTTCCGACCGGAGTGACGCAACCGAGTCCCGTAACCACAACACGCCGTCGCATAGTGCTTCCCAATAAACAAACGGCCCGCTCCGCCACCGGGGCGAATGGGCCGCGAACGCCGAATCCCGACTACTCTGCCTGACCGGTGTCGATTGTAAACTCTTGATGTCTAAGCAGAAAAGTGTTCTCGGCCAGGCAGGGGACATTCATACAGTTTCAGAAGCCTGAGGGCCGAATCCCCCTCCGCCAGGTGTCTCGATGACCACCCGATCTCCTGTCTCCACAGCCACTTGCGCGGCCGATCCCAAATCCGAGACTTTTCCGTCAGCGGTCATCAGGGTATTCCGTCCCACCTGTCCGGGCTCCCCCCCGGCAAGTCCGGCCGGAGGGTACGGCCCACGACGCTGGGAGAGGATGGAAAGGGTCATCGGACGGAGGAATTCCAGTTCTCGAATGATTCCGGCTCCCCCGGGCTGACGGCCGGCTCCCCCCGAGCCCTGCCGGATGGCGAACTGCCGGATCCGGACGGGGTACCGCTGCTCGAACAGCTCGGCATCCGTCATTCGGGTGTTCGTCATATGCGTGTGCACGGCGTCGGCCCCGGAGGCCTCGGGGGTCGCACCACTGCCGCCGCAGATCGTCTCGTAGTACCCGAAAGTCGTATCACCGAACGTCAGGTTGTTCATCGTCCCCTGGCTGCATGCCGCCCGTCCCAAGGCCTGCAAGAGGACGTCGACGACCCGCTGCGATGTCTCGACGTTGCCGCCGACGATCGCCGCGCAGCGGGCCGGATCATCGTGGGCCGGCGGACTGAGGAGCGACTCGGGGATCCGGAGTTCGACCGGCTCGAGCACGCCCCCGTTGAGCGGGATGTCCTCATCGATCAGAGCGCGGAACACATACAGGACCGCGGCCGTGACAATCGCCCGGTTGGCGTTGAGGTTCGTCGCCAGGACGCTCCCCGTCCCGGTGAAATCGACCCCCGCGGTCTCGCCGGCAACCGTGATCGTGACGGCGATCGGGCTCCCGTCGTCGAGGTGATCGACGCAGCGGTACTCGCCGTCCGGCATCGCCGCGAGGGCCCGCCGGACTTTGACCGCCGCCGCCTCGCGGATGAATCGCATGTACCGCTGCACGCGTCCCAGCGACTGGTTTGCAACGAGCTGCCGGAGCAGATGGACGCCGGTCTGATTCGCCGCGATCTGGGCCGTCAGGTCCGCCACGTTGTCGTCCGGTCGTCGCGACGGATACCGCGGGATCACGATCCCGGCTTCGCCGTGGGCCGTGGTCTCGGCTTCGCCGGCGTTCGGATCCCCCAGAAGTCGCCGGAGCGCCTGCTCACGAAACTCTCCGCGACGCACGATCCGGAAGTTCCGGATCAGGACCCCTTCCTCGGCCAGTGTCTTCGAGAACGGGGGCATGCTCCCCGGGACGATCCCGCCGATCTCCGCGTGGTGGGCTCGGCTCGCCACGACGAACAGGAGCGTCGTTCCGGCGTCATCGAACACCGGCGTCACCACGGTCAGGTCGGGCAGGTGCGAACCGCCGCGGAACGGATCGTTGGTCAGGACGACATCCCCCGGGGCGAGATCGGGATTGTCCGCCAGGACATGCCGGACCGTTTCGGCCATCGCCCCGAGATGGACCGGGATGTGGGGGGCATTGACGATCAGTTCGCCCGCCGCGTCGAACAGAGCGCAGCTGTAGTCGAGCCGCTCTTTGACGTTCGTCGAGATCGACGTCCGGCGAAGGGTCTCCCCCATCTGCTCGGCGATCGAAGCGAACAGATTGTTGAAGATTTCTAGCTGGACCGGGTCGGCGGTCGCCTCCGTTTCCTGATGTGCGGATTCTCGCTCCGAACTCCAGCGCAACAGGACCGTCCCTTCGTTGTCCATGGCGGCTGCGAAACCCCGGTCGACGACGATCGTCGTCATGCTCTCCGACAACAGGGCGGGACCGACGACGGTGTCGACCGTCCCCTCGCGGCTTCGGACATACCGCGGGCAGGAGGTCCAGCTTCCGTCGAGATACAGCGGGTGCGGTTCCGTCGCGAGAGACCAGCGGTTCGGGACATCCGGCGCAGGGGGCTCCGGAGAGGCGAGCCGGGCCTCGACCCGGGCCGCGACCGCCTCGATCGCCCTGTCGGGCCGCCGGTAGCCGAATTCCCGTTCGTGGGCCGCGGCATAGTTCTCAGCGAGATCAGCGCCGGGTGTCACCGCGACCGAGAGAGTGGTTTCGACACCGCTGTACCGCAGGTCGAGCGTCCTGTGGAACCGGATTGTTCCGCCCGGTTCGTTCCCGGCGAGTCCCGACGTGGCCTCGGCTTCGAGCGACTGAAACAGGGATTCGAGCGCCGCAGCATCGAGCGTAGCGAGGGGTGTCAGCAGGCTGGAGGCGGCGTGGCGGACCGTGTCGGCGCAGGCGATCCCGTAGGCGCTCAGTGCCCCGGCGAAGGGATGAATCACTATCGTCTGCATCCCCAGCTGCGCCGCGAGGGGGCAGGCGTGCTGGGCTCCCGCTCCGCCGAAGACCGAGAGAGCATAGTCCGCGGGATCGTAGCCCCGGCTGACGGAGATCCGCCGGATCGCCCGCGCCATGTGGGCGTTCGCGATCTCGAGAAACCCGCCCGCCAGTTCTTCGGGCGACATTCTCCGCGCGGTCCCCTCCGCAACCTGATCGGCCAGCTCGGCCAACCGCTGCTGGACCGCCTCCCGGTCGAGGCGGAACGGGAACTGCTCCTCGACCAGCCGCCCCAGGACGAGATTGCAGTCGGTGATCGTCACCGGCCCACCCCGTCCGTAGCAGGCGGGGCCGGGATCCGATCCGGCGCTCTCCGGGCCCACCACCAGCTTCACGCCATCGAAGCGGCAGACGCTCCCGCCACCGGCGGCGACCGTTTCGATCGCGAGCATCGGCGAGGCGATCCGGACTCCCGCCTTGCGGCTCTCGTATTCGAGCTCGAACCGGCCGTCATATCGGGAGACGTCGGTGCTCGTCCCCCCCATGTCGAAGCCGATCGACCTTGGGAAGCCGGCACGTGCGGCCGTTCGGGACGATCCGACAACGCCCCCGGCCGGCCCCGAGAGGATGCTGTCCCGTCCGGTGAATCCCTCCGCGGAGACGAGCCCTCCCGCCGAAGTCATGACCTGGAGATTTGCGTGGGGACCGATCGCACGAGGCCGTGCAGTCCGTTCGAATTGGTCCGGATACAGCGATCCCGCAACCGCCCGGTAGAACCCTCCTTCGACGAGGAGATGCAGCGTCCGGTAGACCGTTGCCCGGGAAAGACGTGCGGCGGAGCCGGACTTCGCTACTGCTGCCACCAGTTCTTCCACTTCGAAAGGCCGGCTCAGTTGCTCGAGGACTGACAGGACGATGCCGCGTTCTCGCGTGATTCGCAGCCCGCGGGATTCGAGATACACCCCGAAGCCTGCAACGAGCGACGTCGCAGGGTTGTCGGAGCTGGGGGCGAACGTCAGCGGAAACTCCAACATCTCCGGCCCCGTGGGGATGAAGGACGCAGCCGCTGATGGGGTCAGCTGCCCGGCAATCCGAGTGACGTATTCCCGAAGGACCGGATTCAGGTAGGCATCGACGACGGTACTCTCCCCCCGCGGAACGATCTTGATCGTCGGCGAGACGGCGCTCGACAGGACCACTTCGCGGAAGCCGAGGCCGTCGGCTGCTGCGGCGACGACCTGTTCGTGGATCGGATTGCGGTAGCTGTGCAGCAACACGATCGCGAGGGATTCGATTCCCTGCTGCCGCAGCGCGACCAGTCCTTCGCGAACGACCGAGAGAGCGGGAGAAAGGAGGACGCTTCCATCCGCCGCCAGCCGTTCGTCGACCTCAAGGACTGCGGCGAACAGCGGATCGGGCTTCCGGATCGCCAGGTCGAACAGTTTCGGACGCGCCTGGTCGCCGATCCGGAGGAGGTCGCCGAACCCGCGAGTCGTCACGAGTCCGACCCGCGCCCCCTTCCGTTCCAGGAGAGCGTTGGTTCCGCGGGTCGTCCCGAGGCGAACTTCGCAGGAAGGAAACGGAACGCCAGGGCGAAGTCCCAGGAGGTGCCGGATGCCGAGGACCGGGGCCTCCTCATCGGTCGTGATCTCGTACCGGTTTCCCTCGCGGAGTGACGCACCCTCCACGTCCCCTAACACGATCGTGCCGTCGGAGCGTGATTCGGCGATCAGCACACCGTCTGTCGAATTTGCCCCTTCCAGCCAGAGTCGCGCCCCATTCCAGAAGCCAGGAGGATCCAAGCTGCGGGCTGGGTCGAAGAACGCCGTCTCACTGCTGAGGCGCTCGATTCGCCCCTTGGTCCGTCCCGAACTCAGGGTCTTGAACGTCCGGACAGTGCTGTCCGGATGGATCGCCACGCAGTCGGTGAAAGTCCCCCCGACATCAATCGCAAACTGCCAGGTGCTGTCGGAAGTCCGGGGGGCAGAAGTCATGTCGTGGCGGGAAGGGAACAACGTTGGGGGAGGACGGGGGCGCACCGTCACCGACTATTCTGGCTCGTCGAGCGGCAAACTCCAGCCGGTCCGTGAGTTCCGAAGCCTGATCGGGCCGCCCGAACGAAAACTCGTCTAGGCAGGGATGCCTCGATCAGCACAATGCCGCTGCGCGGCCGGGAGGCCGGCGGTGTCGATGAAGGACGGTCCGGTCGAACCGGCCGCTGACAGTGTCCGTTGTGGCAGGGAGCAGCCCGATGTTTGGATTCTTTCGCAGCGCGAAGCGACGGGTGACACGGGTCGTCAAGGAGCAGGTGATCCGCCATCACAAGCGGTCGGGCGTCCTGATGTTCAGCGACACGACCCTCCGCGACGGCGAACAGATGCCTGGTGCCACGCTCGATCCGGATGACAAGCTCCGGATTGCCCGGGCCCTGGAAGCCCTGGGAATCCACTCGCTCGACGCCGGATTCCCCGCGTCGTCCGAGGCGGACGTCGTCGCGATCAAGAAGATGGTCCCCGAGGTGAAGAGCCTCGTGCTGACTGCGCTCTGCCGGACGGTGAAGAGCGACATCGACGCCGCCGATGAGGCGCTCGACGGGCGGGCGATCCACAAGCGGGGCGTGAGCCTCTTCTGCGGGACGAGCCCCCTTCACCGGCAGTACAAGCTCCAGAAGACCGAAACCGAGATTCTCAAGCTGATCGTCGATGCGGTCCGGTACGCGACCGAGCGGTTCGAGATCGTGACGATCGGCCCCGAGGACGCCAGCCGCACCGAGCTGCCTTATCTCTGCGAAGTCCTGAAGGAATCAATTGCCGCCGGGGCGACGTCGATCGGGTTCACCGATACGGTCGGAATCCTGACTCCTGACCGGACCCGGGACATGATCCGCTATATCCAGGACCACGTTCCGAACATCGACAAGGCTTTGTTCGGCGTCCATTTTCATAACGACCTGGGGCTGGCGGTTGCGAACACGCTCGTCGCGGTCCAGGAAGGGGTCAATGTCGTCCAGGGGACGATCAACGGGATCGGCGAGCGGGCGGGGAACATTCCGCTCGAAGAGGTCGCGATCGCGATGGACCTCAATCAGGACCTGTACGGGCCGCCGGGCAAGCTGGACATGACGAAGCTGGTCTCGACCTGCCGGCTGGTGTCGGACCTGACCGGGATTGCGATTCCGGTCAACAAGCCGGTTGGCGGCAGCAATCTGTTCGCGACGGAGGCGGGGATCCATCAGGACGGGTTGCTGAAGCATCCCGATACGTACCTGCCGTATCGTCCCGAGCGGATTGGTGCTGACGGGATCCGTCTGGTGCTTGGCCGGCACAGTGGCCGCCGTGCTGTGGCGCAGCGGCTGGAGGAGCTGGGGCTGCGTCCGAGCGAGGAGCAGGTGGCGGTCGTTCTGCAGCGGATCAAGGAGTTGCCGAAGGGGGGGAATGTCACCGATGAGTTTCTCAAGAACTCACTGAAGGCGGCGTAGTGCCCTCGAACGCCGCTCACGCCGGCTCGACGTCGTTCGTTCAAACCCAACGTCCCACGGCCACCCCGGTCCAGCAGGCTGCTGGCCCCGCCGGAGGCGCTTTCCGTTGTGGAACCGTGGAACACAACGGGCGTCCGATCGCGGACTGACGTCGAGAACTCCACTCTTCTACACGCCGGCATTGCGAGCCCCGCGGGAGTGAATCAGGGAGTCCTCGACACTGGTTCCCAAAGCGGACGCCGGTTGTTTGCCGTGGTTCCACGATAGAAGCGCCTCCGGCGGCCAGGAGCTCCGCCCCTGGACCCGGGTCGACGGGCGGCGCCGGTCTCGGGGGAACGAGACATGCTTCATGCAGCCGTCGACTCCCCATTCGGCATGCGATTCGACATCATCCGGTAAAACACGTTTGTCCCGCCCCATGTGAGCCCGGTTCCCAATGCCCCTCGATACCGAACTCGAAGTCGCCCTCCGGGTCGTCGCCGTCGCCGCGAAAATCTGTCAGTCGGTCCAGTCCCGCATCACCCGCGAGTCGATCGAGAAGAAAGACCGCAGCCCGGTCACCATCGCCGATTTCGCCTCCCAGGCCGCCATCTGCAAGCTGCTCGGCGATGCCTTCCCCAACGACGAAATCGTCGGCGAGGAAGAGGCAGACGCACTCAAGAGCCCCGACAACCAGCGACACATGGCAGACCTGCGGGCCGAACTCGCCCGCGTAGCGATCGACGCCAGCGATGACGATGTCTGCCGCTGGATCGACCGCGGCACCGGAAATGGAGCGAGCGGCCGGTTCTGGACCCTCGACCCGATCGACGGCACCAAGGGATTTCTCCGCGGCGAGCAGTACGCAGTCTCGCTGGCCCTCATCATCAACGGCCGGATCGAGCTCGGCGTTCTCGGATGCCCCAACCTCCCCTGCTCCGACGCCTGGGACCGCGAAAGCGGCGTCCTGATGTCGGCGGTCCGGGGAGAAGGCACCAGGCTCCGCCCGCTCTCGAACATCACGGTCCCCCCGCAAGCGGTCCGGACCAGTCCCACGTCGCGAGCCGACATGGCCCGCGTCTGCGAGTCGGTCGAATCGGGGCACAGCGCGCAAGACGTCAGCGTCCAGATCGCGCAGAAACTGGGGATCACCGCCCCGCCGGTCCGGATGGACAGTCAGGCGAAGTACGCGACTGTCGCCCGCGGCGAGTCGGACATCTATCTGCGGCTCCCGACCCGGGCCGACTACCGCGAGAAGATCTGGGACCACGCCGGCGGCGTGATCTGCGTCGAAGAGGCGGGGGGCACCGTGACCGACGTCGATGGCCTCCCGCTTGATTTCTCGCAAGGGCGCGAGCTCCGCAAAAACCGGGGCGTCATCGTGACGAACGGCCAACTGCACCCGGCGGTCCTCGCAGCGGTTAAGTCCGTCCTCGGATGACGGTCCGGCAGAGAGAGACTTCCGCCAGCCGCCGGGGCTTAAGGAGATTCAAGCATCTCCTGATCCGATCGAGAGATCGTCCCCAAACGCTTCCCCCGTCGCGCCCAAGGCTCTAGTCTTTCCCTTCCGGTTTCCACCGGAAATGTGATCCCTCGTCCTCCGTCCCTCCCGCCATGTCCGCCACCGCTTCGACCGCCAACCGCACCCTGATCCGCGTCGGCCACAGCCCTGATCCGGACGATGCGTTCATGTTCCACGCGCTGACGAACGACAAGGTCGACACCGGGAACTACCAGTTCACGCACCAGCTCCAGGACATCGAGACGCTGAACCACCGGGCGCTCCGGGGTGAGCTCGAACTGACGGCGGTCAGCCTGCACGGCTACTCGTTCATGACCGACAGGTACGCCCTGTGCGCCTGCGGGTGCAGCATGGGTGACAACTACGGTCCGATGATCGTCACCCGCCAGCCGTCGAAGATCGACGACCTCCGCGGCAAGACGATCGCAATCCCGGGGACCCTCACCACCGCGTTCCTGTCGCTCCGGCTCTGCCTCAAGGCCCACGGCTTCGACTGCGTTCCGGCAGACGGGCCGGCCGCCCCGGAGATGGCCCGCTACATCATTCGCCCGTTCGACGAGATCCTGAATGTCGTCGAAAAGGGGGAAGCGGATGCCGGCCTGATCATCCACGAGGGGCAGCTCACCTATCAGAACCAGGGGCTCTCGCTCGTCGTCGACCTCGGCCAGTGGTGGATGAAGGAAACCGGCCTCCCCCTGCCGCTCGGCGGGAACGCGATCCGCAAGGATCTCGGCCCCAAGGCGATGGAAGAAGTGACGGCGCTCCTCAAGAAGAGCATCGAATACGCTCTCGCCCACCGCAAAGAGGCGCTCGACTACGCGATGAAGTACGGCCGCGACCTCGACGTCGCCAAGTCGGACAAGTTCGTCGGGATGTACGTCAACGACTGGACGATCGACTTCGGCCCGCGCGGCCGGGAAGCCGTCGCGCTGCTCCTGAAGAAGGGGCACGAAGCGGGGATCATCCCGAACCCGGTCGAGCTCGAGTTCATCGGGTGAACCTGGGGGCCCGCCCCTTGCCCTTGGCCCCCGGTGACGGCAGCACCGCCAGCGCGACTCCCATGGGTCCATGGCGGGGGAGCGTTTCCCGAGTTCATCTTGCTCCGCTGCCCCGTTTCGCGATATCTCTCGCCCCCATTCTGGACTCACTGTCGTGGTCCATCGCGGTTCTCTTGGGGGCGGTCTCGCATGGCCGAGAGCGGACATTCGGGACTGCGGCGGGCGCGTGACGCATGCTGGGAGGCACTCGCGCGTCCTCGCCAGGGAAAGACGCTCCTGCGAGAGATCGACGGCCTGCGATTCCTTGCGATCCTGGGGACGATCCTGACCCATGAGTCGACGTTCCTGGCAAAGCACGGGGGACTCGCAGGGACCGGGCTCGTCCCGGACGATCTGGTCTGCCAGCTGATGCATGCCGGCTGCGTCGGCGTTCAGCTCTTCTTTGCGATCAGCGGATTCATTCTCGGTCTCCCCTTCGCACAGGCGTTTCGGAATTCGACGGATCCGCCCGTTCTGAAGCAGTTCTATTGGCGAAGAGTGACACGGATCGAGCCCCCGTACCTTCTCAATCTTGTCCTCTTCTACCTGATTCTCGTTTTGATGCGGGGAGTCTCCGCGGGAGAACTTTTACCGCACCTTCTGGCAAGCGGCGCCTACCTGCACAACGTTCTGTACGGTGTCCCGAGCCTCGTCAACGGTGTCGCGTGGTCGCTGGAAGTCGAGATCCAGTTCTATCTCCTCGCCCCGCTGATCGCTCAGGTGTTTCGAATCCCCTCCGCCACGTTGCGTCGGAGTCTGCTGGTCGTCGGGACGGCGGTGTTTGCAGTCGTCGCTCCCGAGCACGGGAGCTACTGGGACCGGACGCTGGTGGGGCAATTCGAGCACTTCCTGGTCGGGTTTCTGGTGGCCGATCTGTATGTCGGCAACGACGGCTCTGCCGTACGCCGGAGCCATGCCGGGTGCGACGTACTCGGCGCGGTGTCGCTGCTGGGGCTGCTGCTCTCCAGTTGGCTCTGGACTCCGCAGAGTCCGCTGGTCCCCGTCATGATCCTGGGGACGTTCGCGGGTGCGTTTTGCGGCCCGTGGCTCAACGCCCTCCTGGCATCACGTCCCGTCTCGACGCTCGGCGGGATGTGCTACACGACGTACCTCTACCACTACTGGATCCTCTCGGTGATCGGCTGGGCGGTCCTGCGATATGTTCCGCTCCCGCAGGCCGCGCCGCTGCAGGCGGCAGTCCTCGCCGCATTCATCCTGCCGGGGATCTTCCTACCTTGCGCGGGGATGTTCGTCGTCACGGAAAAACCGTTCATGCGATCGAACTGGCCCGCCCGGTTGGGCGACTGGTTTCGCGACCGGCGAGGGGCCGCTTCCGCCGCGCCGGAACCCGCAGAGAGCGAGCCACGCCGGCAAGCGGCCTGAGCTATCTGGCATCGGTGACGGTGACGGCGGTTCCGTAGGCCAGAACTTCCGTGACGCCGGCCATGACCTCGTTCGCGTCGTAGCGGGCACCGATGACGGCGTTCGCTCCGCGTTCGGTGGCGTGCTGGAGCATCAGATCGTACGCCTCCTGCCGGGCCCGTTCGCAGAGCTCGGTGTAGATCGTGATGTTCCCGCCGAAGATCGTCTGCAGGCCGGCCGCGAAGTTGCCGACGACGCTGCGGGAGCGGACGATGACTCCCCGGACGATGCCGTGGCTGGCGACGATCCGGCAACCAGGAAGCTCGAATGCAGTCGTAACGAGATGCGGCTGAATCATGATCTGTTGTGAGAGTGTTCGGTTCAGGGGATCGTGCTCGGCGTGAGTCGCGCCCCCGATCGTGGATGGAAACGGTGGAAACCCGTCCGGAGATCAGCCGAACCGGATCAGTTTTCCGAACCTCATATGGTTACTGGGCTTTGCGATCCGAGGGGGAGGCTAGCCGCGGCTCGTCGGCCGTCTGCCGCGGTTCCGCGCGCCGATGTTCCTGGAGCGTCGCGAACGGCGACTCGAGCTCCTGCCCGGTCTTATGGGCGCCCAACCGCTGCGATGGGTAAATCCCGGTGTGGCCGCTGAAGAGGTAGGCGGTCGTGCAGGCGACCGCGAAGTAGACGGCGTACTCGCCGCCGAACAGCTCGATTCCCATGACGGTGCAGGCGAGGGGGGTGTTCGTCGCTCCGGCGAAGACGGCGATGAAGCCGAGCGCCGCGACAAGATCGACCGGCATCCCGAGCCACCCGGCGAGCGCGTTCCCGAGCGTCGCCCCGATGAAGAAGAGCGGCGTCACCTCTCCCCCCTTGAACCCGCTCCCGAGCGTGATCGCCGTGAACAGGACTTTCCAGAACCAGCTCCATGCGTGGGCACCGCCGGCGTGAAAGGTGCTCTGGATCGTCACGGCGTCGGCGTCCGGCGCGGAGACACCGAGCCCCAGGTAGTCCCGCGTTCCGAGGAGCAGCGTGAGGGCGATCACGATCAGCCCCCCGATGACGGGGCGCAGGAGCGGCTGAGGAATCCGCTGCCGGAAGACGTGCACGCATCCGTGCGTGAACTCGGAAAAGAGGCGACTGACAAGGCCGAAGATCGCCCCCGCTACGAGCGTCGCGCCGAACCAGTGGGCGGAGAGGGGAGCAAGATGCTTCGGCGAGTCCGGAGGCAGGACGCTCGCGATGTGGTAGTGGGTGTGAGCGATCCCCCAGGCAATGCAGACCTGGTCCGCCACGATCCCTCCAACAAGACAGGGGAACAGGGCCGCATGGCTGAATCGCCCGATCACGAGGACCTCGAGGGCGAAGACCGCGCCGGCGACCGGAGTCCCGAACACTCCGCCGAATCCCGCCGCGACCCCGGTCATGAGGAGCAGCCGGATCTCCGCGGGTTCCCGGATTCGGAGCAGCCGGGCGAGGCCGCTGGCGAGGCTCCCCCCCATCTGGACCGCCGTCCCTTCCCGGCCGGCGGAACCGCCGAAGAGGTGCGTCAGGAGCGTCCCGATCAGAACCAGCGGCGCCATGCGGAGCGGAACTCCCCCCGCCCCCGCCCCCGGCTCGTGGATCTCATCGACGATGAGATTGTTCCCTCGGCTCGAGTCCTTTCCGAACTGCTCATACAGCCATGCCACGGCGATGCCCCCGACCGGCAGGGCAAACAGGAGGGCCGGGTAGGCGAATCGTGTCCGGGTGCAGAGGTCAAGCAGCCACAGGAACAGGGCACAGGCGGATCCCACAACCGCGCCGACGAAAGCCGCCAGTGGCGTCCAGCGGGCGAGGTAGGGCCACAGCCGGGCCTGATCCTGAACGAACGGTCTAGGCGACATGCGAGGCACTCCTGCAGGGGACCGGATCACGGTCGGAGGCCTCGTGGCGCCCCCCCAACCGCGATCGGCAGGAGTCATCAGCTCGAATTCGGCGGGAGCCGGCATCCGGCGGTTGAAGGCGGAACCCCATCGCCTGTGAGATCGTTCTAAATCCGCGGGCCAGCGGCGTCAACGGGATTCAGGCGTCGGCGACTCCGGCGCCTTCGCGGCGGCATCGGCGGCCGGCGGAGCCGCGGCTTCCCTCGCTTTCCGGGCCTGACGGTCCTGCTCTTCCGCCTCGCGGAGCTTACGCAGCTTTTCGAGGTGCTCCTCGACTCCAAGCAGTTTCGGATCGCTCGTGTTCCCCCCCTCGATCTCCGGGATCGGCAGGACGTCGAACCACTCCTGCGCGCCGATCTGTCCCTCGGGGACCCAGTGAATGTTTCCGGGCTTCACGACCGCTTCCATCCAGACTTGAGACTCCGGCGTCAGTTTTCCGTCACCGCCGGTCAGCAGCTTGTAGCCGATCGCGAAATGGCACGTTCCGCTCAGCGTTCCCATCTCGTTCTTGCGGAACGAATTGTAGAGGTAGACCATTCCCTCGTTCGTCGGCTTGCCGCGGTCGAGCGCGATCGGAAACTCGATGCCCCACACCCCCTCCCGGGCCGCGGGCTTGAGGAACGTTCCTTCGTGTCCGGCCGACTGGGTCGCCAGATCGGCCGGCGCGACGTCCGTCATCCCGACCGCCCCCATCATCTCTCCCGTGAAGAGAGAGGGAGCGGCGAACGGAGACTTTTCGATCTCCACGACGATCGTCGCGCGAGTCGGCAGCTCGTCTCCCCAGATCAGCCGCCGTCCGTCCGGGCCGTCGAGCCGGAGGTCGAGCGTCGCGGTCCGGTAGTACCCGCCGTTGTAGAGGGCGGGGCTCCGCTCGTCGTTGCCGCGGTAATACTTGCCCCCCATCCGGGTCGGGTGATGCGGCCGGACCCAGCGGTTCGGGAAGGGGTCCGTCATCGAGACGAGCCCGTTGAGCCGCGTCACCTCCTTCTGGAGCTTGGGAAGTTCTGCGAGTTTCACGCGCACGAGGAGGTAGCTCCCGAACATCGCAACCAGCAGCAGCCCGACGAGTCCCCACACGCGGGAGAGGGAAGCGATCCGTTCCGTCCAGCGGCCGACCGTTTTACCCAGGGTGAGACGTTTCCGGCGGGCCTCCTTCGCCCGCTCGAGGATCAGAATCAGGATCAGTACCCCGATGAAGAACGGGACGGCGGGCTTCAGCAGCGGCCCCCCCCAGCGGGCGTAGCGTTCCAGCAGGTAGGTGGCGATCCTCTCCCACCAGGGCGGCTGGTAGGCGACGATCATCGGCTTGGGGGGAGCAGGCCAGGAGGCCCCCTCCCGGATCCAGGTCTCGATCGTCTGGATCGTCTCCGGTGGAAGCGGCTCCCCTTCGAGGGGCATCCGGTCCCCGGGCTCGGTGGAGCGGAGCCGGCGAAGGATCTCATTCTTCTCGACCGGAAGGGCGAGCGCGCTAAGCCCCGAGTCCCCCCCGTGCATCGCTCCTTCACGGGAATCGAGCCGCAAGTCCCCGTCGCGCTTCGCCGAGCCGTGACACCGGACGCAGTGCTGCGTGAGCACGGGTTGGATCCGCGTAGCAAAATCGACGGTCGGCCCGGGGACGCCATCCGGAGCGGTTGCAGCCGCAGGGAGAGGAGTCGAGTCGGGCGGATCCTCCGCTCCCCACGTGGTCCCCGCGAGGAGCAGAGCGAGCAGAGTCCAACGACCGATCACGACCGGGGCACCTGGCTGGAGGAAGCGGTTTCGAGATCCCTATTCTACTGCCGGAGGAGCGGCGGCACACTCGCCGCTCGGCTCGCCTCCTCCTTCGGATTCACGGAAGGTTCTCGGCGTATGCTTCGTTCACTCGGGTTGTACGTGGGTTTCCTCGGCCTCGTTCTGGCGGGCCACGTGAGCTCCGCGGAAGACGTCGCATGGCTCGGGGAGGTTCGGGTTCGGGTTCGGGTTCGGGCGAACGAGGCCGCCGTTCCCGAGCCGTGGCGACCGTTGTCCCCGTTGCTTACGGGCGATGAAGCGAACGCCAAGGGGAGCTGGAATCGCAGGCGTGAGGAGCTTCTCGCGGCGTGGCGGGCCGACCTGGGGGAAATGCCGAAGCCGCCCCGGGAGCTGGCTCTCAAGTCCCTTCGCTCCGAGCGGCTCGACTGGGGAACCCGCGAGCTCGTGGAGTACGAGGGAGAACCGGGGCTGCGCGTCCAGGCGTACATCCTGAAGCCGAAGGGAGACGCCGGCCCGCGGCCCGGGATCGTCGCCCTTCATCCGACCACGAACCTCAGCATCGACGCGATCGCTGGCGTGCAGGGGGAGCCGCGGCAGCACACAGGCGTGAAGCTCGCCCAGGCCGGCTTCGTCGTCGTCTGCCCCCGCTGCTTCCTGTGGCAGGATGCCCCCGATCTCAACGCCGCCGTGGCCCGCCACCGTGAGCGGCACCCGCAGACGACCGGCATGGCAAAGATGCTCTACGACGCGCAGCGGGGTGTCGATCTCCTGCTCGCGCAGCCCGAGGTCGATCCGAAGCGGGTCGGGGCGTTCGGGCACTCGCTGGGGGCTAAAGAGGTCCTGTACCTGATGGCGTTCGACGACCGGGTCCAAGCCGGCGTCGCCAGCGAAGGGGGCGTCGCTCTCGACAGCACGAACTGGGACGCCTCGTGGTATCTGGGGCCGCAGGCCAAAGACCCGATGTGGAAGCGGAACCACCACGAACTGCTGGGACTGATCGCCCCCCGCCCGTTCCTCGTGATCGGCGGCGAACAGGGCCCCGGCGCCGCCGACGGGACGCGGTCGATCCCCTATCTCGTCGCGGCCGAGCCGGTCTACGCCCTATCCGGCTCACCGATCCGCCTGGGCCTGCTGAACCACGGCCAAGGCCACCCACTCACTCCGGCCGCCTTCGAAAAGGCGATCGAGTGGCTCAAGACCTACACCACTCCTTAAGCCTTCCCGCTTTCCTTCTCCCCAGTCGTTCGAACCCCTGAAATGCCGCAACCGCGGCGAGACGGAGACCTTCTCAGGCTCCCTCTCGTCGCGGTTGTCTTGGCATCGCCCCCGAAATTGGCCCCGTGTCGCCGGGCCTCGCGAAACTTGTCAGCGGACTACCGCTGGACCGGTCCGCCGGTCTTCGGATCGTTGGCCGCCGAGCGGGTCGCTCCGCCGGGCTGGGTCGCCGTGGCGGGGTTCGACGGCTGGGCGACGCTGGCACCGGCGGCGGCGCCCGTCGCGTTCCAGCCCGAAACCGACCACACCGGGTAGGTCTCGACGACCGTCCCGCCGAGGTCCTGGAGGAGCTGGCGGAACTTGGCCTGGGTCATCCCCTCGTTCGGGACCGAACGCTGGAGGACGAACCGGCGGTTGTTCGGGATGTACGCAAAGAACTTGCCGTTCCCCATCGCGTCGTTGGTCGCAAGCATCCGAAGGAGGGCGTTCCGGGGAACGTCCGTCGCGTTCTTCGGGAGCTCGTCGAGCCACGCCATGATCCAGACCGACTGGCCGTCGGTCGAGAGGACGGTCGACATCGAGAGGGTCCACTCCTGGTCGTCGAGGTTCGCCCGGAAGGCGAAGTCGTACCGCTGCTGCTGCTTCTCGGGCTTGATGCCGAGTGCCGCAACCAGCTGGCCCAGCTGTTCTTCGTTGACGCCGCCGGCGGGCAGCGCCGCGGGAGCGGCAGCCGGCTGCTGAGCGGAAGCGATGCGGGGAAGAGCGAGCGGCGCACCGGCCAGGAGCCCCAGGGTCGCACCGGCCAGAATCCACTTGCGGGCACTGCTTCTCATCGCGAGACACTCCTTGTCCGAAGACGTACGGCCGCGCCGGACCATGCCGCCTGAAACCTCCGTTCGCCGGAGGAATGCGAGTCAACGCACTCCTGTGGCGCCAGGGCACCCCCCTGCCTGAGATCGCAGCCCTTCGGACGCGGACGGGTTACCTCATGAGGTAATCGAGACAGATCTGCGACCATGTCTCGAAATCGTCCCGGTCTCGGATCAACTCTGCGGGTTCTGCGAATCCTGACTCTCTAATCGACTCTTCCCGGGCGCGAACTTTGGGCGCTTCCAGTTCGAAAATGTGAACTATTCCCAAATGGACGCGGCCCACTTCCGTCAAGTCGTCATTGATGAGTCCCACGCAATTTTCGCTAAAGCCGCTCTCGACGAACACCTCTTCGGCAATTTCCCGCCGCATCGCCTCGCGGTAAACCGAGGTCCCCGCGTGCTGGTCGTCCGAAGAGATGTGCCCGCCGATCCCGACCGACCGCTTCTTCCGCAGCCGCCCGTCCCCTTGCGCCGACCCGCGGCGGTAGTGAAAAATCTTCCCTTCGCAGCGGAAGATGCAGTAGGGAATCAGCTGCTTGAAGCTCGGATCGACTTCGACGTCGGCCCGCGGGCGATAGCTCGTGTAGGCTGGATCGAGCAGCACGTCGAGATACCGGCTCGCCTCGGCCGTGAATCCCTGGAACACCCCCACCTGATGAAACAGCAGCGTCGGCGTGACCAGGACGTGCTCGACGGACTCGACAGGCGTAACGGGGGATGTCATCGGTGTTCTCTCCGGCTCATGGGGACGCTGCGGCTGTTCTAGAAAAGTCCCCCCCGAAACTCCAGCCAGCGTCCCGCTGGACCGGGGCGGCGTGCGACGATGGGTTGCGCAAAGGGAGCTGCGACGCCCAGGGGCGGGGTTTGGGAGGACGGGATTGGTGGAGGTTGTTGGTTGTCACCTCCTTGGGGAGACGATCGTCTCTACGCAACGGGAGCTGCTCCCCTGCCACGGTCCAGCAGGCTGCTGGCCCCGCCGGAGGCGCTTCCGTCGTTGAACCGCGGAAAACCACGGGCGGCCGCTTTCGGAATCAGCGTGGCGGGCTCCCCCTCTCCATATCGCGGGGAGTGCAGGGCAGGCGTGTTGGTAAAGGGAGTGCGCAACACCGGTCCGCGATCGAACGCCCATCGTGTTCCAGGGTTCGACAAGACAGCGCCTCCGGCGGGGCCAGCAGCCTGCTGGACCGGGATGGCCGGGCACGCTGGGACCGGGCAAGCGGCGTCGTGCCGGCAAGAACGTGGTTCGAGCCGTCGAGATCGACACCGGCCTCACACAGTGACTGGGAAGCGACCTGCGGCGGGTGATCCAACAAAAAAACGACCTCGAAGCCTTCGCTTCGAGGTCGTCCGATTTCAATCTGGCGAAGTCAGAACTAGTCCTGCGGCTGGTTCCGTTCGGCCATCAGAGCCTTGTGCGACAGCTTCACGCGGTTCTGCTCGTCGACCGCGATCACCTTGACCTCGATCTTGTCGCCGACCTTCACCACGTCATGCACGCTCTTGACGTACCCCTCAGCCAGCTCGCTGATGTGGCACAGCCCGTCCTTGCCCGGTGCGATCTCGATGAACGCACCGAAGTCCTTGATCGAGCTGACGGTTCCCATGTAAACGCGGCCGACCTTGATCTCTTCGGTCAGGGCTTCGAGCCGGGCCAGAGCGGCGTCGCACGCTTCTTTGTTGGCGGCGGCAATCGTCACCGTGCCGTCGTCGACGACGTCGATCTGCGTCTGGGTGTCTTCCTGGATCGCACGGATGGTCTTGCCGCCGGGGCCGATCAGCAGGCCGATCTTCTCCGGGTCGATCTTCGTGCTGACGATCCGCGGAGCGTTCAGCGAAATGTCGGTCCGCGGACGGCGGATCGTGGTGAGCATCGTCTTGAGGAGTTCACGGCGGGCTTCGCGGGCCTGGGCCAGCGTCCCCCGGATGATCTCTTCGTTGATCCCGTCGATCTTGAGGTCGAGCTGGATCCCGGTAATGCCCCGCGGCGTTCCGGCGATTTTGAAGTCCATGTCGCCGAAGTGGTCCTCGTCCCCGATGATGTCGGTCAGGAGCACGAACTTGCTCCCCTCCTTCACGAGGCCGATCGAGATCCCGGCGACCGGCTGGGTCAGCGGAATCCCGGCGTCCATCATCCCCAGCGTGCCGCTGCAGACGCTCGCCATCGAGCTCGAACCGTTCGATTCGGTGATGTCCGAGATGATCTTGATCGTGTACGGGAAGGCTTCCGGCTTCGGCAGCACCCAGGCGAGCGACCGCTCGGCGAGGGCCCCGTGGCCGATTTCCCGGCGTCCCGGACCGCGGATCGGACGGCATTCGCCGACCGAGTACGACGGGAAGTTGTACTCGAGCATGAACCCGCGGGACTGCTCGCCGTACAGCGTGTCGGATCGCTGCTGATCACGGACCGTTCCGAGGACGACGGTGCACATCGACTGCGTTTCACCACGGGTGAACAGCGACGAACCGTGAACCCGGGGGAGAATCGAAACGTCGCAGGAGACATCCCGCAGGGTCGTCGTATTGCGGCCGTCGAGCCGGTTGCCGCTGATCGTCAGCTCGCGACAGACGTGATGATCGAGGTCCGAGAAGGCTGCCTTGAGCTGCTCGACCGTCCGGCCGTCTTCGAGCGCGGCCAGCTTGTTCGGGAAATACTTCTCGATCAGGGCTTCCTTGACCTTGGCGGTCGCGGCGGAACGCTCCGACTTCTTCGGGTTGACCCGGGCCGCCTTGATCTGCTCGTAAGCCTCGGTCTTGACGACCGACAGGAACGGGTTCGGGGCCGGAGCCTTGAACTCGACCGGAGCCTTGTTGATCTTGCTGACGAGTTCCTTCTGAAGGGCGCACAGCTCCTTGATGATCCCGTGGCCGAACATCAGGGCGTCGGCCATCTGCTCTTCGGGAATCTGGTTGCCGAAGCCTTCGATCATCAGGATCGAGTCGGTGCTGCCGGCGACGACGAGGTCGAGGTCGCTCTTCCCGATCTCTTCCTTCGTCGGGAAGGCGATGAACTTGCCGTCGATGAGGCCGACCCGGGCTCCGGCGATCGGGCCCTGGAACGGCAGCGGAGCGACCGACAGCGCCGCGCTGGCGGCAGTGATCGACCAGACGTCCGGATCATTGACGCCGTCGAACGCCATCACGTTGGCGATGATCTGGACTTCATCCCGGTAGCCTTCCGGGAACAGCGGGCGGACCGGGCGGTCGGTGAGCCGCGAGGTCAGGATTTCCTTCTGCGTCGGGCGGCCTTCCCGCTTGAGGAAGCCCCCCGGGAACTTTCCGGCGGAGGCGAGCCGCTCGCGATATTCGACCGTGAGGGGGAAGAAGTCGGTCCCGGGACGGGACGGCCCGCTCTGGGCGGCGGTGAAGACGACGGTGTCGGCAAACTGGACGAAGACTGCCCCATCTGCCTGCTTTGCCACTTGCCCGGTTGTCAGCGTAACTGGACGGCCAGCGATTTCCTTTGAGACGGTAACCTTCACAGGGAACTCTTTTCTTCTAGCAACGACAACGACTTAGGATTGAGACCTGCCCCACCGCACCGACCCGGAATGGCGCCTTACAGCGGCGCATCGTCGAAGCTCCTCTTTCACGGCCTCGATTCCGGCACGGACTTCTTTTCCGCGGAGGGACGCGTTCCAGATTGAACGCCATCCCCGAGCGAACCTCTTTTCCCCCAGGGCAGCCGGACGGGAAGTCGCAAGACCAGTCCGGACCACCCGGCTCGACGCGGACCCTCCGCGGAGCCGGTAACCTCACCAACCGCGTGACCAGTCGGCCACGCATGCCCCCCGCCCGGCGGGCGGCAGACGACTTTCGAGACGTCGAAAAACGAAAGCAGGACGGAGAGCTTCCGTCCTGCGAGTGAATCTACTTGCGGAGATTCAGGCGACCGATCAGGTCGAGATACCGCTGCGGATCAGACCGCTTCACATATTCGAGGAGCTGGCGTCGCCGGCTCACCATCATCAAGAGACCCCGGCGACCCGCGTGGTCCTTCATGTGGGACCGGAGGTGCTCCGTCAGGGTGTTGATCTTGGTCGTCAGCACCGCCACCTGGACGTCCGGCGAGCCCGTGTCCTCCGGGGTCCGACGGTACGCGCCGATCACTTCGGCCTTGCGTTCTTTGGTAATCGTCATGGAATCCTGCTCCGTCGATGATCACATGATCATCACTTCGGTCATTTGTGGAAGGCGAGAGAGTAACGCCGCGTCCTCGTTGATTCAAGGATTCTCGCGGGCGTTCCCCGCGGCTGTGGGAAAAGAGTTCGCCGATGGCAGGGGACGAGGCCGGATGCAGGGGGCCCACTCCCTCCAAGCGCAAGCGTTTTCCGGACTTAGGGTCGCTCTAGGGTTTCTCGTTCTCCCCATACAACCGGGCGATCGCCGTGATGATCCGCTCGACCTCGTTCCAATAGGCTTCGTCCCCCAGGGAATCCTTGCGGGACCGGACCCGGGCGAGCTCCAGTTCCAGTGCATCCCGCCGCAGTTTGGCCTCCGCGGGGAGCTGGGACTCCCGTTCACTCGGGACGAGGACGAACCGGGCGGCGAGACCTCCGTCGGCGGCCGCCCCTGACTTGGCGGCTTTCGTCGCTTTCAGCCCCTGGAAGAAGTCGGGGGGCGTCCCCTGCTTGTCTCCGTTGTCGTCCAGGAGCGGGTGTTCCGTCTGAAGGCGGGTCTGGGACGAGTAGTACTCCGCCGTCCGGGCCGCGGCAAAAAGGTACGCCTCGAGCAGCGAGGACTGCTCATCCTTGTCGAGGTCCGCCTCGGGGGCGGTCACGCCGGCCGACAGAGCGTCGCCGAAGCGGGCGAAGTTGAACTCGGTTCCGCTGCGGGTCGCCGTGAGGACGACCCGGTTGGGGGCCGACAGCTCGGTCAGAAACGGGGCGCTGCACGAGGTGCAGTCGAGGACCGCGACAGGCCGTTCGACTTTGGCGAGCCACCCTCGTAGATCGGCGGGCGTGACGTCTTCCCCCCGCAGGTTGAACCGGGCCGTCTTCCCGTCGTAAGTCCCGTGGCCGATGAAGACGACCCACAGCCGCCCCTCGGCGGGACCGGTCTGCTTCGCGAGTTCCTGTTTCAGCCGCTCCCGATCGGGCGCGGCCTTCTCACCGCCGCCGGCGGCCGGCTCCTCCTCGAGACCAATCACTGTCGCGGGAACGTCCGCCGCTTCAGCAGCCTTCTTCCAGCGGTCCGCCCAGGTCCGGAACGGCTCGCGAAACTCGTCTGCGCCGGCGGCACCGACAACGACGATCACATCGGACCGCGGGGACGAGGCTCCGGCCGGCTCCTCTGCCTGTGTCTCGGTCGTGCCGGCGAGAGCTCCGGCCAGCCCGAGGAGCCAGCCCGCCAGCGTGCGGGATCGCGTCATTGTTTCGGAACCGCGTTTCATGGCATCCCCTTCCATCGCCGGAGGCCCCATTCCCCGGCAAAGCAGGCGAGGGCAAGCAGGGCAACGCTCCACTGGTGCCAGACCGGGTAGGTCCACTGCTCCACGATCGGGATCTTGCGGTTGGGGAGGCTGGTGACGAACTGGTCGAGCCGCTCCGGCTGGAGAAGTTCCCCGCCCGACTCGCTCGCGATCCGCTCGAGCAGCGGGCGGTTCCCGGTCAGCTTCGAGAACTCTTCCGTCTCGGGCTCGACGCTCCACCCGGTATCGCGGGTCCCGACCTCGCTTCCGTCCGCGCCCGTCACGGCGACGCTCGCCCGGAAGGCCCCCGCGACCCGCGGAGCGAACGAGGCCCGGTATTCCCCCGCCGCCTGGCTGCTCATCTCGCCGGCGATCTCGAGAGTCCGCTTGTCGGGGGTCTGGATCGTGACCTTGACCGCGGCGTTGTCGAGCGGCGCGAATTCCTTGTCGCGCGAGCGGATCACGAGCTCGACTGGCGCCAGCCCCACGCCCCCCTTCCGGCGGACTTCGACCTCGACCCGCTGCGGCACGTCGGCAACGAGCCAGCGGACCGTCTGCCGCCACGACTTCTCGAGGTCGCTCTCCCTGGGATCGGGACGCCGCATGTCCCACCGCCACATGTCCCCTACGAGGAGCGCCCCAACCCGTCCCCGCCCGAACGGCTGGACCGCCAGGGCCGGACGGACCGCGCCGTCCGCCGTCTCGATCTCGGCGAGGACCGACGCCCCGGGCTTGATCGAATCGATCCGGTTGAACGAGGAAAAGGGGGGCATTCCGGCGAGCCGCGTCGACTCCTCGGATTCTGTCGCCCGGACCCGGACCCAGGGCTGCACCCACCCCTCGCGCGTCAGCCGCAGCCGGAGCGGCTCGGGGGGCGGGACCGTGCCGGGGCGGTCGAGGTAGACCGGCAGCATCCCGCCGACGGGAGTCCGGATGTAGCCCCCTTCGGCGTAGGAGTCCTTGCCGCCGAGCATCAGGAGGCCGCCCCCCCGCTGACTGACGAACCGCTCGATGAGCGACTGCTGATCCTGGCTGAAGAACCCCGCCTCGATGTCGTCGAGAACGATCGCGTGGTAGCGAAACAGCTCTTCCTGGTCCTTCGGAAAACCTCCCTTGAGCTCGTCCTTGTCCTCGGCCCCCAGCCGGACCAGGACCGGTTCGTCGTACTGCTCGGCCGTCTCGTCCTTGTCGTTCCCGAAGCCGCGGAACAGCGGGTTCGTCCGTTCGCCGCTGCGGCTCAGGAAGTTGAACTTCGGCTCTTTCTTCGCGACCCGCACGAGCCCGACGAGCTTCACCTCGTCATCCTTCTCGATCGCCCGCCGGAGGAACTTGTATTCCCAGTTGGGGCGGCCGGTCAGGTACAGGACGCGGTAGGGACCGCCGCCGCGGTCGACGGTGGCAAGACGGCGGTTGTTGGCGAGCGTCGCCTCGGCCGATTTTCCGGCTCCGGGCTTCAGGTCCTCTTCGCCTTCCAGCGCCGCCTGGACCTGGTAGAAGCTGATCCCTGGCTTCTCCGGCTTGATCAGGAACCGCTCGGCGATCCGCTTCTCCCCGACGGCGAGCGTCTTCGACTCGACCACTTTTCCCGTTTCGTCGAGCACCCGGGCCGTGAACTTCCGGCCCGCCCCGAGCCCGGCGGCACCGAACTCCGCGGCGATCGTGACCGGGGCCGCGTCGAAATTCGTCTGGGTCACGGAGACCTGCGGGACCGAGACATCGAGCGAGTCGGCCTCCGATGCGATTGCCACCGGGAAGACCGGCGGGAATTCCTTCCAGTCGATCGCCTCGTCCGGCAGGTCGGTGGCGTTCCCGTCGCTCAGCAGGAGAATCCCGGCGACCGGCTGGCCGCGGAAGCGGTCCTTGAGGGCGTGAAGCGACGTCGACAGCGATGAGGCGTCTCCCGTAAAGGTTACTGCGCTGTAGTCCTGCACCGGCTTGAGCGAACTGTCGAAGGTGTAGCGGCGGAGGTCGAAATCCTGGGCAAGCCGGGTGAGCCACGGCGAGTCGATCGCAAGCTGCCGGCTCACCTCTTCGCCCCGCGTCTTCGCCGCTCCGGGGTTCGTGAGCTCGAGGCTGCGGCTCGTATCGGCGACGACGAGGAACAGATTGCTCCCGGGGCGTGGGCGGGTCCCGGTGTAGAGGGGCTCGACGAGGCAGACACCCAGCAGCACGATCCCCAGAAGTTTCAATAGGGGCGCGACGATCCGCACCCAGCCCCGGGCCGGGCTGCGGCGGTAGTTCCAGACCAGCACCGCAGTCGCGGCGGCCACGAGCAGGAGGGCCGGTCCGAGCCAGTTGCGGGCTCCCAGGACGATCTCCCCGACGATCATCGGCGGCCCCCCTCGGAGGCGGGAGCCGACGGCTCCGCTCCGGTCACGCCGGTTCCGAGCCGCTGGTAGTACTTGCGGGTCTTCTCGCTGTACTGCGGCGGAACGGGATCGCGGTCGAGCGGCACCAGGGCCTGCTTGCCGGCCCGCTTCAGGAGTTCGCTGGCGATCCGCTGCTCGAGTTCCACGAGCGGCAGGGCGACGTTCTTCCGGACGAGATCCCAGTTGGGCGGGGCGGAGTGCCGCTTGAGCTCAGCCCGGATCGACCGGGCCTGCTCGCGGATCCGCGCGGCCTGTGCCCGGAGCTCCGGATCGTCGACCATCTCCTCGACGTCCCGCAGCCGGTCGGACCACTCCCGGAAATCCTCGCCGGTGAGAGGCGCGGCGAGCGAGGGATCGTAGTCCTCGAACGGACCGCTCCCGCCGCCGACCGCCGCGCCGGCCCGGGCCTGCTGCGAGCGGTTCCGCTGTCCCGGCTGACCAGGTCGCTGGGCCCGGTTCCCCGGCTGGTTGCCTCCCGGCTCGTTCCCGCCGGGCTGCTCTCCGCTGGGCTGTTCCCCCGGAGTCTCCGAAGGAGTCCCCTGCTCACCGGGCATGGGGGAACCTTGACCGGGCTGGCCGCGTCCCTGTCCCGGCCGCTGGCCTTGCGCTTCGCCGGGCTCCTGGCCTGGCTGACGTCCCTCGCCGGGCGACGTTCCTTCACCCGGCTGCTGCCCGGGCTCCATCCCCTGTTCACCCTGGCCCTGCTCTCCTTGGCCGCGCTGGCCTTGTTGACCGCGCTCCCCCTGCTGGCCGCGCTGTCCCGCCTGTCCAGGCCGCTGGCCTGGTCGTTGTCCGTTCTGCTCCCCCGGCTGGCGGCCGGGTTGCTCGCTAGGTTCGGCTCCCGGCATCGGCTGTTCGCCGGGCATCGGTTCGCCCGCTCCGGGTTGTGCTCCCGGCATCGGAGCTCCCGGAGGGTTTCGGTTCTGTTCCCCGGGCTGACCACGTTCCCCCCCGTTCCGGGGCGTGTTCCCCTCACCGGGCTGTTCGCCCGGCTGTTGTCCGGGGCGTTCTCCCATGGGCCCCTCCTGGTTGCCCGGAGTTCTGTCACCCGGTTCGCCGCCCGGTTGCTCACCAGGCGTCCTCGGCTCATTCCCGGGCTCTCCGGCCGCCTCTCCGCCGTTCCGGACCATTTCCTGGTTCAGGTCACGGGCCAGGTCCTTCAGCTCCGCCCGGGCTCGGCGGAGGGCTTCGGTCTCGTCACCGAGGACCCCTTCAGCCGCCTTCTCGATCCCCTCGCGGAGCTGGCGGATTCCGTCGCGGGCCACCGACTCGACCTGCCGCGCCTCGGGAGCGAATCCCTGACGGACCGCCCGCTCGGTCACCTGCAGGGCCCGGTCGATCTCCTTGTCCCGCAGGTTCCGGGCGGTTTCATAGAGCCGCTCCGAGAGCAGCGGCTCGGTCTCCGCCGCCCGGTCGATCGCGTCCCGCATCTTCTCCTGGACCGTTTCGAGAAGCTTCCGCTGGTCAGCGAGGTCCTGCGCCAGCTTCTCCCGCGATTCGGCGGTCGGCTCCCGCAGGCTCCGGTCGTTCTGCGGAGGCTCCGCCTCCTCCGCCAGCCGCTGCGACAGTTCCTTTTCCTTCTCATCGAGCGCCCGCGCGGCGTCCCGCATCTCCTTCATCTCTTCCCGGAAGCCGGTCGAGGCCTTGCGGCGGAACTCTTCCCGAAGCTCGTCGAACTGCTGTTCCGCGCGGGTCCCCGACGCGGCGGCCTGCGTCACGCGTTCGTTCTCGAGCGCCTCCGAGGCCCGGCGGACCTGCTCGCGGGTTTCGTCGAGCTGCTGCCGCTCTTCAGAGAGCCGCTCGGCGTTCTCCGGCTGGTCCATCCGGGACTGGAGCTCATCGGTGTCCTGAAGAATCTGCCGCTGCTCGTCCTGCAGCCGCTTGAGCTGCCGGCGGATCTCCTCTTTCTGCTCCGCGTCCTTTGCCGCTTCGAGCGCCGTCTGGAGCTCCTTGAGCCGCTGGTTGAGATCGTCCTGCCTGCGGGCGAGCTCCCGCAGGCGGTTCAGCACCTGCCGGTTCTCCCGTTCGGCCTCGGTCTCCTGCTTCTGTTCCTGGGCGGTCCGCTCCGTCTCGTAGCGGTTCTCTTCATCCTTGAGGTCGAGCTGCTGCATCTGCTGCTGCCGCTGGCCCGACTGCTGGCTCTGCTGCCCCTGCCGGCTCTGCTGCTGCTGGGCGCGGATCACCTCGTGTTCGCGGGCCCGGAGCTTGAGGAGCGCCTGGTAGGCCCCCTGCTCCGCCGGCAGCGCCGTTCGGAGCGTTTCGTGATTGAACTGTTCCTGGGCCCCTTTGAGCCGCGACTGGGCCTCCCCCATGTGCCGCAGCACCTCTTCAAGGAACCCCTTCGACTTCTCGTCCTGCAGCCGCTCGCCGAGGGCGGTCGCCTGGTCGATCGCGGTCTGCTGCGAGAGGGCGATCTGCTCGACATCGGGCGCGAACGCCGGCGTCAGCGTCGAGCCGATCTCGCGGCGGATCACTTTCCAGGTCGCGTTGATGATCTCCTTCTGGAGCTTCGCGAGCTCCTGGGCCTGCTGGGCGTTCTGCCCCTGTCCCTGTTGCTGCTGTTGTTGCTGCTGAGCTCCCCGCGGCGGCTGCTGCCCTTGGCGGAAGATCTCATCGAAGGCCCGGACCTCAGCGAAGTACATATCGCTCATCGTCCGGCGGGTCTCGCCCCCCGGTCCCACATCCTCGGCCCACCAGAAGTAGGAGAGGAGCTGATCGGGCTCCGCTCCGAGCTCCTCGAGCCGCACCTGCGAGGAAATTTCGTGCTTCTTCTTGGCAGCCCCCCCTTCCATCAGGACGACGTCTTTCGGTTCCTGGCCGGCGAGAGAGTACGAGAGCCCCATTTTCGGCACGCCGAAGTCGTCCCACACCGAAGCCTTGAGGTCGAGCTCTTCGAGGGCCGAGACGTCGAGGTCCTTCCCCGGGAAGATCGGCTTCACGGTCGGGGGGCGGTTGGGGTTCACGTTGATCGTGAACTGAACCGTCTTCTGGTTCTTCCGCCCCGCGTCATCGACCAGTTCGAGTTTCAGCTTCCGTGACACGGCGCACGTCAGCGTCGTCTCGTAGGTGAGCGGCTCCTTCTCGGCCGGAAGCAGCGTCAGTGGCGCCGATTTGTCCGAGGCTGCGGCGGGGAGGAGCGTCGCCGAAGCGACCGGCTTGTTGAGAACGCAGCGGAGCGTCAGTTCGGTCCCTTCGACGACGGACACCGTCCGGACGTCCTGAACGAGCCGCTCCTCGAGGCCGGTGTACTTCGGGAAGACGAGCCGGGCGTCGGCCCGCTCGAGCTGCGGGTACTCGAAGACCTTGGCGCGGTACGTCTGCGAACTCTCCCCTTCGACCTCCACCCGGTAGGCCAGGTCCTTCTCAATGAGCGGGATCCGCCCGCCGAAGACGGGGTCGTCGAGGCTCGGGGCCATCGGCAGCGTCGCCGCCTCTCCCCCGTCAACCTGATAGTGGAGCACGGCGGCGGAGGGCATTTTCCCCTGAATCCGCGCGAGGACGAGGAGGCTCGTTCCCCTCTCGACCTCGGTGTCCCCCGGCTCCACGGTGACGGTAAACCCTTCTCCAGGGAGGAGTGCCTGGATGGGGCCGGGGATCAGCGCGGCGGCGCTGGCGGGACTCGGAACGATCCTGGCCAGCGCGATGACGGCGACGACGAACAGCAGGAAGGTGGCGACGTTGGCGAGGCCCGCGAACAGGAGCTCACGGCGCGAAACGATCTCGGACCAGGGGTTCCGGCGGGAGTGGTCGAGCGCCTGCTGGATCACGCTCGCCTGGAGGAAGCCGTAGCGGCCCCCTGGGAGGTCGGGGCGGATCTCGATCGCGGCGAGGAGGCAGGTCTTCAGGTCGGGATAGCGGGACTCGATCTGCTGAGCGAGCCAGGCATCGCTCCGGATTGAGCGCCCCGCCCACCAGAGGCCGACGGCGGCGAGGAGGCAGGGAGTCAGGCAGACGATCGGCACCGCAGCGGCGAACGGGACCGAAGCCAGGAGCCGGATTGCGAGGATCGCGGCGGCAAGGAGCGCCGCCCCGAGCCAGACGAGGGCCAGGATCTGCCAGGTCCGGAGCTGCCGGTAACGGGCCGCCACCCGGTCGAGCTGCCAACGCAAGCGGGACTGCATCATGTCACTGCCTCCCCTTCACCCAGGCGCCCGGTCTCGCCGACCGAGCCGGCCGCGCGGCCGGAGTACCACGTTTCCGCAATCACGAGCGCCAGACACCCGACCAGGAGCCACCGCCAGACTTTCTGGCGGCTCTCAAGTTCGATGTCCCGCTGCTGCCGGATCTGACTCAGACGCTGGTCCTTGGGAGGGGCCGCGCCGAGGCGGACCCCGAGCTGTTCGAGCGTTTCGACCGGCAGGAGCGCCGTGTCGCTCTCGAGCGGAGCGATGTTGACGGCGAACTGGAGCGGCTCGGTCCCCCCGACCGCCCGGTAGAGACCCGGTTCCAAGGTCCCCTCGAACCGGGATGCGTCCGCGGCCAGAGTCGTTTCTTTCCCTGCCGGCGTCCGCAGAACGATGGACGAACTCCGGTCCGCGGGAAGCGTCACCGGCTCCCCGACGAGCACGCCCGCCAGAGGACGCGCGGTGCCGCAGGCGAGGTCGATCAGGTTTCCGATGAGCGGGACGAACTTGCTCGAGACCGCGAGCTGGCTGTCGTCCGGTCCCCAGCCGCTCGTGACCCCGAGGATCCGGCCTCGGCCGACCGGCCGCTCCAGGAGCCACGGGGCTCCGTCGTCGAAGCGGGCGACCACTCGGGTGGGCGTCTGACCTTCTGCGGGGGGCTTCACCGCAACGGCCCGGGTCTTCCAGAAGTGGATCTTCGTGAAGTCGCTGTACCGGGGGTTCGCGAACGAGGCGAACAGCGGATGCGAGAAGTCGATCTCACCCAGGAGCAGGAAGTCCCGCCGCGAGCGTTCGCCCGCTTTCGGCTGAATCTCGAGGTCCGGGAAGAACGGGCTGAAGAGGTCCGCGGCAGCGTTGCTCTTGTCACCGGCTCGCTCGTCCTCCTGCGGAACCAGCACGAGCGTGCTGCCCTTCTCGACCTCTTCCAGGAGCCGCGTCTGTTGGTCGGCCGGAAGTTTGCCGCCGACCCAGGTGAGCTGCGGCGCGGGGCGGGCACCGCTCGACGGAGCGGCGTCTGCCGCATCCCACTTCACGTCGCGGAGCGGGTCATCCTCGGTGACGATCTTGAGGTAGTACTGCAGCCCCTGCGCGTCGTCCGCAGCGTCGGGACCGAGATATCGCATCCGGACCCCCTGCTTCTGACGGGGGACGATGTGAAACGTGTTGTCGAACTCGTGGTCGTCACCTCGGAGGACGATCCGGTCGACGGCCGCCCCCCCTTCGGGACGGGGGAGCTTGACCACGCGGCTTTCGCCGGGAGGGACGTAGACAGCCACTTCGTCCTTCGGCGGCCCCGTGTCGGTGGCGGTTCCCCAGCGGACAAAGAACTGGTCGGTCGTGGAGTCGGCGGCGCTCGTGACCTTGGCCCGCGGCTCGGGATCCTCCCCTTCCGCCTCCCGGATCAGCTGCACCGTGGCATTCGTGGTCTTCTTCGTCGTCACGATTCGGGGGACGACCCGGACGCGGGGGGGCCATTCGAAGGCCTGGAGCGTCTCGATGCGGCTGCCGCGAGGGAGATCCGTCACGAGGATGATCTGCGGTTCCGCCAGCGACTGCTGCACGTCGCTCGAGGCATCGAGCTCGCCCGCCAGCGTCGTCAGGGCCGTCCCGAGGTTCCCCGTCCCCCAGGTCGGCTTCACCTCCTGGAACCGCTTTCGAGCAAGATCCGCCGCGGCGGACTTGTCGACGGACGGATCGGTCTCGAACGGCGAAACCGTCTCGAGACGCTCGGCGAACGTATAGAGGGCGACGTCATCGTGCGGGGCGAGCTGGCTCAGCTCCTCGTCGACCCGCGCGGCGGCTTGCTGCCAGAGGTCGGCCCGCTGCAAGCTGGCGCTCGCGTCGACGACGATCGCCACCCGCCGCCGAGGGAGGTCGTTGACCGAAAGGAGGGCCGACTCCCGCAGGAAGGGCCGGGTGAAGGCGAAGATAAAGAGACCAAGCGCCGCCAGCCGCATCAGGAGCAGGAGGATCTGGTCGAGCCGGCTGCGGCGCGTCAGCCGCGGCGGAGTGGGAGCCAGGAACATCAGCGAGCTGAAGACCTGCCGTCCCCGCGGCGTCCGGCGGATCAGGTGAAACAGCACCGGGAGCGCGAGCGCCCCGAGGCCGAGCATGTAGAGGGGAGCGAGCAGCCCCATCATCCCCCTCCCTTTCCACCGCCCCCGCCGCCTGTGCGGCCGGCGCGGCGGCTGACCTGCTTCCCGCGGCGCATGCGGGAATTCAGCAGATCGAAGAGGGCCATCTCGAGAGGCTGATCGGTCGGCAGGTCATAGAGGTCGATCCCCAGCCGGTTGCAGACTTCCCGCAGCGACTGAGCGTGGGCCCCGAACCGCTCCTGATAGCGTCCTCGAGCGGCGGCAGGATCGATGTACAGCTCCCGCCCGGTCTCGACGTCCTGGAACATCGTCGCTTCCTCGAACGGAAACGTCGTCTCGGCGGGATCGAGGACCCGCAGGATCACCACTTCGTGCCCCTGCGAGCGGAGGTAGCCGAGCCGGGACTCCAGCATCGTTGTCGGCGACAGCAGATCGGAGAGGAGGACGACCATCCCCCGCTTGCGGGCGGTCCGGGCGATCTGTTCGAGGGGGACCTCGATGTTCGTCCCCTTACCAGCGGGCCCCCGTTCGAGCGCCACGAAGATCCGGTGCAGGTGCCCCGGGCGGTGCCGCGGGGGGAGCGAATCGTGGAGGACGTCGTCGAACGTCACGAGGCCGACGCCGTCCCGCTGCTGGGCAAGGAAGTAGGCGATCGTCGCCGCCGCGGTCTTGGCGTAGGCCGCCTTGTCGTAGGCGAGCGAGCCGTAGCTCATCGAGCGGCTGAGGTCGACCAGCAGGTAGCAGCGGAGATTGGTCTCGTCCTCGAACCGCTTGAGGTAGTAGCGGTCGCTGCGGGCGTAGAGCTTCCAGTCGAGGTACCGCGGATCGTCTCCCGGCGTGTACTGGCGGTACTCCGTGAACTCGACCGAGAACCCGTGATACGGGCTGCGGTGCAGGCCGCTCAGGAACCCTTCGACGATCAGCCGCGCCCGGAGCTCGAGATTCCGGATCCGCATCAGCGTGCCGGGATCGAGAAACGACGTCTCCCGGTGGGGGCGATTGGCGGCAGGTGTCGAGGTGGGAGGCATCAGGGACGCCGAAGGGAAACGGAACCGGGGGGCCGCACTCTTCCGGGAGGGCTACGGCGCGGGGACATGCTCGAGGAGCCGCTGGATGACGTTATCGACCGTCACCCCTTCCGCTTCCGCCCGGTAGCCGACGAGGATCCGGTGCCGCAGCACCGGGTGGACGAGCGCCCGCACGTCCTCCACACCCGCGTGATTCCGGCCGGAGAGGAGCGCCCGGGCCTTGGCGCCGAGGATCATGTACTGGGCCGCCCGGGTCCCCGCCCCCCAGCTCACCCAGTTGGCGATGAAGTCCGGCGTCCCCTTCTGCCCGGGCCGGCTGGCGGAGGCGAGGCGGACCGCGTAGCGGATCACCTCTTCGGCGACCGGCACCCGCTGGACCACTTCGTGGAACCGACGGACGTCTTCTCCCGTGAACAGCGGCTCGATCTGCGCCGGGCGGCGGGAAGTCGTCTGCTTCACGACGGCGACTTCGTCGTCTTCCGGGAGATAGTCGATCAGGACGTTGAACATGAACCGGTCGAGCTGGGCTTCGGGGAGGGGATAGGTCCCCTCCATCTCGATCGGGTTCTGAGTGGCCAAGACGAAGAACGGCTCCTCGAGCGGATACCGCTGCCCGGCGACCGTCACCTGGTGCTCCTGCATCGCCTCGAGGAGAGCGGCCTGCGTCTTGGGGGGCGTCCGGTTGATTTCGTCCGCCAGGATCACGTTGCCGAAGATCGGCCCTTTGACGAACTGCATCCGCCGCGAGCCGCCCGTCTCCTGCTCCAGGATCTCGGTGCCGGTGATGTCCGCCGGCATCAGGTCGGGGGTGAACTGGATCCGCTGGAACTTCAGATGGAAGATCTGCGCAATCGACCGGACCAGGAGCGTCTTGGCGAGCCCCGGCGCCCCGGTGATGAGGCAGTGCCCCCCGGCGAACAGGCTGATCAGGAGCTGCTCGACGACGTCCGCCTGTCCGACGATCGTCTTCGAAAGCTCCTGGTCGATCCGCTTGCGGCTGCCGCGGATCTGCTCGACCGTCTTTTGTTCGAGCTCGTAGTCATCCAGCTCAGTCATCACGCTGCGGGTCCTTCGTCGAAGGGAGCGGGCGGTGTCGCCCGGCGGTCGTGGTCGAATCGGAGTCAGTGGGTCATGGCGTAGGTCACGATGTTGATCCCCATCGGGTAGGACCATTTCTCGGAGAACTGCGTGAAGTAGCGGGGATCGAGCCCTTCCCGTTCCCAGCCGTCGCCGAGGTCCGTGTTGTGGCAGATGATCGCCATCATCCGGCCGTTGTCGTCGAACAGGCCGCGGTAGTGGACCTCTCGCGACCCCGGATCCCAGGGGCGGTCGGTCGAGTAGTTCATCCAGTCGCTGTGGATGCTGGGGACCTGCGGCCGCTGCTTGAGGTCATAGACGCAGTGGAAGATCTCATGCTCGAGCGGGATCTCGACCGGCTCGCGGTCCGGGAAGACCCGCTTGATGTTCCGGTAGAACCCTTCCCACTCCTCTTCCCCCCAGAAGTCGTCCACCATCATGAACCCGCCATTGAGCAGGTATTTGCGGAGGGCGACGACCTCCGCCTCCTCGAGCCACATGCTGCCGGGCTCGATGACGTAGAGGAACGGATAGTCGAACAGCGCTTCGTCCGTCAGATCGAGGATCTTGCCGTTCGGGTCGACTTCGAGGCTCGTCAGCTCGTGGAGGCGGTAAGAAAAATTCAGGTCGGCATCGGGATAGTCGGTCGCCCACTTCCCTCCGTAGTTGCCGTAGGCGTTGTACCGGGCCCGGACGAAGGTGAAGACGTCGCTCTTGAACTGCTCGTCGTTCTTCCACTCCGGTACGCCGTTCCGGTCGACCTCGCCGCCGGGGCGGATCTCACGCCGCCAGCGACCGCGCTGGGCCACCGCCACGGTCGCCAGCAGCAGAGCGGCGACGAGACAGGCTCCGAGGGAGAGTCGGCTGCGAGTCATAGACCTGCCTTCCGCGGAGGGGAAGAGGGGGCTGGGGGGATCGTCCCGGGCGGGGGAAGATCGGATCGAACCGGGAGCGGCGGGGGGGGAGGAACGTCAGCGGGTGTCGCGTCCGGAGCCGTTCCGACAATCTCCAGCAACAGTTTCTGGGCGGCCCGAAACCGCGGCGTCTCCTCGAGGGCCGCCAGCACATGCCGCCGCGCGGCGGGACGATCCCCCTGCGCATGAAGGATCGCCGCGAGTTCGTAATGCGACTGGGCCTTGTCAAAGGGATCGAGCCGCAGCAGCGCCGTCCGGCTCTCGATCGCCAGCGGAAAATCCTTGAGTTCGGCCGCCGCCCGGGCGAGCCGGCGGTGCGGCTCCGCCTGAAGCGGGTTGATGGCGAGCCACTGGATTCCGTATTTGCGGGCCGCCTCCCAGTCCTTCGCCTCGAGAGCGACCTGCGTCAGCCGGTCGAGCAGGTCGATCCGGTCGTCGGTCATCGTCGCCAGCGTCTCGAGCGCCTCCCGCTCCTCGGCCGCTTCGCCGAGCTCGCGGTGAATGCGGGCCAGCATCGGATAGGGACCATCGGCACTCTCGTCCGCAGGGAAGAGAGAGAGCATCTGCCCGGCGGTCTCCTTGGCGTCAGCCCACCGCTTCGCGGTCAGGAGCTGCATTCCCTTCTGACGGAGGGCCGCGTAGTTGTGCGGGTGGAGCTTGAGCCACTCGTCGAGGACTTCGAGGCTGGCTCGTTTGGGAAGCTCCGGCGCGGACCAGTCGGCCAGCGGCGCCATCCCGTTCGCGGCGGCGCGGGCGTATTTGGCGAACTTGGCGTCCAGTTCCTCGATCGAGCCGGTGTGGCGGGCGAGAGCCTCGTTGATCGGCATCCCGACGCCGAGATCGACCAGGATTTTCTTGAGGGTCTCGATCCCGTGCGTCTCGACGAGGTACTGCACGACGAGCGACGACTCGTAGTAGGCAAACTGGAGATGCAGGCCCGACTTGGGACTGAGGAACGCGCCGCTCAGCTGGCTGACCGGGACGAAGTCGTCACCGAGGATCATCTCGCGGTACTGCGGGGTCATCGTCTGCCCCCACCGCGGGTCCGCCTGCCGCTCTTCGTAGACGGAGATCCCTTCGCTGAGCCAGCGCGGCATCTTGTTATGAGTCTTGTTCAGCGTCACGACGTGACAGAACTCATGCCACAGCGTCGCCTCCCAGCAGGCGGGAGTCCGCCCCTGCGAAGCGGGACTGTTGGCGGTGATGACCGTTCCGAAGCAGACGCCGAGGAACCCCGCCCCCCCCGGCATCCCGAACGTCCGGATCGCAAAATCCTCCTGCCGCGGGAACATCTCGACGATGATCGGCCGGGGGAGTTCCACCTCGTACTTCGCGGCGAGGACCTGCCGCGCCCGCTTCAGCAGTTCGAGCACGCGCCGGCCGTAGATCTCGGCCTCCTGGCTCTCCATCCGGAGGAGCAGCCCGTCATCCTCGAGAGTCTGGAACTTCGCCAGGCTCTCCTGGAGCGTGACGAGGTTGTGAGCATGAACGTTGTACCCATCCGCCGCGTAAACCTCTTCCGCGAGCTTGAGCCCCTCCTCTTCCCGGCCGAGCCGCAGCAGATCCTGGGCGAGCTGCGACCTGGCGGGGAGATACGCAGGAGCGATCGCGAGGGCTCTCCGCTGGGACTGCTCCCCTTCAGCGAACCGGTACTTCTGCGACAGTTTCTTGCCGATCAGGAAGTCGACCTCCGGGTTCTCCGGCCAGAACTTCAGCGCCGCCTCCCGATACGACTTCTCCTGATCGGGCTGGTTCCGCAGATGAGCCAGGACCGCCTTGTAGGCGAGCGCCCGTGGATGATTCGGGTTGACGGACGCGACTTCGGCCAGAGTCGCCTCGGCGTCGGCATACCGCTCCGAATCGATGTGGTGATCAGCGACAAAGAGCAGAGTCTCAACGTGCTTCGGATTGGCCGAGAGTGCGGCGGTGATCGCCTCGCTCACCTTCTTGTCGTCGCTCGGAGAGAACGCGCGGGCGATCCCGAGCTGCGCGTCCGCGCTCTCGGGGGCGACCTTGGCCCCCTTCTGGAACGCTTCGCCGGCAAGCTGATAGTCGTGCTTCTCGAGAGCCAGGTCGCCGCTGGCGAGGTAGGCGTCGACGAGGTTCGGCTCGCGGCGCTGGATCGGGTTGTAGAGCTTCGTGAGGATCGTCTTCGGATCGACCCCCTGCTCGAGCATCAGCCGGCCGATGGCGATCTGGTTCGGGGCATCGCTGTACCGCCACGAGAACCGCTGGATCAGCTCCGTGATCTCGGTCTCGAACAGCGTCTGCCGGTCCGGCTGCTGGGTATAACGGCAGACGTCGCGGCCGAGGCAGCGGAGCCGAATGCTCTGCGGCAGCTTTTCGAGAGCGGCGTCGAGGGCCTTGGCCGCTTCGGCGTAGTGCCCCTGCTCCAGTTCCGCGCGGATCTGCAAGAGATAGAGGTTTTCGCTGAACGGGTTCTTGGAGACCTCTTCCGAGGCGGCGGTCGCGCTCTCCGCGTACTGGCCCTTTTGAAACAGCGTCGCCGCGTCCTCGGCCTGCAGCGACCGCGTCAGACAGGACGCAGAGACAATGGTCCCCAGGAGAAGTGCGACACAGGGGAGCGAAGACCGGTGGCGCCGTCCGAGATTCGGACCGTAGAGAAACCAACGGATGCCTTCATGCATCACGCCTGATCCTTGGAAACGGTCGACGGGAGCCGAGCTGTTGTCGCAACGAGCGGGCCTCTGCGACACGTCGAGTCTACTGCCGTCCGGGTCACCGTTCCACAGGGAGAGCGGCGACAATCCCGCCGCCCGATGGCGAAATCTTGACAGACGATGCCTGACAGCCCGGGATCACGCCACCGGCTTCACCCCTCGTTCAGTTTCGAGGCCCGCGTGGAGCCCTTGGGAGTGACACCAGGAGGGGGCTAACCGAAGGCCCCCTCCTGCGAACTCCGTCGCGACCTACTTCGGAAGAGTCATCCGGGTGGCGATTGGCTTACCGTCCCGCAGCAGCTCGACGGCAACCTCTTTCCCTCGGGCTTCGTTGACGCCATACGCCAGGAGATCCGACTCCCGCAGGAAATCGCGACGCCCGTCGAAGGAGACAATCAGATCACCCTTTTGGACACCCGCCCGATGGGCGATGTCGTGCGGCGCGTACTGCCCCACGTGCTTCACCCGCAGCACCATCCGGTCCGCGGGGATGTCGAGCGGCTTCCGATCCTCCGGCGACAGCGCCTCACTGTAGATTCCTCCCACGCCCCAGCGGCGGAGCGTCCAGCTCGATGCCCGCCAGGCGATGTCGTCCAGCCGCCGCCATCCGGCAGGGAGCGTCAGCGTCAGCGGCTTCTCCGCTCCGCTCCTTTCAACCACAGCCTGAATCGCTCCTCCTTCGGCCGGCACTCCCTGCAATACCCACTGCACATCGGCGATGCTCAGCAGCGTCTGTCCGGAAAGCTGGCGGATGACGTCGCCCGCCTGGAAGCCCGCCTTCGCCGCCGGCGTCCCCGGTTCGACCTTCTCGACCGTCGCCTTTTCGCGGGGATCAAGGATCAGCCCGAGACTCTTGGGATGAGGGTACGGGAACAGCACCTGGTCCGGAATCGTTTTCGACCGGTCGCGATGCCATTCCTTCTGTGACTCGCCAACCTGATGGCAGTGGATGCAGCTCTTGACCACTTGCCCCTGGTAGTCGAGCTGTGCTGTAAATTTTCCCTGGAGGTTCGGAAACTTCTCCGGAGAAGCGACCTCCGGAGCCGGGCCGCGCTTCGCTTCGACGAGCGCCCGGTTGGCCGGATACCCCTGATGCAGCTCGAGGGCCCCTGCCATTGCCCGGCCCAGACCCTCGATCGAAACGTCGTCATGCCAGTCGGTCCGGTGCGAGCGGGTCCCGAACCGACCGTAGACCGTCCCGTCCCCGTTGAGGAAGAAGACGGCGAACGACTGGTCGTAGTCATACTGAAACGTCGCCAGGTCGAGCCCGTTGGTCGAGATCTGGCGGACGCGGACGAACTTCCCCAGCAGCGGCTGGACGCTCGGGTGCTGGTCGATCAGCTCGTCATCGAGCTTCACGCACTCCTCGCAGGGAAGGCAGCGGAGCACGACGATCAGCGGCTTCCCCGACTCCTTCGCCTCCCGGAATCCCTTGGCGAGGTCGTTGTAGATCCAGAACCCCTCCCCTTCGACCTTCTTCTTGTCGTTCCGGACCTTCTCCTCCCGGGTCTGTCCCCATGTCACCCCCCCCAGCAGCGGAAGCACGAGCACCAAGGCGAGCAGTCGTTTCATCACGTTCATCCTGTCGTAGGGAGGGACTCCGCGATCGACACATTACTCCGATCCAACGCAGTGGATAGTTCTGATGCGTTGCCAGCATGGAAATTGAAACCGGTTCTCAATGGGGCCCGAGCGGCATTCCTCGGCATCCGGGCAGGAAACGGCCCAGGCTCCGGTCTGGCAGTCGTGATCCATTGCGTAAAGAAGCCCGCTTCGGCAGGTTGCGATCTTCGTCGCCCCCGTCGCAGCGGGTGGCGGAACTCGCTAGACTAGACCGTTTTCGCCAGATTCGTCCGAAGCAGGAACAAGTCGAACTCGTATGTCGCGGCGCAGCAAAGCTCGGGAAATCGTCGTTCAGATGCTCTACCAGGTGGATCTGAACCCCGATGTGAATACGCCCACCGTATTCACCATGATCGACGAGCAGATCGCCGACGAGAAGACCCGCAACTTCGCCAAGCAGCTCTACGGCGGGGTCGTGAAGTTCCGCGAGCTCCTCGACGAGCGGATCACCGCCGTCGCCGAGAACTGGTCCCTCTCCCGCATGGCCGCCACCGACCGGAACGTCCTCCGCCTCGGAGCCTTCGAACTTCTTCAGACCGAGACCCCGCACCCGGTCGTCCTGAACGAGGCGATCGAACTCGCCCGCAAGTTCGGAAACGACCAGTCCCCCCAGTTCGTCAACGGAATCCTCGATAAGCTCGTCCCGACCGACAAGCGGGTCCGCCCGCGCACTGCCCCCCCGGCCGCAAAGGCTCCCGCGCCCGAGCCGCCGGCGGCCCCCGAGGCGGACTCGGAATAGTCGCCCGCTCGCAAGACGCCCCTTTGCAACACCTCTTTCCGCCGCCCGCGCCGCGAGCCATGCGATCCGATTCGCCCACCGTCCGACTCGTCACGCTCGGTTGCAAGGTCAACCAGTACGAGACGCAGCTCGTGAAGGAGGCGTTCGAGCGGAGCGGGTTCCGTGAGGCGGGGACCGAAGAATCGGCGGACATCTGCGTCGTCAATACCTGCACGGTGACCGCGGAAGGGGACGCCGACTCCCGGCAGATCATTCGCCGGCTCGCACGGCAGAACCCGGGGACGAAGACGATCGTGATGGGGTGCTATGCCACCCGCGCACCGGAAGAAGTGAAGAGCCTCCCGGGTGTGTTCGAGGTTGTGACCGACAAGCGGGAGCTCCCCGACATCCTGTTCCGGGAAGGGGTGCACGATATCCCGAACGGGATCAGCCGCTTCGAGGGACACAAGCGGGCCTTCGTGAAGGTGCAGGATGGCTGCCTGCTCCGCTGCACCTACTGCATCATCCCGCAGGTCCGTCCGAACCTGCGGAGCCGTCCCCCTGAGGACATCGAAGCGGAAGTCCGCCGGCTCGTCGGGAACGGCTACAAGGAGATCGTCATCAGCGGGATCCACGTCGGCCACTACGGCGCCGACACGACCCGCGGCAAATCGGGGAAGGCTCCGTTCCGGCTCTGGCACCTGCTCCGGCTGCTTGACCGGATCCCCGGCCAGTGGCGGATGCGGCTCTCGAGCATCGAGGCGAACGAAGTCGACGAGGAGTTTTTCCAGGCCGCGGCGGACTGCGAGCACCTCTGTCCGCAGTTCCACCCCGCCCTGCAGAGCGGCTCGGACACCGTCCTGGAGCGAATGCGCCGGCGATACCGCGTCGGAAAATTCCTCGACAAGCTGGACCGGATGCGGAAGATCCTCCCCGGAGTCGCCTTCACGACCGACCTGATCGTCGGCTTTCCGGGAGAGACCGACGCGGAGTTCGAGGAGACGCTCGAGACCTGCGAGCGGGCCGGGTTCATGAAGATCCATGCCTTCCCGTACAGCGCCCGGCGGGGGACACCTGCTGCGGAATTCCCGGACCAGATCTCGCCGGATGTGCGGAAGGAGCGCATGCGGCGGATTGCGGCAATGGAACGCCGGCTGGCTGTGCGTTATTATGAGACGCTCGTTGGCTGTCCGCTGGAAGTTCTCGTGCAGCGGGAATGTCCGGATGAGCCGGGATGGGTGATCGGTTTCGACCGCACTTACGTTCCGGTCAAGGTTCCGGGAACGGCGGCCGACCTCGGTGAGTTGATCGCCGCGCAGGGAGTCCGTCCCCTTTCCGATTGTCTGCAGGCCGAGCGATGAGTGATGAGCCGTTCCACTCCAGCTTCTTCCTCCTCGAACAGGAGGGGGAGATTCCGGTGGCGGTCATTCAGCGGCAGCAGCTCTCGGAAGAAGACAACCTCGAAGAATTCAGCTTCGACCTCTCTGCTGTCGTGGACAAGCTGAACACCACGCGGCTCGTCCTGGATATGTCGCGGGTCAAATATATGACCAGTGCCGCGATCGGCCGGCTGATCGCGTTTCATCGCCGCCTGAACCGGGACAAAGGGGCCCTCGTCCTGTGCGACGTCACGCCTACGGTCCGGGACATCCTGAGCGCCAGCCAGCTCCTCTCCTACTTCCGCGTCGCCGAAGGACGCTCAGCGGCGGTCTCGCAGCTCGCCTGAAGTCTCCCGCCGGCGCAATTCTCTGACCAACTGGAACTTCCGGGCGTTCCGAGGGATTCCTCTCCCAGGACGGGTGAACCGGCCTCGAGATCGTGACGCCGCCCCGCCGACACGATAGAGTGGCTGACACCGAGTCTCTATCCGCGTCCGGTTCCCTACCGCTCCGGTTTCATGATCGACCGCTCGCCGACACTCCCGCTCGATCTTCTCAGCCGCGATGAGCGGGCGGAGATCGTTCAGATCGACGGTCCCCCGGACGATGTCCACCGCCTCGACGAAATGGGGCTCCGCCCCGGCGTCGTGATCCGAGTGGTGAGCGCCGGCAGTCCCTGCATCCTGGCGGTCGGGGAGACCCGGCTCAGCTTCCGACCGTCGGACGACTCCGTCGTTCTGGTCCAGCCCCTCCGGAACTAAGTCGGCCCCGCCGCGTCTCCTGCTTCGACACCATGACTCTCGACCAGCTCTCTCCCCGGCAATCCGCCCGCATTGTCGAGATCGACGGTACCGACGCGATCGCCGTCCGCCTGATGGAAATGGGGCTGACCGAAGGGGAGACGATCTCCCACATCGCCGCCGCCCCGCTGGGGGATCCGGTCGAGTATTCGATCCGGGGCTACCGGCTGTCGCTCCGCCGGTCCGAGGCGGGACGGGTCCGGGTCGAAGCGATTCCGGCCAACGCCTAGTTGGACCGGCCCTGTGCTGGTGACCGCTTAGGTCGCGCGAAGTGGACTCCACGGAGCGCGCCCATCCTCTCTATGATCCCCGCAGCCCGACTGGCTGCGGCACGATTCCATGCCGACGCGGCCGGGCCAGCCAGGATTCCCCCATGCCCGCGCTCACCCGTGTTGTTGCCTCGCTCCTGCTCTGCTTCGTCACCGCGACCGCTTCTGGTCAGGGGACGGCCGGCAAAGCGGGCGTTCTCGCAACGGTGAACGGGCGGCCGGTCCGGGACAAGGACCTGGAGACCCTCTATCTCATCAATCACGTCCCCGCCGAGGGGCGTGAGAAGCTGCGTGATACGCTCGTCGATCAGCTCGTCGACAACGCGGTGATCGAAGGTTTTCTGAAACAGAAGTCGATCGTGGCTCCCTCGGTCGATCTCGACGCCCGCGTCGCGTTCGTGATCCGGAGCATCGAACAGCAGGGGGACAAGCCGCAGGAGGTTCTCGCCAGGCTCGGTCTGACCGAGGAGACTCTCCGCCAGCAGCTCGCCCTGCCGATCGCCTGGACGATCTACGCCCGCAAGACGCTGCCGGACGATCGGATCCGGGGCTATTTCGAGGCTCATCGCCAGGAGCTCGACGGAACCCGGGTCCGGGTCCGCCAGATCGTCCGGCTCGTCGATCGCGGGGCCGAAGAGGCGAAGTGGACCGCCGCCGAGAAGTCCCTGACGGACCTGCGGCAGGAGATCTCTTCGGGGAAGACCACGTTCGACGCCGCAGCCCGCGAACACTCGGAAAGCCCCTCGAAGGAACAGGGAGGAGAGGTCGGAGCGTTCGGCTTCGACGGCAAGATGCCTCTCGCCGTAACCGAAGCGGCGTTCCGCCTGAAGAAGGGGGAACTCAGTCCCCCCATCCGCTCGCCGTTCGGAGTCCACCTGCTCGAGCTCATCGAAAGGATCCCCGGCGACCTCAGTGCGGAAGACGTTCGCCCGCAGGTGTTCGACCGGCTCTCGAAGGATCTCTGGACGGAGACGGTCGCCGCCGAGCGGAAAAAGGCGAAGATCGTCCGCCCGGCCAGGTGAGCCGGATTCAGCGACGGACCTGCCGCAACAGCGCCTCAGCGAACTGATCGGCGGCGCCGGGCACCAGCCGGCAGTAGAGGTCCGGTTCGATCAGCTCCAGCTCCATCAGGCAAGGCTCGCCGCGGCGGTCGCGAACGAGATCGACTCGGGCGTAGACCGGAACTTCCCCACAGGCCCGGAGTGTGAGCTCCGCCGCGGCCAGCTCATCCGCAGCGGGAATTGCCTGCTCGTATCTGCCGCCGTATTGGGCCTGAACGCGAAAGTCGTTCCCCTTCGTCCGCTTCCGGACGGCATGGCTGAACTCGCCGCCGAAGAAGATCAGCGACAGCTCGCCGTCCGTTTCAATTCCGGGCAGGTATTCCTGCAGCAGCGCCCGCTTCCGTCCGGCAACGTCTGTGGCAGCGGCCCAGTCGGCTTGCGAGGTCGCGTTCCGCAACCGATACGTCTCGAACGACCCCGAGGAGACGGTCGGCTTCAGGACGGCGTCCTTCCAGCCCGCTTCCCGGATCACTCGGGGAAGATCGTCCTCACCGCAGGGAGTCAGCGGCAGCGTCTCCGGAATCCGGACGCCGCGCCGCTGGAGGTCGAGGAGATACCCCTTGTCCCAGTTCCAGCGGACGAGCGCCGGCGGATTGACGAGCCGCGTGAGCCCGGCGGCCCGATCGATCCACGCCCGGAACTCGTCGAACCGGTCGACGTAGTCCCAGGTCGACCGGATGACCGCGATACCGGCGCTTCTCCAGTCGAAAGCGGGATTCGACCAGGAGACCCGCCGGACTTGCGCTCCCTGCCGCTCCAGTGCCTCAACAAACAGCCGTTCCTCTTCCCAGGCGATCGCCGCCAGCGTTTCCGTGCCGGCGGTTTCGAAACGGTCCTCCGTCACAACGACCACGTCGGCCTGATTGCCCCTCGTTCCGGTTCCCGTCACCTCGCACACTCCCGCCGTCGAACTCGCCTCGCAGAACTCCGACACGGTTCTATCGGCACAGCGCAAGAAAACGGACGCGCGGTCGGCGCGTCCGTGAGTGTACTGCAACGGCGGCTGGTCTTAGCTGTTGACCCGGCCGAGGTACTCGCCGGTCGCCGTGTCGAGCTTGATCTTGTCGCCGACGCTGATGAACGCCGGGACCTGGATCTCGTTCCCGGTCTCGACGGTCGCTCCCTTGGTGACGTTGTTGGCTGTGTTGCCGCGGGCGGCGGGCTCGGTGTACGTCACTTCCAGGATGATGTGCTGCGGCGGGGTGACGTCGATCAGCTGCTCGTTCCAGAACAGGAGCGTGCAGGGGACGCCGTCCTTGATGTACTTCATCTTCTCGGCACAGACTTCACCCGACAGGCCGACCTGCTCGAAGCTGTCGCTGTCCATGAAGATGTAGTTGGTGCCGTCGAAGTAGGAGTAGTTCCCGTCCGTGGTCCGGACGTCGGCCGCTTCGAGGCTGTCGCCGCTGCGGTAGGTGATTTCGAGGGCCTGACCGGTCAGGAGATTGCGGACCTTCGTGCGGTAGAGCGCCTGCCCTTTGCCGGGCTTCACGAATTCGCAGTGCATCATGTCGTAGGGCTTCCCTTCGATGATGACCTTGATCCCCTTCCGAAAATCCCCTGCGTTGATCTGAGCCATGAAACCTGTTCCGGGCGATGCGACGACGGAGTCCTGAAAGCACGGTCCTGACAGGACTCGTGGGCCGGCTCTCTCCTGGGCGGCCGGACCGCAAAGCGGGAGGATAGCAGACGCCGCAAGTGTCGCAAATCTCTCGCTTTGTATGCACCGAGGCGAAAATTCCGCGAGCCGGCGGGGCGGTCCCCCTGTCCCGCTCGCGATCCCTCACATGAGGCCTCCATGGCAACCATCGACGACTTTCAGAAACTCGAAATCCGGGTCGGCCGCATCGTGGCGGTCGAGGAGTTTCCCGAGGCCCGCAAGCCCGCCTGGAGGCTCTCCATCGACTTCGGACCCGAGATCGGAATCCGCCGCTCGTCCGCTCAGATCACAGCCCACTATGGCAGAGAGGAACTCGTCGGCCGGCTGGTGCTAGGATTGACAAACTTCCCGCCGCGGCAGATCGGCCCATTCGCCTCCGAAGTCCTGACGCTCGGATTTGCGGACGCTGATGGGAAGGTGGTTCTGGCGGTGCCGGAGCGGGACGTTCCGCTCGGGGCCCGACTTCACTGAATCGCCAGGGGCTTCCCGCGTCGATCGCCGCGCGGCTCTCATCTCACTCCCGTTGCCGAGCCGCTACTTGAACGCGAAGTCGGCGGGGAACGGCAGGTCGTCGAGCGACGTCAGGCCGAACAGTTCGAGGAACCGGGGGGTGGTGTGGTAGGTCGGATCGTCCGGCGCGGCGTCGCTCCGCCGGAGTTCGACGAGCTCGCGGCGGATCAATTGCCGCACGAGACTTCCGGCGTTCTTCCGTTCGGTCCCTTCGAGGTCCGAGCTCCGAAGCGGTTGGCGATAGGCAACGAGGGCCAGGACCTCGAGGGCTTCCTGGGAGAGCTTCACTTCCTTGGGGCCGACGCCGAACACCCGGTTCCGGACCTTCTCGAACTCGGGCCGGAGCTGGTAGCGGTAGCCCCCTTCGCCCCAGTGGATCGAGTAGGGGCGGTTTTCCGAGGCGTACTCCTCGTTGAGCCCTTCGACGATCGCCTCGATCTGCTCGGCCGAGAAGCCTTCCCCCAGGACCTCGGTCAGTTTTCGCGTGGTCAGAGCCGCGCCCCCGACGAAGAGGAGCGCCTCCACGACCTGCCGGGAGGAGACACCGGGGCCGGTGGCCGCTTCCGGGGCGGGTGATTCGGGTTCAGTCGTCTCGGGTGGTGCTTCGGCCGCTTCCAGGGGAGCCGTGGCGCTGGGCACGAGCGCGTCGATCTCGGGGGCGCCGGCTTCCTCTGCCTCGGTGCCGGGAGCCGTTTCGTCGAGGACGAGGTCGGCGGACTCGAGGGCGCGGAGATAGGCCGCTTCGATGTCGTCACCCGAGAGGTCTTCACCGAAGCCGACATCGTCTTCCGGCATGTCGTCCGCGGGAGCCGCGGCCTCGTCCGTGTCCCGCTGGACGACGGCGCGAAACGGCAGGTCGCGGCTTTCGTCGTCGGTGGAGGACATCGCTCCCTCGTGGCGGCAGGGTCAATCCGTTTTCGGGCGGCCAGCCTCCCGCGAGAGACCTGCACCTAGGTGAAAATTACCTGCTTGGCGGATGGGGCAACAAGAGCGATCTGGGCGGGGAGACGCATCCCGCCTGCGAACAGCGTCCCCCAGCCCGGGTCCAGCACGCTGCTGGCCGCCGGAGGCATTTTTCGCTGTGGAACCGTGGAAAACGTATGACGTTCGCTTTGGGAACCAGCGTCGAGGACTCCCCGCTCCTTTATCGCGGGGTGTGCAATGTGAGCGTGCTGGAAAGAACAATCCTCGACGCCGGTCTGCGATCGGATGTCCGTCGTATTCCATGGTTCCACGACAGAAGCGCCTCCGGCGGGGCCAGCAGCCTGCTGGACCGGGATGGCCGTAGCACGATGGGATTGAGCAGGTGGCGCCGTACCGGCCTGGACGGGGTTCGAGCTATCGAGCTTTCAGAGGCTATGCCTTCCGGCAGACCGTCACGCCTGATCTTCCAGATCCGCCGCATTGAGGCAGACCATGTCCGTACACAGCCCCTGCGATTCACACTGCTGCGTATAAGCCGCCGGAAGCTGCGACTGAACAGCCGCGTCCCACTCAATGATGTACTTGAGCTTCTCCCCGCTCCCCTGCGACTCGATCACCTTCCCCGTCCAACCGCCGATCACAAGCTCCGGAAACTCCGGCATCGCGACCCCCTCGCGCACCTTCACGGGGGATCCGGCGGGGAGCTTGCTGGGTTTACGCTTCGCCATGCGTCTGCCGATGCTGGAGGTTCGGACGGTCCCGAGCGGAAGACTGGGAGCCCCGAATATAGGGACTGACCCGGCGGAAATGCACCCGAACGGAGGGAGAAGGTTCGGGGACCGGAGAAACCGGATTTCGACGCCTCAGGCCGCGTCCGAGACCGCCGTTTCGGCGCTCATCAGCACGGCCACGGCCATGCAGGCGGGAGCTTTGGCATCCCCGCCCCGCGTCGCACGGATCCGGACCCCGAACGGAGTCACAAGATCGACAGACAGGTCGAGATCGCCCCCGTCGACCGGCTCGCACTCGACGGCAGGCGAAGCGGACAGGACCGGCTGAATCGGGATGTGAATGAGCACCTGCCGCTCCCCGGCAGCAAACCGGGCGGCCACCTCGGCTTCTATCGACTCGGTCCCCTCCGTCACGGTCCGGGACCACGTCTGAACCAGTTCATCCGGCGGCAAGGTCTCCGGATTGTTGAGGGCAGACGACTCCGAGGAACTGGAGACGATCGCCACCGGAGGAGCGGAAGCTTGAGGCTCGGCAGCGGCACCGGGACGGCCAACACCGGCCAGTTCCCGCGTCGCCTCCTCAACGAGCTGACGCAGTGGACTCCAGACAGCCCAGAGCGTGGCCGACACCAGAAGCCCGGATCGAAAGACGAGACCAGCCGGCGACGCACCCGCCGACAGAGCCGCCAGGCCTGCGGCGATCGGGATCGCAACCAGCAGCGTTCCAACCCCGATCTGCGTGACCGGATCGTGAGCGGAGACGCGTCTCCGCCACTCGGCGAACCATCCGCCGAGAGCCAGCCCGGCGAGAACCACGACCGTCCCCGAGCGAATGCTCCAGTGGAGGCCGGAGCCAAAGCCTCCGCTCAGGGCCCGTGTCAGCAGCACGCCTCCCGCTCCCAGGGCTGCTCCGGTCAGATGCAGAGCCAGCAGGCCGCGCAGCGGCGAAGCCGATGAGGAAGGGGAGAGGGACATCGTGGAATCCTTTCCACCGGACGATCAGGAACGGGGAGGGACCAGTCCCTCCCCGTTCAGAATTCCTCGCGCAGCGTCCGCTGCGGCTACGTTTGACTAGAACTGGAACTGCGGAGCCGGGGCCGCGCCCGACACGCCGCACGCTTCCCGCAGGGCGCCGGTCCGATCGGTCGATTCCCAGGTGAAATCCTTGTCGTTCCGGCCGAAGTGACCACCCGACGCCGTCTTGCGGTAGATCGGACGTCGGAGCTGCAGGTGATTGATGATCCCCAGCGGCGTCAGCGGGAAGACCTGCCGCACAGCCGCTTCGATCTTCGCTTCCGGAACCGTGTTCGTACCGCGGGTGTCGACATGGACGCTGACCGGATCGGCAACGCCGATCGCGTAAGCGAGCTGAATCTCGCACTCCTTGGCGAGACCGGCCGCGACGATGTTCTTGGCGACGTAGCGGGCCATGTAGGCGGCGCTCCGGTCGACCTTCGTGGGATCCTTACCGCTGAAGGCGCCGCCGCCGTGACGGCCCCAGCCGCCGTAGGTGTCGACGATGATCTTCCGGCCCGTCAGGCCGCAGTCGCCGTGCGGACCGCCAACCACGAACCGGCCGGTCGGGTTGATGTGATACTTGGTGGCGGCCGACAGCAGGCTGTTCGGGACGGTCTCCTTCACGACCTTGCTGATGATGTAGTCGGAAATCTCCTTGTTCTCGACTTCGGGCGTGTGCTGGGTCGAGACGACGATCGCGGTGATCCCGACCGCCTTGCCGTCCTTGTACTCGACCGACACCTGGCTCTTGGCGTCCGGGCGGAGCCACTTCACGTCGCCGCTCTGGCGGAGCTCGGTGAGGCGGTTCAGAATCCGATGCGACAGGGCGATCGGCAGCGGCATGTATTCCTGCGTCTGATCGCAGGCGTAGCCGAACATCAGTCCCTGGTCGCCGGCCCCTTCGCGGTCGACACCCATCGCGATGTCCGGGCTCTGCGAGTGGAGCTTCACGAGGACTTCGCACGTGGCGGCGTTGAAGCCGATGTCATCGCTGGTGTAGCCGATGTCTTTGATGACCTGGCGGGCGACCGCTTCATAGTCGACCTTGGCCGAGGTCGTGATTTCGCCGGCGAGGCAGACGAAGTCGGTGGTGCAGAGGGTTTCGCAGGCGACGCGGGCCCGCGGATCCTGAGCGAAGATGGCGTCGACGACGCCGTCGGACACCTGATCGGAGACCTTGTCCGGGTGCCCGCTGCTGACGGATTCGCTCGTGAAAATGAAACTCGACATAAACGACTCGGCTCCCTGATCGCGGGGCAGTTTTCGCGGGATCCAGATCCCGGGTACCCCATCCTGTCCAGACCAAACCGCCGGATTCTAGAGTGGTTGCCGCGGGATGGGAACAATAAAGTGACGGGGTTCTTGGCTCGGGGATTTTCGGCTGTTCTGTCCGCGCTCGCGCGATGGGAGTTCCGGGATGATGCGGCGATCGACGTTCGTTTTTCTGGGTGTTCTCGGTCTCCTCGGGGGCTTCACGGTCCCTGCGAAGAATTCGCACGCAGCCGAGCCCGCCTCCAAAGCCCCGGCTGCGACTGCCGCAGGGGACCGGCTCGTCGCCGAGTATCTCGCCGTCCGGACCGCCGAACTGACCGGGCGGACTCACGACCTCCTCCGAAGCGTCAAGGACTGGGGGAAGGAGTCCGTGGAGTACCGGCGGCAGCTCCACGAAATGCTGGGGCTCGATCCTCTCCCCCCCCGGACGCCGCTGAATCCCGTTGTGACGAAGACGACCGAGAAGGAGGACTTCGTCGTCGAGAACGTCCACTTCCAGTCTTCGCCCGGGCTCTACGTCACCGGAAATCTCTATCGGCCCAAGACCGTCGCCGAGCCCCTCCCGGCGATCCTCTACGTCTGCGGGCACGGCAAGGTGAAAGTCGGCGACATCAGCTACGGCAACAAGGCCCACTACCACTTCCACGGGGCGTGGTTCGCCCGGCACGGTTACGTCTGCCTGATCATCGACAGCGTGCAGCTCGGGGAAATCGAAGGGCTGCACCACGGGACTCACAACCTCGGGATGTGGTGGTGGCTGTCGCGGGGCTACACCCCCGCCGGCGTCGAGGCCTGGAACTGCATCCGGGCCCTCGACTACCTCGAAACCCGGCCCGAGGTCGACAAGACCCGCTTCGGCGTGACCGGCCGCTCCGGCGGCGGCGCCTACAGCTGGTGGACCGCCGCCCTAGATCCGCGGATCCGGTGTGCCGTCCCTGTCGCCGGGATCACTGACCTCGATGACCACGTCGTCCGGGGCTGCGTCGAAGGTCACTGCGACTGCATGTACATGGTTAACACGTACCAGTGGGACTATCCGCTGGTCGCAGCCCTCGTCGCCCCCCGGCCGCTCCTCCTCTCGAACACCGACAAGGACGGGATTTTCCCCCTGGAAGGGGTCGTCCACACCTACCGCGACGCCCGCGAGGTTTTTCGAGCGGAGAAAGCTGAAAAGTCGTTCGGCCTCCAGATCACCGAGGGGGGGCACATGGATACGCAGGAGCTGCGGATCCACGCGATGGTCTGGTTCGACCGGTACCTCAAGAAGATCGACCGCCCGATCACAATCGCCGCCAGCAAGTGCCTCGAGCCGTCGGAGCTGCGAGTGTTCGAGACCCTTCCCGCAGACCAGATCAACACGAAGATCCAGGACGTGTTCGTCCCGGTCGCGACGGTGGCTGCGCCGAAGTCGACCGCCGACTGGACGCAGCTCAGCGCCCGCCTGAAGGACACGCTGCTCAAGAAAACGTTCCGCGCCTGGCCGAAAGCGGACGAGACGGAAGGGCTGTACCTCAAACATCTCCCCGACCAGGAGCTCGAGTTCAACAGCCAGGCTCCGTACCGCCTGACGCTTCGAGTCACGGGCCCCGGGGCGGATCTCATCACGCCCCCTCCGCGGCCGGTCGTCCTGCACGTTCTGACTCAGACGGACTGGAACCGCGCCCCTTGGACGCTCGAACGGGGGGACAACGCCTACCACGTCTGGTTCGCGCCCCGCGGAGTCGGTCCGACCGAATGGACCCGCGATCCCAAGAAGCGGAACCACATTGCCCGCCGCTTTTATCTCCTCGGCGAGACGGAAGACTCGGCCCGGACGTGGGACGTCCGCCGCGCCGTCGCGGCGGTCCGCGAACGCTTCGGGAACGCGAAGGATTTTCCGCTGACGATCGAAGCCAAGGGGGATGCGAGCGTCTGGGCCCTCTACGCTGGCCTGTTCGAGGACTCTGTCGCCAGGCTCCAGCTCACCGGACTCCCGGCCAGCCACTCGGCCGGCCCGGCGTTCCTCAACGTCCTCAAGACTCTCGACGTCCCGCAGGCGGTCGCCCTGGCGGCTTCCACTGCGGAGGTCGTTCTCACGGACGAAACGCAGGACGATCCGCGGCAGGCGTTCGCCGCCGCCTTGAAATCGCTCCAGACCCAACCGAAATCCTCCGCGGCCAGGTGATCGCGGCGGACTCGCCGCAATTCACCTTGCCACGTCTCAATCGACCGGGGGATGCCAGTCCCCCCAGTGGTCGAGGTAATGCCGGTAAGCAGGGGTCTGGACCGACTGCGCCTCGAGCCACGTCCTCGCTTCCGCCACGAGCTTCTGCTCGTCTTCGAGCGTCAGCCGGCCGATCATGACCCGGGTCCGGAGGAACACGAAGTAGGTGTCGAGGACGTCGCAGCGGCAGTAGTCGTTGATCTCCTTGTCCTGCCCCGCGTCGTGCATGTCCTGCACCTTCGAGCCGTCGATCGACGTCTTCCCCGGCTTGCCGATCAGGGTCGCCAGGAGATTCAGGCCCCCCGTCACCCGGTACGCCCCGAAGTTCGAGGCGAGGTCCATCAGGTCGAGGTGCGAGTTGATGTTGTACCGGTTCCGCGACTGCTCGTAGGAGATCGCGTGGACATTGAACCACTCGGGGACCGAGAAGCCGTAGCGGAAGGCGGCGAGCTCCAGCACCGGCAGGTCGTAGCCCCGGCCGTTGAACGTCACGAGGACCGGCCGGTTGTAGTGCCGCCACCCCTGCCAGAAGGTCCGGGTGATGACGTGCGGCCGGTACTTCGGTTCGTCGAGCGTCACGACGTCGAGCAGCCGGTAGTCACCCGAGACCTTGGCCACCGCGACCGCGCAGGGGAGCATGAACGTGGCGGGAAGGATGTCCTTGCCGTTCTGCTCCATCAGCTCGGCCCGGTACCGGGCGAGGGCCGCCTTGGGCTCGATCGTCTCCTTCGGATAGCGGATGTCGGCCACGAGCTGCGGATCGGCGACCGCCTCGATGTCGAAAAGGAGGTAGGCGACGGACGAGGGATTCGGAGGAGAGGGCACGGCGGTTTTCCCGGTCAGTGGTGGTTTCACACGCTTTATCGCGGCCGCTGGAATGTCCGTACAGCGATGTCCGATCGACCGTCAGCCAACCAAGGAAATCAGTGGGAGGTGGCAGGGGGCGTTTCTGCTACCTTCCTGGATGGATTCGCACGCGCCGGCTCGTTCAATGGACTGTGAGTTCGCCACACCCTATTCGAGACTTTCACATGGACTCATTTCGGGGACACTCCCTTCCAAGCAAGGCCGCCGATGCACCACATCGAAGCGGTAACTCTCGTTCGTGCTGTCCAGCTTCATCGATTCCTGGAAACGAACCAGAACACGAAGCCAAGTCCGACTATTGGCGATTCCATCAGCAGAAATCCCAATCCGGACCATAGCGCGGACTCAAGCGTCGAAACGTTGGGGCCAATCGAAAGAGCGTCGAAAATTGCATACATCATGCCCGCGCGAATAGCCACGAAGACGATCGGCTGCCACGCAATCGCGAACACCGTCAGTAATCGCCAAACCATGCGTCTCTCGTTGACCATTGTCGTCATATGGTGACGGCTGCGTCGTGCGCCACCGCAAGCCAGGCCGCGGTCGCGATCCATATCAATCGACGACGTCGATGCCGTGTCTCTTGCTGGTGCACCGGCTTGCACGTGCGAGGCTCGCAGCCTCTACCGCTATCGGCCCTTCGTGTTTTCTACCCTTTGCGGATGAAATGCTCCGCATAGCTCCGGACCTGCTGCCCGTTCAGGACGTGGAACGAGCGGAGCTGCTGGATCGTCTCCTGGCTGAAATGCGCCAGCGGCACGTGGACCAGCTTCTTGCCGTGCTTCTTGGCGAGCCGCCGCCACGCCGCGCCCGGCTGGGCTTCGGAGAGGATCGCGATGTGCTTCTCGGTCGAATAGTGAAACGCGGCCAGCAGCATCCGCTCCTCGAGCGTGTCCGCAACGTCGAACCGGCTGTCGCGCCAGATATCGAACACGTCCCGCGGCGGGAACAGGAACATCGCCCCCCCGTACTGCGCCTGGGCGATCCCCGGACCGACCACTTCCCCCCGGTAGTGCGTCGCGAAGAACGACAGCGTCGACTCGTCGTGGCTCTCGGCGTGCCAGGTGATCCGCCACGGGTACTCCCGCGGATCGGCCGGGCTGTCGAACAGCATGATCACGCAGTCGAGGTTCCCCCGGCTCGGCGGGAGGACTTTGACGTAGAGCTCCCCCGTGTGCCAGTTCCGGAGAGTCTCCCGGATATCGAGCCCGTCCTTGAGGCTCGTCGAGAATTTTTCGACCCGCGCCAGGTCATGTCCCAGGATGTTGAGGGCATGGTCCTTCACGTGGGTCCGGAACCGCTCGATGGCGACGTCCTCCGGCGGCCAGCTGCACTGGCGGAACGGGTTCCATAGAGTCTGCCATTTCTCCTGGTCGATCTTCGGCGGCCGGCGGTTGAGCTGGCACGTCCGCCAGAAGACCGGCGGCCCCGGCAGGCGGGACTTCATCTCGCAGACCGTCCCGTCCGGCAGTTTTCCTTTGCCGATCGACATCTCGAGTTCACCCAGCGGCAGGAACTCCGTGAACGGGTAATCGCGGGCGGTCTCGGCCAGGTGGATCGCGAACTGGTCCCCCGCCATCTGCTGGGCCGCGACGATCAGCGTGTAGAGATCCGGAGTGAACCGCCGCTCGATCAGCGACAGGTTGCGGACGTACTTGAGATACGTCGCCATCAGGTGGGGCGAGATCCTGCGGGCCCGCTTCTTGAGGTCCGCCTTGTAGCGGTCCCGCGCCGCGAGCAGCAGCTCCTTCACCCCGTCGATCGACAGGTTTTCGTCATCCTCGAGCTCATTCCGGGCCCGCTCATAGAGCCCGACGATGTAGGGGAGCTCCCCCAGCAGAAACAGCAGCGTCTCCGGCTTCACCCGGTACGTCTCGGGCTCTTCGACCTCCGGGGCTTCGGTCCGCGCCACGCGGGCTTTCGAGCCATACGCCTCCCGGATCCAGGGCCAGTCGGTGATCGAGCAGACGAGCAGGATCGACTCGTTCTTCCGTTCGAGCTCCCTGAGCCGCCGCGCCATGTGGGCGATCCGCTCGGCATGCTGCCCCTCGGCCGGCCGGGGAATTCCCGGCAGCACGGCGGCGGCGAATCGGTCGATCGCCACCTTCTTGAGAGCGTAGGCGTCCGGCAGCATCGCGCTCGCCGGCTGGTAGTTGTCGGTTTCGAGGTCGATGAAAGCCCGCCGCATCCGCTCCTGCTTGGCGATCCGGAGCGCCGCGATCACAGGCTGGCAGGGATCGATCGGAACATAGCTCGCCCGCGTTCCTCTCCCCTCATCGTCGTCCTCGTCCCGCCGTTCCGACTCGGGAGTCCACTCCTGCCCCAGCGGTGCCGCGGCCTCCATCTGCACGACGGCCGTGATGTTCGGCAGAAAATCGATCGCCCCCTCGACCCGCGTCTGAAACGACCCGGGGAGCGGGACAGCCAGACAGTCGAACTTCTGCGCGAGGAGCACCCGCCGGACCTCGACCGCAAAATCGCCGCTCCCGTGGATCACGGGGAGGACGGAGATCTTGGGGCTGATCTTGAGGAAGTCGCTGAGCATCGTTGGGGACCGGCAGGACCGATACGAAAAACGGCCCGGACGCAGGACGTCCGGACCGCTGAGCAACGGGACGCGGAGCCTTACAGCTCCATATGGAACAGCGGCGAGACGGCGATCACCTGCTCCCGGCCGATCAGTTCCAGGTACTGCACCGCCTGACGGATCAGCTTGGCCCGGGCGGGGTCGACCCCATCCAGGATCGGCGCGGCAGACCGGAACAGCTGGCTCGTCGACGACGGAGCGCGGGGCGCCTCGATCGACAGATTCTTCTCCTCTTCCTTCGACGGCGTGTGGGTCAGGTCCCCCAGCAGCTCCTCGAAGAAGTTCTTCGGCTTCGGGAGGCTCCGGATTTCGTAGTCCTTCACGTCCGCCTTCCCTGCCACATAGGCGATGGCGTCGTTGAGGCCGCCGAGCTCGTCGATGAGGCCGAGCTCGAGCGCCTGCCGCCCGGTGTAGACCCGGCCGCCGGCGATCTCGTCGATCGGCTTCTTGAGCTTCTCACCCCGGCCGTCGGTGACGTGCTTCTTGAACACGCCATACACCTCGTCCATCCAGCCCTGGAGCTCATTCCGCTCCGCCTCGGTGAACTTGGCGGCCCCGCTCAGGATCCCCGCCTTCTCACCCCGCTGGTTCGGCTCGAAGTTGATCCCGAACTGCCCCCACATCTTGGTCGTCGCCATCTTCCCCGAGATCACACCGATCGAGCCGGTGATCGTCGTCGGGTCGGCGTAGATCTTGTCCGACAGACACGACACGTAGTACCCGCCGCTCGCCGCGACATCCCCCATCGAGACGACGAACGGCTTCTTGGCCTTCACCCGCTCCGTCGCCCGCAGGATGACTTCGCTGGCGACGACCGACCCACCCGGAGACGAAACCCGCAGCACGACCCCCTTCACCTTCGGGTCCTGAGCCACCTGGTCGAGCGCCTTCCGGATCGTTTCGCTGAACGCCCCTTCCTCCGCCATCGCGAGCGGCGAGGTCGGACCGGCACTCCCCGGCATGATCGGGCCGTCGACGTGGACGATCGCGATCGCATCCTTGTTCGACTTCTTCACCTTCGGACCTTCGAGGATCTGGGCCCAGAGCTGGATCGCCGCAAACGGGTTGTTGAGGTCGATCTGCTGGCCCTTGTTCTTGCCGTACTGACGGTCGAACTTGACCGACCCGCCCAGCTCTTTCTTCACGGTCGCAGCGAACTCGTACCGGTCTTCCAGGGCGTCGACGAGGCCCCCCTTCTGGGCGGCTTCCGACGAGAACAGTCCCTGCTTGACCCACTCCCGGGCTTTCTCGACCGGGACGCCCCGCCCTTCGGCGATCAGCTCGACAAACCGCTCGAACAGGCTGTCGAGCATCCAGTCGTGCATCTTCTTGGCTTCCGGGCTCGACGAGGTCCGCATGAACATCTCGCCGGCACTCTTGTAGTCACCGCATGTCAGGAAATCGGGCTCCACGCCGAGGCGGTCCAGCAGTCCCCGCACGAACAGTTGTTCGCCGTAAAGCCCGGTGACCCACACATCGCCGGTCGGAGAGAGACTGATCCGCTTCGCGCCGCTGAGGAGGGCAAAGCCGCCGAACTTCAGGTCGTCGACATGAGCGTAGACCGGCTTCCCGTCCTTCTTGAGGCGGTCGAGGGCGGCCCGGAACTCTTCGAGCTGGGCCGTCCCGAGGGAGGCCCCGGCCATCAGCAGAACGACCCCTTTGACATTGGGGTCGGTCCGGGCCTTGTCGACCCGGGAGACGAGGGTTCGGAGCGATTCCTTACCGATGCTTCCGAAGATCGGATCGTCGGGCAGGGCGATTTCCGAATAGCTGCCGGAGAGGGTAAAGACCGGGACGACCGTCTCGTTCTTCGAGGATTCTTCGGCCGCGTGCAGGTTCTGTTGTCCGTAACAGGCCAGCAGCATCAACAAGCCAGACCAGACCGCCTTCATGAGCTACTCCTTGAGACTGCGCCGACGCGGCGCCAAGCCACGTCATTATCGCCGATGGGAACAGACGTACAACCCCCAGTGCTCCCCTTGGGCTCGCGAAACCTACGCCCCGGGCCCGGGGGCCGTGGGCGCGACCGGATGTCCAACGGAAACTTTGCTGAGGGGAGACCCTGGATCGAAGGACTCAACCAGAGAACGACCGGATTGACCCGGCGGATCATCGGCCGGTTTCAGGCGAACCGATGTCTCGTTCGGGATGTCGGAAGTTTGTCCTTTATCCAGTACGCCGTTATGCTGCTCGATTCCCCGCGGCCGGCCCGTTAAAAAACGCAGCCCGGCCGGGGAGTGACCGGCGTCTCCACTTGTGAAATTCGGTGCTCATTCATGTCGAAGCATTTTCAGACCCGTTGCGTCCACACTGGTGTCGAGAAGGACGGAACCTTCAATAGCTGCACCACGCCGATCTACACCTCGTCGACGTTCTACTGGGACAACCTGACGACGCACCGGGGCTTCGACTACACCCGCAGCGGCAACCCGACCCGCCGGGCCCTCGAAGAGAACATTGCCTCCCTGGAAGGGGGAATCGACTGCCGGGCGACCGCGACCGGGATGTCGGCGGTCCACTCCGCGATGTACCTGTTCAAGCCGGGCGACCACATCATCACCGGCCACGACATCTACGGCGGGACGTTCCGGCTGTTCTACAGCATCCTGACCGAGCAGGGGCTGTCGTTCTCGTTCGTCGACATGCAGAACCTCGACAACATCCGCCAGGCGATCAAGCCGAACACCAAGGGGATCTGGATCGAAACCCCCAGTAACCCGCTGATGCGGGTGGTCGATATCGCCGGGATCGCGGCGATCGCCAAGCAGTCGGGCCTGACCACGATCGCCGACAACACGTTCCTCTCGCCGTACCTCCAGCGGCCGTTCGAGCTCGGCGTCGACGTCGTCGTCCACTCGACCACGAAGTATCTCAATGGCCACTCCGACGTCGTCGGCGGTGCGGTCGTGACTCGCGACAAGGAGCGGGCGGACCGGATCAGCTACATCGTCAACGCCCTCGGCCAGGGGTGTTCGCCGTTCGACGCCTGGCTCGTCCTCCGCGGGATCAAGACCCTCGGCCCCCGGATGGAAGCCCACCAGAAGGGGGCGATGGCCCTCGCCCGGTACCTCGACAAGCATCCCAAGGTCGAACGGGTCTACTTCCCCGGGCTGGAATCGCACCCGCAGCACGCTCTCGCCAAGGCCCAGCAGAAGGGCTTCGGGGCGATGATGAGCTTCGATATCAAGGGGGGCCGCCCGGAAGCGGAGCGGGTCCTCAACAACCTGCAGCTGTTCCTCCTCGCGGAATCTCTCGGCGGCGTCGAGTCGCTGGTCGAATACCCCGAAACGATGTCGCACGCTTCGATGACCCTCGAAGCCCGCCGGGCCGCCGGAATCACCGAGAAGACGATCCGCGTCTCCGTCGGCATTGAGCACGAAGAGGACCTGATCGCCGGCATGGAGCACGCCCTCAGCAAGGCGTAAGTGCTGCCCCCCGCCGTCCCCTGTCTGATCGCGTCGCGATGTCTCCCCGCCGGCTCTATGATGCCGGCGCGGGAGGCCGCGACGGCGTCCCGGTAATTCTCATGGCAACCGGCAGCTCGGGGGGCTTCATGTTCGGGATTCGCTGCGCGCTCGTCGCGGTCAGTCTGGCGTCTGCTCTTGTACTCGGATTGACGGTCCCCGCCCGCGCGGCAGAGGAGTGGCTTCCCTTCGCCCCGGCGGCGGACGCTCTGTTCGACAGTCCGATCGGACTCCGGCATCTCAACGAGTCGGTCGCCGGTGAGAACGGGCGAATCGCGGCCAAGGACGGCAAATTCTTCCACGGCAAGACCGGGAAGCCGGTCCGGTTCTGGGCGGTCAACGGCCCGCCGGACGATCTCAAAGGGGATGAGCTGCGGAACTGTGCGCGGATGCTCGCCGCCTATGGCGTGAACCTCGTCCGTCTGCATCGGCCACTGTTCGACCAGAACGGCGAGGTCGACCCCGCCAAGGTCCGGCAGGCGCAGGAGATCGTCGCTGCCCTGAAGAGCGAAGGGATCTACACCCACTTCTCGATCTATTTCCCGCTCTGGTTCAAGCCGAAGGCCGATCTTAAATGGCTGCCCGGCTACGACGGCCAGAAGCCCCCGTTCGCGGCGCTCCAGTTCAATCCGAAGTTCCAGGAGAAGTACCGCGGCTGGCTCACCGCTCTCCTGACAACTCCGGACGCCGCTGGCCGCAAACTGCTGGACGAGCCTGCCGTGTTCGGCATCGAGATCCAGAACGAGGACTCGTTCTTCTTCTGGACGTTCGACGCCAAGAATATCCCCGATCCGCAGCTCCGGATCCTCGAGAGCCGCTTCGGCGAATGGCTCACGAAGAAGCACGGCTCGATCGCCAAAGCCCTCGAGACCTGGAATGGCCAGAAGGTGCCGCGCGATGCGATCGAGGAGGGGCGCGTCGGCTTCCGGCCGCTCTGGAACATCGCCCACGAGAAGACGGCTCGCGACCAGGAGACCGCGGCGTTCCTGCTCGAAGTGCAGACCGGCTTCTACCGCGACCAGTACGAGTTCCTCCGGAAGCTCGGGTTTCAGGGGCTGATCCATGCCAGCAACTGGGCGACCGCCGATCCGACGGTCCTCGGTCCGCTCGAGAAGCTGAGCTACACGGCGGGGGACTTCGTCGACCGGCACGGCTACTTCGAGTGCAACCACAAGGGGGACAATGCCGCCTGGTCGATTCGCCCGAGCCACACCTACAGCGACCGGAGCGCGCTGCGGTTCGACGCCGGGACGCCGGGCAAGACGCGGGAGATTGTCCACCCGGTGATGGACCCGCACTATGACGACAAGCCGTCGATGATTTCGGAGACGACGTTCACCCGTCCGAACCGGTATCGCGGCGAGGCCCCATTCTACGTTGCGGCCTATGGAGCGCTTCAGGATTCCGACTGCATCGTCCACTTCGCGTTCGACGGGGATCACTGGAACGTCAAACCGCGGTTCTGGATGCAGCAGTGGACGGTCGCCACGCCCGCCATGCTGGGCCAGTTCCCGGCCGCGGCGCTCCTCTACCGCAAGGGACTCGTCTCGGAAGGGGAGGTCGTCGCCGAGATCGCTCTCAATCGCGACGACCTGCTGAAGCTCAAGGGGACGCCCCTTCCGCAGGACGCGGCGTTCGACGAACTCCGGCTGGCCGATGTCCCCACGGGCGTCAGCGTGAAGCCGGGCCAGCGACTCGATCCGCTCCTCCACTTCACCGGCCGGTCGCACGTCCGTTTCACGAACGATGCCAGCGGCGTCAAGGGGCGCGACCTCGCCTCCCTGATCGACCACAAGCAGCAGACCGTCACGAGCACCACGAAAGAGCTGAAGCTCGACTACGGCCGCGGCATCCTGACGATCAACGCCCCGCAGGTTCAGGGCGTTTCCGGCAAACTCCAGGCCGCCGGCCCGACGAAACTTGGAGAGATCGAAATCGCGAGCGATCTCGACCTCGCCCACATCCTCGCGGTCTCTCTCGACGACCAGCCCCTCGCCACGTCGCGAAAGATTCTCGTTCAGGCGATGTCGGAAGAACGGGCGACCGGCTTCAGAACCGAGCCGGCCGGAGAAGGGACGTCGAAGATCACCGACATCGGCCGCGATCCGTGGCAGATGCGGCCCCTCCAGGGGACGGTCTCGTTCCACCGCGCGGACGCCGGCTCGCTCCGCGTCACCGCGCTCGATCTCAACGGACACCCCGCCGGCAAAGCAGGAACGGCGAAGTCGCTGAAGCTCCAGCCGGGGACGGTGTACTACCTCCTCGAGAAGTGAGCGGCCGCCACAAGACTGTTCGGCCGGCCGCCGTTTGCGGATGATGTCGGTCCAATCCCTTCGTTGTCCGCACCTCCTGTCGCACTCCTGGAGACTCACGAGATGGATCGTCGCTCGTTCCTGCAAACGGGAGCGGCCGGGCTCAGCCTGACCGCGCTCAATCCCGTCCTCTACGCAGCCGCCCCGTCGGGCACGCCGATCCGCGTCGCCCTGATCGGCTGCGGCTGGTACGGCAAGGCGGACCTGCTGCGGCTGATCCAGGTTTCGCCGGTTGAAGTGGTCGGCCTGTGCGATGTCGACAGCCAGATGCTCTCCGAGGCGGCAACGCTCGTTTCACAGCGGCAGAAGTCGGGCAAGGTGCCGCCGACGTTCGGCGACTACCGGAAACTCCTTGACGAGACGAAGCCGGAGATCGTCCTGATCGGCTCGCCGGACCATTGGCACGCGCTGCATGCGATCGCCGCGATGGAAGCGGGAGCAGACCTCTACCTCCAGAAGCCGATCAGCGTCGACATCATGGAAGGGGAAGCGATCCTCGCCGCCGCGCGGAAGCATGGCCGGGTGGTCCAGGTCGGGACGCAGCGGCGGAGCACGCCGCATCTGATCGAAGCCCGCGAGCAGATCCTGAAAGAGGGGAAACTCGGGAAGATCGGGCTGGTCGAGATCTACTGCTACTACCACATGCGGGCTCGCGAGAATCCGCCCAATGTCGAGCCGCCGAAGAACCTCGATTACGAGATGTGGACCGGTCCCGCGCCGATGCTCCCTTACAACGAGCTGATCCATCCCCGACGATGGCGGGCGTTCATGGAGTACGGCAACGGGATCATCGGGGACATGTGTATTCACATGCTCGACATGGTCCGGTGGATGATGGACCTCGGGTGGCCGACCCGTGTCAGTTCGAGTGGCGGGATTCTTGTCGACAAGGCAAGCCGGGCGAACATCTCCGACACGCAGACTGCGACGTTCGATTTCGGCGACCTGCCGGTCGTCTGGGAGCACCGGACCTATGGTCATCCGGTCGATCCCAAGTATCCATGGGGGGCGACCTTCTATGGCGACAAGGGGACGCTCAAGTGCAGCGTGATTGGCTACGATTTTGCGCCCTTTGGCAAGGGGGAGGCGATTCACAAGGACGTGGTGTACGAGCTGGAGCAGTACCCGGAGGACAAGACGGAGAAGGATCTGGAGAAGCATGTGGCTCCGGCGATGCGGGGTCACATGCTGGATCTGCTGGCGTGTCGTGAGACGCGGGGTAAACCGGTGGCGGATATTGAGCAGGGTCACATTTCGACGGCGAGCTGCATTCTGGCGAACATGTCGATGGAGCTGGGGCGGACGCTGGCCTGGGATGCGGAGAAGGGTCAGATCCGGGAAGATGAAGCGGCGAACAAGCGGTTGCGGCGGAGTTATCGTGCTCCGTGGAAGCATCCGGAGCCGGCGGCATACCGGTAGCTCTAAGACTCGAACCCCGTCCTGGCCGGCGCGACGCCGCCTGCTCAAACCCATCGTCCCACGGCCACCCGAGTTTAGGGGCGGAGCTCCTGGCCGCCGGAGGCGCCTTCGTTGTGGAACCAGGGAACACGACGGGCGCCCGATCGCGGCCTGACGTGGATGAATCCCCTCTCCATCACGTCCGCACTGCACTCCCGGCGGTACGGGTGATGGGCGCCCTCAATTCCGGTTCCCAAAGCGGACGCCCGTCGTTTGTACCGGTTCCACGAGGAAAAGTGCCTCCGGCGGCCAGCGTCCCGCTGGACTGGGGGCGGGGCGCCGGTTGCGCAGGTGCGATCGGGCCTCCGTTCGGGGCAGGCGATCATCGACTTGACGGCCCGGACCATGCTCAGTCGGTCAGGTTCCTACCACGGTTTCCACAGACTTCTTCGCTTCACACGCTTGAACTGCATCAGCGGAATCGCGTCGAGATCGATGTGACTGTCGTCGATGGCACCTTCGATCTGACACCCGAGGAACTCGTTCAGCGCTGCCTCCGCCAACTCAAGAGGGTGAAACGGAAGCAGCCCCAGCTCTTCATCGGCCTCATCAAACGCGGGATGCAGCCCCTGCCAGTATGGAATCTCGAAGGGAAGCCGTTCACCGACATCCTCCAGCACGCCCGACTCATGCGAAAGGCTGAGCGACCTCCGGAGCGTCCCATTCTCCCACCACGCGAATGCAAACCAGTCCACGACGCTGTGCATGACATGGAGGTACAAATCGCCGTTTCCCCCTGCCTCGAGGAAGTTCGTGGGGAGCCGAGATGGATAGTCGATGCCGAACTCCCGTGCGGCGACAATCGAGACGCCAGGGAAGCAGCCGATCACGATTTCGTTCTCCGGCGGATTCGAATCGCAGAGGCTCCCGTCGTCGATCGGAATCAGGTAATCGTCCGGGAATAGCGCGGCCGCGAACCGTTGCGACGCCTCTCGATCAAGTTCCGGCAGCCGCCGCAACACATCGCGGGGATTGCCGTTCGCATAGATCAGCATCTTGGTCTTCGCGCCCATCATCCCCTCCCGAGCGCGCACTCCTCGCGTGAGGCAGAATCCGCTCCGCTTCGGTCCCGCGGATGCCTCAATGTGAGTCGCGGAGCAACAGGTCGCCCTGACCGAGCGACAGGCTATCCCCGCAGTAATGCCGAAAGCGGGCGTCCCCGGCAGCAGCGGTTGGAAACCCGTGCTCAGTCAGGTGCTTCCAGTACGGCCGCAGGAACGTCGGCACGTGCGTCGTCGCCAGCCGAAAGCTCGACAGCGGCCGCGGGGCATTCGCCCCCTGCAGAACGATCGTCCCCCGTTTCATCCCGGCTCCGGGCCGGGGACCGCAGCTGCCCCCGACGAAGATCGTCCCGGCGATCATGTGGCAGCCGAGGAGCATCCCGGCGTTTCCGCCGATGGCGATCAGTCCCCGCCGCATGGTGTGGCCGACTTCGTCTCCGGCGTCTCCGTGGACGAAGATTTCGCCGCCGGTCATCCCTTTGGGGCCGCCGCGGTAGACGGCGCCGAGGAGGTCTCCTGCGCGGCCACGGATGGTGATGCGGCCGCCGTGCATTTCAGCGCCGGTCCAGTCGCCGCTGTTGCCGTCGACGAGGATCTCGCCGCCGCGCATCTCGGAGCCGAGGTGCATGCCAGCGTTCCCTTCGACGCGGATGGTTCCGGCGGCGAGGGCGGTTCCGATCCGTTTGACGGCGTGGCAGTCGCCGCGCCAGACGAGGGTGAGGTCTTCGGCGGTGGAGCCTTCGACTTGGAAGTGTTGGGCGAGCGGGGTGCGGCCGTTGCCGAAGAGGATGGGGAGGCGTTCGACTTCGGCGGAGGTCAGAGTGCGGACGACTTCCGGCAGGATGTTCTCGACCTCGATGGGGAGGTTGGAGTTGGTGCGGAGCGTCAGGGTGAGGGGCATCGAGGTTCTCGGTCGGGCAGGCTGCTGCGGTTGGCCTTGGTCTGGATCATAGGGAGCGGATTCGTCGCCAGGGAGCCGATCCCGAGTCCTCGTACTTGCCGACAAAGCTCCGCTAGCTCAAACCCAACGTGCCACGGCCACCCGGGTCCAGGGGCGGAGCTCCTGGCCGCCGGAGGCGTTTTCGTCGTGGAACCTCGGCACACAACGGGCACCCGAGCGCGGCCTGACGTCGCGTACTCCCCTCTCCAACACGCCCACGCCGCACTCCCCGCGACAAGGAGGCTGGGAGTCCGCAACGCTGGATCACAAAGCTGACGCGAACCGTTTTCCACGGTTCCACGAGGGAAGAGCCTCCGGCGGCCAGGAGCTCCGCCCCTGGACCCGGGTGAGAGGGTCCAACTACCGCAGACGCGGAATCGATTCGTCCGTCCAGGCATCTGAAGTCGTCGTCAGCCACCGCGGAAACGGACGGGCATCCGACTCGAGCCCAGCCCCCGGCTCAACCTTCACCGCCGGCTTCGAAGCCGGACGCTTCGGCGGCAACGGCGGACCCGCCTCAGGATCACGCGGCGGAGGAACCAGAGCAGGCCGAGCCTCTTCAGCGGCGGTCTGCCGCGGCGCCGTATCGGACGAAAGCTTCTTCCAAGGAGCCGCTCCAGCCTCAGCGACCGGTTCAACAACCGCCTGAGGAACCACCTTGGCCTGCGGCTGAACTGGCGGCTCAACCAACGGCCGAGCATCCCGATCCGCGGCCCACTTGGCCATCGGAGAGTTCGAGACCTTCGGCGTTTCGGCGGCAGCGGCCTTCGCGGCCGCGGGCTCAGCTGCCTCAACCTGTCGGTTCTTCCACGGATTCGCCGACGCAGAAGGAGCGGCCGTCTCGGTTGCCGGCTTCACTTCGGGCTCGGCTCCCCGCTCGGCCGCCCACTTGGCGATCGGCGAGTCCGACTTCGGCCCTTCCGCAGTGGTCAACTCGGTAGCGGGCTCGGCCCCCTTCTCGATCGGCCACCGTTTGACTTCGGGCACATCCGGCTCCCCCACGAAGTCGAGCGAAGCCTTGCCCACCTGGATCGTGGTGTCTTCCATCGACGAAGCGATCGGAGTGACTTCCGCGGTCCGCTTCAGCGGCCGTGAGGTCGATGCCAGCGGCTGAGCCACTTCGGCCTTCGTCTGCTCCACCACCTGCTGCATCTGCGGCGGAGGCTGGAGTCGGAGCGGCTCGGCGGGGGCTCCGAGCTGAAGATTGGACCGTCCCGGTGGCAGTCCCGAAGGATCGACGTTCACCACGAGCGTCTGATCCGTGTCGAACTGCCGGCCGTCCGAAGTCGTGAGCCGGGCGTGAACGAGAACGTTCTTCCCCGAGGGGGGCTGCTGCCACGGCAACTGAAACTGATAACCGGAGCTCAGGAACCCACTGTGCCAGTTTTTGCGGGCTTCCGACGAGTCGAACACCCAGCGGCCGATCCGCTTGTCGTCGCCGGTCCGGGCCATGTCGTACGCTTCGATCTCCATCTGGCCGGCGATCTTGACGAGGTCTCCGTCGCCATCGAGGGGAGAGACGATTACCTGCATCGCGTCATCGAGCCGGTCGCCGTCGCGGTCCTTGCCACCGGACATCAGCTTGTTGATCGAGAGGCCAGCGATCCGGGCCAGGGCCTGGGTCTGCTCCGGAATGAGCGAGCCCTTCAGTTGTTCGGTCTGAGCCACCTGCTTCTGGAGCAGGTCGGTTTCCTTGCGGGCGAGATCGAGATCGGTCTGGGCCCGGGTGAGCTGCTTCTCCGAGCGGCGGAGGTCGTCCTGAGTCTGACGGAGCCGCGCCTCGAGCGCCTCGACGTTGCCGCGACTGACGCAGCCACCGGAAGCGAATGCGGCGAGCGATAGACCCATCGCTGCCACGCGCCACAGCGCGGGCCGGGATCGGTCGGACGTCCATGTCCTGGCGAACTCGATCAAAACGCAATCCTTGCGTCTGAAAACGTCAGGGGGCCGCGGTCCCACGCGGAACCACAGCCCCCGAATCATCTCACGTTCGCCCGAACGGGCAAAGCCCAACTACCCCTGGGCCCCCGGGAGGGGGTGCGGAAGACGGTCGAGAACCTTGTCGATCAGCTTGTACTCCACCGCCTCTTCGGCAGACATGAAGTTGTCCCGATCGGTGTCCTTCTCGATCTGCTCGATCGTCTTCCCCGTGTGTTTGATCATGATTTCATTGAGTTTGCGCTTCATCTTGATGAGCTCTTTGGCGTGGATTTCGAGCTCGAGCGCGGTCCCTTCCATCCCGGCGAGGGGCTGGTGGATCATGATCCGGGAGTTCGGCAGAGAGTGCCGCTTGCCGGGGGCGCCGGCGGTCAGGAGCAGGGCTCCCATGCTGGCCGCCTGGCCCAGGCAGTAGGTCGCCACGTCGCAGGTGATGTACTGCATCGTGTCGTACATCGCGAGTCCGGCGGTCACCGACCCGCCCGGGCTGTTGATATACATGTGGATGTCCGCCTTCGGGTCGTCGAACTGCAGGAACAGGAGCTGCGCGACGATCGCGTTCGAGACCTGATCGGTGACCTGGCTGCCGAGGAAGATGATCCGGTCTTTGAGGAGCCGGCTGTAGATGTCCATGGCCCGCTCTTCGCGGCCGGACTTTTCGATGACGTAGGGAACGAGAGTGGTCATGATTTCCGTGTTCGAAGGAGTGATGTGTCTGGTCGAAAGGAACACCGCGGTCTGTGGCGCGGCAGGATGGACCTGCAATGGGCCGGATCAGACCTTCTTCTTCTTTTCCGAGCGGGCGACGATTTCGTCGACGAGCCCGTACTCCTTCGCCTGGGTCGCGTGCATGTAGCGGTCGCGTTCGGTGTCCTTGGCGATCCGTTCGATCGGCTGGCCGGTGTGCTCTGCCAGGATCTTGTTGAGGACTTCGCGGGTGTCGATGATCTCCTGGGCCTGGATCTCGATATCCGAGACCTGCCCGCCGACCTGCCCGTACGGCTGGTGGATCATCATCTTGGCGTGGGGGAGAATGAACCGCTTCCCCTTGGCCCCGCCCGCCACGAGGACCGCCGCACCAGAGGCCGCCAGGCCGACGCAGTAGGTCGCGACGTCACACTCGAGAAACCGCATCGTGTCGTAGATCGCGAGGGTGGCGGTGACGGATCCCCCCGGCGAGTTGACGTACAGCAGGATGTCCTGATGCCGGCTCTCCGTCTGGAGGTACAGCATCTTCATGACGATCAGGTTCGCCATCGCGTCATGGATGGGGCCGTCGAGGAAGATGATCCGGTTCTCGAGGAGCAGGTCCCCGATCGTCATCTGCCGCGTGCGAGTGTAGTCGCCGCTGTTTTCCGGGCTGACAGGGGAATAGCGTTCCATTCGCAACGGGTCCATTGGGTGCGGTTCCTGTGTCGACGTCGCCGGCCCGCCGAATGGCGGCAGCGCGTCCTCCGTGTCATCGATCGCGACCACCCCGACCTTGGGGGACGGGCGCCGCGTCGTCAAACCGAAGGGTTGACTCCCCCGAATTGTAGCAGGCCGCTCACGATGCCCGGCAGGATTCAAGGTCGAGGGATTGTTCGTGAGGAACGGGAAACGGTCAACCCCGCGGAACCTCCGCCGGCGAGCGCAATCCCTTCCGCCGCTCGTCGTTGCAGTGGAGGTCGTCGCCGCTGCGGAGAATCCTTCGCGGGGGAGCGCGGCCCCCCGCTGTCCCCGCTCCTCAGCGACAACGGTTCCTTGAAAGATCTGCAACCGCCGACCGTGCGTAGAGGAGTGCGACCCACCGCCTCCTCGAGGACCTCTGAGGACGGTGCATCGCATGCCGCGTGACCGATTCACAGGCGGAACGCAGGGAGCTGCCATCGGTCCGCACTGACTTCGCGGTCAGCAGAAAAACGGTTTCAGCGGCTCCCTCGCGATCCGGCCCCGAAAATGCCACAAACAACTGCCAAGGATCGGGCGGGCTCGTTCGTATCACCTCGTTGCAGCGAGCCCGATCGCGCGATACCCTCGCCGGAGAGTACAGACAGCCCGTCTCTATTCGCGGCTTTCCACATCTTCTGATTTCCCGGCCCGCGGAGCGACATGACCACAGCCACGGAACGCCTCAGCGACGACGACGTCCGCCTCATCGACGAGCTCCGGGATGTCCATACGAAGCTCCGCAAGGAGCTGGCCCGGGTCATCGTCGGCCAGTCCGAAGTCATCGACCGCCTGGCGATCTGCCTGTTCGCCCGGGGGCACGCCCTCCTGATGGGGGTGCCGGGGCTGGCGAAGACGCTGCTGGTCAGCAAGCTCGCCGAGACGATGTCGCTCGAGTTCAACCGGATCCAGTTCACCCCCGACCTGATGCCGATGGACATCACGGGGACCGACATCCTCCAGGACACCCCCGAGGGCCGCCGCGAATTCCAGTTCGTGAAGGGACCGGTCTTCGCGAACATCGTCCTCGCCGACGAAATCAACCGCGCCCCGCCGAAGACTCAGGCGGCGATGCTCGAGGCGATGCAGGAGCGGAAGGTCACGATCCTCGGCAAGACCTACCCGCTCGCTCCGCCGTTCCTCGTTCTGGCGACGCAGAACCCGGTGGAGCAGGAAGGGACCTATCCGCTGCCGGAAGCGCAGCTCGACCGGTTCATGTTCCTGATCGAACTCGACTACCCGACCGAAGAGGAAGAAATCCAGATCGCCCGGACGACGACCGGAACCGCTCTTCCCGAGCTCAAGCATCTCCTGCACGCGGAAGACGTGATCCGCCATCAGGACCTTGTCCGGCGGGTTCCGGTCTCGGATCACATCTACCAGTTTGCGGCCCGCCTCGTCCGGAAGACCCGGCCGAACGGCGAGACCGCACCGGCGTGGCTGAAACCCCTCGTCGCCTGGGGGGCGGGTCCGCGGGCCGTGCAGAATCTCATTCTGGGGGCCAAGGCCCGGGCCGCGCTGCACGGGAGCTACATGGTCCGGCTGGAGGATATCCAGCACGTGGCGGCTCCCGTGCTGACGCACCGGATGATCACCACCTTCGCCGCGCAAAGCGAAGGGATCGACGCCCGGCAGATCGTTCACCGGCTCGTCGGGGAAACGATCGAAGAACGCCCGTAGCCGCTCCGCTTCGCATTCGCTCCTGGGGAAGATCACGGATGCCCCGCTTCGGCCGACTCCACAGCAACCTCTCCCGGATGGCACTCGCTCTCCTGGCATGGGGGTGCGCCGCGACGTCGGCCGTCGGAGCGGACTCCTCGCCGGCCCCGGCGGCCGGGGCGATGACCGCTCAGGACGTCCTCCACCGGGCGTTCTCGAAGCTCGACCTGGACCAGAGCGGGGGGCTCTCCGAAGAGGAGTATCGAGGGACGGCTCAACAAGGGACGGCGCCCCGCACCCGCGACTTCAAACTGTTCGATTTCGACGGGAGCAAGACGCTGAGCTTCAGCGAGTTTTCGGCTATCCCGGGGCCGGTCCAGCCTGCCGACCGGGGGAGCATCCCCGACCCGTTCGAGGAGTTGCTCGACCAGGCGGTCGCCGCGATGGATGAGGCGTACGGCCAGTGGGACCGGAAGCCTGCCTTTCAGGTCCCGGTTCACGGCTTCGTCGAAGGCTTCACGAAGTCACTCGCATCAGACGGGCAGCCCCGGTTGACGACGGAAGTGATCCGCGAGGCGGATCCTGACCAGAGCGGCCTCGTCACGCGGGACGAAGCCCGGCGGTTCCTCGAGATTCAGCTCGGACTGAGGCGTTCCAAGGGTGAGCCTCTCCGCGAGTCGACCGGACGGGTCGTGAACTACGCCCTGTTCCTCAACATCGACGCGGACCGGAATGACCGGCTGGAGCAGACGGAGTTCGTCGAGCGCGGCTCGAACCCGGATAAGGAGAAAGCCCTTGCGATCTTCGCCAAGGGGGACCTCGACCGGAGCGGCTGGCTCTCGTTCGAAGAGTTCTCGCGGAACATCCCCTCGGGGATGAACGATCCGATCGAGCAGTTCCGCCGGATGGATACGAACCTCGACGCCGCCCTCGATCCCGCCGAGATCCTGGCGGGAACCCCGGAGTGGCAGAAGCCCCTCGCCCGGACCGTCTTCCCCGGCTTCGACTCCGACGGGAACGGAACCCTCTCGCTGGCCGAGTATCAGCTCACGATGCAGGCCAACATGATCCTCGGCTGGCAGGGGAAGCTGAACGATGCCGACCGAGACAGCCTCCTGTCGTACGAGGAGTTCACTTTCGATCGCGGCCAGTTTCCCCTGCTCCGGCGGCTGATGTTCACCCGGCTCGACCGGAGCGGCGACAGCCACCTGACGCAGGAGGAGCTCGCGTTCCCGATCCGGATGCCCGACGCCCTGTTCGTCCTGGAAGCGGACGGCACCGGCTGGCGGAAACTGACCGACTCCAAGGAGTACCCCAACTGCGGCTCGCCGGCGGTCTCGCCGGATGGCAAGTGGATCGCCTTCGACGGCTACGCCCCGACCGGGGGGTACGGGACCTCGAAGCTGTTCGTGATCGCCCTCGACGGGACCGGCCGCCGCGAAGTCGCCGCGGGACTGATGCCGACCTGGTCCCCCGACGGCAAGCAGCTCGCCTGCTCCCGCTACGAGGAGGGGAACACCGTCTGGATCATGAACCTCGACGGGACGCCGGGGCGGAAGATCGGCGACGGCTGGGGAGCGCAGTGGTCGCCGGACGGGAAGACAATCGCCTACACCCGGGACACGTCGCTCGTCCTGTACGACGTCGCCACCGATTCGGAACGGGAGGCGTTCAAGGCGGGAGAGGTCGGGTACTCGTACCTCTACTACAACATGGCCTGGTCCCCCGACAGCCGGCGGATCTGCTTCCGGGGGACCAAGGACAACAACGTCTCGGAACTGGCGAGCGTCGCGGTCGGCGGGGACAAGCGGGACGTGAAAGTCCATTACGGCGGGCCGCGGGCCTTCGACAACGATCCCTGCTGGTCTCCCGACGGCCGGAAGCTCTACCTTGGGCTGCAATCGACGGAGCACAAGCGGCACCTGATCCACGAACTCGACGTTGCCGCGGGGGGAGAGCCCCGACTGGTCCCGGGCCAGGACGTGACCGTTGCCGCGGCGACCAACTCGTGTTGGACACCCGATGGACGCCACCTCATCATCCGGGCTCGTCCTCAATGAACTGGCTTTCGACTTCAGGCAGGAACTTCGTGCGTTCTCCACTGTTTTTCGCAGGACTGATCGCGGCGGCTCTCGCGGCCGGTGGTGAGGGTATCGCCCGGGCCGATGAGGCGGCCGACCGGAAGGTCGCGGAGGCGTTCGCCCGACTCGACGCTGACCAGGACGGCGGCCTCGACGCCGACGAGTTCCTGAAGTGGAACGGCGAGCCTGTCCGGCTCAAGCGGGATTTCCGGCTGTTCGATTTCGACGGCAACCGCCGGCTGAGCGCCGACGAGTTCCGCGCGGTCTCGGGGCTGGTCCCCGCCCGCGAGCGAGGGACTATCCCGGATCCCGTCGAAGGGATCCTCGAGCAGGCGGTCGCCGCCCTCGACGCGACCTACGGCAACTGGGACCAGAACCCTGCCCAGACGGTCCCCGCGCCGAACTTCGTGCTGAAGTTTCACCGTTCCCTGGCCCCGAATGATCCGATCGGACTCTCGAGCACGATGGTCGCCGAGGCGGACACCGACGGCGACAGCAAAGTGACCCGGGACGAGGCCCGTCGCTTCCTCGAAATCCAGATCGGACTCCGCGCCAGCACCGGCGACCTGCTCCGCTACCCGAGCGGACTGGTCTTCAACTACGCCCTGTTCCTGGCGATCGACACCGATCGAGATCACCGGATTCAGGAGGCGGAGTTCCAGAAGAGCACCCTCCTCCCCAAGAAGCCGGAGCTCTTCCCGAATGCAGATGCGGACCACGATAAGGCCCTGACGATATCCGAGTTCTCGACCCTTCCGGGGATCGGGACGGTCGATCCGCTCGAGCTCTTCCGCTGGATCGACAAGAACTTCGACGGCGGAGTCGACCGGGCCGAGCTCGACGAGCGGGTCCAGACCTGGCTGAAGCCCCTCGTGGCGAGCGTCTTCCCGGGGTTCGACCTCGACGGCAACGAGCAGCTGAGTCTCGACGAGTACCGCCTGTCGATGGTCGCGAACGCGATCCTCCCGTGGCAGATCCCGCCTCGCGACAAGGACCGTGACGGCCTCTTGAGCTTCGCCGAGTTCCAGTTCGACAAAGGGCAGTTCCCGCTGCTCCGGCGGTTGTTCTTTCACCGCCTCGACCGGGACGGCGACGACAAGCTCTCCCTCTCGGAGTTCGCATTCTCCACCCCGGAGCCGCACACGCTCTTCACGCTCAATGCGGACGGCTCCGGCTGGCAGAAGCTCTACTCGTCGCGCGACGTCCCGTTCTGCGGGTCGCCGGCCGTTTCCCCCGACGGGAAGCAGATCGCCTTCGACGGCTACGCCGGGCAGCTCGGGAACTCCCGGGTGTTCGTGATGTCGATCGACGGGACCGGCCGCCGGGACCTGTGCGACGGCCTGATGCCCAACTGGTCGCCGGATGGCAAGCGGCTCGCCTGCTGCCGGAACGGCGAAGCGTACGGCGTCTGGATCATCAATGCCGAGGGAGTCCCCCAGACCAAGATCGCCCGGGGCTGGGGGGCGCAGTGGTCTCCAGACGGCAAGACGATTGCCTACACCGACGGGGGCGCGGTCCTGGCGTACGACGTCGAGAAGGAAGAGTCGACTCCGGTCCTCAAAGAGGACGAGAGCCCCTACCAGTCCATCTACTGGAACATGACCTGGTCCCCCGACAGCCAGCGGCTCGTCTTCAAAGGGACCCGCCCCAACCAGAAGATGGAGATCGCCAGCATCCGGATGGTCGGCCCGGAGCGGGACCTCAAGGTGCACTATGCCGGGGAGAACCGGACCGAGAACGACCTGGCCTGGTCGCCGGACGGCCGCCGCGTCGTGTTCGGCATGAAAGGCCCCGAGGACAAGTACATCGTCCTCTACGAGTTCAACCCCGATTCCACCGAGCCGCCGGTCCGGATGAAGGGACAGGATCCCGAGGCGGGCAACCTGTGCGACGCCTGCTGGACCCCCGACGGAAGCCGGCTGATCATCACCTCGCGGGGAAAATGACCGAATTTCCACCGGCCCGGGGATTCCGGTCGGCAAGAACCCACTCCGGAACGTCTGACTGACACCCTGCAGGTTTTTCAGCTCCATCCCCGATTCACTTCTGAAGCCAGACAACGCTGAATGATCACGGACCGCCGAACACTGAGCTTCATCGATCCGCAGGTGCTGGGGCGCCTGGCAGCGGTGCCGCTCTTCAGCCGCAAACCGATGCTCGGCAACGTCTCGGGGAAGCACGCCAGCCCGCACCGCGGGGCGAGCGTCGAGTTCGCCGAGTACCGCAAGTACGTCCCCGGAGATGACCTGCGGCGGCTCGACTGGCGGGCGTACGGGCGGTCGGACCGGTTTTACGTCAAAGAGTTCGAGGCGGACACGAACCTCCGCTGCTGCGTGATCTTCGACACGAGCGGCTCGATGGACTTCGGTTCGACCGGCGTCACCAAGATCGAGTACGCCCGCCGGATCGCCGGGTCGCTGGCGTACCTCGCCATCCAGCAGGGGGACGCGGTCGGGATCTCCTGCGTCGCCGAGAAAATCGTCCGGACGATTCCGCCGCGGCGGACGCCGGCTCACCTCCGCGGGGTGTTTGACGTCCTCGAGAACGCCCGCCCCAAGGGGGAGACGCAGCTCGCCGCGCGGCTGCATGAGCTGGCGGAGACGATCCGGCAGCGGGCGCTCGTCGTGATCATTTCCGATCTCTTCATCGAGCCGACGGAGCTCAAGAGCGCCTTCGAGCACCTCCGGTTCCGCAAGCACGACGTCGCCGTGTTCCACCTGCTCGATCCGCTCGAGCTCGGCTTCACGTTCCGGCGGCCGATGCGGTTCCTCGACATGGAGGGGGGGGCGTCGATCTTCGCCGAACCGAACGACATCGTCGACCGGTATCAGGCGGCCCTCAAGACGTATCTTGACGACGTCCGCCGCTACGTTCTGGAGTCGGCGATCGACTACCACCGGGTCAGCATCGACGAGAGCTATGAACAGGTCCTGATGCGGTTCCTCGTGGGCCGGACCAAGTCGAGGGCCGCCCGATGATCTTCCTGCAGCCCTGGATGCTGGCCGCGCTCCCGATCATCGCACTGCCGATCATCATCCACCTCATCAACCAGCGGCGGTTCCAGACGATCCGCTGGGCAGCGATGATGTTCCTGCTGGCGGCCAACCGGATGTCGCGGGGCTACGCCCGGATCCGGCAGTGGCTGATCCTGGCGGCCCGGACACTCGCACTGGCTGGACTCATCATCGCGGTCAGCCGCCCGCTGGCGAGCGGCTGGCTCGGCCTCGCCGCCGGGGGGCAGGCGGACACCACGATCGTCCTCCTCGACCGCTCCCCCAGCATGCGGCAGGTCGGCCAGGGAGCGATGTCGAAGCTCGACTCCGGTCGGCAGCAGCTGACCCGCTCGCTCGGGATGCTGAACTCCGGCCGCTGGCTCCTGATCGACAGCGCCAATAACCGTCCGATCGAGCTCGAGTCGCCGAAGGCCCTCGAGACGCTCCCCGAGACCGAGCCCGTCAGCGCCTCGGCCGATCTGCCGGCCCTGCTCCAGACCGCCTACGAATACATCCAGGCCAACAAGCCGACCCGGACCGAGATCTGGATCTGCTCGGATCTGCGGCTCAACGACTGGAACGCCGACAGCGGCCGGTGGCAGACGCTCCGGGAGTCGTTCCTCGAGATGTCACGCGGCGTCCGGTTCCATCTGCTCGCCTATCCCGACGCCGCGGCCGGCAACCGGTCGATCCGGGTGACCGGCGTACGCCGGCTCGAGAGCAGTGCCGGGGCGGAAATCCTCCTGTCGCTCCGGATCACGCAGGCCGCGGCCCCTGAGGGGACCGTCACGGTCCCCGTCCAGCTCGAGATCGGCGGCGCCCGCTCCGAGATCTCCGTCGAGCTGCACGGGGGCGAGGGGGAGCTCAAGGACCACGCGATCCCGATCGAGCGGTCGCAGACCCGCGGCTGGGGCCGGGTGTCGATTCCGGCCGACGCCAACCCGTCGGACGACGAGTTCTACTTCGTGTTCGACCAGCCGACGCCGCGGAGGACGCTGATCGTCGCCGACGACCCGGCGGCGGTCCGGCCCCTCGTCCTCGCCTCGTCGATCAGTCCCGATCCGACGGTCTCCTGCACCGCGGAAGTCCTCGCCCCCGACCAGCTCGCCGGGGTCGCCTGGGAAGACGTGTCGCTGCTCCTGTGGCAAGCCCCGTTGCCGACCGACGAGGCCGCGAAAAGCGTGACGGCGTTCCTGAGTCGCGGCGGCCAGGGGGTCTTCTTTCCTCCGCCGGGACCGACTGCGGATGAGTTCGCGGGGTTCGCCTGGCAGGACTGGAAGCAGTTCCCGCAGGAAGAGGGCCTCCCGATCTCGACCTGGATGGGGGACCAGGATCTCCTGGCCCACGCCCAGAGCGGGACCGCCCTGCCGGTCGGCCAGCTCAAGGTGACGAAGGCATGCGGGATGACCGGCGAAGGGACGCCGCTGGCGGCCCTTCAGGACGGAGCCCGGCTCCTCGTCCGCTCGACCAGCCAGCGGAACGCGGTGTTCTGCGCGACGACGACGCAGATCGCGGACTCGTCGCTGGCTCGGGACGGCGTCGTGCTCTACGTGATGATCCAGCGGGCTCTTGCCAGCGGCGCGTCGGTCCTCGGCAACACCCGGCAGCTCGTCGCGGGGGAAGTCCCCGCCACGGCGACCGGAGACTGGACCCGGATCGGCGGCGAAGGGGAAGTCCTTTCGACGGCGTTCAACGTTCAGGCGGGCGTTTATCAGTCGGGGGAAAAACTCCTCGCCGTGAACCGGAGCGAGGGGGAAGACCGTCCCGCGGTCGTGACCGACGCCCGGCTCGCTCCCCTGTTCCAGGGGCTCGACTTCGACCGGGTCGACGACCAGGCGGGGAGCCGCAGCAGCCTGATCGAGGAGATCTGGCGGCTGTTTCTCGCGTTCATGATGGCGGCGCTCGTCATCGAGGCGGCCCTGTGCATCCCGCGGCTTCCGCAGCCCGGCTCGGCCACCGCGCCGAAGCCCCGAGAACAGAAGGCCGCCGCATGACACGGCACCCCCTCGATCCTCCTCGTACTTCCGGTCGCTCCCGTTCTTCCTGACCCTGGGGGCCATCCCCCTCGACCACACTGCCCGGCTCCTGATCGGATTTGAGACTGAAGTCACCCCCGTGAACTCCTCCAAGACATTGACGTTCCTCGCCACGCCGGGATCGATAGCGGTCTCGCTGGCCGTCGTCGCCGTGACGGCGGGGCTCTGCTACTACGCCTGGCGGCGGAGCGGCTACCACCGCGGCCACGGGCTCCTGGAGCTGCTCCGGTTCACGATCGTCTGCCTCATCGCCTTCCTCTTCAATCAGCCCGAATGGGTCGAAGAGTTCCGGCCCGACGAGAAGCCCTCGATCGCCGTCCTGTGGGACGAATCGAAGAGCATGGAGACCCGCGACGTCGTCATGGGGCAGACGACCGGCAGCCCGCCGGTCACCCGCGCCGACGCGATCCGCTCGCTGACCGACGCCGCGACCTGGAGCCGGCTCGACGAGAAACTTCAGGTTGTCATCCAGCCTTTCTCGACTCCGAGGCCCGGCAGCGGCTCCGACCTCTATGACCCGCTCGCCCGTTCCGCCGAGGAGGTCAAAAATCTCCTCGGGGTCGTCCTGATCTCGGACGGCGACTGGAACGAGGGCCCTCCGCCGGTCCAGGCGGCGTCGAAGCTCCGGATGAAGGGGGTCCCGGTCTTCACGGTCCCGGTCGGCAGTCCGCAGCGGTTGCCGGATGTCGAGCTCCTGAATTTCGACCTGCCGACTTTCGGGATCGCCGGCAAGACCGTCCGCATTCCGTTCACGATCGACAGTTCCCTCCCGCGGGACTACGTCACGACCGTGACCCTCCGGACCTCCGACGGCGAAACGATGACGAAAGATGTCCGGGTCGCCCCGATGGGCCGGACCACCGACTCGATCGCCTGGAAGCCCAAAGAGACCGGCGACTTCACGGCGACCCTCGAGATCCCCCGCCACACCGACGAAACCATCTTCGACAACAACAGTCTCTCCGCCCCGATCGCGATCCGGCAGGAGAAGCTCAAGGTCCTGGTGGTCGAGTCCTACCCCCGCTGGGAATACCGCTACCTCCGGAACGCCCTGTCGCGCGATCCGGGGGTCGAGGTCTCGTGCCTCCTGTTTCACCCCGGGCTCGGCAAGGTCGGGGGGGGGAACAAGGACTACATCAAGCAGTTCCCCGCCGGGATCGAAGAACTCTCGAAGTACGACGTCGTGTTCATCGGCGACGTCGGCCTCGAGGATGGCCAGCTCACCGAAGAGCAGTGCCGGCTCCTCCGCGGGCTGGTCGAGCAGCAGGCGAGCGGCCTCGTCTTCATGCCGGGGCTCCACGGCCGGCAGGCCAGTTTACAAGAGAGCCCGCTGGCCGAACTGATTCCCGTGGTCCAGGACCAGGGGCAGCCGGGTGGGTGGGGCTCGCGGACTGCCGGACACTTCGAGCTGACGGAGCTGGGCCGTCGCAGCCTCCTGACGAAGCTTGCCGACTCGCAGGATGACAACGCCCTCGTCTGGGAAGACCTGCCGGGGTTTCAGTGGTACGCCCCCGTGACCCGCGCCAAGGCGGGAACGGACGTCCTGGCGGTCCACCGCGACATGTCGAACGAACATGGCCGGCTGCCGCTCCTCGTCACCCGGACGTTCGGCGCGGGGAAGATCCTGTTCATGGGGACCGACGGGGCGTGGCGGTGGCGAAAGGGTGTGGAAGACAAGTTCCATTACCGGTTCTGGGGGCAGGTGGTCCGCTGGATGGCGTACCAGCGGAACATGGCCAAGGGAGAGTCGATGCGGCTCTACTACTCGCCCGACCAGCCGCAGCTCCGCCAGACGGTCGCCCTGCATGCTCACGTCATGGAAAAGAGCGGCGAGCCTCTCAGTAAAGGGGATGTCACGGCCCGGATCGTCGCCCCCTCCGGCAAGTCGGAGACGGTGAAGCTCCTCTCCACCGGGGATGAATGGGGGGTGTTTCAGGGGCAGTACGTTCCCGAGGAGCCGGGCCAGCACGAAGTGACGCTGGCCTGCAAACAGACCGGCGGCACCCTCCCGGCCACCTTCTTCGTCCAGGGGGCAAGCCGGGAGCAGATCGGCAAACCGGCCCGCCCGGAGGTCCTCGAAGAAATCGCCCGCGTGACCCGCGGGAAGGCGGTCGAGGTCGGGAAAGTCGACGAAATCGTCCGCCTGCTGGCGGATTTGCCTCTGCCTCCCCCCTCGATCCGGCGTCTTCAGATCTGGAGTCACCCGGTCATGACCGGCCTCGTAGTCGTGCTCCTGGGGGCCTTCTGGATCGGACGGAAGGTGGTCGGATTAATATGAAACTGAGGATTCCGGTTGCGGAGGGGCGGTCCTCCACGGGTAAGATGCGGACGCGAAGTTTCGCAGCTCGCAGCTTCGTTTCCCCGGCGCAGGGCCCCGTCCGGCCCTCTCCGACTTTGCGTTCCGTTCCTTCTCGCGCGTCCAAGGGATTGTGGCCATGCAACTAGCCAATGCCCGCCAGTTGGAGATTCCGCAGAGCCTCAGCGCCAAGCTACTCGCGTTCCGCAAGCGGGTCTGGACCGTCAAGCTCATCGAGGGGGTGGCGGGGGCCGCGATCGGCGTCCTGGCCGCGTTCCTCGTGACCTACGGCCTCGACCGGCTGTTCGATACGCCTCGCGGCGTCCGGATGGCTCTCTTCGCCGGCACGATCCTGTCATTCGCCCTGATTCCGTTCGTCCTTCACCGCTGGGTCTGGCGTCATCGCCGGATGGAGCAGCTCGCGCGGCTCCTCTCGCGAAAGCACCCCAGCGTCGGTGACCAGCTGCTGGGGATCATCGAGCTCGCCCACAGCGAGACCGAGCAGGCGCGGTCCCGGGCTCTCGTCGAGGCGGCGATCCATCAGGTTGCCGAGACCGCCGAGAAGCGGGATTTCTCGGATGCCGTCCCGAACCCCAAGCACCGTTCGCGGGCGATGCTCGCCGTGACCGCCCTCGCGGTCGTCGCCGGGCTGCTGGTCTTGACGCCGGCTGCCGCGCGGAACGCCTGGGCACGGCTGCTCCAGCCCTGGAACGCCGTCCCCCGCTACACCTTCGTAGCCCTCGAGCCGCTCCCCGAGACGATGGTCGTGGCTCACGGCGAGCCGTTCACCGTCCGGCTGAAGCTGGCCGAGACGTCGGAATGGCGTCCGGAGCGAGGCGAGGTTGAGCTCGATGGCCACCCGCCCCTTGAAATCACAGTGAAGGACGGCGAATACGCCTTCGAACTTCCGGGGCAGCTCTCGCCCGCCAACCTCGCGGTCCGGATCGGCGACTTCCGCGGCAAGCTCCAGGTCGAGCCGAAGCTCCGGCCGGAGCTGAGCGGACTGGCCGCCTCGGCGACCCTCCCCAAGTACCTCGAGCGGACCGCTCCCGTGCAGCGCGAGATCCGCGGCGGGACGATGACTCTCGTCAAAGGGAGCCAGGCGACCTTCACGGCGACCGCCTCCCGCGAGCTCGCCGCCGCCACGGTCAACGCCGAGCCCCGGACCCCGGAGGGGAAGAAGTTCACGACCAGCGAGCTCCCGATTGCCGACCCGCAGAAGGTCGCGCTCGAGTGGCGGGACCGATTCGGCCTCTCCGGCAAGGAGCCGTTCGAGCTGAGCATCACCGGCACCGAAGACGAAGCCCCGAGCCTCGTCTGCGAGAATCTTCCGAGGCAGAAGGTGATCCTCGATTCCGAAGTTCTGACCTTCCAGGTCCGGACCCGGGACGACTTCGGCGTGAAGCGGGTCGGGATCGAGTGGGAAGGGATCGACCCGACGGTCGCCAAGCCCGCCAAGGGAGAGAAACTGATCGGTGCGGGGAACCCCGAGTCCGAGCTGCTGGAACTCACCTCGACCTTCTCGGCCACGGCGCTCGGGATCGATCCGCAGCCGGTCCGGGTGCGGGTCTTCGCCGAGGACTACCTGCCGGGCCGCGAGCGGGTCTACGGCCCACCGAGCGTGTTCGACGTCATGAACGCCGAGCAGCACGCGATCTGGATCACCGCCCAGCTCAGCCGCTGGCAGCGGCAGTCGCTCGAAGTCCGCGACCGGGAAATGCAGCTCCACGAGACGAACAAGACGCTCCGCGAGCTGTCGGGCGAAGAGCTCGACCAGCCCGACAACCGGAAGCGGATCGAAGGGCAGGCGGCGGCGGAGCGGGCCAACGGCCGGCGTCTGAACGCCCTCGTCGGCTCCGGCGGAGAGCTGATCCAGCAGGCGATGCGGAACCCGGAGATCGGCGTCGGCCACCTCGAGAAGTGGGCCGAGATGCTCCAGGTGATGAAGGACATTTCGAACAGCCGCATGCCCTCGGTCGCGGACCTTCTGAAGGAAGCGGCGAACGCGCCGCAGGTCGCGCAGAACACGCCGAGCAACAAGGCCCCGATGGCGGGGCAGATCCGGACTTCCGCTTCCGGCAGCGATCCCAAGAAGGGGGGCGATCCTCCGAAGCCTGCATCCAAGGTGCCGACGATCGCCGACGTCGAGTCCTCCCACAACCAGCAGAAGCCCTCCGACGAGAAGAAGGAACCGACCGAGAACAAGCCGTCGAACCCGCGGCTGACGCTCCCGCAGACGATGCTCGCCGGCAATGGCAACGGCAAGAAGCCCCCTGCCCCGGCGAACCAGAAGCTGGACGAGGCGGTGGCGAAGCAGCAGGATCTTCTGGCCGAGTTCGAAAAGCTGGCGGACGAGCTGAACAAGGTCCTCGCGAACCTCGAAGGGACGACCCTCGTCAAGCGGCTCAAGGCCTCCTCGCGGCACCAGCAGAAGGTCGCCACGCGGCTCGGAACACTGGCCGGGGGGAGCTTCGGTCTTGAGGACCGGGCCAAGGAATCGCAGGGGCAGTCGTTCAAAGAGCTCGCCGAGGCGGAAGCCAAGGGGGGCCACGAAGCCTCGACGATCATGGACGACATGCAGGCCTACTTCGACCGAAGCCGCTTCATGCGGTTCAAGGTCGTCCTCGATGACATGCGGAAGCAGGACGTCACGGGCGCCCTCCGGCAGCTCGGCGACGACCTCCGCAAGGAGAATGGCCTGTCGATCTCCCAGGCGGAATACTGGTCCGAAACGTTCGACCGCTGGGCGGAAGACCTCGTCGAAGTGACCAAATGCGGCGCCTGCCCCGGCTGCAAGTCGAAGGGCTCGCTCCCGCCGTCGATCGTCCTCGAAGTCCTCAAGATCCTCGAAGGGGAAGTCAACCTCCGCGAGGAGACCCGCGTCGCCGAACAGGCCCGCCCCGCCCTCAAGCAGGAGGAGCACGACAAGGCGGGCCGTAAGCTCTCCGACTCCCAGGAAAGTCTCAAGGACCGGGTCATCAAGGTGGTCCACCGGATCCAGGAGATCCCCGACGGCGAACAGGACTTCGCGAAGGAGATCGCGCTCCTCGAAAAGGTGACCGACGTCATGCACGAGGCGGTCGCCATCCTGGGGACCCCCAACACCGGTTCGCAGGCGATCGCCGCCGAAACCGAGGCGATCGAACTCCTGCTGCAGTCGAAGCGGTTCAACCCCAAAGGCGGGGGGGGCGGAGGCTCGAACCCCGGCGGCGGGGGGGGCGGCACCACGAATGACTCGGCGCTCGCACTCGTCGGCGCCGGAACGAACGAGAAGGAAGTCCGGCAGGACCACGGCGTGAGCCAGTCGACCGGGACGACCGGCCCCGCGCTCCCCGAGGAGTTCCGCGCCGGACTCGACGAATACTTCAACCGGCTCGAAAGTCGTTCGGCAAAGGAGTGAGCGATGCTCCATTGGACTCTGACCGGAAGGGGCGGCCCCGTCGCGCCGGCGGCCTGCCTCACGCTCATGCTGCTTGCCTCGCCGCTGCCGGGAGCGGATGACGACAAAGCGGCGAAGAAAGCGGCCGACGCGGAAAAGATCGAAGAGAAGAAGGAGGCCATCAAGCGGGCGGCCGGAGACGCGGTCGAGGCCGCGGCCGAAGCGGTGGAGCTCCTCGTCGAGGGGGCGTTCTTCTCCGCCCCCGCGGTCCAGGCGATCGTCGTGCAGGATGCCGCCATCGTCGGCAACGGGGATCCGTTCGAGCAGCAGGTCCGTCCGTTCCTCAAGGTGCTTTACAGCGGCGAGCTGCACTTCATCCGCAAGGTCTGTCAGCCGACGCCGGAGCAGCTCGCGCAGATCCGCAAGGAGTCCGACGCGCTGTTCAACGCCCACGTGAAGAAGTTCGCAAAGCTGGTCAACCAGCAGAACCGCGGCAACGTCGAGTTTCCCGATCCGCGTCAGGAAATGACGAAGCAGCTTGCCGAGCTGATCAGGAAGATCCAGTCTCCCGAGGCGGCGACCCGGTACCGGCAGGAACTCGAGTTCCGCGAGGCGGCCCGCCGCAAGACGGCGATCGACAACATCGTGATGCGGCTCGACCGGGAGCTCGCCCTCTCTCCCGAGCAGTCGGCGAAGCTGACGGCGGTCATGACCGAGAAGTTCAATCCGCAGTGGACCAAGCAGATGTGCGTCTTCCTCTACTCGGAGGAGTATTCGCCGCTGCCCGACGGAAAGCTCGTGACGCCGATCCTGAACGACGCCCAGAAGAAGATCTGGAGCGCCATGCCGACCGGCTACGGGATCTCGTTCGGCTGGCAGGGGGAACTGAATTTCCTCGGCGACCAGTTCGACGGATTCGCCGAAGAGGTCGTCCCGTAGCGGGCGGGCCGGGGTCCGCCGCGGCGGAACAGCCCCGGAGGGACAGGCAGGAAACAGACGGGCCGGCAGACCGATCCGCAGGCACGCGAGGAGTGAGGGGGAAGACGGCGTGAACGAAGTCCAACTGGCCGGCCGCTCGAACGTCCGGCGTTTCTCCGGCCCGCATTCCCCCCGACTCTGTGCGGCGCTCCTGCTCTTCGTCGCGGCCGGCGGGCCGGTTCCTCGGGCCACCGCGGCCGATGAGGAAGAAGTGGTCATCGTCGACAACGCCAACCAGTTCGTCGTCTCGGAGAACCAGATCGAGCAGTGGGTGTTCCGGAACAACAACGGGAACATGTCGGCGAAGCAGAAGCTCGCCAGCGGGCTCCAGATCGAGATCGAGCTGATCAAGACCGCCGTCAAGCTGACGGAGGACCAGGAGAGGAAGCTCGAACTCGCCGGCCGCGGAGACGTCGCCCGGTTTTTCGCCGCGCTCGAGATTCAGAAGAAGAAGTTCCCCGCCGGCTCGATGACCCAGGAAAAATTCAACGAGATGTGGCAGCAGATCCAGCCCCTCACGGCCCGCTACCAGGCGGGGCTCCATGGGCGGGGATCGCTGTTCTACAAGGTCCTCCCGATCGTCCTGACCTCCGAGCAGTGGGAGCAGTACCAGCAGCAGGACCGCGAGCGACAGCGGCGGCACTACCGGGCCAAGATCGAAGTCGTCCTGACGGTCCTCGACCAGCGGCTCCCGATGACCCAGGAACAGCGGCAGAAGCTGATCGACGTCGTCCTCGCCAAAAGCGAGCCCCCCAAGGTCTATGGCCAGTCGGACTATTACCTCATCATGTGGCGGATCTCGCAGATCCCGGACGAGCACCTGAAGCCGATCTTCGACGAGCAGGAATGGAAAGTCTTTACCCGCACGACCCAGCAGGTCCGCGGCATGAAACAATGGATCGAGCAGATGGAAGGGGGGCTCGAGGATGATCCCGACAAACCGGCTGCCCAGGCCGGAGTGATCCTGTTCGAGTAGACTCTCCCCCCGATCCCCCGCCCGCCTCACACCTCACCTGATGTTCAAGTCGTCTCACATCGCCGTCCTCTTTGTCGCCGCCCTGGGCCTCGCCCCGGGGCCTTCCGGCCGCGGTGCGGCCCGCGCCCAGAGTCCGGAGATCCGGACCGGGGACGCCATCCCCCGCGACGTCCGCGAGATGTACGACCGGGGGCTCCAGTACCTGATCTCGTCACAGACCGAGAACGGGGACTGGCAGGATGGCCAGCAGGGCCCCGGCATCACCGGAATGGCGCTGATGTGCTTTCTCGCGTCGGGGGAGGACCCGAACTTCGGGCTCTACAGCAACAACGTCCGCCGCGCGATCCGGAGCATCATCACCGCCCAGGACGCCCAGACCGGTTACTTCGGCAACAGCATGTATCACCACGGCTTCGCGATGCTCGCCCTCGCGGAGGCGTACGGCACGGTCGACGACCGGAACCTGTGGACCGACAAGAGCGGCGGGGCGAAGCAGCGGTCGATCGGCGCCGCGCTCGAGCTCGCCGTCCGCTCGGCGGTGACGAGCCAGAAGAAGAACAGCTACGGCGCCTGGCGGTATTCCCCCGATGGGAACGACGCCGACACCTCGGTCGCCGGCGCCGTCCTGATGGGGCTCCTCGCCGCCCGCAACGCCGGGATCGAGGTCCCCGACGAGGCGATCGACCGGGCGATCACGTACTTCGTCAAGATGACCTCCGACTCTGGCCAAGTCGCCTACTCGGGAGGCCTCGGTGGGCTCGACGAATCGCTGGCCCGGATCTCGATCGGGACGCTCGTCTACTCGATCGCCCGCCGCAAGGACCTGCCGCAGTTCAAGGCGACACTCGACTACCTCGGGCAGCGGCTCGACGGCGGGAACGCCGGCCACGGCGGGGTCGAGTACCAGCGGTATTACCAGGCCCAGGCCCTGTTCCAGGGAGACGTCGCCGCGTGGGAGAAGTGGAACAAATCGCTCGTGCGGCAACTCAAGGTGATCCAGCAGGCGGACGGCAGCTTCCGGGGGACGCACGGCACGGCGACCTCGACGTCGCTGTCGCTCCTGGCCATCGCAGTCAATTTCCGGTTCCTTCCGATCTACGAACGATGAGCGATTTTTCCCACTCCCCGCGCCGCTACCGGTCGAGTCCGCCCGGCTGGCGCCGGCCCGCGCTCGTCCTGTGCGCGGCGCTTGCCGCGGCCGTAGCCCCCATCGGCTTCATGGCGGCCGCAGACACCGCTGCGCCTCCAGCGGCCGAAGCGGCGAAGGCGCCTGGCGCCGGCGTCCTGCGGCTGGTCAGCGGCGGGACCGTCGCCGGCGCGTTCCGGGCGAGCCAGGAGAAAGAGACCATCGTCTGGCAGGGGGAGGGCTTCACCCGTCCCTTCACGTTCGCGGCCGCCGCGGTCTCCAGCATCCAGATGCCGGCCGACCCCGCCGCCAAGCCCTCGGGAACGTTCGGAATCGAGCTCGCCGGCGGAGACACGCTGTATGGCAACCTCCTCAAGATGGATGAGGCGGGAGCGGAGTTCGACCTCCCGCAGATCGGCAGGGTCCTCGTGAAGGGGGATTCGCTCCGGAGGATGTTCCGGATCGACGGCAACCCGACGCTCCTGTTCCACGGCCCGGCGGGGCTCGCGGGCTGGAAGGCGAGCGACGACGGGGCCTGGCAGGAGGATGGCCCCCACCTCAAGACCGATCGCCAGGGGGCGATGCTCACCCGGGACTTCGCGCTCCCGCCCGACGTCGCCATCGAGTTCCAGATCGCGTGGGAGAAGACCCCGGCGTTCACGTTCGCCCTGGGGATGAATCCCGACGCCGCCGCCGACCACCGGCAGCACGGCTTCCGGTTCGAAGTCTGGGACCGGGACCTCGTCGTGGTCCGCGAGAACCCCGCACGGGCCGACGCGGCGTTCCTCCAGACGCTCTCGAGCGAAGTGAAACACATCCACCTGACGGTCTACCTGAGCCAGTCGAAGGGGGAACTCCAGGTCTACGGTCCGGATGGAAAGCTCCAGGCGTCGATCAAGGTCGCGCCGGTCGCGGCGAAGCTCGGCACCGGAATCCGCCTCATCAACGGCGCAGGAGACCTGCGGCTGGAACACCTCCGGATCGCCCGGTGGAACGGCTCCGTGCTCGAACCGGTCGCTGAAGGGCAGACCCGACTCCAGAAGACGGACGGCTCGCTCGTTGCGGGAAAATTCGTCCGCTTCGACGAGGCGGCCGGTGACGCCGTGCTGAAGCAGGAGGATCAGGAAGTCCGCGTCCCGCTCAAGGACGTGACGACTCTCGATCAGGGTGTTCCCGCCAGGGACACCGCACGGAAGGTTGCGGTGGTCTGCCAGGACGGAACCCGGATCTCGGGGCAGCTCGAGGAGATCGGCGACAACCAGCTGGCGATCTCGACCCCCGACATTCAGGAACTGGTCCGGCTGCCGCTCGCCCGGGTCCGGACCCTCTCGGCCATCTCCAAGGAGAAGCCCGAACTCCCCCCTCCTCCGGCAGGCCGCGCGGGACGGATCGAAGTCCACGGCCAGAGACTCCCGGGCCGGCTCGTCGCCGGTTCGACCGAGGCCGGCGGCAACTGCCTCGTGTGGCAGCCCGACGGCAGCAGCACGTCGAGTCCCCTCGAGAGCGGCGCCGCGGGGCGGATCGTCTACCGCGATCCCCCTCCGCCGGTCCCCGCCGCGCAGACCCAGAACCGGGTCGAGCCGCAGGGGAACTTCGCGCAGATTTTTCTCAGGAACGTCAACAAAGGTGGCCCGAAGCCCGCGACAGGCAAGAAGGCGCTGACGCTGCACCTCGTCTCGGGGGACATGATCCCCTGCACCTCCCTCGTCATCGGCGAAGACGGGGCGACGATCGAGACGCCCCTCGCCCGCGGCCAGCTCGTGCCGCACGACCAGATCAAAGCGATCGAGCTGATCCCGGGCGCTCCGCAGCCCAAGCTCAAGAACGCCAAGAAGGACCGGCTCCTGACGCTCCCCCGGCTCCAGAAGGGCTCCCCCCCGACGCACCTGCTCTGCGCCAAGACCGGGGACTTCCTCCGTTGCCGGCTCATCGAGATGAAAGAGGAGAAGATCGTCGTCGAGATCCAGCTCGAGAACGTCGAGATCCCGCGGGACCGCGTCGCCCAGATCATCTGGTTCCACCCCGAGGCCCTCGAACAGGCCGAGGGGGCCAAGGGAGAGACGACTGAGACCGCCGCCCCCCCCTTGGCCAAGACGCCGATGGCTCCTCCGGTCGCAAACGGAGCGGCGGCCGTCGCCGCGCCGGCCGGCGAGTTCCGGGCTCAGATCCTCCGCCGCGACGGGAACCGGGTGACGTTCTTTCCAGAGAAGGTCGACGACAAGATGATCTCGGGGCGGAGCCTCGTGCTCGGGGCGTGCGAGTTCGCCCTCGCCGACGCCGACCAGCTGATCTTCGGCCGCTCGATCGAACTGGCGGCAGCGGAACTCCCCTACCACCAGTGGAAACTCCACGCCGCCCTCGAGCCTCTCATCGCCCAGGACCTGGGGAACGGCGGCGGAGAGGGACCGAGCGGCAAGGAATCGGCTCTCGTCGGCAAGGCGGCCCCCGACTTCGAGCTCGACATGCTCACGGGTGGCAAGTTCAAGCTCTCCGACTGCAAGGGGCAGGTCGTCGTCCTCGACTTCTGGGCCACCTGGTGCGGGCCCTGCATGCAGACGATGCCCCTCGTCGAGAAGGCAATGGAGGAGTTCGACCCCAAGCAGGTCCGGCTCGTGGCGGTGAACCTCGAGGAGCCGGCCAAGAACGTCCAGTCGGTCCTGGCCCGGCACAACCTCCACGTCCCGGTGGCCCTCGACGAGGACGGCGTCGCCGCGCGGAAATACGAGGCCAACGCCATCCCGCAGACCGTCATCGTCGACCGCGAGGGTAAGGTCCACCGGCTCTACGTCGGCGGTGGCCCCGATATGGTCGAGCAGCTCACGGCGTCTCTGAAGGAGCTGCTCGCTCCGGCCGGCGAGACCGCCAAGCCCGCTCCGCCGGCAACCGGCAGCTGACGGGCTGCGGCGGCAAGATTGCCATCACTTGCCGGCGGGTTTCGGCTTACCGGTCTTGGGAGCCGCGGGCTTCGCGGCAGCGGGCTCTGCCGGGAGGTTCGGAACCAGCTTCGGGTCGTACTTCGATCCGGCGGAGACCTGGATCATCGTGATTCGGACCTTGGTCGGGAAGAACTTCTCGTGGTCAGCCCGCTTGTGGGCGTGGCCGCTCCCGCCACTATTGTCCTTGATGACGAGATCCATCTGCTTGATCCCCTCTTCCCAGACGATCGAGTCGTTCTCCCAGAAAGCCTTCATCGAGATGTCCTGCTCGTAGACCCCCGGCTCCTTGTAGACGACGGTCCCGGTGCAGCCGTAGCCGTTCTTCTGGCCTTTGTTCGGGATATAGCAGAGGGACCAGGTGGTCGGCTCCCCCCCTTTCGGTTTCTCGAGGACTTCCGTCCGGATGTGAACGGTCCCATTGCGGTAGTCGACCGGAGTGGTCCAGTTCTTCGGCCGGTCGGGGTTCAGCTTGTCCCCCTTCACGTAGTAATGCGACTTGCTCGGCTTCGAGTTGTCGGCGTCGTCCTTCGTGTAGGTGAACGTCGCATCGAACAGGACGAACTGCTCGGCGCGGCAGGGGGCGGCGCCCAGGCCAAAGAGAATCGAGGTCAGCCCGGCGGCGGGCAGAGCGAGCGTGCGGAACAGGCGGGCAGGCATCAGCGGAGACTCCGGAGGTGGGAGAATTCTCCACAGCATGACGCCCCGGCTCCCGCCCGGGCAAGTGGCGAGCGGAGACCACCCGGCAAACGGGAGGGGACAGCGACCGCGTCCCGCCTCCTCAGGCCTCGTCGTCCTTCTTCTTCGTGGCCGGCTTGGCTTTCTTCGGGCCGCGGGGCTCCCCCTTTTCGCCGAGCGCCTTCCGGACCGCTTCCAGGAGCGACTCCATGGCGAACGGCTTTCGCAGGTAGTCCGAGACCCCCAGCATTTCGGCATAGGCCTTATGCCGGCCCCCTTCGTTGGCGGTGATCATGATCACCTTCGGCGGGGCGGGGAGCGTCTTCAGGAATTCGAGCACGGGAAAGCCCCCCATGCGGGGCATCATCATGTCGGTCACGACGAGATCGGGCTGCTCCGCCTGGATCAGCCGCTGGCCATCGATGCCGTTCGGCGCGGGAAACACCTTGTACCCCGCCCCCTCCAGAACGCCGTGCAGCGTGGAGGAGATTTCACGGTCGTCCTCGATGAGAACAATCTTGGCCATTCGACACTCGCGGTGGGCGGACCGTTTTGGGAACGGCCCTGAATCGGGGAGACGTATCTTAGTCCCCGGCCAACCGGTGAAACAACCAGCGCGCGTCCCCGCACTCCACGAAAACCCGGAGGGCTGCCTGGCGGCGCTTGTACCTCAAGAAGATCGCATAGACGCCTACCGGCATCACACTTCGAACTGACCAGCTGGTCACACGATCGGCCACGTCCAGGCGTAAAGCTTTACCGGTTATGCGGTCTTGAAGAACCCACCTCCCGAACAAACGCGCCAGGTGGGCCGGCAGCGTCCGAGTCCGACGATTCCGCCGTTCGATATCTCCTCTCAGCACTCGCTTCTCGTCCGCCACAGGGAACGGCACGCGGACTCTCAGGATCGTCGAGATCGCCGTTCAGGGAGCATTGGCGTGTTTCGATCGTCGTTTGCGGCCGCCTGCGTCGCGTGCTGGAGCACGTGCGGCGCCTCTGCCCTCTTCGCCTTCGAAACTGCGGCAGAAGTTGCCGCTGCCGCGTCCGCCGCCCCCCCGGGAGTCGTGTCGACCGTCCCGACCGAGATGGACGAGACGGCCGAACTCGCGAACGAGCTCGCCGACACCATCCAGCCCGCCTCGGCGGCTGACTCGTCCGACGTCGCCGCTGCTGCAGCCGCGGACGCCGGGCAGCCGGCCGCCGGCACGGGGGGCGAAACCGTCGGCCCCCCGGCTCCCGCCCCGGTCCAGGCTCCGGCGAAGCCGAAAGCGCCCCCCAAGAAGAAGCCCCCCGTCTTCCCGAGCCCGAAGACGCTGCCGCCCACCGGGCCCTACAAGGTCCTCTTCTTCGACAACGACTTCTCGTACAAGAAGGACCCGAACCACGAGCACGTCTTCGGTGAAGAGGCGAAGCTGATGCCCTTCACGCTGTTCGACGTGGACATGGTCCTCTCGACCGGGGGCGAGATCCGGCACCGCTACCTCGATCAGGCGAACCGCCTGCAGCCGGGGGGCCCCGACAGGACCGATTACAACCAGTGGCGGTGGCGGCACTACCTCGACCTCAAAGCCGGTGACAACTTCCGGTTCTACGTCGAAGGGATCAACGCGGACACGTTCGGGGAAGACCTCCCAGCGCAGCAGATCGACGAGAACCGCTGGGACCTGCAGAACGCCTTCGTCGACGTGATGCTGTTCGACACCGGCACCGGGACGCAGACACTCCGGTACGGCCGCCAGGAACTCCTGTTCGGCCGGCAGCGGCTCGTCTCGCCGCTCGACTGGGCGAACACCCGGCGGAACTTCGAAGGCTTCCGGTACCTCGTCAAGGAGCAGGACTGGAAGATGGACCTGTTCTGCGTGAACCCGGTCAACTCGGCGACCGGCTTCGGCAACCCGCGATGGCAGGACGACCACTTCGACCACGCCAACCGCAACGTCTTCTTCAGCGGCGCGTACTTCACCTACACCGCGCTCGACAACGCGAACCTCGACCTCTACTACATGTGGCTCGACGACAATAAGCCCGTCGCCGGGCGGGCGGACGGCAGCCGGCACACGACCGGCGCGCGGTACTCGTGGCTCGTCCCGGTCGACGATGACAAGCGGGTCTGGGACTTCGACGTCGAAGCGGCCTACCAGTTCGGCAACGACAACGCGCAGGCCGTCCAGGCGGGCTTCGCGACGGCGATCGCCGGGCATACCTGGAAGAACGCGCCCTGGACGCCGCGGCTGAGCGGTCTGTTCTACTACGGCTCGGGGGACGTCCGGCCGGGAGACGGGACGACGAACACGTTCAGCGTCCTGTTCCCGCTGGGGCACGCCTACTGGGGGCTCAGCGACAATCTGTCGGGGCAGAACCTGTACGACTACTGCACGCAGGTGGACGTGAAGCCGACGAAAAAGACCGCGATCACGGCGGCCCATCACTTCTTCGAGCTCGCCTCGAACGGGGACGTGGTCTACAACGTCGCGGGAGTGCCGATCGGAACCCCGGGGAACGGCCGCTCCGTGGGGAACGCGTTCGACCTCTACGGATACTACGCCTTCAACCCGAACTTCGACGTCCAGGCCGGCTACTCCTGGTTCTGGTACGGCAGCTTCATCGAGCGGACCACACCGCGCAATGACGCCAGCCAGTTCTACGTCCAAACCAGCTTCCGCTACTAACCAGCGTTCCGCTGGACCGGGGCGGCGTGGCACGATGGGTTGCGCTAAGAAGCTGTTTCAAAAACGTGCTCGGCCCCCAGATCCAGCCCCAGAGAAGTGCCGGGCGGAAAGGCAGTCGTTGCGCAACCCGACGTGCCTGCCGATCCCCGGTCCAGCGGGGTCGCTGGCCCCGCCGGAGGCGCTTCCGTTCAGGGAACCATGGTCAACGGCTGGCGCCCAATTCCGGAAACCAGCATCGCGGGCCCCCTCTCTCCAGACCGTGGGAATCGCAGGGGACGCGTTCTGATGAAGTGGGTCCGCCACGCCCGGTCCGCGATGGGACGCGAAACGTGTTCCAGGGTTCTCGAGCGCTCAGGGCCTCCGGCGGCCAGCAGCGTGCTGGACCCGCCAGCGTCCCGCTGGACCGGGGTGGAATCTCCGTAACTATGCACCCGGTTGACCCGGCCGCGTCAGTCCTGCACGAGGTTTTGAAATAGCTTCTAAGAGGCTGCGGCGCCAAGTTGCGGTGTTCGGGAGGGGGATGACTCCCGCCTCCGGTTGGGGCAGCGACCTCCCACTGTAAACGGTCGCCCAGGTTCTCGAACCTGGGCTGCCCGGTACGGCAGGAGGCTCGACTCCCCGACGCTCGAGCTGGCCTCCCCCATTTCTGTCTTCGCCATCCCGGTTCACAGATCCCGGGCCACTCTGCGGACCGGATCCCGGGGATCGCGGAGTATTTCTCGCTTGCTTCCGGGGCGCGGCTCCGCACCGACCTCGAGCGGCATCTCCTTCCGGGGATCGCACGACGTCGGCTCGAGCGATCCACGCTCGTCGCCCAACGCTTCCACGATCCCCGCACACCTCCCGGAACGGACTCACCGCGCCCCGGAATCGTCCGGCGGGTCAGCGAAGCGCCGCAGCAGCCATTCGACGCTCACTGCCCAGGAGAGCGAGTTGACCAGCACCAGGAATCACAAGGAACCGTTCGCTCGACGGCTCATGAACACGTGCCCGACCCGGCCGCGGAAGCCGCTCCCTTCTTCGCACGGTCTTCATCGTTCCGGCCGCTTCGCAGATCTTGCTTACGAAATCGTAAGCCGATAGCCTGCCGGTCGAAGTCGAGTGAGGGCGTGTGGGTTTCTTGCTGTCTGCGCACCGCATCAAGAGGCTGGCCATGTTTCTTCCCTGGGCCCGTTGGTTTCGTTCGATCCGGTCCCGCTCGGCCGCTCGCCGCCGACGCTCGCGCCGCTTCGATTCTTTCCAGCTGGAGGATCGCATCCTCCTCTCCGCCATCGCGGTGACCTCGACGCTCGACAGCGTCGATGCGACTCCCGGCGACGGGATCGCCGCCGACGCATCCGGAAACACGACGCTCCGCAGCGCCATCATGGAGGCGAACGCCCTGGCCGGGGCGGACACCATCACGCTCGGCGCGGGGACCTATACGCTCAGTCTCGCCGGTAACGAATCCGGCACATACGCCGTCTCAGGCGACCTGGACGTCACCAGCGATATCGTCATCGAAGGGGCCGGAGCCGGGGTCACGATCCTCGACGCCGCCCAGATCGACCGGCTGTTCGAGGTGTTTCCGACGGGGCACCTCACGCTCCGGAACCTGACCATCACCGGAGGCAAGGCGACGACGGGGGGAGCGATCACCAACGGCGGAACCCTCACCATTGAGAACTGCGAGTTCGTCGGCAACCAGGCGCAGATCTTCGGCGGCGCGATCGCTCAGGTCCCGTCGAGCGCTCCCACGCTGACGATCCGCGACTCCGTGTTCGAGGACAACTCGGTCGTCGGACCGGCCACGACCGCCGCTCCGATGGGGGGGGCCATTTACCTCGGACACGGCACCGCGAGCCTGGCCCGCGTCACGTTCGAAGGGAACAGCTCAGCCGGCGACGGGGGGGCCATCGCAGTGGCGATCCAGTCGTCCGGGTCTGGCACGCCTGTGGTGACCATCGTCGACAGCACCTTCGTCGAGAACACGGCCACCCGGGACGGCGGCGCGCTGGCGCTCTCCCAGTTCTACCGCATCGACATCACGAACAGCACGTTCCTTCGCAATGAGGCGGTCATCCGCGGCGGGTCGATCGCGTCGTTCGGTCCGACCCTCAACATTACGGGCGGACGGTTCGAAGGGTCGAAGGCGACGGGCATGACCGGCGCAGGAGGCGTCGGAGGAGCGATCGCGATCCGCGGCGGGCAGAGCGTGATTCGGAACGTCGAGTTTTCCGGGAACAGCGCGACGGACGGCGGAGCGGTCCACATCTACTCGTCCGGCGTCACCCTGATTGCGAGCGTCCTCGAAGGGAACATCGCAACAGGGAGCGGCGGAGGTGTCGCCGTTTCGACCAACGGGTCTTTTATCTCAACGAACAACACCTATTACAACAACGCGGCCCTCTACGGCGGTGCGGTCCATGCCCGCAGCTCGACCCGGCTGACCAACAACACGATCAGCGGCAACACCTCGACGTCGCAGAACGTTGCCACCGGAGCGGTGGACGCGGTCGGCCTGTACACGATCCTGACGAACAACCTGATTGCCGGGAACACGGGGAACCTGGACTATGCCGGCGGTATCGAAAGCGTCGGCGGGAACCTCTTCGGGGCGCTGACCTCAACCTCCGGGATGAATGCGACGGACATTGCCGGCACGCTCCAGGCGCCGATCGATCCGCAACTCGGCCCCCTTGCCAACAACGGCGGTCCCGTTCGGACGATGGCCCTCCTCAACCTGAGCCCCGCCCGCGACATCGGGGTTGGCGGCTCCTCCGCGCCGCCGACGGACGCGCGGGGGCTCAATCGCTCCGGTCCCAAGCCGGACGCAGGCGCTTACGAGTTCCAGAACACCGCTCCAGTCGCCCGGCCATACCAGATCACGATCAACGAGAACGAGGTGCTGAACGGGCAACTGGTCGGCTTCGACGCCGACGGCGACCCGCTGACGTTCACTGTCATCAACATCAGCCCCGGAACGCTCGTCGCGCAGCCGGATGGGCGATTCACTTTCACCCCCCCGCTCAACTTCAACGGGATCGCCAGGATCCGGTTCCGCGTCGACGACAAGCACGGCGGAGTCTCGGCCTTCGTCGACGGGGAAATTACCGTCCTCGACGCCAACAGCCCGCCGGTGGTCTTCTCACGGGAATACACTGTCGATGAGAACCTCCGGGCGGGGAGCACCATCGGCCCGGTCCAGTTCACCGATGACGGCCCCGGCGGCCCGTACCAGATCACGATCATCGCCGGCAACGAGAACCAGCAGGTCCGCCTCCAGAGCGGTTACCTGGTCGTCAACAAGCCGGAGTTCTTCGACTTCGAGACCGCCCCGACGCAGCAGTTCACGATTCAGGTCCGCGACGCTCAGGGACGGGTCGGGACCGGCGTCTACACCGTCCATCTCAACGACGTCACCGTTCCGAACGCGACCGGCTACTTCTTCGTCTTTGAAAACGTCGCCGCCGGCACGACCGTCAGCCAACTCGAAACCTACCAGCTCCCCGAACCGGGCCAGACGGTCCTCTACTCGATCGAGCACGACCCGACCGGGGGAGCGTTCGCGGTCAATTCCGTGACCGGCGAGATCACGGTCGTCAATCCGGCCCTGCTCGACTATGAGACCTACCCGCCGAACACCAGCCTGCCGCTCCTCATCCGGACTTCGGACGAAGCGAACCCGAGCGTGTTCGTCGTCACCGACACCGGGTTCATGATCCGGAACGCCAACGAGGCGCCGTCGATCCCCGAGCAGTCGTTCGCCGTCGATGAAAACGCCGCCGTCGGAACGGTCGTCGGCCAGCTCGTCGTTCAGGATCCGGACGCGGGCGAGACCTTCACCTATTCGCTCAGCACCCCGTACGGCGACACCTTCGCCATCGACCCCCACACCGGCGTCATCACCGTCATCGACAATTCGCAGCTCAACTACGAATTGATCAGCAGCCTGTACGCCTACGTCACGGTGACCGAGGCCGGCGGACTCTCCGCGGCGCGGGCGTTCGAGATCGCGATCCGCAATGTCAACGAGCCGCCGATCACCGAGGATCGCGAATACACCCTCCCCGAGAACACCTACGGCGGAATCGACTTCGGCTACGTTCCGGGCTACGACCCCGAGTCGGGCTATGGCGTCCGGTTCGCGATCGCAAGCTCCACGCTCCCCGGCGCCTTCGTGATCCACCCGGTTTACGGAACGCTGCAGCTGGCCGAGGGGGCGGTGCTCGACCACGAGACGGCGGACACCGTCACTCTGGTCGTCACGGTCTCCGATTTCGGCGATCCGTCCCTCTCGTCGACCAGCACCGTCACGATCCACATCGGCGACGTGAACGAGCCGCCGATCGCCGAACCCCAGGAGATTTCCGTCGCGGAAGCGACGGCGAACGGCACGGTCGTCGGCACGGTGCAGGTCAGCGATCCTGACGCGGGTCAGACGTTGACCTATCAGCTTGTGGGAAGTTCGTTCGGCGGCGCGTTCGCCATCGACTCGAACACGGGAGTGATTACGGTCGTCGACAGCTCGCTGCTCAACTTTGAACAGATGCCGTCCGGCTCTCTGCAAGTCATGGCCCAGGACAGCGGCGATCCTTCGCTGTCGACCTACTTCAATGTCTTCGTAACGATCACGGACGCGAACGACGCCCCCCGAGTGATCCCCACGGAGTTCACTCTCAACGAAAACACGATCCCCGGGACCGCCGTCGGATACGCCCTGGCGTGGGATGAGGATGCCGGTCAGTCGCTCTCCTACCAGATCGTCTCCTCGACGCTCCCCGGCGCCTTCGCGTTCGACCCGGGGACGTTCACGCTGGTCGTCGCCGACAGCTCCCTGCTCGATTTTGAAAGCGTGAGCAGCATCACGCTCGACATCCTGGTGACCGACGACGGTTCGACGCCTCGGTCCACGATGACGACGGTCACGTTCACGCTCACCGACGTCAACGAGTCTCCGGTCGCGTCCGGGGGCTCGTTCTCGATTCCGGAGAACACCGCGAGCGGCACCCTGGTCGGAACCGTCTCCGCCTCCGATCCGGACGCCGGCCAGACGCTGACCTACTCGATCGATCACTCGTTCCTCCCCGGCGCCTTTGCCATCGACCCGGCGACCGGCGCGATCACCGTCGCCGATGCGTCGCTCCTCGACTACGAGGCGGTCACGAGCGTCCTCCTCTTCATCCGGGTGACCGACAACGGCGATCCGGCCCTCTCGGTCAGCGTCCCGGTGACGATCTCGCTCACGAATGTGAACGAATCTCCCATCGTCCAGAGCGGCTCGTTCTCGGTCCCCGAGTACATCGGCAGCGGCTATGTCGTCGGGACCGTCCAGGCGACCCCCGGCCAGGCAGGACAGACACTCCTCTATGAGATCGTCGGCTCGACTCTCCCGGACGCCTTCCAGATCCATCCGTTCAACGGAGAAATCCGGGTTCTGAGCACGCAGCCGCTCGACCATGAGACGGCTCCGACCGCGACGCTGACCGTCCGGGTCTCGGACTACGCCAACCCGTCTCTCTCGTCGACCGCGACGATCACGATCGCCATTACTGACGTCAACGAGTCCCCGGTCCTCGAAGTCCAGACCTTCTCGGTGGCCGAGAACTCCGCTAGCGGCACGGTCGTCGGAACGGTCCTCGCCAGCGATCCCGACCACGGACAGACGCTCACCTACTCGATCGTCAGCCAGCACATCCCGGGAGCCTTCGCGATCGACCCGGCGACGGGCCGGATCACCGTCGCGAGCGGCATCCTCATCGACTTCGAGTCCCGGACCAGCATCGAGATCGGCGTCTGGGTCGACGACAGCGGGACGCCGAAACTCTCCAGCGTCGCTCCGATCACGATTCAGATTCTCGACGTCAACGAGACTCCGACCGCCTCGAACGGCTCGTTCACCATCCAGGAGAACCGCCCCAACGGAACGGTCGTGGGAACAGTCCTGGCGAGCGACCCGGACGCCGGCCAGACGCTCCAGTATCAGATCGTCGGTTCGACGCTCCCCGGCGCCTTCGCGATCAACGTCGCGACCGGCCAGATCACCGTCGCCAACAGTGCTCTGCTGAACTACGAGTCGACCACGAGCGCGACGCTCGCCGTCCGCGTCACCGACAGCGGACCGGGCGCCCTCTCGACGACCGCCGTCGTGACAATCGCCATCACCAACGCCAACGAGGCCCCGACCTTCCCGGCCCAGACGTTCTCGATCGCCGAGAACTCTGCGAACGGAACCGTGATCGGGACGCTCTCGGCCACCGATCCCGACGGCGGCGGGTCGCTCACCTACCAGCTGGTCTCCTCTTCGGTTTCCGGCGCGGTCACGATCAATGCCTCGACCGGGCGGATCACGATCGCCAACAGCTCAGCGTTCAACCACGAGACCCGCACGAGCATCGACCTGCAGGTCCGCGTCACCGACAGCGGCAATCCCGCCCTCTCCACGGTCGCGCCGGTCACGATCCTGATCACGGATGTGAATGAGGCGACGCCGAACCTCTCCGACAAGACCTTCACGATCGCCGAAAACACCGCCAATGGCGTCGCCGTCGGGACGATCACCGGCACCGACGCCGACACCCGGCAGACGCTGACCTACTCCATCACCGGCAGCTCCAAACCCGGGGCGTTCTCGATCAATGCGGCCACCGGCCAGATCACGGTCGCGAACAGCTCGCTGCTGAACTACGAGTCGACGACGCAGATCACCCTGACCGTGACGGTCACGGACAGCGGAAGCCCCTCCCGCTCCGACACGGCGACGGTCACGATCAACCTGACGAACGTCAACGAGCCCCCGGTCGTCAATCCGCAGACGTTCACGATCGCCGAGAACACGGCGAATGGAGCGACCGTGGGGACCGTCGCCGCCAGCGATCCGGACTCCGGCCAGTCGCGGACGTTCTCGATCGTCTCCGGCAACACGTCGAATGCCTTCGCGATCAACTCCTCCACGGGGCGGATCACGGTCAGCAGTTCGGCGGCGCTCGACTACGAAGCCCGCACGTCGTTCTCGCTAGTCGTCCGCGTCCGGGATAACGGCAACCCGAACCTCTGGACCGACGCCGTCGTAACGATCAATCTGACGAACGTCAACGAGCCGGTCGCCGTCTCGATCGACGTCGTCCCCGGCGACTCGACGAACACGTTCCGAAAAAACGAAAAATTCGATCTGGCGATTCTCTCCTCGGCAACATTCGACGCCCGCGAGGTCAGCGTCAGTTCGATCCGCTTCGGCAAGAACGGCACCGAGAACTCGCTGGCCCTCTCCGGCGGGGCCCCGATCTATTCGTACCGGGACGTCAACGGGGACGGCCGGCTCGATCTCGTCGTCCGGATCGACGCCGCCCTGACGGGCCTCTCGACGAGTTCTTCGACGGCCCAACTCACGGCAACCACCTCCACCGGCCCGTCGATCTTCAGCAGCAGCAGCAGCGTCCGGGTCCGCAATTGAGCTCCCGGCAACACGCTCCGCAGCTCAGACTCCGGCCGCGCCGCGAGAGGTCACGCTCCGGAATCGACGTCATCCGGGACCGGAGGGAGCGCAGATCTCCAAGGCCGTGCGCCGGGTGATCGTGGCGGCCATCCTGGTCGTGGTGGTCTATCCACTCAGTTATGCGCCGGTCTATCGCCTGTGCGTCGGATCGGATCGCACCAACCTTGGCGTGTCGCGGAGCGCCACCGCCGTGCTGAACGACGGTCTCTACTGGCCTGTCACGCGGGTCCTGATCGATCGCTCACCGCTCGAATTCCTCCTGCTCAGCTGGAGCGGAGTCTGGAGCGTCGGCGGGCATCACCGAATTCAATCAGTCCAGCGGAAGTCCCCCCTGTCCCGGCTTCGCGTTCGACATCTTCTGAGACCACCGAGGCGCCATCTCACCCGGAGACGCATCCCGGTTCACGTTCCCCCTCCCCTCCACTTCAGACGGAGCTCCGCCGTCCGTGACAGAACGTTGACAATCGTTTGAACAACAGTTGTTGACACAACAGTGAATGAGGCCTAGCTTCGGAGTGGGACTGAGCCGGACCTGTCTGCCGGCCCGCCGTTCCACCCAATTCGCTCTTGGGAGGCTGTCATGGTGAACTCGGCTCAACACAACACGTACGACTACGACGTCGTCGTCATCGGCGGGGGCCCCGCGGGGGCGACCGCCGCCACGCTCGTCGCCCAGGAGGGGCATCGCGTCGCCCTCTTCGAACGGGACAAGTTTCCGCGGTTCCACATCGGGGAGTCGCTGATCCCGCAGTCCTACCACGTCCTCGAGCGGCTCAAGATGCTCCCCAAAATGCGGGGAAGCCATTTCACGAAGAAGCACAGCGTCCGGTTCGTGACGCAGCACGGGAAACTCTCGGAGCCGTTCTACTTCAGCGACCACCGGCCGATCGACGCCTCACGGACCTGGCAGGTCCGCCGGAGCGAGTTCGACCACCTGATGCTCCAGAACGCCGCCGAGCAGGGGGTGCAGGTCCACGAAGAGTCCCGCGTCCATAACGTCCTGTTCGAGGGGACCCGCGCGGTCGGCATCCGGGTCACGCTTCCAGGCGAGGACAAGCCGCGAGACATCCGGGCCAGAGTAGTCGTCGACGCCAGCGGCCAGCAGGCACTCCTCCAGGGAAAATTCGGACTTCGGGAATGGGACCCGGTCCTCCGCAAGGCGGCCCTCTGGACCTACTGGAAGGGGGCGGTGCGTGAAACCGGCCGGGACGCGGGGGCGACGATCGTCCTCCAGACGAAGGATAAGAAAGGGTGGTTCTGGTACATCCCGCTGCACGACGACATCGTCAGCGTCGGGGTCGTGGCGGACCACGACTACCTGTTCAAGGACCGCGGCACGACCGACTTCGAGACGATTTACTTCCAGGAAGTCGACCGCTGCCCGGGGCTCCAGCCCCTCATCGCTCCGGCGACGCGGTGCGACATTTTTCGCGCGCAGAAGGAATACACCTACCGCAGCCGCCAGGCGGCCGGCGACGGCTGGGTGGTCGTCGGGGATGCCTTCGGGTTCCTCGATCCCCTTTACTCGGCGGGGGTGCTCCTCGCGCTGACGTCAGGCCAGAAAGCCGCGGACGCGATCAACGACGGCCTCCGGAGTGGGGACCTTTCGGCAGCGCAGCTCGGCCGCTGGGAGCCGGACTTCGTCGCCGGCATGGAGCGGATGCGGCGGCTCGTCTGCGAGTTTTACGACGGCTTCAGCTTCGGCCGGTTCGTCCGCAAGCACCCGCACCTCAAGGACCTCCTGACCGACGTCCTGATCGGCGACGTGTTCAAGGAGGACGTCGACGTGCTGTGGCCGCTGATGGACGAGCTCCGCGCCGAGCTGGCCGCATCCAAGGCTGCCGCCACCACGCCGGCTTGAGCCTCTTGCCGCGGCGAGCCTATGGGCAGCATTCCTGCCCGTGGGCTTTCGGGCCGGATGACAGCCCCGCGACAATCGCGGCCTCGTGGCGACGACGGACAGACTCCCCTCGATCCGAGACGGAACTCCCCATGAAGACCCGGGCAACCACGATCTGGTCGTGTCTCGCGGCCCTGCTGCTGATCGGGCTCTGGATCCCGCCGGTGCGGTCGGGCGACGGCGAAACGACCGGCCCGTCCGGCAAGACGGCAGCCCCGGTTCAGCAGGGGGTAGCCCCCTCTCCCCCCGCAGGGGAATCCGACGGACGCCGGACGACCGCCGCGGCCCGCGAGCAAGCCAGGCTGATGCACGACATCTACGCCGCGACACTCGAGGTGATGCACGACCGCTACTTCCACGGGGATCGGGCGATCGTCCCCGCGCGGGCCATGGAAGACGTGTTCACCAACCTCGAGAAATCGACTCGCTCGCAGGCGCGGTGGATCTCCGTGAACACGAAGGCGATGAACATCGATCACGAGCCGCGCAGCGAGTTCGAGAAAGAGGCTGCGGCCGCCCTGGCCGCCGGAAAGCGGGAGTTCGAGGCGGTCGAAGGGGGCTTCTATCGCCGGGCCGCCGTGATCCCGCTGGCGACGGGGTGCGTCAGCTGCCACATCGGCTTTTTCAAAGAGGCTCCCAAGCCCCCCCGGCTGGCCGGGCTGATCCTCAGCATGCCCGTCCTTCCCGACGGGCCGGAGACTGCTCCCGCCCCCTCCTCTTCCCCGACTGGTGCTCCTTCTGCCTCGCGCTGACGAAGATTCTTCCCGCCTCTTTCCCGAGACGATTCTGTTCCCCGCAGTCCGGAGTGCCGCATGACTCGATCGGTTTCAAGGACGCTGGCGATCACCTTGATCGCGGCCGGACTCTCGGCAAGTTTTCATCCGGCCGTCGCCCCCGCGGAGGATCCCACGGCCCCCGAAGCCGCGGCTCCGAAGCCTGCCGTCTCCGCACCGCCGGCACCGCCCCCGCTTCCCTCCCCGCAGGAAGCCCGCGAGCGGGCCGACCTGTTGCACGGCCTCGTCAGCGACACGCTGACGGTCGTCCATCATGCCTACTACCGGGAGGATGAAGGGCTGCCGATCCCCGCAGTCGCGCTCAAGGAGGTCTTTGGGGAGCTGGCAACTCGTCGAAAAGTCCAGTTGCGATGGCTCGTCGTCGACGCCCAGGCGATGAACGTCGACCACAACCCGCGGGACGACTTCGAGAAAGCGGCGGTCAAAGCCCTGCTGGCGGGGGAACCGCAGCACGAAGAGACGGCCAGCGGCACCTACCGCCGCGTCGCGCCGATTTCGCTGACGTCGGAGTGCCTCAAGTGCCATCTCCCCAACCGCCGCAGCACGAAGGCCCGGACCGCGGCCCTCCTGATCTCGATGCCGGTCCGCAGCGACGCGCCGCCCGAGTGACGAAGACGCCCGTTCCGGCGTCCTCCCGTCTTCGACGACAGTGAGCCCCCCAGCGTCACTCTGCCTTCAGCTCGAGCGGGTGCCGCCGCTTCGATTCATCGCGGCGGAAAATGGGACCGACCTCCACCACGCACTCGTCTCCGGCCGCGCGGATGTTCGCGCAGTCAGGCGAACCCGGAACTCCCTTGGCCGGATCCGGATAGTAGGCCGACGCCTTCTTCACAGCGGCCTTGGCCCCGTTGATCCGGGGCCAGCCGAACGTGACGTTGACCTTGGGGATGTTCGAGCGGGGAATCTTCTCGGTCGAGTAGACCTCGACGAATGCCGAGTGCCGGGCCCAGAACTGGAACTCTTCCCCCTCGAACAGCAGGCTGCCGATCTCCTGCGTCTCTCCGCTGGCGTGGTCTTTGACGCGGCAGGTGAACCAGGTCCCCCGCCCCTCCTTGTGGTCGACGCTCTCCCCCTTGGTGACGCTCCAGGTGTACGTCCCCTTCTTCCAGGCATAGGGGCGGCGGACGCTGGCGAACTCTCCCTCGTAGCCGGCGCTCTCGACCAGGCAGTCCTCTCCCGCGGTCCGGGCGTGCTCGAGGCCGATCGGCGTCTTCTTGTCGGAGGACCAGCGTGAGAAGATCGCCCCCCGTCCGGGATGGACGCGTTTGCGGCTCTCCTTGCTGGCCCACCCGTTGATGTTCGACTGCAGACCGCCGTAGAACTGCAGGCCGTTGACCTTGGCGATGCCGCAGGGGGAGACATACAGGTTGTAGGTTTCGGGGACGTCCCGATCGATCGTCACATCCATCTCGAGCGAGACGAACATGTCGACCGGCTTCTCGAGATCCCACCAGATGTTGGCGACATGCCACGGCCGCCGCGGCAGGTCAATTCCCACGTCGGCGGCCATCGCCTCCGGAGTCGGCTGCTCGCACGGATCCTCCGCAGACTGTGATGCCACCGGGGCGAGGAGGAGGAAGGCGACAGTCAGAAAACGCTGCATCGAAATCATCGTGAGACCAGGCACCATCGAGACGCTTTGCGGACCGAGGCCAGTTCCGCGGGCGGACGAAGGTGGGAAAACGAAACGGGGCGACGAGGGGAGGACCGCACCCGGCAGGTGAATAGACAGACCTCGGCCGGGAAGAGGAACTCCCCGAGGCGACCTCGCTCGCAGTTCGTTGCTGATATCGGACGATATCCAGACGGTTTTCCCGGTTTTGCGGGAATCCGCTCCGTGGGCCGCTCGGCCCACCACAGAGAGACGGGACCTCGCGCAGCGCCCGATCATGGCCACGCTCCGATCCTGTCGACACCCGCCCCTGGTCGTGGGGCGCGGTCAAACCCCAGACATGGCACCGCGACTATTCCTTCTCGGCCTCCCGCTCTCCTTCGTCTGGCTCCAGCTTCACCAGAAACTCCTCGCCCGCTTCATCCCCCGGCCGGGTCAGCCGCGGCTGACTGGCGGCGTTCTTATCGAGGGTCAGCTTGCACTTCGCCGCCACGTCCTGCAGCACGTCGTCCCGGGTCTTCCCCTTGACCTCCACAGTCAGGTTCCAGTCGGCCATTCCCTTCGGCCGGACGGCGATCGGTGTGTCGTATTCGGCCACGATCCCGTCGAGCAGCCCGCTGAAGGTGTCGGACTTCACGGCGAACACCCGGTTCCCCTCCTTGTCGGAGCTCGTCACCGAGCTCCCGAACTCCGTGTCCTTCTTGCTGACCCACGGAGCGCCTAGGGTCGTCGGCTGAGCCGGGTTCTCCAACCCGCTCCCCGCTTCACACCCCGCCAGACACGCCGCAACACCAGCCCACAGCACGATCGAGCGCACGAGAGTTCTCCCGAGAGAGGGTGGCCACGTTTCCGGTTCCCGTTGTCGGGTTATCGTAGGGATCGAGGCCGATGGACAGCAGAGATCCGGCGTGGCCCCCCCAGCAGAGCCGGCCACCGCGGCTGACCTCGACGGAGAGACAGATCGGGAAAAATGGCCAGAATTCGTTGAACCGTTTCGTCGGGCAAGCGACCTCATCTGCGTCGGACGCGAACCGAGCCACTGAATAAAACGCCGGAAGTCGTGGTCCGGAAGCGTATTGGAGCCGGCCGTCCATGTCTCTTCCCCGCCTTGAGCCGACGCAGGAGCTGATCCTCGTCGGGCAGGCGCGGAGCGGAGACAAGACCGCCTTCGCGATCCTCGTCCAGGCGTACGAACGGCGGCTCCTGTTCTTCCTCCGCCGGTTCGCTCCCGATGCCCCGAAAGCCCTCGACCTCCTCCAGGAGGTCTGGCTCGATGCGTATCGGAAGCTGCCGGGACTGCGGATCCCCGAGGCGTTTCGGGTCTGGCTCTACCGGATCGCCCACGACCGGGGGGTGACCCAGATCCGCCGGGACCGTCGCGAGGACGAAGCCCTCGCCGAAACGGCGACACCCGAGGATGTCCTCGACAGCCATGAATTCGAACGGGCGGAGATCGCCCACCTCGTACGGGAGGCGCTCGACGAGTTACCCCCGGGGCCGCGGACCGTTCTGACGCTGCGATTCCTCGAAGAAATGAATCTGGAAGACCTCTCCGGGGTGCTCGGCGTCCCGGTTGGAACTGTGAAATCCCGCCTGCATCACGCCAAGCTCGCCCTCCGCGAGCGGCTGAAGGAGCGTGGCCATGACGACATCTGATCCCCGTCGCACTTTTCTCGAATCCCTCCTGCGGGACGACCCCGCGGAGTCCCAGGACCAGTTTCAGGAGTACCGCATCATGCTGGAACAGAAACTCAACCAGGCGGAACGGTCGTTCCGGACCCGCCGCCGCTTCACGATCGGCCTGTGGATCGGCATCGCCGCGCTCGTCGTGCTCGGCGTCGCTGTCTCGGCCATCGGCGGTCCCCAGCTCCGGCCGGTCGGCCTGTCGCTGGTGATGCTCGCCTACGGCCTCGGTTTCCTGGGGCTGCTGCGGCTGGCGATGTTCATCTTCGTCGACCGCTACCGGGTGGATCAGGTCCGGGACGAAGCCCGCGACGCGGCGCTGCTCGACCTCTCCCGCCGGGTCGAAGCCCTGACGAGCGCCCTGCAGGCGAAGCCGAAGGCGGCCCAGTGAGATTGACCGGGGCCTGACGCGGCAACTCAGTCCTCAATCACCAGCACCGCTTCCCCGCGCGGGGTGACTTCGCGATAGAGCCGCTGGAGTGAGGCAAAATCCTGGGCGATCCAGCCGAACACTTCGTCGGGATGGTCCGGAACGCGCCACTTGTACAAGTGGTGTCGTTCCATTTCGGCCGGGTCGAAATGCGCCCGCAGGTCGTCCGGGGTGAGCTCGGAAAGCCAGAGATGAATCTGCTCGCATCGGTCCGGTAGCGTCCAGCGGATCGGAACTCCCTGCGTAGCCCGGGCCTCGGGGTGGATGTGATCGTCTCCGCGGATCGCGGCGACCGCCAACGAGCGTTCCTCGTCGGTTCGGGCGGACCGCTTCAGCAGCCATCGCAGCCATGCGGAACGCTTACCGAGTTCGCAGATGCGATCCATGATCCCCGGATGCCCAGCCAGGATCTCTTCGAGCGAATCGACCACGCGCTCCCACTCTGCGTCCCCCTGGGCGTACCGGGCCAATCGAGCTCCTGCGGCCCGGCGCTTCGGGAAATACGTGCTCACACACTGAATGAGCTCAGCATTGATCTCTCCCGCGCGAACACGGTCCAGAAGCCCCGACTCCGGCGGAAACGCGTAGAGTTCAACCTCAAAGCCCATTGTCCCCATCTCTATCGAAGCCCCGTCCCGGGCCGCCTCCAACCCACGTCGCCTGCCAGGACTCGGGGCAACTGGCCGTCAGCTCCGCAACGGTCGTTCTACCCGACGCGGCCCCCGGTTCAGCGGGACGCTGGCCCCGCCGGAGGCGCTTCCCTGTGGAACCGTGGAAAATGGCCGGCGTCCCTTTTGGCATCCAGCGATGCGGACTCCCTCTCACCTCACCGCGGGGCGTGCCATTGTCGCGAGTTGACGAGGAGATACTCAACACAACTCCGCGATCGGACGCCCGCTGTGTGCCATGGTTCCACAACAGGAGCGCCTCCGGCGGGGCCAGCAGCCTGCTGGACCGGGGTGGCCGTAGGGAGGATGGGTTGCGCTAAGAACGCTTGGCCGGCGGAGCGATTTCGGCTTACCCCTTCTTCTGCTCGTCCGGAAAGAGCTGCGAAACACTCGTCCGGTCATGGATCGAACGGATCGCCTCCGCAAACAGCTTCGCCACCGAGACCACCGAAACGTTCTCCGGCAGCGGGTCCTGCTGCGGCTCGATCGTATCGGTCATGAACAGACGCTTGATCTGGCTCTTCCCGATCTTCTCAGCCGCCCCCTTGGCCAGAACGCCATGCGACACGGCCGCGTAGATGTCCTTCGCCCCGCGGCTCTTGAGGACGTCCGCCATCGCAATCAGCGTCCCGCCGCTGATCGTGAAATCGTCGACGATCAGGACGTTCTTCCCCTGCACTTCGCCGATCACCTCGAGCACCTCGGCCCGCTCCGAGTGGTCCCGGCGGGTCTTGTTTCCGATCACGACCGGGACATGCAGGGCGTTGGCGAACGCCGAGGCGGGCTTGGCGAACCCGACGTCCGGGCTGCAGACCACGAGATCGGGAATCTTCAGGGTCTGGATATGCCGCGACAGCACGAACCGGCCGTACAGGTGATCGACCGGAATGTGGAAGAACCCCTGGATTTGCGGCGAATGCAGGTCCATCATCAGGCAGCGGTCCGCCCCCGCCGCCTCGATCGCGTCGGCACAGACCCGGGCCCGGATCGAAACCCGCGGCTCGTCCTTCTTGTCCGCCTTGGCATAGCTGAAGTAGGGGATCACCGCCGTCACCTGCTGGGCGCTCGCCCGCTTCAGGGCGTCGATCCAGAACAGGAGCTCCATGAAGTTGTCGTTGACCGGCTGATGCACCCCCTGGATGACATAACAGTCCTTCCCCCGAACGTTCTCCAGCACCCGGACAAAGACGTTCCCTTCACTGAAATAGTGCGCCTCGCAGGGAGCCAGCGGCATCCCGAGTTCCGCGGCGATCCGCGCCGCAAACTGAGGATTGCCTGAACCTGCCAGGAGAGCCAACTCCCCCTGCGGCGGCTGGAACGGCAGAACGCGGGGACCGGTACTGGACCGGGAGCGCGGAGAAGACGAGGGGGACGGCGGGGGGGGAGGGGGCGGGGGAACCATTCAAGCATCCGGGGAGGGCTCGCCGGGGCAGGCCGAAACTCAGTCTCGGCCAAGGCGGCGGGCACTCCGAAAAAGACGGGAAACCGAATCATAGGGGGGACGGAGCGCCTCACAACGGCGTCTTTCGTGGAATCGCCGGCCTCCCTCGAGACCGAACGACTCTCGCCCCTCGACTTGCCCTTCATCGACCGTCCGTAGCACGCCGCCGGACCCTTGACTTTGCGAAAGTCCGTTCTTATCCTCTTTTTCCGACGAATTTGGTCGGCATGCCCTCTGCCGGATGCAGGGGGCCGGTGATCGGGAGTCCCCACGCTTCCGGCCGCTGGGGAGGAGTGATCACTTGTCCGTTCTCCCGAACGGGCAAGGGTTTTGGTCGCGAGTGACGTCGTCATGCGAGGTTGCTGATGATGTAGGCGAGCGAGAAAAATCGGTCGACCCCTCCCGTGTAGAGGTGGCGAGTCAATTGGGACTCGTTATTTCCAACGCGGTGGTTTTCTGGCCACAGCGAGTTTGAAAGTGGGGCGCGAGCCCCCTTTTTGTTTTGGGGGTCGGTCATGAACGGAACCGAAGTTCTGCGGATCGTGGATGCGATCCACCGCGACAAGAACATCGATGCCGAGATCGTGTTCGAAGGGATCGAACAGGCCATCCTCTCTGCCGCCCGCAAGCATTACGGCGAAGACCGCGAGATCGTGATCTCGATCGACCGCAAGTCGGGCGAACCCGCTGCCAAGATCGACGGCTCCGACCTCCCCCGCGACGAGCTCGGTGAACTGCTGGGCCGCATCGCGACGCAGACCGCCAAGCAGGTCATGATCCAGAAGTTCCGCGAGGCGGAACGGGATACCCTCTACGACGAATTCGCCGAGATCCGCTCGCATCTCGTCAACGGCACCGTGACCCGGGTCGACCAGAGCGTCGCCACGGTCAACATCGGCAAGGTCGAAGCGCTGCTCCCCAAGAGCGAGCAGATTCCGGGCGAAGCCCACAAAGTCGGGGACCGGGTCCGCGCCGTCGTCCTCGAAGTCAAGAAGATGGGGAGCCGGGTCAAGGTCGTCCTCTCCCGCAGCCATCCGGACCTCGTTCGCCGGCTGTTCGAGGTCGAAATCCCCGAAGTCGCCGACCAGCTCATCAAGGTCCAGTCGCTGGCCCGCGAGGCGGGTTACCGCTCGAAGGTCGCGGTCTCCTGCTACGACAACAACATCGACTGCGTTGGTGCGTGCGTCGGGGTCCGGGGCTCCCGGATCAAGACGGTCGTCGACGAGCTCGACGGCGAGCGGATCGACATCATCCGCTGGAACGACTCGCTGCAGGTCCTGATCCCCAACGCGCTGCAGCCGGCCGAAGTCGAAGACGTGATCCTCTGCCCGATGCTGGGCCGCGTCATCGTCCTGGTCCGCGAAGACCAGCTCTCGCTGGCGATCGGAAAGAAGGGGCAGAACGTCCGGCTGGCGTCGAAGCTCGTCGGCTGGGACATCGAAGTCATGACCCGCGAGGAGCTGGACGCCCAGCTCGACCAGTCGGTGCAGGCGTTCTCGCAGGTGCCGCACATCACGGAAGAACTCGCGGAATCGCTCGTATCGCAGGGTTTCTTCAGCTTTGAAGACCTGTCGGTCATCGAGCCGGACCAACTCGCCGAGCTGGGTGGCCTCTCTCCGGAGCAGTGCGACGAGATCGTCGCGCATGCGGAAACCGAGAGCGAGCGGGAAGAACAGGAAGCGGCAATCCGGAAGGCTCAGGAACGGGCCGCAAAGGGGGACCGCTCTTCGAATGCGGCAAGCAGCCCTCCCAGTCCCGTGAGCAGCGTCCCCAGTGCTGGGGGCGACGCTCCGAGTGCTGGAAATGATGGAGGTGCCAAAGTGGTGGACGAAGCATGAGGACGGTTCGGACAAGCACAGAAAAAAGCGTTGAAGCGGCAGCAGCGGAACAAACAGAGGGTGGACTCGGGGGGGTGCCCCGAACCACGAACGACGATCCAGAGTTTGCATAGGGTTCCTGCCCCCGGGCGGCGAACCTGGGGTCAGAGGAGTCACGATTGAAGATTCGGATTTTCGCCCTGGCGAAAGAGCTCAATCTCGATAGCAAAGAGCTCATTCAGTATTGCAATGACGCGGGACTCAATGTGAAGAGTTCGCCGCTCGCCAGCATCTCTCCGGAAGAGCGGGATATGGTTCTGGGCTTCATGAAGGCTCGAACCAAGGGTGGTGGCGGCGGCGGCGGAGCAACGGCGACCGTGGCCAAAGCGGAAGTCGCTCCGGCCCGCGACCTCAGCACCGCCAAAGTGCGGGAAATCAAGAAAATCACGCCGACGGGTCCGCTGGCCCGGCAGCGTCCCAAGGACGAGCCGCTCGAAACCGTCGAAGCCGCCGAGGCGATCGAAGCCGCCGCTCCCGAAGAAGTGGAGCCGGAAGTTCCGGAAGTCGCCGCCGAAGCGCCCGTCGTGGAGCCGCCGGATGCTCCGGAAGCCCCGCCCGAAGCGGCCCCTGTCGACGCTCCTCCGGAGCCGGTCGCCGCTCCGCAGGCCCCCGTCGCACCGGCCCGGCCGGCTGTGGTCGAGCCAGTCCGCCCGGTGGCCCCTCCGCCGCCGGCCGCGCCTTCGACTCCCGTCCCCCCGACGCCGGTCGCACAGACTCCGGCTCCCGGGGCTCCGACGCGGCCGATCGTCCGGACCACGCCGATGAAGCGCGAGGACCGGATGGGACTCGGTGGCGTCCGTGATATGCGGGCCGTCGGAACCGTTCGCGAACCGGGCAAGGCTGGGACGACCCCGCCGCCGGCCACCCCCGCTACGGGTCCCGGTCCTGGCGACGATCGTCGCGAACGGAACCGCAAGGCCCCGGGCTTCACGATGGCCCGGCCGACCTTCACGCCGCGGGCCGCTCCGGCCGCCGATTCGACGCCGGCCCAGAAGCCGGATGTCCGGATCACGCCCGACGCCCTCAAGAAGACCAAGCTGTCGGACATCATCGAGCGGCACAAGCAGGCGACCGCGCCGGGTGCCGCCGGTGGAATCAAGAAGAAGGGGACGGTGATCTACACCGCCGAGGAAGACTCGGCGAAGAAGGGTCCCGGAGGAGGAGGCGCCGGCGGCCTCAACGACATCCGTCGCCAGCGGGCCCAGCGGCGGCAGACCAGCCGCCCCTCGGACGATGACGACGACAAGATCGTCCGCGGTCAGAAGCGGCACCGCCGCGTCGGCCCGGTCGAGCTCAAGAAGGAAGCCGAAGTCGCCTTCCCGACCACGATGCGGCACTTGTCGGAACTTCTCGGACGCCCGGTCAGCTCGCTGATCGGCATCTGCATGAAGAACGGCAAGATGGTCCAGATCAACGATCCGATCGACGCCGACACGGCGTTCGAAATCGGCTTTGAGCTGGGTGTCGAAATCCGGGCGGCCCGTGAGGACGATGTCGAAGACGAACTCCAGGCGTGGCTCGACCGGCCGGACGAGGACTTCGGCGTCCCGGTTCTGCCGCGGCCCCCGATCGTCACGATCCTCGGCCACGTCGACCACGGTAAGACGACCCTCGTCGACCGGATCCGCTCGGCGAACGTCGCCGCGGGCGAGGCAGGCGGGATCACGCAGCACATCGCCGCCTACCAGGTCGAGCACAACGGCCAGAAGCTGACCTTCGTCGATACCCCCGGTCACGCCGCGTTCGGCGAGATGCGGGCCCGCGGAGCGAACGTCACAGACATCGTCGTCCTGGTGGTCGCCGCGAACGATGGTGTCATGCCGCAGACGGTCGAGTGCATCGCCCACGCCAAGGCGGCGGGCGTGCCGATCGTGGTGGCGATGAACAAGATCGACCTCCCCGGCATCAACGAGAACAAGGTCCTCACCGAACTCGCCCAGCACGGCATCCAGCCGGCGGAGTGGGGCGGCGAAACCGAAGTCGTGCGGGTCTCCGGTCTGCAGGGGATCAATATCGACAAGCTGCTGGAAACTCTGCTCATCACGGCGGAGTTCAACAACCTGTCGGCTCCGTACGAGACCCCGGCCGACGGCATCTGCCTCGAAGCGTTCCGCGACGAAGGTCGCGGTCCGATCGCGTGGATGATCGTCCGCCGCGGAACCCTCAAGGTCGGGGACATGATCCTGTGCGGAACCGCCACCGGCCGCATCCGGGCGATGTACAACGACAAGGACCAGGAGCTCACGGAAGCGGGCCCGTCGACGCCGATCAAGCTCGCCGGTCTCGACGAAGTCCCGACCCCCGGCAGCCACTTCTTCGCCGTCGACGACGTCGACATGGCCCGCGATGTCGCCGGCCGTCGCCGTGCCCGTGGACGGGACGAGGTGCTGGCCCGCCGCGGCGGTCCCCGGACCCTCGAGCAGTTCTTCGCCGAACGGGACGGAACGCTCAAGACCCTGCCGATCATCATCAAGGCGGATACGCCGGGCTCGATCGAGGCCCTCAAGCACGAGCTCGAGAAGTTCGAGCATCCCGAAGTCCGCGTGCAGATCATCCACACGGGTGTCGGCGGCGTGAACGAGAGCGACGTGTACCTCGCCAGCTCGACGGGAGCGATCACGGTCGCCTTCCACGTCGTGCCGGAAGACCGGGCGGCGAGCCTCGCCGAGCAGGAAGGGGTCCAGATCCGCCGGTACAACATCATCTACAACGTCACCGACGACATTAAGAAGGCTCTTGAAGGCCTCCTGAAGCCGGAGCGTGTGGAAGTGCAGGCCGGCCGGGCGATCGTGCTCCGGACGTTCGCGATCAGCAAGGTCGGGGTGGTCGCGGGTTGCCGCGTCCTCTCCGGTACGATCGAGCGGGCCAACCGGGTCCACGTCATCCGGGACCAGAAGATCCTCAACGACTACGCCCTCGCCTCGCTCAAGCGGGAAAAGGACGACGTCCGCGAGGTCCGCGACGGTCTCGAGTGCGGGATCCGACTGGATGGCTTCAACGACGTGAAGGAAGGGGACCTCCTCGAAGCCTTCCGCATCGAAGAACGCAAGCGGACCCTGGAGTAAGCGACTGGCGTTCCAGAAGGGCCTCTCCAGCGGGGGAGGCCCCTTCGGAACGGAATGGGAGATTCGAGAACATTGTCTCAGCGTCGTCTTGCCCGAGTCGCGCAGGCCATCAAGCAGGTCGTCAGCCAGGCGATCCTGACGGAGATGCGCGATCCAAGGGCTAAGAACATCACGGTGATCGCGGTCGAGGTCCCGGAGGATCTCCGGACCGCCAAGGTGTATGTCTCGGTCATGGGGGATCCCAAGATCGAGAAGTTGAGCCTCAAGGGGCTCGATGCGGCCCGGGGCTGGCTCCAGCAGCGGATCGCCGAAGAGCTCGATCTCCGGTGGACCCCGGTCCTGACCTTCGTCATTGACCCGGGTGTGAAGAAGTCCCTCGAAATCAGCCGGACGCTGCGTGAGCAGCTCCCGCCGGACGACGACGAAGGGGAAGGCGACGGCGAGGAAGAGCTGTCGGAAGCAGAGGACGCGGCGTCCCAGGACTCGGCCGGCGAGCCCGGGGACGGTGAATCCGAAGAGAGCGGCGAGAACGAGAAGTCCTCGTGAGCTGACGGACGGAGCCAGGACGCAGCGATCGATCGGTCAGCAGGAGCACGGTCCCGCGGATAAGGGACACAGCAGTCGGAAACACCATGTCGAACGTGAAGAAGCTGAAGACCTCGGACCGCCAGGCGATCGCTCAGAAGGTCGTGGGGGTGCTCAAGAAGCACTACAAGGGAAACCCGCCCAAGATCCATTTCCCGACCCTCGAAACCCTGCTGTTCGCGGCGGTCCTCGAGAACTCGCCGGTGCCGGCCGCCGAGGAGTCGTTCGAGCAGCTCCAGAAGGGGTTCCACGACCTGAACGAGATCCGGGTCAGCTCAATCTCGGAGATCGAGGAGGCGCTCGGGCCGATCAACGAGTCGGGGGTCAAGGCGGTCCGGATCCGCGAAGTCCTCCAGTTCACCTTCGAAAAGTTCTTCGCGTTCGATCTCGAGCAGCTCCGCCGGAAGACGGCCGACGTGGTCGACAAGCAGCTCGCGAAGGTCCGGCACCTGACCCCGTTCATGAAGCTGTTCCTGCAGCAGCATTCGCTCGGCGCCCACGCAGTCCCGATCGACGACAAGAGCCGCGACGTCCTGGCGTGGCTGGGGCTGGTCGAGCCGACGGCGACGGTCGACGCCGCCGCGGAAGACCTCAAGCACGTGATCCGCAAGGCGGACACAGACGCCTTCGTCCACATCCTGCGGCAGTTCGCGACCGACCCGCTCTACAAGGGAAAGTTCCGGCTGTCGGCCAGTGCCGAGCCCGATCCGCTGACCGCCGCCGAGCGGCTAAACGCCTTCTTCGCCAACCCCTCGGCCAAGGTGGCGGCTCCCAAGGTCGTGAAGACGAAGAAGCCGGAGCCCCCGGCGGCCCAGGCCCCCAAGCGGACCGCCAAGCCCGCCGAGAAGGCGGCCGCCCCGACCAAGGTCACCAAGCCGAAGCCGGTTGCCAAGAAGAAGTAGGCTGAGGAGGGGTTAGAGGTGAGAGCTCAGAGACGGAAGAACGCTGTGTTTCGTCTTCTCTCTCACCTCAAAGCTTTCGTCTCTAACCTCGGTCGTCTCTCTGCGGCCCGTTCTTTCCCCCCGTGCCATGTCCGACTTCCAGACCGTTGCCAGGATCGGCGATATCCCTGACGGCGAAGGGCGGTCGTTCCGCGTGAACGGCAAGATGGTCGGCGTGTTTCATGTCGCGGGGGAATACTTCGCGATCAACGACTTCTGCCCGCACATGGGGGCCCTGCTCTCCGAGGGCTATGTCGAGAACCACGGTGTGAGCTGCCCGTGGCACGCCTGGCGGTTCTCGCTGAAGGACGGAAGCTGGCTCGACAGCCCCAAGTCGAAGATCCGGACCGAGTGCTTCGAGGTCCGTGTGGAAGGGACCGAAATCCAGGTCCTCGTGCCCGACCCGCCTGAGCGCAAGCCAGAGGCTTAACCAGCGTTCCGCTGGACCGGGGCGGCGTCGCACGGTGGGTTGCGCTAAGAAGCTGTTTCAAAACCGCGTGCAGGACTGACGCGGCCAAGTCGACCGGGTGCGTAGTTACGGAGATTCCACCCCGGTCCAGCGGGCCGCTGGCGGGTCCAGCACGCTGCTGGCCGCCGGAGGCCA